>Ga0111539_10003632_pt1 | contig 20327 bp, 21 predicted proteins | sample RhiMethybrSRZTD1_FD_79667 | JGI IMG/M metagenome (GOLD analysis project Ga0111539, IMG submission 79667) | Populus rhizosphere microbial communities from Tennessee, USA - Rhizosphere MetaG P. TD hybrid SRZTD1 (version 2) (version 2) | ecosystem: Host-associated > Plants > Roots > Rhizosphere >... | reverse complement strand
GTGCGCCCCACGGCCCGCGTCTGCGGGCCGGGTGGCGATGGGTCATCTACGGCGAGGCCGAGCGCCGTGCGTCAGGCTTCAGCGCAGCGGACCTGATGGCGGAGGCGCATGAGGTAGGTACCGACCGGGAAGATGACGCTGCGCTGCTTGGCACACCAGGACGCGAGTGCGTCGCGATAAGCGCGCGCGAATTCCGCGCAGCGGGTCAGCGTCTCGATGCGCCGCCACTTGTTGCGACTGGCGACCCGAGGCGACAGACGGCGACGGGGCTCGCGGGTGGTCGGCGACGCGAAGGGGTCCTGGCGCTTCACCGCGTCGGGTCCGAGAAAACGGCCGCCCTCGCGGAGGACCCGCTCTCGCTGGGCGGACTCGCGGTCGGCAACAGCTTCGTCGATGCGCCTCTGCGCCTCGCGCGGAGCCAGCCCATCGAGCGACGGCGTCGTGATGTCGAGGTCGATGGATTTCGGCATCGAGCCTTCCTCCCGGAAGAACACGTCGGGGCGGCGAGCTCGATAGACGCCTGGACGACCGTAGCGCAATCCAGGCCATTCCTTCCCGCGCTTGACCAGTCCGGCCTCGACGGGGTTGCACAGGACGTACGCGATCTTGTCGACCACGGCGTCGGCGTCGAGCAGCCGGACGTAGCTCGCCTGCTCGCTGGCCCAGAGGTTCTCCCAGCGGCCCAGGCTGGTGTTGACGCACTTGGCGATGAGCTTGTTCAGGCACTCGACAAACACCGGCAGGACGCCGTGCGGGTCGGTGACGACGACGTGATAGTGGTTGCTCATGAAAATGGCCGCGTGGATGACGACGCCGGTTCGCTGGACGGCGTAGGCCAGGCAGTAGCGAACCAGCTCGACGGTCTGCTTCCTCGGTACCAGCAGGTACTGCCGCTGCGTGCAGCGGCGCGTGATCATGTAGGTAGCGCCAGCGATGATCTGTCGAGCTTCCATGGCCCCTACATCGGACCAAGCGATCGACGGTTGCGCGAAAATCAACCTCGGTGGGGTCACTCCCGACGGTTGCGCGAAAATCAACATCGGTGGGGTCACTCGGGAAATCAACCTCGGTGGGGGGAGGTCGAAATCAACCTCGGTGGGGGGAGGTCACTCGATGAAGCCGTCGAGCGAGGTGCGGACGCCCGGATGGCTGGCGCAGCCCTCGAGGCTCTTGACGATTCCGGCCAGTGGACCGGTCCGCTTCTCGACCTCGGCCTGGATCCAGTCGCGCGCCGCTCTGTCGCTCGCGAGCTTCTTTTCGAGCGCCCGCGCCCGGTCTAGCACTGGCTTGCCCCGCTCCATGACTGGTCCCAGCGCGGCGGCCATGCGGTCGCAGTCGCCTTTGTTGTTGTCGATGGCGTCGCGAAGACCGGTGATGAAGCCGGCCATCGCGTCGACCATGGCCATCTCGTCGGCGCCGATGCCGGCGGGGCGACTGGCCGGATCGCGGCTCGCCGCCGGGTCGCCGCTCGGCGCCGGGTCGCCGCTCGGCGCCGGATCCGCGCCGGCCGCCGGCTTCTTCTCGTCTCCCTTCTGGCAGGCGCAGGCGAGGAGGCAGGCGACGGCGGCGGCGGCGGCGAGCGACTTCATGGTCACCTCTCAGTGGATACGGGGCCGGAGCGGCAGCCGCGCGACGATGGCCGCCTCGCGCGCCGCCAGCTCGACCGCTCGCCGCGAGACCTCGCCGGCCGGTCCGACCTGGCCGGCGAGCGCGAGAAAGGTGTCGCGGTGACGAACCTCGGCGGCGGCGAGCGCGCGATACAGGGCCGCGAGCTCCGGGTCCGGAAGCGCCTCGCCCAGCAGGCCGAGCCGCTCCGCGCTGCGTGCCTCGATGAGCGCGAAGACCAGGAGGTGATCGACCAGCCGGTCCGGCTCCCGCTTGCGGACCGCGGCACGCAGCGACTGCACATAGTCGTCGCCGAGGTCGAAGCGCGGCCGCGCCCCACGCCGGGCGAGAACCTGCGTCACCTGGACCACATGGCTGGTCTCCTCGTGGGCGAGGCGCGCCACCGCCGCCACCAGCTCCGGCCGGTCCGGATAGGCACGCACCATCGACAGCGCCGACTGGGCCGCCTTGCGCTCGCAGTGCAGGTGATCGGCCAGGACCGCGTCGAGATCGGCCAGTGCGACCTCGACCCAGCGCGAATCGGTCCGGCTCGACGGCAGCTCCGGGAGCCCTATGTCGCCGGAATTCATCTCTTCGCCGACCGGTGAGGGCGGGAAAGCTAGCCGCGGATGGGGTCGGGGTCAAGCTGTGCTAAAGAGCGCGGGTATGAATCACCGCACCTTCCGCGTCCTCGCCGGCGCTTTCGCGGCCGCGCTCGCGGCATGCTCGGGTCCCACCAGCCAGACGGAGTCCTCGGTGCCGAACAGTCCACAACCGGCCGCCGCCGGTGATACCGCGCCCAAGGGGGCCGGGCCCAAGGCGGAGAACGCGGTCGACAAGTTTGCCCGTGAGTGTCGGGCGGGCCTGGGCCGCGCCCGGGAGATCCTGCCGACCATCACCGCCGCGCAGGCGACCCGCACGATCGACAACACGCTGGTCCCCTACAACCAGATGATGATGGCGCTCGAGCAGTCGTCCGCCACCGCCGGCCTGGTCCACAGCGTCCACCCGGACAAGGCCATCCGCGACGCCGCCGAAGCGTGCGAGCAGGAGGCCGCCGCCTTCATCAACGAGCTCAAGCTGAACCGCGAGCTCTACCAGGCGTTCGCCGCCCTCGAAACCAAGGGAATGGACGCGCCGACCGAGCGGCTGGTCACCCGCTCGCTGCGCGACTTCCGCCGCGCCGGCGTCGACAAGGACGACGAGAAGCGCGCTCGCATCAAGGCGATCGACGACGAGCTGGTCAAGCTCGGCCAGACGTTCTCGCGCAACATCGTGGACGATGTCCGCAGCATCTCGCTGTCCGACGCCAGCCAGATGAAGGGGCTGCCGCAGGACTACATCGACAGTCACAAGCCCAACGACCAGGGCAAGATCCTCATCACCACCAACTACCCGGACTACATTCCGTTCATGTCGTACGCCGACTCGAACCCGCTGCGCAAGGAGCTGTACGTTGCGAGCCGGGCGCGCGGTGACAAGACCAACGGCGAGGTCCTGAAGAACATCCTCAAGCTCCGCGCGGAGAAGGCCAAGCTCCTCGGGTACGCCAACTGGGCCGATTACGCCACCGAGGACAAGATGATGAAGAGCGGCAAGAACGCCGCCCAGTTCATCGAGCGCATCACCAAGACCGCCCAGAAGCGCGCCAAGCGCGACTACGCCGAGCTGCTCAAGTTCAAGAAGAAGAACATCGACAAGAACGCGACGCGGGTCGAGGACTACGAGAAGTCGTACCTCGAGAACAAGGTCAAGGCGCAGAGCTACAGCTACGACCCGCAGGAGGTGCGCCCGTACTTCCCGTACCGCGAGGTCGAGAAGGGCCTGCTCGACATCACCGCCGAGATGTACGGCATCGAGTACAAGCCGGCGACCGACGCCGAGGTCTGGCATCAGGACGTCCGCGCGTTCGACGTCGTGAAGCAGGGCCAGAAGATCGGCCGCATCTTCCTCGACATGCACCCGCGCGACGGCAAGTATCAGCACGCGGCGCAGTTCACCCTGCGCAGCGGCGTCAAGGGCCAGCAGCTGCCCGAGGGCGTCCTGGTCTGCAACTTCCCCAACCCGCGCACCGACCCGCCGGCGCTGATGGAGCACGACGACGTCGTGACCATGTTCCACGAGTTCGGTCACCTCATGCACCACGTGCTCGGCGGCCAGGACCACAAGTGGATCGATCAGAGCGGCGTGTCGACCGAGTGGGACTTCGTCGAGGCGCCCTCGCAGATGTTCGAGGAGTGGGCGTGGAGCCACGACACCCTCAAGCGGTTCGCCAAGCACCACGAGAGCGGCGCGGTCATCCCGGAGGAGCTGGTCCAGCGGATGCGCAAGGCCGACAAGTTCGGCATCGGTCTGCAGACCGTGCAGCAGATGTTCTACGCCAGCATCTCGCTGCGCTTCCACACCCAGGACAGCGACTCGCTCGACATGCAGTCGGAGGTCAAGCGACTGCAGGAGAAGTACACGCCGTTCCGCTTCGTCGAGGGGACCAGCTTCCACACCAACTTCGGCCACCTCAACGGCTACTCGGCGCTGTACTACACGTACATGTGGTCGCTCGTGATCGCGAAGGACATGCTCACCCCGTTCCACAAGAACGGCCTGATGAACAAGGAGTACACCTTCAAGTACCGCGACCTCATCCTGGCCAAGGGCGGCACCAAGGACGCCGCCGACCTGGTGAAGGACTTCCTCGGCCGCGACTTCAACTTCAAGGCGTTCGAGGACTACCTCCTCAACTGACGACCATCACGGGCGCGGCGCTCGCAACGGGCGCCGCCGCCGAGGCCGGGGGAGTCACTTCTTCTTGGCCTTGAGCGGGTCCTCGTCGTCGATGACCTGCCCGCGCCAGTCAGACTTGACCCGCTTGACCTTGCCCTTGGCGGCGGGTGGCCGCGCCGGGGTCTTCGAGGAGGCGACCACCGCCTTGGTCGCCTTCTTCCTGGGCGGCGGCGCGGGCTCATCCGCGTCCTCATCCGCATCCTCGTCGTCGTCGTCGCCGTCGTCGTCGTCGCCCGCGTCCTGGTCGTCGTCCTCGTCGGAGGAGGCATCCGCGTCCTCGTCGTCGTCCTCGGCCGCGGCGTCGTCCTCGTCGATGAACCCCTCGCCGTTCTTGAAGAACTTGCCCTTGCGCTTCTGGCGCTTGGACTTGCGGGCGTGAGACGCGCGCTGGTTCTCCTCCTCGTCGATGCGCGCGCGCTTGCCGCGCAGCCGCGCCTCGCGCGCCGCCATCTCCTTCGCCTTCTTCTTCTCCAGCCTGGCGAGCCGCAGCGCGCGCCGCTTCTCGGCGCGGGTCATCCGCTTGGTCTTCTTCGGCGCCGCCTTGGCCGGCTCGAGGTCGAGGTCATCCGCATCGGCGTCGGTGACCGGCGCCGCCAGCTTCTTCTTGGCCGCCGCCCGCTCTGCCTTCGTCTTGGGCAGCGCCATCGCCGCCATCGTGATTTCGCCGTCCTCGGCGTCCGCGTTGTCGTCGAGGATCTTGTTGAGGAACTCCTCGTCGCTGTCGTTCGCCCGCAACTTGCCTCGCGTCGCAGCCCGAGCCGGAGCCGGAGCCGACGCCGGCGCTCGCCGCTCCGCGCGCGCAGGACGCGTCACCGCCACCGCCTTCGGCTTCGCGGCCGGCGCGACGTGGTCCGGCTCGAGCGTCATCTCGGCGTCGGACTCGACCTCGACCCCGGCCTCGGCCTCGGCTGCCGGCTCGGACGCCGGGTCGTGGGCGGACGAGGACGTCTTCGCCGCCAGCTCGGCCCGCGCCGCCGATTGCGCCGATCGGTCGCTCGACCAGCGGCCTTCGGTCGCGCTCATGCGCCACGACCAGGCCTCGCCGGACCGTGTGCCCGGCCCGCGCACGGCGCGCTGGGTCGGGACGCATCCGGCCGCCAGGGCGCAGGCGGCGAACGAGAGGAGGAGGCGGCGGGGCGGGGTCATCGGCATGTCCTCCGGGCGGCGATCCCCGCATTTGCAAGGGCAGTTCCTCCCGGCGGCCGCCTCAACCGCTCGAACTCACGCAGCTAACCTGGGGAGAGGACTCCCCCGATCGGCGCCCAGAATCCTCAGTCGATACCGCCGCGCGTCAGGTCGCGGCAGATGTTCTTCTGATGTGCCTCGAGCGTGCCGCCCCCGATCTCCATCAGCTTGGCGTCGCGCAAGAATTGTTCAACTCGGTACTCTGTGCAGTAACCGTACCCCCCGAGCACCTGCATGGCGGCGTCCGCCACCTCCTTGGCGGCCGTCGAGGCGAACAGCTTGGCGGCGTCGGTCCCGAGCCGGTTGCGCCGGTCCGGCCCGACGGTGCGCGCCACGCCGTAGACGATCGCTCGCATCGCCTCGGCCTTGGCGTAGCTCTCGCCGATGTAGCGCTGGATCTGGCCGAACTCGGCAATCGGCTTGCCGAACGCATGCCGCTCGAGCGCGTAGCGCGTCATCACCTCGAGGCAGCGCCGCGCGATTCCGAGGCTGAGCGCCGACAAGGTCAGCCGCTCGATCTCGAGGTTGCGCATCATGTTGGTGATCCCGCCGCCCTCGCGCCCCAGCAGGTTCTCTGCCGGCACCTCGCAGCCGTCCATCATCAGCTCGCACATGGTCGACGCGCGCATCCCCATCTTCGCGATCTTCTCGCCCGCCAGGAACCCGGGGTACGACCGCTCGACCACGAACGTGGTCACCTGCCCGTCGAGCATCGCGTACACGATGTAGACGCTCGCCTCCGGCCCGTTGGTGATGAAGGTCTTGCGCCCGTCGAGCACGTAACCGCCGGCGCGCCGCCGCGCCACCGTCTTCATCCCCAGCACATCGGTGCCGACCGCCGGCTCGGTCATCGCCATCGCGCCGACCCACTCGCCCGACAGGACGCGCGGCAGGTACCGCGCCCGCTGCTCCTCGGTGGACGCCCAGTAGAAGTTGTTGACGAACAGGATGGCGTGCGCGAGGTAGGCGAGCCCGAAGCCGGGGTCGGACCACGCAATCTCCTCGTGCGCGATGACCGCCGCGGTCGCGTCCATGCCGGCGCCGCCGGCGCCGTCCGGCACGGTGATGCCGAGCAGGCCGAGCTCGCCGGCGCGGCGCATCAGCTCCACGTTCAGCGCGCCCGCGCGATCGTGCTCCTCCGCCTGCGGCTCGACCTCGTCCTTCACCCAGTCGCGCACGGTCTGGCGCAGGAGGCGGTGCTCGTCGCTCGGATGCAGCGTGGAATCGTCGAGCGCCGGCGGGAGCCCCATGCACTGCTTATAGCGCCCCGCCCGCGGCCGGTCACGGTGCTACGATCGGGGAATGTCGTCACCGGCCGTGCTGGTCGCGAATCCGACCGCCCAGTCCGGAAAGGCGGCGGCCGTGATCGAGCGGGCCCGCCAGCTTCTCGACCGGGCCGGAATCGCCCATGAGTTCCTGGCCAGCGAGCCGGACGGGGGCACCGTCGAGGTCGTGCGGCGCGCCATCGACGAGCGCGCCTTCCGCCTGGTCGTCGCGATGGGGGGCGACGGTACCTTCGCCGAGGCGGCCAAGGGGATCCTGGCGTCGGCCCACGCCGCCGAGGTGGCGCTCGCCATCCTGCCGACCGGCACCGCCAACGATCAGGCCAAGTCGTTCGGCCTGGTGACCGGCGCCAACGCGCTCGAGTCGAACATCGAGGTCATCCGCGCCGGCGCCACCTTTCCGCTCGACGTCGGCCGGGTCGAGCGGCTCGACGAAGGGGACCGGGTCACCCACCAGGATCTCTTCTTCGACTCCTTCAGCCTCGGCCTCGGCGCCGCGGTCCTGGCCGAGCGCAACCGCGACCGGCGCCGGGTGGCCGACATCCCGTTCATCCGCGCGCTCTACCGCGATCGCCTGGTCTACGCCGGCGCGCTCTTGAAGAAGCTGACCCGAGGGGCCGCCTTCCACCTCGAGGCGGTGGTCGACGGCGTGGTCATGACCTACGACTCGGTGATCGACGTCATCGTCAAGAACACACCGGTCTACGGCGGCGAGTGGGTGCTGGCTCCGGCGGCGACCGCCGACGACGGCCTGCTCGAGATGGTCCCGGTGGTCGGACTCGGCGACTTCACCTCCAACATCGTGAGCCGCCTGCGCGGCAGCCCGATCGGCGACTACGAGCTGGCCCAGCTGGGAATCCAGCCCACGCGGCCGGTGCCGGGCCGGGAATTCACCCTCACCGCCTTCCAGCCGGGCGTGCTCGAGCCGCCGGCGGCGCAGGTGGACGGCGAGGAGCTGCCGGCGGGGGAGCGGTTCCGCGTGGTGACCCTGCCGCGCCTCCTCTCGGTCGTGGTCCCGCCGCGCGCGCCGGATTGAGCGGCGCCGGCCATGAGTGGAGTGGAGGCCGCCGCGCCCATCCGTGCGGAAGGAAGCGGTAAGGACGGGTCGCTTGCGAGACGGGGACAGATCGCGCATTGTTCCGGGGCTTTCGCAAGGGAGAGACCATGCGCGACGTGTTCATCTACGAGGCGATTCGCACCCCGCGCGGCCGCGGCAAGGCCGGCAAGGGCGCCCTCTCGGGCGTCCACCCGCAGGAGCTCCTGGCCCAGACGCTGAACCGCCTGGCCGACAAGGCCGGCCTCGACAAGAAGCTGGTCGAGGACGTCACGGTCGGCTGCGTCACTCAGGTCAAGGAGCAGGGCGCCTGCATCGCGCGCAACGCGATCATCGCGGCCGGCTGGCCGGACGACGTCACCGGCAACACGGTGAACCGCTTCTGCGGCTCCGGCCTGCAGGCGGTCAACTTCGCGGCGATGGGCGTCGCCAGCGGCACGCAGGAGTGCGCCATCGGCGGCGGCGTCGAGTCGATGTCGCGCGTCCCGATGGGCTCGGACGGGGCCATGATCGACGGGCTGAACGAGGTCCTCCGCAAGCGGGTCCAGATGGTGCCGCAGGGCATCTCGGCCGACCTCATCGCCACCCTCGAGGGCTTCACTCGCGAGGACGTCGACCGCTTCGCGCTGGCCAGCCAGAAGAAGGCGGCCACCGCCATCGAGGAGAACCGGTTCGGGCGCTCGCTCTTCATGGTGGTGGATCCGGTGACCGGCGCGCCGCTCAGCGACAAGGACGAGCACCCGAGACCGGACACCACCGCCGAGAGCCTGGCCGGGCTCAAGCCGGCCTTCGACCAGATGGGGGCGATGCCGGTCGGACCCGGCGGCGAGACCCTCGACCAGCTGGCGCTCAAGGTCTACCCCAAGGCCGGCGCGATCAAGCACGTCCACACCGCCGGCAACTCGAGCGGGATCGTCGATGGGGCGTGCGCCGTCCTGCTCGGCTCGAAGGAGCTCGGCGCCCGCATCACCGCCCGGCCGCGCGCCCGGGTCCGCGCCATGGCCACCGCCGGGGCCGAGCCGGTCATCATGCTGACCGCGCCGGCGCCGGCGTCGCAGCGCGCGCTCGACCAGGCGAAGATGAAGGTGTCCGACATCGATCTCTGGGAGATCAACGAGGCCTTCGCGGTGGTGCCGCTGCAGACCATCCGCAAGCTCGGGATCGATCCGTCGCGGGTCAACGTCAACGGTGGGGCCATCGCGCTCGGCCACCCGCTCGGCGCGACCGGCGCCATGCTGCTCAACACCGCGCTCGACGAGCTGGAGCGAAGCAACAAGAGCACCGCGCTCATCACGCTCTGCATCGGCGGCGGCATGGGGATCGCGACCATCATCGAGCGCGTCTGACGTGCGATCCCGGGGGTGGCTTGCCCTGCTCGTCGCGGTGGGCGCTCTCACCGCGATCTGGGCGGCGGCGCGGCTCGCGCTGCTCGACCAGCCGGAGCCGACCGACGCATCGCAGTGGACCGCCGCGACCTGCGCCATCGACCAGGTCGCCGCCCGCTTCCCGGAGGCGTCCTACGTGGCGAAGAAGGGGCGCAGCCGCGACTCCGGGCAGTTCGGGGTCCGCGTCACCTACCGCTACCCGGCAGCGGGCGGCGGCGAGCGGACCGGCGACCGGTTCTGCACGGTCGAGGGCCTGTGCAAGTCGGCCGACGATGTGCGGGCGGCCCGGGCGCTGCGCCCCGGCCGGAAGGTCCCGTGCTGGCTGAGCCGGAGCGACCCCGGTCGCTCGGCCCTGCGGCTCGCCACCTCGGGGGAGGTGAGGTCGGCCCGCAAGAGTCCGCTGGCGCTCGGGGTGCTGGGCGGCCTGGCGGCTGCCGTCGGGCTGGTCGCGCTCCTGCGCCGGCGGCGACCGAAGGGGCCGGTTCCGGTCGCCGAGGTGGTGCACACCGACGACTCACCGCCCGATCCCGACCCGAAGAATCTAGTATAGGATTCGGCTCCCATGGCGCTTCCGCTCCGTTCAGCGCTTCGCTCGGCGAGCCGCTACGTCCTCAAGAATCCGGTCTCGGTCTTCAACGTGGCGCGCCACGCCCTCAACCTGCGCCTGGCCGTCCCGCTCGACGCGCTCCGCTGGTTCGTCGAGCACACGCCGCCCGGCAAGAAGTCGCCGACCGACGTGACGATCCACGCGGCCCCCCCGGCGGTGCACTTCGGCGCCACCGTCGAGTTGATGGGCTCGAAGCTGCGGGTCAGCGCCGCGATCCGGGTCGAGGAGCTGCGCGTCGATCCGGACGAGCTCAGGCTCATGCTGCGCCTGTCGAGCGTCGAGATGAAGGTGCTCGACCGGTCGGAGACGCCGATCTCGGGGCTCATCAAGTCGGGCGCGCTCGATCTCAGCAAGCCGGGCAACCTGGCCAACTTCATGCCGAAGAAGCCGCCCGCGCTGGTCGAGGCGCGCGACGACTACCTCGTCCTCGACCTCATGCGGGTGCCGAAGCTGGCGAACAACCTCCGGCTCCGCAAGATGCTGCAGCGACTCACGCCGGTGGTGAACATCGCGGCGCTCAAGACGGAGGGGGATTTCCTCATCGTCGCGCTTCGCGCCACGCCGACCGGATTCCCGCGGGCGCTGGCCGCGGCGCGCAGTTGAGGCGAGCGGCTCTGCTCTATGCGCTCTCCGCGGCGCTCGGCTGCCGGGGCGGGGAGGAGAAGAAGGGGGATCCGCCGCCCGCGCCGGTGGCGGGCGATGACACTCCGGGGTCGGCGCCGGCGGCGCCCGCGCCGGCGGCGGTCTCGCTCGCGCCCGAGGCGCTGCCGCCGGAGACCTCCGAGGCCGCGCTCCTCGAGCGAGCCTACCCGGCCTGGGGGGCGGTGCTGGAGCGCGCGGTCCTCTTGGCCCGACGCGGCGACCGCGGCGCGGCCTACGGCCGGATCGCGATGATCGCCGGCGCCACCTGGCTCATCGACGAGACCCCGACCGCGCGCGGGCTCGGCATCCGCATCGCGGGGGCCGGCAGCGCGGTGCTCGAGGTGAAACCCGGGCAGCGGGTGCTCGCGTTCGGCGCCTGGGAGGCGGAGGAGCGGCGCTGGGTGTGGAGGGTGGTGCGGCTGGTCGCCCTGCGCGGCGACGCCGCGGCCAACCCGCCGCCGGCGGTCACGGTCGAGCCGCCGCCGGCGGCCACGGTCGAGCCGCTGCCCGGCGACCTGGTTCAGAGCGGGACACCGCCCGAGGGGGCGCGCACTTTCTGGGTGGTGGCGGCCCCGGTCAAGGCCGGCGACGGCTGGACCATCGCCGACGTCAAGGACGGGCCGCCGGTGGCGACCCTGCTCCTGCCGGGCGAGATGCTCGGCGCGCCGTACGGCGGCCTCGACTACCTGGCGCCCGAGGAGCGCTGGACGCTGGCGCGCGGCAAGGCCTACGCGGCGCCGGTGAGCGAGGTGCAGCTGCGCCGCAAGCTACCCTTGCCGGTCCTGCGCGCCTCGTCGCCCCCGGTCGCGGTGGCGGCCGAGTAGTGGTGGTACGGTTCAGCCGTGGTCCCGGTCGTCCTCCTCACCGGCTTTCTCGGCAGCGGCAAGACCACCCTGCTCAACCGCTTCCTCGCCCTCCGGCAGGAGCGCGCCCGCTGGGTGAGCGGACCACAGCCGAAACTGGCGATCCTGGTCAACGAGCTCGGCTCGGTCGGTATCGACGCCGCGCTGCTTCCGCCCGGCGCGGCGCGCCAGATCGAGCTGCCGGGCGGATGCATCTGCTGCACGCTCGACGAGAACCTGGAGAAGAGCGTGGGCGAGCTGCTCGACGCCGAGCAGGCGCTCGAGATGATCGTCATCGAGACGACCGGCATCGCCGAGCCGCTCCCCATCCTCTGGACGCTGGGTCGCGAGCCGCTGTCAGCCCGGGTCCGGGTCGCCGCGGTCGTCACGGTGGTGGATGGGCTCGAGCACGAGCGAAACCGGCCGCTGGCGCCGGCGGTGGACGCGCAGGTCGAACACGCCGACGTTGTCGTGCTGAGCAAGCTCGACCTGGTCGGCGAGGACCGGGCAGCCGAGCGGGCGGCGGAGCTGACTCGAGTCGTACGCTCGCTCAGCCCGGCGTCGGCGGTCCTCGCGGAGCGGAGCGCCGGCTCCAGCGCGCGGGCGCTGGCTCGATTGCTCGCCGACCCGGAGCTCGGCGGGGCCGCGCGAGCCGCGGCGGCGAGCCGGCCGGAGCCACACACACACGGCGGCGACCGGCACGGCTTCGAGACCCTTGCGCTCCCGATCCAGGGGACATTGGATTTCGAAGAGTTGACCGCGAGGCTCGAGGAGCTTCCGGCCGGCTACGTGCGCATCAAGGGGATCTGTCACGCGATCGACCGATCGTCGGGCACCGACGAGCCGTTCTGGATCGCATTCCACCGGGTCGGGGCGCGGGTCTCGGCCGAGCCGCTTCCGTCAGCGAGCGAACCGGAATTTCCATGTGTCGTGGCGCTCGGCACCGGGCTCGACGCAGACCAGCTGGCTTCGTGCGTCCGCGCCGCCGTGATAACCTCCGGAGGCTGAAGGGCGCCAGGCGAGGCTCGAGTGCAGAGCGATCGACCCAAGTCGGCCACGCTGCCGAAGTCCATAACGCTGCGTGAGCTGCTCGCCGAGCTGAAGGCGGGGTTCATCCTGCACGCTCCGGTCCTCATCCGGGTGCTGGATGCCGGCGGCGAAGGGCGCGAGGTGACGATCGACCGGACCATGACCGCGCACGCCCCCCCCGACTGGGCCGACCACTACACGCGCGAGTACGGCAACGAGCCCTACATCGTCGCCGGCCCCAACACGGCGGCGGCCGCGCAGTCGATCACGATCGGCCGCAGCCGCACCTGCGACGTCAAGATCGAGAACGAATCGGTGAGCAAGGTCCACGCGCGGCTGGTGAGCGATGCCAACACGGGCGCGTTCTTCATCGTCGACGAGAGCTCGCGCAACGGGACCTGCATCAACGGCCAGCCGCTGGTGGCCGGCGTCCGCATGTCGGTCTGGTCCGGCGCGTACGTGAGCTTCGGTGACGCGGTGTTCGTCTTCATCGACCCGCCGACTCTGCGCAAGCTGTCGAGACTGGCTGGCTGATGCGTCTCTGCATGGTCCCCGCCCTGGCCGCGGCCGCCGCCGCCGTCGCCGTGTGCGGCGGTTGCAAGGCGAAGCGCATCGCGGTGGCCAACAAGTCGGAGGACGCCACCGGCGACTACGGCAAGCTCGAGGTCGAGAAGGCGGTGGCCGCGTTCCAGCAGCAACCGACCTCGCCCCAGGCCTACCGGGCCCTGGTGCTCGAGATGGCGCGCCTCGACCCGGTCTTCAACCAGCCGGTCCGCGACATCGGCGAGCGCCACCTCGCCTTCCTCTCGCTCGAGCCGATGGCGGCGCAGTTCGACAAGCCGCCGGCGCAGCAGGTCGAGGCGCTGGCGCTCACCGTCTGGCCGACCGCCTTCAACGTCGAGCCGAACGCGGGAGAGTCCGCGCGCGCCTACCTGGAGCGGGTCTGCGCCGGTCCGCTCGCCACCGAGTGCAAGTACGTGGTGCCGGAGTCCTGGCCGACGGTGCTGTCGGCCCTGGTGTGGCGGCGGATGAAGATGCGGGCCCGCGAGGCCTACAGCCAGTGCCGCCTGTGCAAGCAGGACCAGAGCTACCCGGCCATGCTCGAGAAGTTCGACCAGTTCGACAACCGCGTGCAGTCGGACCGCGCCCACCTCGGCGACCGCGCCGACCGCGACGCCTGGCCGGAGGCCGGCCCGCTCATGGCCCCCTGGTCGGGCGCTCCGGTCCTCGATCTGGTCGCCGATCCCTTCGAGTGGAACGGCGAGCGGTTCGACGGCGACTGGCAGGAGCGCATCAAGAGCCGGCCGAACGGCGCCGAGGTCCTCGGCCTCCACGTCCGCCCGCGCACCGAGGTCCGCCACGTCCGCGCCGTGGTGGTCGGCGCCGCGCGCGCCGGCTACCGCGCCGTCGCCCTCCAGGTCCGCTCCAGGACCTACCCCTATCCTCTCGGTGAGTACCGCCTCGCCACCGCCCGCGCCGGCGGCGGCCGCGCCGAGACTGTCGACATCCGCGACGTCGACACCGTCCAGATCCTCGCGCGCGCCCTCGACGCTGCCACCGGCCGCGCCACCGGCGGTACCCCGCCGCCCGCCAACCCGCCCGCCATCCGCCTCTCGGGCCAGTGAAGCCCGCGAACCGCGCGGCGGCTTGCGCCGAGCGCAAGACCGGTCTCTGCGACTGGACGGATCAGCGCGCCGAGACCCTGCCGTGGATGGACTCGTACGCGGAACACTCGTCCCGCTCCTCATCGGTCGCCTGCGCGCCGCGGTGGATCTGCTGGCACAAGAGGCGCGTGTAGCTGCACCGCCTGACCCACTCGGGCGGGCGCGCGCCGCCTGCGTGGACTCCCCCGCGGCGTGCCTGGCTCAGCTGCGCCGGCGTCTGGTCGGAGCACGCCCACGCGTGGCGCGCCGTTGCGCGCCGTCCCGCCTCGGACCAGCCCTGCGCCTCGAAGGGGGTCGCGGTCGTCCCGGACTTCTCTGGCCCTTCAGCCAGCGATCCGCAGGTGGAGACTGCCACGAGGTGGCCGAGGACGACTGCGCAGGCGAGGGAGTGCAGCACCGCGATCGCCAGTATGCGATACCATCGCGCGAAGGACGAGGGAGCGGCTGCGATGAGAGTGATCCTGCTCGTGTGGCTGGCCTGCGCGGCCGCGGCGTGCGGCGGCGATGACGACGGCGAGTGCGCGATTGTCAACCAGCGCGTGTGTGACCTGGCGTGCGACTGCGCCGAGGGCGACGCCTGTCGCATTCAGCTCGGCGCGGTGACGCTCACGCACGACAACCCGGGCGACTGCACCGGCTTCTGGGTCAACCTCGCCTGCATGCAGGATGAGGCGGACGAGGTCGACTACGCCGCCTGCGACGCCGCGCTCGACTCGGCCGCCTGCGTCGACACCGCCGAGGGGATGGCCCTGGCCTACCCCTCCGCCGAGTGCGGCGACGCCCAGCAGTAGCATCGGATCGCGTCTGTCGCGCGCGCCGGGCAAGGGTTCGATGGGGTACGATCGAGCAATGCAGCCAGCCGATGTCAAACGGTGGGCGGCCGGGCACGCGGCGGCGGCGCGCCGGGCTCTCGAGCTGTTGCGCCAGGAGGGGCCGCCGGCGCCGGCGGAGGCGTTCGAGCACGCGATGGAGCTGTGCACCCTTGTCGACGTCGCGCCGGCCGACCAGGTCCGGCTTCGCGAGGAAGAGGATGCGCGCCGCGCGTGGGCGAAGGTGCGGGCATGGGCAGCAAGCCGCGGCGCGTCGCGCTGAGCACGGGTCTGGTCGCGGCGATTCGAGCGACCGCCGAGGTGCTGAGTCGCCACCCGGGCCAGGGGATGGTGATCGGCGGGATCGGCGTCATCGCGCGGGGCGTCGGACGCCTGACCCGGGACGTGGACATCGCCGTGGCGGGTCACGGCGGCCAGGCCGCCGCGTGGCTGGACGAGCTCGGGGGCGCGGGGCTCGCGTCGCGGATCCCGGATGCCGCGGCGTTCGCCGCCGAGACGCAGGTGCTGCTCTTGCGCCACGCGGCGAGCGGAGTGGACGTCGACATGTCGTTCGCCTCCTTGCCGTTCGAGCTCGAGGCGATCGCGAGCGCTCCGCTCGAGACGATCGCGGGCGCCCGGGTCGCCATCGCGCGCGCCGAGGATCTCGTCATCTACAAGTCGCTCGCCTGGCGGCCGCAGGATCAGCAGGACATCGAGCGTCTCCTCGCACTGCACGGCGGCGTCATCGACCTCGAGCGAGTCCGCCGCCACGTGAGCGAGCTCGGCGAGGCCCTCGAGCTGGACAGGTGGCAGGAGCTCGAGGCACTGATTCGTCGAGTCCTCGGCTGACGGCGCTCCGCAACCTGCCGGGATCGCGGAGCCGCACGGCCGAGTTCGACGCGGCCCGCGCGCTGCCGGCGGGTTCAGCCGCGCTGAACGTCGCGTGCGGGGAGGGCAACTATCTAACATGCGTTCCAAGGCGCGACGGGCGTCCGGATTGCGGTCGACTCCAGCCCTCGGACGCAGGCCGGACGGGGACCTGTCCGACGCTGAGGAGAGAAGATACAAGGTGAAGCGGTGGTTGCGAGCAGTGGGTTGTCTCGCGGTGGCGAGCGCGGCTTGCCTCGACGTCGGGCCGGACGATCAGGCCGGCAGCGCTCGTCGGGCCGTGTCGGTGACCTGGACGAACGTCGTCAAGGTGACGGCGAGCGGGGACGACCTGGCGAAGAGCGACCCGGGCGGTCGGTGGGACGCGGGCGCGGTCAGCGTCGAAAGCCTCGCGGCGGACGGCTACGTCCAGTTCACCACCGCGGAGGCGACCACCGCCAAGATGGCCGGACTCGGCAACGGCGACGCGAGCCGGCACTACGGGGACATCGAGTTCGCCGTCTACCTCAAGGCCAATGGGGCCGTCGCGGTCAAGGAGAGCGGCGTTCCTCGCGGGACATTCGGCACCTACTCGGCCGGGGACGTCTTTCGGGTCGAGGTCGAGCGCGGCGTCGTCTCGTACGAGAAGAACGGGACGACTTTCTACACGAGCACGGTGACGCCGACGTTCCCGCTCGTGGTCGACACCTCGCTCCTCACCGACGGAGCGACCATCCAGGACGTCGCCCTCGTCCCGACCCGCCCGACCTGGCAGAACCTGGTCGGGCTCGCGGTTGCCGATGGCACGCTGACCAAGGCGGGCCCGGGCGGATGGAACGCCGGCGCCTCGAGCGTCGAGGCGCTGGCCGGCGACGGATTCGTCGAGTTCGCCGCCGGCGAGAACACGACGGCGCGGGTCGCCGGGCTCAGTCAAGGCGACTCCGATCGCGGTTACGCCGACATCGACTACGGCGTCTACCTGAAGGCGAACGGCGTCGTTGCGGTGTACGAGGGGGGCGTCCTGCGTGGCACCAACTTCGGCACCTACGCGGCCGGTGATCGCTTCCGGGTCGCGGTCGACGGCGGCGTGGTCCGCTACTCGAAGAACGGCGCCGCCCCGTTCTACACGAGCGCGGTCGCTCCCACCCTCCCGCTCCTGGTCGACACCTCGTTCTATACGCCCGGCGCAACGCTGCGCGACTTCACCCTCACCGAAGCGGCCGACACCTGCCCCTCGTACGACGGCGGCGGCGCGAGCTGCGACGGGAGCTTCACGGTCGAGAACGAGTTCGACCTGGCCGAGATCGCGAGTTGCGCCGAGATCACCGGCAACCTCGTCATCTCGGCACCCGGCATGACCACCATCGCGCTGCCCAACCTCGAGCGCGTCGGCGGCACCCTCTCGGTCGGCGGCAACAACTCGTCTCTCGTCAAGCTACTCCTGCCCCAGCTCAAGGAGGTCGCCGGACCTGTGCGCCTCTACCCCGCGCCGGCCACCGTCGAGGTGGACCTGTCGAGGCTGCACACGAGCAGCACCTTCGAGTCGGGGCAGGACGCCCCCGGCCTCTACCTGCCGTGCCTCGTCTCGCTCAGCGAACACCTGTCACCCGCCTCGCCCGTGACCGCGCCGCTCCTCGCGACGGTCGCGGGAAACGTCAACATGTACACCGGCCCGGTGCCGCCGCAGCCACTCAGCGCGCCCCGCCTCACCGAGATCGGAGGTGTCCTCGCCTACACCGATGAGATGGACCTGCCGCTCTTGACCCGGGTTGGCGGCCTGATCGCGAAGGGCAGGGCTCCGTCCGACCACCCGCGGCTCGTACATCTGCCCTCGCTTCGCCAGGTCGACCGCATGCTCGTCGCCGGAACGACGTGGGACGGTGACGACGAGCAACGGGTGTACTGCTTCAGCGGCGCGACCCGCCAGTACTCGGTGTCGTTTCCGTCTCTCGAGCAGGTCGGCTCGCTGCTCCTCTGCACCCGGCCGGCGGAGCTGGAGATGCCGCAGCTAAGGTTCGTCACCGGGCCGCCGCTTCCCCTGCCGCCCTCGGAACCCATCGGACTCCAGCTCGGGCCGAACGGGTCGAGCACCGCGCCCGCACTCAGCCTGCCTGCTCTCGAGGAGATCACCGGGAAGGTGAACGCCTACCGGTCGATCGAGCTTCCGGTCCTGTCGAGGATCGACGGTTCGCTCGGCGTCTCGGCCTCGGTGACAGCGCCTTCGCTTCAGGAGGCGACCGGCGACCTCAGCTTGGGTGTGGGGAGCACGCTCGCGGCGCCTCAGCTCGCCGTCGTGGGGGGGACGCTGGCGTTCTCGACCCCGGTCGACCTGCCGCTTCTGACGCAAGTCGGCGCGGTCATGACGGGGGTCAGGTCCATGCAGGAAGGCTTGGTGACGCCGCCCGTCGACCTGCCGTCCCTGCGAGTGGTCACCGGAGTGCTGGCGACGTCGATCGGCTGGCACAGCAGCGGATTCTTTCGCGAGTGCAAACCGAGCCTGCCGTACACGGTGTCCTTGCCCGTGCTCGAGCGCGTCGGATCCCTCATCCTCTGCAGCCCGCCACAATCGCTCGACGTCCCGCAGTTGCGCCTGGTGACCGGGCCCCCGTTCGAGGAGCCCGGGTTCAGCGGAACGGGTGTGTTGACCGCCCCGTACCCGTACGGTGCAAGGCCCACGGTTTCGATTCCGGCCCTCGAAGACGTAGTCGGTGACGTCGTCACCCAGACGCCGACCGAGTTCGCGTCACTGTGGCGAATTCGTGGAGCACTCTCCATCTGGGCGCCAACGACAGCACCGGCGCTCCAGGAGATCACGGGCAAACTATATCTCGGAAACAGCGCTCAGGCCGTTTCGCTCCCGGCGCTGACCTCGGCGCGCACGATCGACGCGTCAGCAGCCGGGTCGCTGTCAACGCTCGACCTGCCGGCGCTCTCGACCACGACCGGAACCGCGACGGGGTACTCGATCCAGATCGGCTCCACCAGGCTCACGACGATCTCCATGCCGGCCTTGACTGCGCTGCCCGGAATCCTCGAGATCCGGGCGAACCCTCTCCTCAGCTCCCTCGGGTTCCCGCTCCTCGCATCGATCGGGCCCACGCTCGTGGTCCGCAACAACAAGTCGCTGCCGACCTGCTACGCGACCGACCTCCTCGCCCAGCTCCAGGCGGCCGGCTGGACGGGCACCTGGACAATCCAGGGCAACAACGACGGCGGAACCTGCCCGTAGGGGAGTGAGTAGCCATGACCGCGGCGACGTCCGGCGCACCCGCGAGCTCGTCGGCGCCACCGGCCGGTTCGGCCGCGCCTCCGGGATCGGGATCTGGATGGAGTCGGGATCGGGATCTGGATCGGGTCGGGATCGGGGTCGGGGTCGGGGTCGGGATCGAGGTCGGGATCGAGGTCGGGCGGCGCCATGGCACTGTGGCCGATCGAATCTGACGCGCGCGCCCTCGTTCGCTCGTGGTGGCGTGGTTGTTCGCCGGGGAGAGGAGCAAGGGGGCGGCTCCGGTTCCCTCGCCGGTTTTTTTCATCTCGCGGCGCCCGTCGCGCAACCGCTGCGCCGGCGCCAGGCAACGAGGCCCATTTTCGGCGCCGGCACAGCGCCTGCGCTCTCGGGCGCCTGACGGCGTGATGAAAAAAACCGACTCGGAAACCTTCGCCAGTCCCTCCGTTCCCTACTTCCCGGCCGAGCGGCTCCTCGCCTATCGAGTCGCGCGCGAGGTGCTCGCCGAGGTCGCACGGCTGAGCCGCGGCTGGCACGGCCGCGCTGGCCTGCGGTCGCAGGCGCTGGACGCGGCAGAGAGCGTGGTGCTCAACCTCGGCGAGGGCGCGGCGCAGCCGGCGCGCTCGGGCGCCAAGCGGCGCCACTACGTCATCGCGCTCGGCAGCGCGGACGAGGTGGGCGCAGCGCTCGACGCGGCGCAGGCGCAGGCGCTCTCGCCGTCTGCCGAGCTCGACGCAGCCCGCGCGCTGGCGGCGCGCTCGGCCGCGCTGGTCGGTGGGCTGGTGCGCAGCGCGACCGCTCGGCGGGCCAGTCACGGGCGCGGGTGGACGAGCCGGTAGAGCATGGCGAGCACCCGGTCAGCGAGCACCAGCGGCGCCGCGATGTCGTCACGACCGAGGTAGCCCATCACCTCGGCGACGTCGAGGGCGCCGGCCAGCTCGTCCGCGCTCCCCGCGGCGATCCGGAACGAGTGGAGCCGGTCTCGTCCCGCGCGCCGGTTCCCCTCGCGAACGTTGAGGATCACCGACTGGATCGCGCGGCGAGCCTGATCCGCGAGCGGTCGATCTCGTCGCTCGATCCGTTCGATGAGCCCACGGACGGCTCGCGCGAGCTCCTTGGCGACCTCGTACACGTGGAAAGTGGGCGATGCGTTTTCGTTGTTCGTCATCGCCCGACGCGAGCCGCCGGCGCACGGACCGTGCCAACGTCAGTTGAGCCTGACCGCGTACTCGAGTTGGCGCGGTCCGATGCGACGTCGGCGAGCGAGGGTGACGAACAACGAAAACGCGAGCCTTCCGCGTTGACGAGGTCGCCCCGGTGCAAGCTCCCGCTCCGGGATCGGGGTCGG
>Ga0111539_10003626_pt1 | contig 20335 bp, 17 predicted proteins | sample RhiMethybrSRZTD1_FD_79667 | JGI IMG/M metagenome (GOLD analysis project Ga0111539, IMG submission 79667) | Populus rhizosphere microbial communities from Tennessee, USA - Rhizosphere MetaG P. TD hybrid SRZTD1 (version 2) (version 2) | ecosystem: Host-associated > Plants > Roots > Rhizosphere >... | reverse complement strand
TCTCGTCATCGTCGGAGCGGGTGTCATCGGTCTGGAGATGGCCGGCGCCTTCAGCGACTTCGGTGCCGAGGTCGTGATCATCGGCCAGGAATCCGAGATCCTTCCCGCGTTCGACGCCGACGTCGCCGGCTACGTGAGGAAGATCTTCGAGGGCCGAGGCGTCACCTTTCATCTGGGTGCACACCTCACCAGCTTCTCCGGAAGACGAGGAGACGTGACGGCGCACTTCACGAAAGACGGCGAGGCCCACGAGGTGACTGCGGACCAGGCGTGCGTCGCCATCGGGCGCCGGTGGAGGCCCGAAACGCTGGGCGCTGAGCGCCTGGGGCTCGAGCGGGGACACCTGGGCCTCGCGGTCTCGCCCTATCTGCGCACGTCGATGCCGCACATCTACGCGGCCGGGGATGCCGCCGGCAACGCGCAACTGACGCCGGTGGCCGCCTACGAGGGACGTCTTGCCGCACGCAACGCGCTGCAGGGCGACCAGCTGATCGCCGACACCACGCTGGTGCCGCAGAGCGTGTTCACGACGCCGGAGGTGGCCAGGATCGGCCTGACCCATCGGGCCGCGACCGCCAGCGGCGTGAAGTGCCACGTCTCGACACAGGATCTCCGTGGGGCTTCGAATGGCCGAGCCACCGGCGAGGACGACGGGTATCTGAAGCTGGTGTTCGACGCCGCCCAGGAGCGCCTGCTCGGTGCTCAGATGGTCAGCTATGCCGGCGCCGAGCTCATCCAGATGGCGGCGCTCGCGATCCGCACCGGCGCCACGGCGGACGTGCTGGCGGCCCAGCTCGCCGTCCATCCGAGCCACTCCGAGCGGTTCATCAAGATCGCCGCCCACGACCACCACGAGATCTGTGAGGTGGGAGAGGCGAATGGAGGAGTGCAATGAAGAGCAAGAAGGCGTCGTCGCGCGTGACCTCGGCGAGTCAAGAAACCGCGGCGGCAGCGGGAGCCGCCCGCAGATCGACGAAGCGCAAGGCGATCGGGAGTGCTGCCGTGGAGAACGCCGCCAGGCGACAGTTCGAGAAAACGGCCGCCAGCGCGATCCAGGGCCACACCCGCGCGAGCGGTCAGCGGCAGCAGGCGAAGCGGGATTCCCGCTGAGAAAGGGGGTCGCGGGACCCCCAGGGATCATCGCCAGCGGGGGGATGATGCTGCGCTGAGGCCCAGGAGAAGGCCAGCGGCGAAACGTCCCCGTGCAGGCGTCTCGGGCTCCGCGAGCGGAGCGCCGGCCACCCCGTCGGGAGACTGCGCGCGCCGTGATAGCTCCGTCCGCATCCGCTCGAGGAGCTCGGCCACGGACGAGGTGGTGATGATCGAGTTGAACAGTGCCACGAACTCCTCTCGTTCGCGCGAGCCGAGGCCCTTCCAGTGCTGCCCGAGGGCCCGACGGGCTATGTCGCCAACGTCGAAGAGGTCGGCGGCGGCGCGGCGGATCTCCGCGCGCCTCCCCTCGCCCGTGTTGAAGCCGGCCCGCGGTGACCGCAGGCTCGCGAGCCCGCGCGACACCGACGAGGTCACGATCTCGAGCGGCCTGATCGCAGGATGGCTGCTCGGCACGACGTCGCCGTCCGGCCCGATCTGGTCTCTGAAGCCCGGACCCGTGACCGCCAGCCCGAGCACGAGGATCACGAAGCCGACGTGCTTGGTCACGCCGCAGACTCTACGTCGCCGTCCCTGCGCCGGGTATTGGACCTCGGTGCAGCGGTCGGTCGTTCACCGGAAAGAGTCTCGTCGTGGGTCGGCAGGTGGCGCCAGACAATCCGCGCAGCGGCGATGATGGGGACCGACAGGAACATCCCGGCGACCCCCGCGATCTCGCCACCGGCCAGCACACCGGCGATCACGAGCGCGGGATGGATCTCGATTCCGCGTCCCATGATGAGGGGCACGCACACGTAATCCTGGATGCCCCGCCAGAGGAGAACGAACCCCGCCAGGAGCCAGGGATGCGCATAACCACCGAACAGGCTCACCCCGATCGCCAGGACGCCGGCGGTCAGCGGGCCGACCACGGGAATGAACTCCAGGGCGCCTCCGATGCCGGCGAGGACGAGCGCATAGGGCACGCCGGCCGCCAGCAACACCGCCGACCAGCCGACGAACGTGATCAGGGCCAACAGCAGCTGCGCCCGCACGTACTGCCCCAGCAAGAGGTGCAGATCGTCGGCAATGGCCCAGCCCGTGCCTCGATCCCTTCGGTGGCGGAGTCGCGAAAGCGTCGCCGCCGTGAATCCCTCGGCATCCTTCAGGATGAAGAAGGCGAAGACCGGAATGAGGACGATCACCCAGGCGCCGGCCAGCGACTTCAGAAGGGCCGCCGTCGCAGCCTGGGCATAGCTGATGATGTCCCCCATATGAGTTCGGACCAGCGTCTCGATCTCCCCGATCTGGCGCCACTCCCACCCGCGGCGACGGAGGAGGGTTCCGACGATCTCGCCGCTCTGAATTCCCTTCGACATTTCTGGGAGCTTCAGCGCCAGGCTCTCGGCTTCGGCCGTCAGCCGTGGCACGACCGCGGCCCCGACCCCGCCGAGCGCCGCGAGCACGACCAGGTACACGACCCCGATCGCCAACGCCCGGCGCCGCACGAGCCACCGTTCGACGAGCCGGACCAGGGGAAACAGCAGATACGCGAAGAACAGCGACAGCGCGATGAGGAGCAGCACGCCCCGGAGCGCATAGGCCAGGCCGAGGGTGGCGAGGATCACCAGGATGGTCCAGGTGATTCGCACTGTGCGAGAGTCGAGAAAAAATCGGCCCACGCTTGCCATGGTAGGCCACGTCATCCGGCGTGCCCATTAGACCAAGGTTCAATGGGCAGGCCGTGTGGCGTCGGCTAGATTGAGATCGACCGGGGGGTCTCCGCCACCGGTCACAAGGAGTGCGTCATGGATATCCTGCTGTGGATCGTGTTCGGTCTCGTGGTCGGCGTCGTCGCGAAGTTCATCATGCCCGGCAACGATCCGGGAGGCATCATCCTGACGATTGTGCTCGGCATCGTGGGCGCCATGGTCGGCGGCTGGCTGGGGCGCGTGCTGGGCCTCTATCGCCCGGGCGACGCGGCCGGCTTCATCATGGCGATCGTGGGCGCCATCGTCATCCTGGCGCTCTACCGCCTCGTGTCGGGTCGCTCTCGCGTCTGAGGTTGTCGCGGCGGGCCCGGCCAGGGCTTCTGACCTGGGCCGGGCCCCGCGCTTCAGGTCCGGGCGTGCCTCGATCAGGCAGCCTTGACTTCGATCATCCTCGGCGTTGCGGCCCGTGGCGAAGGGACCCTCACCTCGAGCATGCCGTTGGAGTACTTCGCCTCCACGTGGTCCGCGTCCACGCCCTCAGGAAGGGCGAAATCCCGCTGGAACGCGCCGTACGTGACTTCTCGGACGAAATAGTCCTTGCCCGCGGCGTCGTGATCGGCCTTGCGCTCGCCCTTGATGCTGAGCACGTTGTCCATCACGGACACACCAACCGCCTTCGGATCCACGCCCGACAGAGCGAGCTGGATGATGTAGGTGCCGTCCTCGAGCCTTCCCTCCGCGGCGGGACGCCACGAGGAACGCTCGGGCGCCTCGTCCATGGCGCCGCCAACGAACCTTTCAAACGGGCTATCGGCGACCTGGTGAAAGTGGAACTGACGAGCCGGAGACCATCGAAGCATGGTGTTCATAGCGTTCTCCTTACTTATTAGCACTTAGATAATCTAAGTTGTTTCTACTAATATCATGATACCCACAAAAGTACAGCGTTAATGTGGGGGCCAGCTCAGAAGCCGGCTGGACGCTTGGCGATGTCCGACTCAGCGCCACGAAGGCCGGCGTCCGGTTCACTGGCCCATCAACCGGACACCGGCTGAACTAAGGTCCAATAGTCAGGCCCATGCGCGTCGACTAGCTTCAGACCGTGACCACTCGCCTGCGTTCGGTCGCGGTCCCGAACGACAGATGCGCCGAGGCCGTCTGACGCCGCACCTGGTGGCGGTCGTCGATCTCGGATCGACGGCCGTCCGCCTCCGTCTCGCCCGGATCGTGCCCGGCGTCGACTATCACGTTCTCGCGCAGGAGCGCGTGCCCACGCGGCTGGGCGATGGCGCGCCCGGCACGCTGTCCCGTCACGCGATCGACCACACGCTCCGGGCCGTGCACCGCTTCTTCGCGCACCATTCTTCGAATGGCCAGGGGCCGCGCATCCTCGCGGTGGCGACCTCGGCCGTGCGGGATGCCCGCAACCGAGAGCGGCTCCTGGCACCCCTGCGCTACGAGGAAGGCATCGACGTGCAGATCCTCAGCGCGCGGGATGAAGCGCGACTGGGCGTCTCGGCCGCCCTCGCGAGCCTCCCCGTCAAGAACGGCGTCGTCGCCGACCTCGGCGGCTCGAGCCTGCAGCTCAGCCGGGTGCGGCGCCGCCGGGTGCTCTCCATCTCGAGTCTTCCCCTCGGTGCGGTGCGGACCACACGGCGGTTCCTGCGCCACGACACGCCGACGCCGCGCGAGCTCCAGGCGCTCCGGACTGGCGTTCGCGCCGCGATGCTCGGGGTCATGTCTCCTGCCCGGCGTGGCGACGTCATGATCGGTCTCGGCGGCACCGTCCGCGCGCTGGCCGGCATCCACTTGCGCGCCCACCGCGGCGAACGCAAGCATCGGCACGGGCTGCGGCTGCACCAGTCGGACGTGACTGCCATTCGCGAGCGGCTGGAAGGCGCCTCCCGGCGAGGGCGCACGAAGATCCGCGGTCTCAAGGGTGAGCGCGCCGACATCATCCTGGCCGGGGCCATCGTCATCGAGGAAGCGATGCTCTTCGGTGGCTATCTGAAGCTCGTGGTGTGCACGCGCGGGGTCGGCGACGGCATCCTGCTGCGCGAGACGTTCAACGGGCGGCGATAGGGTGAACGCCGAAGCCTTCGTCAATCGCGAGCTGTCCTGGCTCGAGTTCAACCGTCGCGTGCTCGAGGAGGCCCAGGATCCGAGCGTTCCATTGCTCGAGCGCGTGAAGTTCCTCGCCATCTTCAGCTCGAACCTGGACGAGTTCTTCATGGTGCGCATGGCATGGCTGAAGCGCCGCATCCGGGCCGGGGACGGCGCGGCTGGGCCCGACGGCCTCACCGCACTGGAGACCATGCGCGCGGTCGCCGCGCGCGCCCACGAGCTGGTGAACGCACAGCACCGTTGCTTCCGTGACGAGATCCAGCCGCTGCTGGCCAGCGAAGGGATCGTCCTGGTGCGCCCGAAAGAGGTCGGTGAAGGCCAGCAGCGCTTCCTCGCGGAATACTTCGGCCGGACGCTCCTGCCCGTGCTGACGCCGCTGGCCGTCGACCCCGGCCAGCCCTTTCCCTATCTCGGCAACCGGTCGCTCTGTCTCATCGTCTCCCTCGCGTCCTCGACGCCTTCGGCCCTGCCCGTGAGCGCGCTTTCCGTGCTTCACATCCCGAGCCAGGTGCTGCCGCGCTTCGTCGCCCTGCCCGACAGCCCCGGGCGGCATCCCTTCATGCTGCTCGACGACGTGATTCGGATGCATCTGCCGATCCTCTACAAGGGCTACACGATCATCTCGGCCCACGCCATCCGCATCACGCGGGACGCGCGACTGACGATGCGTGACCGCCCGGCCGACGTGCTCGCCAGCATGGAGGAGAGCCTGCGCGAGCGGGGTCTCGGCACCGCGGTGCGGCTACAACACGACGAGGCCCTGCCGTCGGACATCCTGGCCACCCTGCTCGGCGAGCTCGAGCTGGACGCCGAGGATCTGTACGCGGGTAAGGGCTTCACCGCGTTCTCCGATCTGCTCCAGCTGCATGCGGCCGTCGACGCCCCCCGGCTGAAAGACCGGCCGTCATTGCCGCATCCCGTGCCGGCATTCGAGCGCGCGGCAGACGTCTGGAGCGCCATGCGCGCCGGCGACATCCTCGTGCACCACCCGTACCACAGCTTCGACGCCGTCACCCGCTTCGTGCACGAGGCCGCCGTCGATCCTCAGGTCCTGGCCATCAAGATGACGCTCTACCGCGTCAGTCCGGCCTCGCCCATCGCCCACGCCCTGCGCACCGCGGTCGAGAACGGCAAGGAGGTCGCCGTCCTGGTGGAGCTCCAGGCGCGCTTCGACGAGGAGGCCAATATCCGATGGGCCCGCGCGCTCGAGGAGGTCGGCGCTCACGTGGTCTATCGCCACGTCGGTCCGAAGATTCACTGCAAGGCGTGTCTCGTCGTTCGACAGGAGCGGGACGGCATTCGCCGCTACTGCCACCTCGCAACCGGGAACTACAACGCACGGACGGGGGGGGTCTACGGCGACCTCGGGCTCTTCACCAGCCGCGACTCCTTCGGCGAGGACCTCACCGAGCTGTTCAATCTCCTCACCGGCTACACCCGCCCGCCGACCTTCCACCACCTCCTCCTCGCGCCGGACCATCTGCGCGCCGGGCTGGTCACGCGCATCCGCCGCGAGACCGACCACGCGCGGGCAGGCCGGTCGGCGCGGATCATCGCGAAGATGAACGGCCTGGTGGACAGTCGTCTCATCGAGGAGCTGTACGCCGCCAGCGAAGCCGGGGTGACGATCGATCTGATCGTGCGCGGCATCTGCTGCCTGCGGCCCGGCGTGCCCGGACTCTCGTCGCGGATCCGGGTGATCTCGATCGTCGATCGCTATCTCGAGCATGCCCGCATCTCCTACTTCGAGAATGGCGGGCGGCCGGAATACCTGCTCGCCTCCGCCGACTGGATGCCTCGCAACCTCGACCGGCGCGTCGAGATCGCCTTCCCGGTCATCGATCCGGATCTTCAGACCCGCATCCGCGAGATTCTGGAGACCCAGCTCGCCGATACAGTGAAGGCGCGCCGCATTCTGGCCGACGGGAGCTCCGAGCGCATGCCGACGCCGGGCGGACGAGCGCTGCGCTCGCAGCATCGCCTCTATGAGATCACCGGCGCGGAAGAACCCGGCACGTGAAGTGGCGGATCGCCGGCGCCAGACACCAAGGTGCAATAGCCCACCGCCGGAGTGCCGCGTACGGTGGCTCGTGAGGAGGGCGCCGCGTGAATGATGCACCACCGGTGATCGCAATCGTGGACGACGACGACTCGGTCCGTCGCTCGCTCCTCCGTGTCGTCCAGTCGGCGGGCTATACGGCCGAGAGCTTCGCATCGGCCCGCGCGTTTCTCGATTGGCTGCCCCAGGGGCGAGCGGCGTGCCTCGTCCTCGACGTCCACATGGATGAGATGAGCGGCTTCGATCTGCAAGACAAGTTGGCCGTCCCGATCATCTTCATCACGGCTCATGACGATGCGGCGACCATGGAGCGCATCGAGAAGTCCGGCGCCTCCGGTCACCTGCGCAAGCCCTTTGGCGAGAAAAGCATCCTGGAGGCGATCCGTCGGGCGGTTGACGGAGGCGGCACGGTCGAGCCGCCGCTGGCGAAGGCCAGCGACACACCATGAGTGACGCGGTGACGGTTTGGCAGGCCCGGGAGCGGTTGATCTACCGACTGGTGCTTCTTCTGGGCCTGCTCTTCGTCTTCTCGCTGATCGCCACGCGGGCGGCCCACGGCGGCGTCCCCACCGCCGCCGACTTCGCGGACTGCAACGCCGAAGCACCCCAGGTGGTCAAGGCTGGAGCCGCCTCACCGACCACGGGCGACCACGCTCGGGCCGATGGCGCGCGCGGCCGCACGACGAGCCCCACTGGCCCCGTGGGCTCCGTCGTCCACTCCCCCGATCCGCAAATTCACGGGATGCAGGCGGAAGGGGCAAAGAGTGCCACGTACCAGGCCGCCTATCGTAGCTGCATGAGACGCAAGGGCTTCTAGGGCATGGCCCCGGATCCTCTGCGTGCGGACGGGCCGTCCGAGATCCTGCGCTCTGTTGCCACGCTGGCCGTCGCGGCCAGCCACGAGATCAACAATCCCTTGATGGCGCTCATCGCCAGCCTGGAGCTTCTCGAGCAGACGCAGACACTCGACGCCTACGGGCACGCGCGCCTGCGAGTGGCCCTGGCCGCCGCCTGGCAGATCAAGGAAAAGGTCGGGCAGCTGGGGCGTATCACACGGTTCGAGCTCGCCGCGGGGGGACCGGATCTGCCGTCAATGCTCGATCTCGAAAAGTCCAGCCAGATCCGCGACGCGTAGGCGAAGTCCAGCTGGTGGTCGTGGCCGGCGGCCTCGCCCATCACCTCTACCTTCGACCGGAGCGCGCTTCCTGACATCGAGCCCTTCATCCGCTTCGAGCTCTCCACCACCCGCGACACCGACCGGGCCCGCGGCCTCGACGCCGGCCTCTCCGTCGGGCGCCAGCTTGCGCCTGGTAGACCAAGGTCCAATACGCAAGCCGCGCAGCGGCGCGTAGATTGAGACGTGCGGGCCGATCGATCGGCCAGAAGGATCTACGTCCCACCCGTGACGACCTCGACCGGCAGCGGGGGATTGCCATGGGGGGAGCGGTACCAGTCATCACACCGCTGCCACGACGAGGTCGGCGATGGTACAAGCCCTCTTCTCTCCCGTGTCGTACGTCCGCCAGCGCGTGTCGGCGTTCCTCCACCGCAAGGATCAGCTCAAGGCAGGCGAGGCCGAGCGACGTGACCGCTGGAATCGCGTGATGGCCGCGCACCAGAAGCCGCCAGAGCAGCCTCAGAACACCTCGAAGTTCTAGACAGCCACACCTGAGAGCACGGCGATCGTGCCGTGCCCGGCCGAGGCGCGCGTGAGGTCATCGACACCCGCGCTTCGGCACTTCGATCTCTTCTGACCTGGAGGTGCCCATGTCGCGCCGGCTACCGACTCGTCGTAGCGCCACCCACTCGAGACTGCGTATGCGCACGACAATCACGCGCGCCCTTCGGTTTCTGGTCACAGTCGACCGCGACAAGCGCATCGACCGCCACATCGACTACTTCGGCAGCGGCGCCGCCCTGGCCGTCGGCGTTTCGCGCGACCGAGGGACACACCGCCGCTAGACACCAAGGTCCAATACCCCTCGAGCAGGCGGCCGCGTACGGTGATGCACGAGGAGGACGGAGCGTGGACGGGATCGCAAGCTCCACCCAGAACGTCGCCGCCTCCTCGGGTCAAGGAGGAAGGTCATGAGTTTTAGCATGTTCGTGACGTGGGTTCTCTTGGGGGTGCTGGGCGGTGTGCTGGCCGGACTGGTCATGAAGCGTGGCAGCCACGGGCTGAAGCCGGACATCTTCCTGGGCCTCGTCGGCAGCATCGGGCTGAGCTGGATCTTCCGGGCGATCGGGATGTTTCCGAACGCCGGGATCGTCGCGATGGCCTTCGTCGCATTCATCGGAGCGGCCATCGCGATCGTCGCGCAGCGCAAGCTTCGACCCACCGAGCGATCGGGTGAGGCGAACGGGAGAGTCTGGCGCTGGGGCCTGGGCGCGGCCCTGGTCGCCGCGGTCGGATGGATGATTCTCGGTCCGTCGGTGCAGCCGGCGGCCACCGCCACCTCGGTGGTCGAGGACAAGACGTACGACGTGACACCGGCCGCCATGAAGGTCAAGGCGGGAATCGTCACGGGCGAGGTGACCGCGATGAAGGTCACCGAGCGGGTCGAGCAGGGCTCCGGCCGGGTCGTATCGCCGGCCAAGCTCACGGCGATTCTCTATCTGAAGAACAGCTCGGCCAATCAGACCGTCCGCCTCGTCACGGGGAAGATCCAGTACATCGACGTCGCAGGGCAGCCGATCAAGCTCGAGGACATGCGCACCGAGCCGATGATCAAGTTCGCCTCCTACGGCAGTGAGCGGCTCGATCCCGGACAGGAATCCAGCCAAGCGCTCGACGTCGACTTCCCGGCCGAGGCGCTGAAGGCCCAGAAGTTGAAAGAGATTCGCCTGGAGCTGGCGTACATCCCGTCGCCCTATCACGAGGAGACAATCAAGCTCAACGTGACCATTGGAGGGAAATAGTCATGGCAGTGCCCATCGACATCTACGTAGGGGCGGGCCGGAATCGGGTGCTGGCTCGGGTTGCGATCTCGGGCATCTACCTGTTGCGGGGGCTGCCCCGTGACCTTCAGCGGGCCGCCCGCGCGCGTGCCCACAGCGAGGGAACCACGCTCCGCTCGGTGCTCCTGCGAGGCCTGCGCGAGTACGCCGCGGGAACCTGGACACCCAAGCTGGAGGAGACGGTAGCCAAGCTGCCGTGATCACCGGCAGCAGAGTGATTCCAGCGGTAAAGAAGGAAAGGCTTCTCGATGACTGAGCAGATCGCGCACATGGGTCCGATGCTGATTCTCGCCGGTCTGGTGACCGCCTGGCTGGCTGAGGTGCTCTCGCGCGCCGGTGGCTATGGATACACGCTCGACATGGGGGTCGGCCTCGTCGGCAGCGTCCTCGCGGGGACGTTGGTCTGGGTCTTCCTTTCACCGATTGCCATGCCGTGGATGTTCCTCTTTGGGTGCGCCGGCGCCACGCTGGCTATTGCCGCGCAACGTGGATTCTGGCGCTCAGCTCTGGCCGGCGCATGAGGCCGGCGGCAGAACAGGCAATCGCACGGTGCCAGGGGTGTGGGGCAGAACTGGAAGACCCGGCGCAGCGCTTTTGCGGCGGCGACCGGTGCCTCGCCGTGCTCACGAGAGTTTCGTTCCGCCTATGAGGTGGCTCGTGGAGTTCTACCACGAGCGACGGCGAATCCTGGCCCGCTACGGCGTCGAGGCGCCGTTACCTCCGGCGGCCGTCGTGCTCGGCCGGCGGGCCCTGCTCGCGGAGCATCCTTCGCCGCCGCCGGCACGCCGCGTGAGCCTGTTCAAGCAGGCCCAGCTCGTCGAGGGTCAGAACGTCGACGGATGGATCCTCTATCGGATCATGCGCGACGACGGCCGAGCCTCGACCGCCGCGCGGGTGGCCGCGGCCTAGGACGCGCCGGAGCCGGCGCCCCGCCGGCTCAGCCGAGAACGATTCGCACGCGATGGGTGTGGCCGTCGTCGACGAGCGCGATGGTGACATCCCGACCGAGCGCCACACCGTCGACCTCGACCGACGCCACGCCCCGCGACACCTTCTGCGGATTCTCCACGACGACGTCATAGCGCGCCGAGCGATAGCGGAAGACCAGCTCGAACCCGGGCCAGGCGCGGGGGATGCAGGGGTCGATCACGAGCTGCGCGCCGCGCAGCCGGAAGCCGAGGATCGATTCCAGCCCCGCCCGGTACATCCAGCCCGCCGAGCCCGTGTACCACGTCCAGCCGCCCCGGCCGACGTGCGGCGGCTCGCCATAGACGTCCGCGGCGACGACATAAGGCTCGACCTTGTAGCGCTGGACGGCGGCGCCGGTGCGGGCGTGGTTGATCGGGTTCAGCATCGAGAACAGCTCGCCGACCCGATCCCCGTCGCCGAGCATCGCGAAGGCGATCGCCGACCACACCGCCGCGTGCGTGTACTGTCCGCCGTTCTCGCGGACCCCAGGAACGTAGCCCTTGACGTAGCCGGGCTCCAGCGCCGTCTCCCCGAATGGCGGGGTGAGCAGTAGCACCAAGCCGTCGGCGCGTCGAACGAGGTGCGCGTCGAGCGCCGCCATGGCCCGCGCCTGGCGAGCCGGATCGCCAGCCGCCGAGATGACGCTCCAGGACTGCGCGATCGAATCGATGCGACAGGCGTCGTTGGCGGCCGAGCCGAGCGGCGTGCCGTCGTCGAAGTACGCGCGCCGGTACCAGTCACCGTCCCAGGCCTCGCGCTCGAGCGCCGTCTTCAGCGCCGAGACGTACTCCCGCCACCGCTCGGCCCGCTTGCCCTCGCCCCGCGCGTCGGCCAACGTCGCCCACTCGGACAGCACCGCGTGCAGGAACCATCCGAGCCAGACGCTCTCGCCCTTGCCCTCGGCGCCCACCGCATTCATCCCATCGTTCCAGTCGCCGGTCCCCATCAACGGCAGGCCGTGGGCGCCGGCGGTCAGGCTCTGGTCGATGGCGCGGGCGCAGTGCTCGAACACCGCGCCCCGCTCCGCCGAGACGCGAGGCTCGAAATACGACTCGAGCTGGCCCGCGGCCAGGCTGGGACCATCGAGGAACGGGACGACCTCGTCGAGCACGGAGCCGTCGCCGCTGACGTCGACGTAGCGGGCGACGACGTAGGGTAGCCAGAGACGGTCGTCGGAGATCCGCGTACGGACGCCGCGCCCGCCGGGTGGGTGCCACCAGTGCTGGACGTCGCCCTCGCCGAACTGCCGCGCTGCGGCCCGCAGCACGTGCTCGCGCGCCAGCCCGGGTGCGGCGACCATCAGCGCCAGCACGTCCTGCAGCTGATCGCGGAAGCCGTAGGCACCGCCGGCCTGATAGAACGCCGACCGCGCCCACACCCGACACGCCAGCGTCTGGTACAGCAGCCAGCGGTTGAGCACGATGTCCATCGCACGATCCGGCGTCCGGACCTGCACCGTCCCGAGCATCTGGTCCCAGTGCTCGGCGACCGATCGCACGATGCCGTCCACGTCCCGCGCTCGATAGCGAACGATCAGCGCGCGGGCCTGCTCGGCGCTCGCCGCCTCGCCGAGGAAGAACACGACGTCCGCGCGCCCTCCCGCGGGCAGCTCCACCGTCGCCTGCAGCGCGCCGCACGGATCGAGGCCGGCACCGACCCGCCCCGAGAGGCGCTGCCGGGGTGCGAGCGCCGCCGGATGATCGGGCGCGCCGTTGCGGCCGAGGAATTCCGTCCGGTCGGCGGTCCACGCCGTGTGCCGGCCGCCGAGGTCGGCAAAGGCCACGCGCGTGCCGAACTCGCGCCGCCACGCGTTGCGCGCGAACATCGCGCCGGTCTCGGGATCGATCTCGGTGACCGTGAACGGCGCGGCGGCGCCCCGCGACACGCCGAGCACCCACTCGACGCAGGCGGTCACCGACAGCCGTCGCGGCCGCCCGGACGCGTTCGTCAGCGTGAGACGCGAGATCTTGATCGGATCGTCGAGCGGCACCAGCTGCAAGAGCTCGAGCGCGATGCCGTGCGAAACGTGCTCGAAGCGGGTGTAACCCTGCCCGTGCCGGATGACGTACGGCGTGGTCTCCTCGCGGACGGGCAACGCCGTCGGCCCCCACAGCTCGCCTGTCTCCTCGTCCCGGACGTAGATCGTCTCCCCCGGCGGGTCGCTCACCGCATCGTTGGACCAGGCGGTGAGCTGGTTCTCGCGACTGTTGACCGCCCACGTGTATCCGGCCCCGCACTCGGAGACCTGGAAGCCGAAGCCCGGATTCGCGATCACGTTGATCCACGGCGCCGGCGTCCACTGCCCCGGGTGCAGCACGACCACGTACTCGCGGCCATCCTGCGCGAACCCGCCGAGGCCGTTGAACAGCTCGAGATCCAGCGCCGGGCTCGGCCGCTCGGTCGTGAGCTTCGCCGCTGTCGGCCGCCGCAGGGGGACCAGCGCGGTCTCGGGCCGCTGCGCGCGAGCCACCTGCTCGGCCAGGGTGCCGCGCCGGCTCGTGAGCACCACGCGCGCCACCGACTGGAGCACGTCGCGTTGCTGCGACGTCAGGCGGTCCGCGCGCACGATGTAGACGTGGCCCTCCGCGCCGGCCCCTTCGTGAGGACCGGCGGACTGGCTCGTGCGCAGAAGCGTCTCCAGCGCCGCCTGGAGGTCCTGGACGTAGGACGGCGCGCGCTCGTTCAGGATCACCAGGTCGACCGCGAGCTGCTTCATCCGCCAGTACTCGTGGGCGCGGAGGAGCTGCCGCACGATCCCGACGTCCTCGGGCTCGTCGATCTGGACCAGCACGATCGGCCGGTCACCCGAGATCCCGTGCGCCCACAGCGCGTCGGGACCGCCCAGCTGGCGCGCCAGCAGGTCCCCCGGGGGCCGCAGCGTCCGGTCCGAGTAGAGGACGCGACTGGCCAGGCTCTGGAAGAGATGCGCCTCGTCGGGGGTGATGCCGAGGTGGTGCTGCTGGACCTGGGCTTGCGTCCAGGCCAGCGTCGCCGCGCGGTCGAACGTGGCCGCATCGCGGTATTTCTCCGCGAGGTCGAGGGCCGTGACGCGCGACGGCGCGACGAGCGTCGAGAAGGCCACCCGCACCGTCTCGCCGGCCGGGACCACCACACGCCGCCGCAGGCTCACGATCGGATCGAGCACCGCGCCGGTCGTACCGGACAGCCGCAGGCCGTCGATCACCACCGCCGGTGTCCGGATCCCGCGGCCGCGGTCGAGGAAGCGGCCGCGATCGGTCTCCCACTGCAGGCCGCCGACCGTCTCGCCGTCGACCGTCGCCACGTGGGCCAGCCAGACCGGGACCTCGCCGCTCGACCGCGGCCGGCGGGTGGCCAGTAGCGTGTCGAGATCGGGCACGTACTCGGTCTGCACGCTCAGATTGGAGAACGCCGGGTGGGCCAGGTCCGCCGCCGGCGGCGCCAGCACGATCTCGGCGTACGACGTCAGCTCGATCTCCCGCGTCCGCGGCCCGAAATTCGTGAGCGAGACGCGCCGCACCTCGGCGTCGTCCTCCGGCGACACGATCACCTGGAGCGTGGTGCCCATGGTCCCGTCCCGCCGAACGATCTCCGCGCGGTCCTCGGAGAACGTGACCGCGTAGCTGTCCGGCGAGCCACCCCGTGGCTGGTAGCCGGCCGACCAGGTCTCGCCGCTGTCGGCGTCGCGAAGGAACACGTACGTCCCCCACCCGTCGCGCGTGACGTCCTCTCGCCAGCGCGTGATGGCGAGGTTGCGCCAGCGGCTGTATCCCGAGCCCGCCGTCGTCAGCATCACCGCGTAACGTCCGTTCGAGAGCAGCTGCGTCCGCGGCATCGCGCCGTGCGGTGAGCTGAAGCGCCGCTCGACCGGCGGCACGAACTCGCGCACGTCGCCGATGGCCTGGACCTCGTCCGCCCGCGGCCGGGCGACCGCCACATCCCGCGGCGTCCGCTCTTGCAGGAGCAGCTCGGTGGCCTGGACCATCGGCTCGGCGTGGAAGCGCGCGCGCATCGAGCCGTCGTGCACGGCGTTCGCGATCGCCACGATCAGCATGCCCTGGTGGTGCGCCATGTAGGCGCGCACCAGCGCAAGCTCGGTGCCTTCGGGCAGCCGGGGCGCGGTGTAGTCGAGCGCCTCGTAGAAGCCGTAGGCGCCGCTGGCCCCGCCCGCCGCCAGGCGCCGGAAATTGCGGACGGCGGCCGACGGATCGATCATCGTGGCCAGTCCCGTTGCATAGGGTGCGATGACGACGTCCTCGCTGAGCCCGCGTCGCAGCCCGAGCCCCGGGACCCCGAAGTTCGAGTACTGGTAGGTCATCTCGAGATCCCGCACGTTGTAGCCCGACTCCGACACGCCCCACGGCACGCCGCGCTCGGCGCCATACGTGATCTGCCGCTCCACGACGAGCCGCGCGGTCTGCTCCAGCAAGCTACCGGCCGGCGCCCGCATGACCAGATGCGGCATCAGGTACTCGAACATCGACCCCGACCAGGACACGAGCACCGAGTCGAGCGCCACCGGCGTCAGCGCGCGGCCCAGGCGGAACCAGTGCGAGACCGGCACGTCGCCCTTGGCGATCGCCACGAAGCTGGCCAGCCGCGCTTCCGACGCGAGCAGGTCGTAGCGGCCGGGGTCCAGGGTGCCGTCGGCGACGCGGTACCCGATCGCGAACAGCTTGCGCATCGGGTCGAAGAGGAAACTGAAGTCCATGGCGTCGACCAGGGCCCGAGCGCCCAGCGCAACGATGGCGAGGCGGCGATCGAGTGCGTCGGTCCAGTCGATGTCGCGCGTGTGGCTCTCGACGGTCGCGCCGAGCGCTTCCGCCCACACCAGCACCTCCGCGCGGTCGGGATCCTCGTCCACCAGCGCCCGCGCACAGTCCAGCACCGTCTGGGCGCGGGCCCGCAGCTCCGCGAGCCGCGCGGGCCACTCGGCGGGATCCAGCGAAGGCGCCGGAACGATCGCCGTGACGCCGGCGAGCGCCTCCTCCATACGCTCCTCGAGGACGGCGCGCGAGCGGGGAGCCGTCGCGTCCACCATGGCCAGACGCACGAGCTGCACGGTGTCGCCGATTCCGGACAGCGCGGCGCGGGCCCGATACGGGTGGGCCACCATATCCTCGACGGCGTGCGCGAGCGCGATGAGATGACCGGCCAGATTTCCGCTATCGACCGACGAGACGTACTTCGGTTCGAGAGGCTCGCACCGCCGGGTCTCGTACCAGTTGTAGAGGTGGCCGCGAAAGCGCTCGAGGCGCCGCATCGTCTCGAGTGTTTGCTCCAGACGCTCGACGGTGTCGATGGTACCGAGCCAGCCGAAATCGCGCGCGGCGACCGTGGCGAGGAGATACAGGCCGATGTTCGTGGGCGACGTGCGGTGCGCGACGACCGGGCTCGGCGTTTCCTGGAAGTTGTCGGGCGGCAAGGCGTGGTCTTCGGGGGTGACGAACGTCGCGAAGTACCGCCACGTCCGCCGTGCGATCAACCGGAGCGCGCCCGCGTCCGCCAGCGTGAGCGGCTCGGTGGTCGCGATGGTCCGGGGCAGGCTGATCCAGCGCGCCACCGCGGGCGCCGCGGCCCACAGCAGGAGAAAGGGCAGCGCGGCGGGCCAAGCCTCCGGCCGTGCCCACGCCACCGCGATGGCCACGGCGACGGCGAGTGCGGGGCTGCCGGCCATCCGGCGGTAGAAGCCCGAGAGGTCGAGCAGGAGCCCCGCCTTGGCCTGCGCCGCCGTCACCCATTCCAGCAGGCTGCGCCGCGTCCCGTACACACGCACGAGCGTCCGCACGATCGCGTCGGTCATCAGCCAGGCCTGGTACGCCAGCATCGTGAGCGTGAGCCCGACCTGCGAGGCGGCCAGCACGAGGTCGCGACCGACCGCGCGCGCATGGCTACGCTTGGAGATGCCGCGCCGGCGCGGGATCACGCCGCCCAGTGCCGGCAGGAGTGCGGGCACGACGATGGTGGCGAGGACGAAGGCACTCCACATCGCGGGCGACGTCCCCGGCATCAACCACGCCACGACGAGGGTCAGGAAGGTGGCCGGGGCCGACACCGTGCGGCGGAGGTTGTCCAGCATCTTCCAGCGCCCGATCACCGGGACGCGCCGTCCGAGAATCCACGGCAGCAGCTGCCAATCGCCGCGCGCCCATCGGTGCTGGCGCGCCGCGGCGACGCCGTAGTGCGAGGGCGCGCTCTCGAACAGCTCGATGTCGGTCACGAGGCCGGCGCGCGCGAACACGCCCTCGAAGAGATCGTGGCTCAGCAGCGCGTTCTCGGGCACCCGTCCGGCCAGCGCCGCCTCGAACGCGTCGACGTCGTAGATCCCCTTGCCGGTGTACGAGCCCTCCCCCCACAGATCCTGGTACACGTCGGACACCGCCGCCGCGTACGGGTCGATGCCGGCCGGGCCCGACGACAGGCGCTGGAACCACGAGCCCTCGCGCCCGGGCAGCGGCGGCGTCACCCGCGGCTGGAGCACCGCGTAGCCCTCGACGACGCGGCGCTGTCCGGGATCGAATCGCGGCTGGTTGAGGGGATGCGCCATCGTGCCGACCAGCCGCTCGACCGCGCCCCGTGGCAGCCGGGTGTCGGCGTCGAGGGTGATGACGTAGCGAACCCCGGACGGCGCCACGGAGCCCGTGGGCAGGAAGCTGGTGTCGGTCGCGCCTCGCAGGAGCCGGTTCAGCTCGTGGAGCTTGCCCCGCTTGCGCTCCCATCCCATCCACGTGTGCTCGCTCGCGTTCCACAGCCGCCGTCGGTGGAACAGCAGGAATCGCGCGCCGCCATCCGCCGTCGTGCCATGCCGGCGGTTCAGCCGCGCGATACCCTCACGCGCCGCGTCCAGCGTTGCGTCATCACCGGGCGCGCTGGCGGCGGATGCATCGGTCCAGTCGGAGAGGACGGCGAAGCGCACGTCGCCGTCCGGGTTGGCCAGGTAGTGGACCTCGAGCCGCTCGATCTGCTCCTCGACCTCGGCGGCGTCGGTCAGCAGCATCGGCACGGCGACCATCGTTCGAAGATGCGACGGCACGCCGGCGGGCAGCTCGAGCCGGGGCAGCATGTCGGGCGTGACCAGCACGGCGACGCTTCGATTCAGCAGGGCGATCGCCAGGTCCGAGGCTGGGACGAACGCCAGGAGTGCCAGGATCACGAGGGGCGCCCATCCCACGCCGGACGCCCAGGCGGCCAGCAGAGGTAGCGCGATCAGGGCGGCGCTGAGAACGACAATCGTTCCCAGATACCCGGGCGTCGCGAGGCCGACATACAGGCGAAGCAGTCGGCGCAGCGGCGGTGCCCGGTAGCCGAGCGCCGTCTCGAGGGCGGTGCGCCCGTTGCCGATGAGGTAGAAGCCGGGATCTTGCCGCCGGTCGTCCGCGCTGCCACCCGCGCCGTCCGCTTGCGCCATGGCCTCCCGCGCGACGTCCACCTCGGAGCGGCCCGAGCCCCGCGCCAGCTCTTCGATCGCGTGCTGGTAGGCGTCGCGGGTCGCGAAATCCATCGCCGCGTGGTTGGGACGGACTCGCAGCACGCCATCGACGAGGCTGACGGCCTCGAAGAACTCCGTCCAGTCCAGCGCGGACATCAGGCTCATGCTCAGGATCACGTTGCGGACGGTCACGTTCATCGCCGCCTGCCGCTGATGCTCGACGCGGACGATGTCGTCGGACGTCGTGCCCTGCGCCCCGAGGCGCTGGTCGAGCCAGAGCAACGCCGGCGTGACCGCGCGGTCCTGCTCGCGTAGCCGCTGGACCAGCTGCACCGCGAAGGCGGTCACCAGTGGGGCCCTCTCATAGCGCGCGAGGCCCCGCGCGTCCGGCGCCACGGCCCCGTCGTCGCCGACGCCGAGCAGCTCGTCCGCCAGCGCGTCGGCTTCCTGTCGCATCGCGCGCCCGCGAACGATGCTCTCGGCCAGACGCCGGAGGTTCTCCACGAGCACGACGCGTAGCGTGATCGCCACCGCCCACAGCTCGCCGATCATCAGCGGCTGCACGCGCTGGTAGGCAAGCACGAAGCGACGGAGCATCTCGGGGTCGAAGCGGCTGTCGGTATGCGCCACGAACGCCCAGGCGATTCCGTAGACGCGCGGATACCCGGCGAGTGGCCCCTCGGCGAGCTTGGGCAGCTTCCGATAGAACCCAGGAGGAAGATCGTCGCGGATCTCCCGCAGCTGCTCGTCGACGACGTGGAAGTTGTCGACGAGCCATTCGGCGGCCGGAACGATCGCCCGCTCCTCACGGATGGCGTTGGCGATCACGCGATACGACTCGCGGAGGACGCGCCCGTTGTCCTCGACGCGCGCCAGCAGCCGCCGGCCCCGACTCAACCGCGTGATGACGGGCTGAGCGGCCGCCAGGCTTTCGGCGTGCTGCTCCAGGCGCTCGACGCCGAACAGCTCGGCGCGGATCGGGTTGTCGAGGGACCGGGGGAGGCTCAGCATGCTGGCTCCCACATGGTGGCTCCCCGGGTCGTGAGTTCTGAAAACGCTAATTCACCGAGGTCTTGACGCCAGATGCGTCAGCCATGAAGGCCGAGGTGGCAGCGAGCAAGTGTAGCACGCGGGTCACTGCGCTAGACTTCTCGCATGCTTGTCGCCGAGGACTCGCCGCTGTTCGCCACGCTGGCCGCGCTCGCGCGCGACGCGCGCCTCGTGTTCTTCGCCGGGCTGCCCGGCACCGGCAAGAGCCTGCTGATCCGCGAGCTCGCCCACCTGGCCCACGCGCAAGGGCGCCGGATTCACCTCCTGCAGTGGGACGTGGCCCGGCCGCCCTTCGAGGCCAGCGAGGCGGGGCGCCGCTATCCGCTCGACGACGGCGTGACCCACGGCGTGATCCGGCTCGCCGTGGGGCGCTGGGCGCGCGCCGCCGTGGCGCGCTGGCACGCGAGCCATTCCGGATCCCAGAATCTGCTGATCGGCGAGACGCCGTTCATCGGTCACCGGCTCATCGAGCTGGCCCGGCGCGTCCCCGACGACGCCGAGCCCCTGCTGAGCGACCCGGCCACCCGCTTTGTCATCCCGGTGCCGTCCCGTGCGCTCCGCGCGCATCTCGAGGCCGAGCGCGAGCGCCGGGCGCGGCAGCCGCAGCACCCGCGCGAGCGCGAGGACGCGCCGCCGCAGGTGCTGCACGCACTCTGGCGCGAGCTGCTCGGCGCGGCCGCCGCGCTCGGCCTGTACGACGCCACGGCGGGCGTGGCGCCCTACGACCCGGCGATCTACCGGCGCGTGTACGAACGTCTGCTGATCCGGCGCCACGTCGAGGCGCTCGGACTCCACGCGATCCTGCCGACGGGAGCCGTCTCCGCCTACGACTTCCTGATCCCCACCACCGATCTGAGCCCGAGCGAGCAGGAGGCGTCGCGGTTCGTGCGCGAGGTGGAAGCGCGCCACGCCGACCTGGGCGCGGTCGAGCGGGCCATCGCGGCATGGTACGTTGACACGCCTTTC
>Ga0111539_10003624_pt1 | contig 20343 bp, 17 predicted proteins | sample RhiMethybrSRZTD1_FD_79667 | JGI IMG/M metagenome (GOLD analysis project Ga0111539, IMG submission 79667) | Populus rhizosphere microbial communities from Tennessee, USA - Rhizosphere MetaG P. TD hybrid SRZTD1 (version 2) (version 2) | ecosystem: Host-associated > Plants > Roots > Rhizosphere >... | reverse complement strand
TGCCGGACCCTTTCAAAAGGCCCTTTGGATCCTGCAGCTGTGGGCCGTTCTGCAGGAAACACAGCGTGACCCAACGCGGGAAGACGGCGATCGAGAACACGGCGTCGGATGGGCGCTCGGTCGGCCCGAAGCCAATCGCGAGCGCGTTGTAGTTGTCGTAAACCAGCTCGATCGCGCCCGGCCAGCGCCGTCGCATCCGGGCGAGCGCGTCGTTCGCCGCGCCGGCGACCTCCGGAGTGAATTTTGCGATGAACCCGGCCAGCTGCGCCGTCGCAGTTTTTGCACTCACCTGATCCCCCGGCGAGCCCAGCAGCGCCCAGCACCCAGCAGTGCCGCACACCGTGCGCGGCACCGTGCGCGGCACCGTGCGCGGCACCGTCCCGCCACGTGCGAGAATGCGGCGCATGACTCGTTGCCGTGCGGCCGGGATTATCCTTCGACTACGTTCAGGACACGTCCTTCGACTGCGCTCAGGACAGGTAGCGCGCCGGGTTGCGCTGCCGGCCGTGTTCGTGGCGCTGGCGACGCTCGCGGTCTTCGCCCAATCGCCCTCGCCGCTCAACGCCGAGCTCGAGCGGATTTTCGCGCGCGAGGAGTACAAGCCCGACACCTTCACCCAGCCCGCCTGGATCGACGGCGGCGCCCGCTACGCCGCGGTCGAGCCGTCGACGGCGACGTCCGGCGCGAAAGACGCGAAAGACATCGTCGAATACGACACCGCGACCGGCGCGCGCACGGTGCTCGTCGCGGCGACGGCGCTGAAGCCGGCGGGCGCGGCGGCGCCGCTCGCGATCGACGGCTACGCCTGGTCCGCGGATCGCACGAAGCTGCTGCTTTACACCAACTCGAAGAAGGTGTGGCGCCAGAACACGCGCGGCGACTACTGGGTACTCGATCGCGCCTCCGGCACGCTGCGACAGCTTGGCGCCGGCGCGGCGCCGGCGACGCTGATGTTCGCCAAGTTCTCGCCCGACGGCCGCCGCGTCGGCTACGTGCGCGACCGCGATCTCTACGTCGAGGACGTCGCCTCCGGCGCCGTCACCCGCCTGACGAAAGCGGAGGGCGAGCACATCATCAACGGCACCTCGGACTGGGTCTACGAGGAGGAGCTCGACCTGCGCGACGCCTTCCGCTGGAGCCCCGACGGCCGGCAGATCGCCTACTGGCAGTTCGACACCACCGGCATCGATCTGTTCACGTTGATCAACGACACCGATTCGATCTATCCATCGCTGACTCGCATCCCCTACCCGAAGGCGGGGACGACGAACTCGGCGGTGCGCGTCGGGATGGTTGCCGCCGCGGGCGGACCGACCGCCTGGATTGACGCGCCGGGCGATCCGCGCAACACCTACATCCCGCGGATCGACTGGTCGGACGACGGCCGCACGATCGCCGTGCAGCAGTTGAACCGGCTGCAGAACCGCAACGACGTGCTGATCGCCGACGCGAAGAGCGGCGCCGTCCGCCGCGCGCACCGCGACGAGCAGCCGAAGGCCTGGGTCGACGTCACCGACGACTTCACCTGGCTCGACGGCGGCCGCGCCTTTCTCTGGGTGAGCGAGAAGGACGGCTGGCGGCACATCTACCGGGTGGCGACCGACGGCAGCGGCGATCGGCTGATGACGAAGTTCGACGCCGACGTGATCGCGACGAGCACCGTCGACCCGAAAGCCGGGTGGGTGTACTTCCTGGCATCGCCCGCGTCGGCCACCGAGCAGTACCTCTATCGCGCCCGCCTCGACGGCAGTGGCGCGCCCGAACGGGTGACGCCGGCCGACTCGCCCGGTTTTCACACCTACAACGTCTCGCCCGACCTGAAGTGGGCCTTCCACACCTGGTCGCGCATCGACGTGCCGCCGGCGACCGAGCTGGTGAGCCTGCCCGAGCACCGCACGGTGCGGACGCTGGTCGACAACGCGGCGCTGAAGGCGAAGCTCGCGGCGCAGGGCAACGCGGCGACCGAGTTCTTCAAGGTCGAGGTCGGCGACGGCGTCGTCCTCGACGGCTGGATGATGAAGCCGCGCGGCTTCGATCCCGCGCGCCGTTACCCGCTGCTGATCTATGTCTACGGCGAGCCGGCGGGGCAGACCGTCGTCGATCGATGGATCGGCAACCGCAACCTGTTCCACCACGCGCTCGCCAACGACGGCTTCATCGTCGCCAGCGTCGACAACCGCGGCACCCCGGCGCCGAGGGGCGCCGCGTGGCGCAAGATCGTCTACGGCACGATCGGCGATCTGTCGTCGAAGGATCAGGCCGCGGCCGCGCGGCAGCTGATCGCGCGCCATCCGTTCATCGACCCGGAGCGCGTCGCCATCTGGGGCTGGAGCGGCGGCGGATCGGGCACGCTCAACGCGATGTTCCGCTTTCCCGATCTCTACAAGGTGGGCGTCTCGGTCGCGCCGGTGCCCGATCAGCGGCTCTACGACACGATCTATCAGGAACGCTACATGGGCCTGCCGCAGGAGAATGCCGAAGGCTACCGCATCGGCTCGGCGATCAACTTCGCCGACGGGTTGAAAGGCCGGCTGCTCATCGTCCACGGCTCGGGCGACGACAACGTCCACTACCAGGGGACGGAACAGCTCGTCAACCGCCTGGTGAGTCTGGGCAAGCCGTTCGACCTGATGGTCTATCCGAACCGCACGCATTCGATTTCCGAGGGCGAGGGGACGACGCTGCACGTGCATGCGCTGATCGCGCGCTACCTGGTCGAGCACGCGAAGTGAGCGAGCTGACGCGGCGTGGAGCGGTCGCGATCCTGCGCATGGCGCACGGCAAGGCGAACGCGCTCGACGTCGAGCTGTGCGACGAGCTGACCGCGCAGCTGCGCGCCTGCGCCGAGAGCGACGCCGGGGCGCTCGTCGTCACCGGCGGCGGGAAGATATTTTCAGCCGGCGTCGATCTGCTCCGGCTGGTCGACGGCGGCGCCGGCTACGTCCGCCGGTTCCTGCCCGCCCTCAACCGCTTGTGCGAGACGCTGTTCTCGTTTCCCGGGCCGGTCGTCGCGGCGGTGAACGGCCACGCCATCGCCGGCGGCTGCATCATCGCCTGCGCCGCCGACTGCAAGCTGATGGCGCGCGACGCGGGACGGATCGGCATCCCCGAGCTGCTCGTCGGCGTGCCCTTTCCGGTGGCGCCGCTCGAGATCATGCGCTTCGCCGCGCCCGCGCAGCAGCTGCAGGCGATGATCTATCGAGGGGTGATGTTCACCGCTGAGACGGCGCAGCAGCACGGGCTGGTGGACGCGGTGGTGGACGCCGATCGGCTGCTCGAGGAAGCGGTCGTGGCGGCCGAAGGGCTCGCCGCCGTCCCACCTGCCGCGTTCGCGCTGACCAAGCAGCAGCTGCGCGCGCCGGCGCGCGGGCGGATGCGCGACGGCGCGGCGACCGACAAGGCCGTCGAAGACGCCTGGGCCTCGCCAGAAATCCTGGCCGCGATCGCCGCCTACGTCTCGCGGACGCTGAAGAGGTAATCGCCCGCGTTGCGCGCTACGGCGCGTTGGTGACGTCCGTCTGAATCGCGCGCCGCGCTTTGTTGAAATCCCAGAGCGCGCGGAAGGCGAGGAGCGGGCCGAGCACCGCCCATCCCGAGCTGGCGAGGTCGTGGGCTTGCCGGAACACGACGACGAGCGCCGCCGTCAGCGCCGCGAAAGCGAGCACGACGACCTCCTGCGTGTTCCACGCCAGGTTGATGTCGCTGGATGCCCGCGGATCGACGATCGTCGTTCGCGCCAGCAGGCTCTCGACCCAGTAGATGGCCGCCAGGCGCATCGACCAGCCGAGATCGTCGAGCACGATCCCGAAATCGGCGTCGAGCTCGTGGCGCTGGTTGACGTTCGCGAGGACGAACGCGAACGCCGCCAGCGCGAGCGTCACCAGCGCGTATCCCGTCCAGCCGATCGGCTTCCTCGATTCCTCGTCTCGCAGCGGCTCCGGCGCGGCGCCTGGCGGCGGCGGCGACGAGAAGTAACGCGAGAGCGGCCGCGCGCGGTGCGACAGCAGGTAGACGGTGGCGAGGCGCAGGAGGTAATCGAGGACGAACGCGTAGAGCAGCACCTGCGGCCGATCGCCCGAGCGGACGATCGTCCAGATCGTCAGCGCCAGCCCGCTGGCGTGGACGAGGAACAGGATCAATGGGTCATGCCGTAGATCAGGTAATTGACACCGAGCTTGTAGGCATCGTTCGACGCGTCGAACGGGAAGAGTCCCTGTCCCGACCACTCCCAGTACTCGGGGATGTCGTTGTCGAAGTTGGCGACGACCATCAGCCGCTTGTGCGGATCGTTGTCCTCGAACAGCCCGTAGTAGCTCGGGGCGATGCGGTACATCGGGTGCAGGATCGAGTCGATGTTCTCGATCCGGAAGAAGGTGTCGAAGATCCGGTGCGACTGATCGAGCTTGACGAAGCGCCCGTCGGGCAGCACCCGCCGCATCTGCGCCTCGAAGTTGTTCCACTGCTGCGCGCCGTCGAAGTCCTCGAAGACGGCGAACCCGCCCTTCTGCAGGTAGGCGCGGAACGCTGCCGCCTCGGTGTCGGTCAGGATCCAGAAGCCCGGTTCCCACATGAACGCGATCGGATACTTGAAGAGCTCGGGATCGTCGAGCATCAGGATGCGGCTCCCGTCGGTGCGGATGTCGAGCTCGGTCAGCTCCTGGAGGATCAGCGAGAGGTTCTGCTCGGCGCGCGGGTAGTCGTGGTTCCAGGCCGACGCGAAGCCGCCGCGCCGGAAGCCGCGTTCGGCGCCCCACCGCAGGCGCACGAAGGTGAAGCGGCCGTCATAGGTGATGTCGTCACGATGCGGCAGCCCCGGCCGCTCGTACTGCGCGGCGGCAGCGGCCGTGGCGAAGATCAGGAGGGCGACAACCCGCAGCGACCGTGTCATAAATCAGCAGCGTTCGGGTCACCAGCAACGCCGGTATTCACAGAAGATCAGAAGAAAAGAAGACTAGAAGTTTTTTTACTCTTTTGATCTTCGGTTCTTCTGATCTTCTGTCGATCTCCCCGATGCAGCGGGTTTGGCTCACCCGCCGCGAGCAGCAGCGGCCGGTTGTATGATGCCTCTCTCAGGCTGCCGGCGATACCCATGACTCTCATCGGTCTTCATCATGTCACGGCGACGGTCGACGACGCGCAGGACGATCTCGATTTCTGCCTCGGCGGGCTCGGCCTGCGGCTGGTCAAGAAGACCGTGAACTTCGACAACCACAGCGTCTACCACTTCTACTACGGCGACGAGCGCGGGACGCCGGGCACCATCTGGACGACGTTCCCCTACAAGGATCGCGGCGTGCCGGAGGGTTCCACCGGCGCCGGCCAGGTGACCGTCACCTCGCTCTCGGTGCCGGCCGGCTCGCTCGAGTTCTGGCGCCGGCACTTGAGCGCCCGGAGCATCGCCGCCAGCGATCTGCCCGAGCGGTTCGGCGAGCCGGTTCTGCGCTTCTCCGATCGCTCGGGGCTGACCTTCGAGCTGATTGCCACCGGCGGCGACGATCGGACGCCGTGGGTGGCCGATGGTTTTGACGCCGCGTCGGCCGTCCGCGGTCTGCACAGCGTGACGATGGTCGTGCGCGAGGCGCCGAAGACGCTCGAGCTGATGACCGGGCTGCTGGGCTACGAGGTCGTCGACGAGTCGGAACATCGCATCCGCCTCGCCCTCAATGGCGGCGGCCCGGGGAAGACGATCGACGTCGCGGTGCATCCCGATGCGGGCGTGGCGCGGAATGGTCTGGGCACGGTGCATCACGTCGCGATGGCGGTGCCGAGCGCCGACGATCAGCTGCGCCTGCGGGAGGAGCTGATTCGCTACGGCTGCAGGGTCACCGAGGTGCGCGATCGGTGCTACTTTCAGTCGATCTACTTCCGCGAGCCGGGCGGCGTGCTGTTCGAGATCGCCACGACCTCGCCCGGCTTCACGGTGGACGAGGACGCGGCGTCGCTCGGCCGCGACTTGAAGCTGCCGCCCTGGGAAGAGCCCAGCCGCGCGGCGATCGAGCCGATGCTCGCGCCGGTCACCTACTGATGCCGTACTTTGCCCTCGCCTACGACGTGGTGCCCGGCTTCGTCGATCGCCGGATGGCGTTTCGCGAGGCGCATCTCAAGCGCGTGCGCGACGCGCACGACCGCGGCGAGCTGATGATGGCCGGCGCCCTCGGCGATCCGCCGGATGGCGCGCTGCTGGTGTTTCGCGGCGAGTCGGCGGCGGTGGCCGAGACGTTTGCGCGCGCCGATCCCTACGTGACCGAAGGGCTGGTCACCGCCTGGCGCGTGCGGCCGTGGCACGTCGTCGTCGGCGGGGAACCGGCGACGCCGCGCCCGCTATGACGCCGCCGGCGCCGGTCGGTCGGCCTGAAGGCGGGCGCTCCGCATGATCGAACGCGTCTGGTCGGCGCGCACGACGCGCGATGGCGCGGCCGCCTACGCCCGCTACTTCCAGCGCGTCGTCGTGCCGGAGTTGACCGCGGTCGCCGGGCATCGCGGGTTCCGGCTGCTGCAGCGCGAGCTCGGCGCCGACGCGATCGAGATCGTGGTGGTGACGTCGTGGGAGTCGCTGGCGGTGATCCGCGGCTTCGCCGGCGACCAGATCGAGCGCGCGGTCGTGCACGACGAAGCCGCGGCGCTGTTCACCGACTACGACCGAACCGTGCGGCACTTCGAGGTCGTGCTCGATCGTTCGTGACGCCTGTCAGCCACGAAGGACACGAAGCACACGAAGCACACGAAAAAGACGGCGGGCGCTGCACGCCGCCGCGTTGCGGCGGCCCCGCGCCGAAAGACCTGCAAGAACACAAGCCATGGTTCGCGCGCGGCTTGTGTTCTTGCAGGTCTTCCGACGCGGGTTGTCGGCCGGCGTAGCCGGCCGACGTGCAGCGCCTACATCTCCGCGGTCTCTGCGGTCTCCGCGGTTGAGACTGCGCTCACGAAGCGGGAATGGCGGCGATTGCGTCGGTGAGCGGGCCGTTCAGCTCATCGTAGACGCGGTGCAGATACCAGTCGACCAGCTGCGTGCGGAACGCCGCGTTCTTTGCCGCATCGTCGCCGGTCAGCCGCACCATCAGGTCGTGCAGGCCGGGCATGATCGCGTCCTTCGCCTGATCCGGATTCAGCCCGCGCTCCTTCGCCGCCTTGCCCTCCCGCAGCAGCACGCGAAAGATCTCCATCGTCGTCCGCAGCAGCGCCTTGTCGTGCAGCGGCGCGCCGTGGCCGGTGACGATCGTCGCGGCGTCGAGCGCATCGACGCGCTCGAGCACGCGCAGCCACTCGGTGGGGTAGCCGCTCAGCGCAAACGTGATCGGGTTGACGATGAGGTCGCCCGCCAGCAGCAGCTTCTCGGCCGGAACGTAGACAACCGCGTCGCCCGGCGTGACGCCGCGGCCGAAGTTGAGCACCTCGATGTGGCGCTCGCCCATCTCGATCGTGAGCTTCTCGGTGAAGGTGACGTTGGGGAAGGTGTGCCGGGTGCGCGTCTTCTGCTCGAGGAAGAACCGATCCTCGGCGAGGAGCGGGCGCAGAGCGGCGTCGGTGGCGGCGCGCTTCTCCAGGTTCTCGAGATAGCCGGGCAGGCCCTTCTCGAGGCCGGGGCGATTGAACTCGAGCGCGGGCCCGATCATCAGCGCCCGCGTCTTCTCGTGCGCGACGATGCGGAGGTCGGGGAAGGCGCGCTGATACACCTCGGTGCCGTACCAGTGATCCCAGTGCCAGTGCGAGTTGACCACCCAGCGGACCGGCTGTTGCGTCAGCGTGCGGATCTCGCCCAGCACCGCCTCCGCTGCCGCCGGCGTGCCGTTGGTGTCGAAGACCAGGACGCCGTCGCGCGAGAGGATCGCGATCGAATTGCCATCGAGCCCGACGTCGCCGTAGCTCGGCGTCGTGAAGAGGTAGATGCCGGGTGAAAGCTCGGTGCGGGCCGGCGCTGGCCGATTCTGGGCACTGGCCGGAATCGCGCACAGCGCGAGGGCAAAAAGAAGCGCGCGCCGGAGCGTCATAGGATGCTTTGACGCCCGGCGCATGTGAGTAGTTCGACGCAACGCGCTCGATAGCGGCGCCTGCTTAACCGCGGAAACCGCAGAGACCGCAGAGCATTATTTTTCCTTCTTTGAAAAAGAAGCTCTGCGTGCTCCGCGTGCTCTGCGGTTACACAGGCGCCGCTACGAGATTCAGGGACGACTGCTGCTCGCCTCCGCCGGAAGCCTGAACGCGACGAGCTCGGCCGAATAGCCGGCGCCGCTGATTGCAAGCACGAGGTGCTGCTTGCCGTTGTGCAGATAGGTCATCGGCGAGCCGGTCTGCGGGGCGGGCATGTACACCGAGCCCACTTCCTGACCCGTCGCCTTGTCGTACGCGCGCAGCATCGCGCCGCGCTGTCCGTTCGGCGTCGTAAAGAAACCACCCTCACCCGCGATGACGAGGTTCTTGGTGACCAGCACGCCGATGCGGCCGGTGCGGCCCGTGCGCGGGATGTTCACGCCCTTCAGCGCCGCGTGGTTCCGGATGTTGTCCGGCGTTTCGCCGTGCGGAATCTGCCACGCCAGCGTGCCCTTGTTCATGTCGAGCGCGGTGATCCGCCCGTACGGCGGCTTGGTGAGCGGCAGACCTTGAATCGTCAGACCGCCGCCGCCTTCACCGCCGCCACCACCGCCGCCGCGCCCGCCGCCGCCCCCACCACCGCCTGGCGGCTGCGGGATCGGCGATCCCGCGTCGGTCAACGCCGGCGCAGACGCGCGTCCGCCGCCTGAGGCCGCGGCGCCGGCATTCGGCGCCGTCGCCGTCGCGGTCGGGCTCGGCACGGCGTTCGGATTGCGCGCCGTGCCCTGCACCCAGTCCATGTCCGATCGCGCGGGATCGGGCTTCACCAGGCCGAGCGGCGTCACCGTCGTGTTGGTGAAGATGTAGAACATCTTCGTTTCCGGATCGAAGGCGCCGCCCTGCCAGTTGGCGCCGCCGGTCGCATTCGGCAGCATCAGCGTCGCCAGCGGCCCTTCCCACTTGCTGACGACCGGCGGCGTGAAGATCGGGCCGATCTTGTAGCGCGAGACGAGCTTCACGGCTTCGGCGCGCAGCTCCGGCGTGAAGTCGATGAGGTCGTCAATCGCGACGCCCTGGCGCTCGAATGGCGGCGGCTTGGTAACGAACGGCTGCGTCGGCGAATACCACTCGCCGGGCACGGTGCCTTTCTCGACCGGACGCTCTTCGATCGGCCACACCGGCTTGCCGGTGAGGCGATCGAAGGTGTAGATCCACCCTTGCTTCGTCGGCTGGCCGACCGCTTTGATCTGGCGCCCGTCGACGGTCAGGTCCATCAGGATCGGCGCGCACGGGATATCCATGTCCCAGATCCCGTGATGCACGAGTTGGAAGTGCCATTTGCGCTGGCCGGTCTTCAGATCGAGCGCAACCAGGGTCTCGCCGAACAGGTTCGCGCCCGGGTGATGCCCGCCGTAGTAGTCGCCCGTCGGCAGCTCCACCGGCAGGAACACGGTGTTGTTCTCCTCGTCGATCGTCATCTGCGCCCAGACGCCGGCGTTGCCGGTGTACGACCACGAGTCCTTCTCCCACGTGTCGTTGCCGAATTCCCCGGCCAGCGGGATCGTATGGAAGATCCAGAGGCGCTTGCCGGTGCGCGCGTCGTAGCCGCGGATGAAGCCCTTCTCGTGGATGCGGCTCTTCGGCGCGCCGCCGGGCAGATGCGCGGCGCCGACGACGATCACGTCCTTGGCGATCACCGGCGTCGCATGCAGCCCGATCTCGCCCGTGATCGGATCGACCGGCTGATCGTTTTCAGCTTTCAGATCGACGATGCCGTTCTTGCCGAAGCCGGCGGCGGGGATGCCCGTTTTGGCGTCGAGCGCGACCATCTGATAGCCGGGCGTGACGTAGACGATGCGCCCCGGCTCGCCGCCGCTGCCGGGCCAATAGGCGAGGCCGCGGCCCGACAACTGGCGCGGCGCCGACTCGCCGCGCTTGCCCTCGTTGAGGCTGTACATCCACAGCATCTCGCCGGTGCCGGCGTCGAGCGCGACGACGGCCCGGCGCGTGCCGGCGGTGGAGTAGACCACGCCGTTGACCATCAGCGGCGTCCCCTGGAAGTTGAACTCGGGACGCGGACCGAGCGCGTCGGTCTTGAAGCGCCACGCCACTTCGAGCTTGTTGAAGTTCTCTTTGGTGATCTGGTCGAGCGGCGAGTACCGTGTGCTGGCGAGATCGCCGCCGTAGGTGGGCCACTCGGCACCCTTCACGGGAGCGCCGGCCTGCTGCCCGAGCAGCGCCGACGTCGTAGCCACCGCGATCGCGCCAATCAGCAGGAAGAGGGAGATCCTTCGCATAATGCGCGGCATCATATCCCGGTTCGCGCCGGCGCCAACCGGTTTCCTGCACCTCGGACACGTCGTCAACGCGGTCTACGTCTGGCGCGAGACCCGGGCGCGCGGCGGCCGCGTGCTGCTGCGGATCGAGGATCACGATCGGCAGCGCAGCCGGCTGGAGTTCGAGGCGGCGATTCTCGAAGATCTGGCCTGGCTCGGATTCCAGGCCGACGAGGGGCCGGTGCGGCAGAGCGAGCGCGGGGCGATTTACGAGGAGGCGCTCGACCGCCTGCGGCGGCAGGGGCTCGTCTATGCCTGCGAGTGCACGCGCGCGGATATTGCGCGGGCTGCCTCGTCGACCGACGCCGAACTGCGGTATCCGGGCATGTGCGCGGATCGCGGCCTGCCCGAAGGCCCCGGCCTCGGTCTCCGCGTCCGGCTGGCGCCGACCGTGGAGCGCTTCGTCGACCTCCGCCACGGCCCGATGGAGCAGCGGCCGTCGGAGCAGTGCGGCGATCTATTGGTGCGCGACCGGGAGGGAAACTGGACCTACCAGTTCGCGGCGACCGTCGACGATCTGGTCCAGGGGATCACGCTGGTGGTGCGCGGCGACGACCTGCTGGCGTCGACGGGGCGGCAGATTCAACTGGCGCGGCTCCTCGGACGCGACGAGCCGCCGCTCTTCCTGCATCACCCGCTGATCATGAAGTCGGCGGATCAGAAGCTGAGCAAGTCGGATGGCGATACCGGCGTCCGCGAGCTGCGGGCGAGGGGCTGGACTCCGGCGCAGGTGATCGAGAGAGCGATGTCCGTGGTAGCCGGAGACCACGAAGAGACGAAGACACGAAGACACACGAAGAACTTTCTTTCTCTTAAAGAAAAGAACCCGTTTTCGTCTTGAGTAAGAGGAAAAGAGCTTCGTGGTCCTTCGTGTCTTCGAGCCTTCGTGGTCTCCGGCTACCCGGTTGTAACAAGTAGGGTCAGTGCGGCGAAAGTTACTCAGGAGGCGACTATGAACGATCTTCGGTTCGCGTGGCGCGGGCTGCGGCGGTCGCCGGGGTTCGCCGCGGTCGCCATCGCGACGCTGGCCCTCGGCATCGGCGCCAACACCGCCATCTTCAGCGTCGTCCGCGCCATGCTCCTCTCGCCGCTGCCGTTCCGCGACTCGTCGCGGCTCGTGTTCGTCTGGGCCGACATGACGACGTCGGGCTATCCGCGCGCGCCGCTGTCGGGGCCGGAGCTGCAGGACCTGCGCGACCGCAGCACGATCTTCACCGGCTTCGGCTCGATCTGGGCGACGACGGCGGCCTTCACCGGCGACGGCGATCCCGAGCAGCTGCGCATCGCGCTGGTGACCACCAACTTCTTCGACGTCCTCGGCGCCCCCGCCGCGCTCGGCCGCACCTTTACCACCGACGACGAGCAGCAGGCCCAGGCGCCGCCGCGAGCGATCCTTCTCAGCTGGGCGACGTGGCAGCGCCGCTTCGGCGGCGACCCGACGATTGTCGGCCGCCGCGTCCAGGTGAACACGCAGCCGGTGACGGTGGTCGGCGTGATGCCGGAAGGATTCCGGCTGTTCATGCCGCCCGACGCGAGCGTGCCCGACGATCTGCAGGCGTGGGTGCTGCTCAACCCGAACGTGCTCACGCGCGGACCCCGCGGCCAGCATTACCTGCGGGTGGTCGGGCGGATGCGCGACGGCGTCACGCTCGAGCAGGCGCGCCGCGAAATCGACGGCATCGCCGCGCAGATCTCGCGCGAGCACGCCGATTACGGCGCCGCCGGCCGCGTTTACAACACGGTCGGGCTGCACGCCGACGGCATCCGCCTGGTGCGGCCGGCGCTGCTCGCGCTGTTCGGCGGCGTCGCCATCCTGCTGCTGATCGCCTGCGTCAACATCGCCAGCCTGCTGGTCGCGCGCGCGGCGACGCGCACGCGTGAAACCGCCGTCCGCATGTCGCTCGGTGCCGGCCACGGACGTCTGGCGCGTCAATGCCTGGCCGAAGGGCTGCTGCTCGCGGTGCTGGGCGGCCTCGCCGGCGTGCTCGTCGGCCAGTGGGGGCTGCAGTTCCTGCTCGCGCTCCGGCCGGCCAGCCTCGAGCGGCTCGGCACGGCGCGCATCGATCCGGCGGTGCTCGCCTTTACCGCCGCGATCGCCTGTCTCTGGGGCGTGCTGTTCTCGCTCGCGCCGGTCGCCGAAGTGTTCCGCGCGTCGATCACCGAAGCGCTGCAGCAGGATGGCCGTCGATCGTCGGGCGGCATCCACTTGCGAACGCGCTCGGCGCTCGTGGTGCTGCAGATCGCGTTGAGCGTGGTGCTGGTGGTCGGCGCGGCGCTGATGGCCCGGTCGTTCGTCGCGCTGCAGCGCGTCGATCCCGGGTTTCGATCCGACAACATGCTGACGTTCCGGATCTCGCTGCCCGGGCGCTACGCCACGCCGCCGGCCATCAACGCGTTCGGGCGGCGTCTGCTGGCCGAGCTCACGGCGCTGCCTGGCGTGACCGGCGTCGGCAGCGTCAGCCACCTGCCATACGACAACCTGCCGAACTGGGGCGGTCCGTACATCAGGACGCCGGGCGAGGACGACTCGGTCGCGCCGATGGCCGACAACCGCGCCGTGACGCCCGGGTTCTTCGAGACCGCCGGCGTGCGCCTCGTCGAGGGGCGCTTCTTCACCGAGGACGACGACGAGCGCGCGCAGCGCGTGGTGATCGTCGACGATCAGCTGGCGCGCCGCGCGTGGCCGGGTGAGAGCGCGCTCGGCAAGCGGATCGCGTCGGATCCGTTCTCGACCGGGCACGCCGTGTACTGGGCGACGGTCGTCGGCGTCGTCGGTCACCTGCGTCACCGCAGCCTGCTCGAGGACCTCGGCGATCAGGTGTACTTCGCCGAGCGGCAGGTGCTGCGCAACCCGATGGCCTACGTGGTCCGCACCAGCGGCGACCCCGGCGCGCTGTCGGGTCCGGTGCGGCAGGTCGTGTCGAGGCTCGATCCGCAGCTGCCGGTGTACGACGTCCGGCCGCTCGACGCGTACGTCGCCGGCGCGCGCGCGGCGCAGCGCTTCACGACGATCATCGCGGCGTCGTTCGCGCTGGTCGCGCTGGCGCTGGCGACGGTGGGCGTCTACGGCGTGATCGCGTACGCGACGGCGCGGCGGCGCTACGAGTTCGGCGTCCGCCTGGCGCTCGGCGGGCAGCCGGTGCAGGTGACGGCGCTGGTGCTGCGCGAGGGAGTGCGGCTGGCGATCGCGGGGCTCGCAGGGGGCGTCATCTTCGCGGCGCTCGCCGCGCGGTGGCTCCAGGCGCAGCTGTTTGCGGTGTCGGCGCTCGATGGCGTCAGCTACGTCGGCGCGGCGGCGGCGATCGGCGCGGCGGCGGTGACGGCGTGCTGGCTGCCGGCCAGGCGGGCGGCAGCGGTGAGCCCGGCGGAGGCGATCCGCGCGGAGTGACGCGCGGTGTTCATGGGTGTGACGTCAGTGGTAGCCGGAGACCACGAAGGGCACGAAGACACGAAAAACCACGAAGAAGAAACAGATTCTCTCAGAAAAGAGAAATAAGGAGTGCTTCGTGCCCTTCGTGTTCTTCGGTCTTCGTGGTCTCAGGCTACCCGGTCGCCGCGCTCACCCCGAGCCGCGCGGTGTGAAGGTGGGGCAGGCGGGTCGATAGAAATAGACGCAGGCTCCGGCGCGACCTCTCATATCATGCGCTCATGAAACGCATCGCCCGACTCGTCGCTGGCCTCGCCATCGCCGTCGTTCTCGCGGCGGCGATTCCGGCTCGAGTCGTGATCGCCGCGCCGGCGAACCCGGCCGAGTGCGCCAACCTGACGACGCTGCAGCTGCCCGACATCAAGATCACCGAAGCGGCCGCGGTGCCGGCGGCCGCGTCCGGTCCGGTGCGCGCGGCGCACTGCCGCGTCAACGGCGTCATCGGCAAGGAGATTCGCTTCTCCCTGCTGCTGCCCGACGAGTGGAACCGCAAGTTCGTGATGGGCGGCGGCGGCGGCTTCGTCTTCAACGTCGACAACCAGGCGCGCGCGGTGGTCAACGCCGGCTACGCCACGGTCGGCACCGATACCGGCCACCAGGCCGCGGCGGTCACCGACGCGAGCTGGGCGCTCAACAACCTCGAGCGCCAGGTGAACTTCGGCTACCTCGCCGTGCACCGCACCGCGGAAGCCGCCAAGGCGATCATCCGCAACTACTACGGCGCGGCGGCGGCGCGATCGTATTTCTCCGGCTGCTCGAACGGCGGCCGCCAGGCGATGATGGAGGCGCAGCGCTTCCCCGACGACTTCGACGGCATCGTCGCCGGCGCGCCGGCCTACAACTTCACCGCCATCGGCGCGCAGTTCATCAAGGACATCCGCGCGGCGTTTCCCGATCCGCGGAACATCACCGAGCCGATTCCCAACGCGACGCTGAAGGCGGTCGAAGCCCAGGTGGTGGAGAAGTGCGACGCCATCGACGGCGTCAAGGACGGGCTCGTCGACGACCCGCGCGCCTGCAAGGTGGACGTGGCGTCGGTGACCGGCCTCACCGACGCGCAGCGCGCGCTGCTGAAAACGATCTACGCGGAGACGACGAACAAGGATGGCGTGATCTACCCGGCGCAGCCGATTGGCGGCGAAGGGGAGACCGGTGGCTGGTCGCTGTGGATCCTCGGCGTCAACCCGCAGATGATGACGGCAACCAAGGCGCCGAGCCTGCGCTACGGCTTCGGCACCGACATGTTCAAGTACTTCGTCTTCAACGATCCGTCGTTCGACTACACGCGCTACGACCTGTCGAACTACAAGAAAGACACCGCGCTGGCCGCGACCTTCCTCAACGCCACCGACCCGAACCTCGACGCCTTCAAGGCGCGCGGCGGCAAGCTGCTGTTGTGGCACGGGTGGTCCGATCCGGCGCTGACCGCGCTGGCGAGCGTGAAGTACTACGAGCAGGTGAAGGCGCGCGATCCGAATGCCGGCGACTACTTCCGGATGTTCATGATGCCGGGGGTGCTGCACTGCGCCGGAGGCCCGGGGCCCGACTCGGTCGACTGGGCGGCGGCGATCGACGACTGGGTCGAGAAGGGGAAGGCGCCGGATCGGCTGATCGCGCAGAAGCGCTCCGCCGCCGGCGCGGTGACCCGCGCGCGCCCGCTCTGCGCCTACCCGCAGCGTGCCGTTTACAACGGCAGCGGCAGCCCGGACGAAGCGGCGAACTTCACCTGCCGGCAGCCGTAGCGCCGAAAAGTCAATTCTTCTATTTCAGCGTGTCGAGGCGCTGCTTCAGCCTCGGCACGTCGGGGTACTCGGTGAGCAGCGCCTGCACGACCGCGGCGGCGCCATCCTTCTGCCCTGACGCCTCGAGCGCGTCGGCCGTCATCAGGCCGTGCCGGATCCGCAGCGACCGGTTCTCGTGCGGCGGCTGGATCGCCCGCAGCTTCTCGATCGCGGCGTGCGCGTCCTTGCGATCGAGCAGCAGCGATTCGGCCGCGGCGAGCTGCACCTCGGCGTCATTGGGATGGCGCTCGGCCGCGAGCGCCATCAGCTTCGCGGCTTCCTGCCCGCGTCCGGCTTTCCGCTCCGCCTGCGCGCCGTTGTAGAGGCCGGCCAGCAGCAGGCGGTCGACGTCCGCCGGATCGCCGCTTCTGATCCCAACGCCACCTGCGTACCCGTAGACGAGGTGGCCGCCGTGCTCGCCCGCTTCGTACAGACAGAACAGCCCGGCGATGCCCAGCACGCTCGACAGCGCGTAGGCGACGCGGCGCCGCGGCGATCGCCACAGCAGCAGCGCAATCGCCTCGACCGCGATCACGCCGAAGAACACGTTGCGCGTGCGGATGCCCCATTCTTCGTGCTCGACGACCGCGTCGCGCGCGCCGGGCACGCGCTCGACCGGGCCGTGAGCGGCGACGCCCGACTGCACCGCCAGCGTCGCGGCCACGGTGCCGAGGAGGATCAGCGTGAACGCCGCCGGCGCCACGAATGCCGGACGTCCCGCCAGCGAGATGAGCCGCAGCACGACGCCGACGACGAGCAGCGCGATGGCAAAGTGAACGAGTTGAGGATGGAAATAGGCCATGGTCGACAGCGTACAATCATGCGTATGAAACGTCTACGATTTGCCGTGTTCGCCGCGCCAGCCGTCGTCGTGTTCACCGCCGCGGCGCTGGTCCGAGCCGAGCCGAACGTTCTCGTTCAGGCCCCGGCGAAGAGCGCGCCGCCGGCGTGCGAGCCGGGCAACGGCGGCATCACCCTGCCGCAGGGTTTCTGCGCGGTGGTCGTAGCCGACGGCCTCGGCGCCGCGCGCCATCTCACCGTCGCGCCCAACGGCGACATCTTCGTCTCGATTCGCAGCGAGGGCGGCAAAGGCGGCGGCATCGTCGCGCTGCGCGACACCAACGGCGACGGCAAGGCTGATGCGCGCGAGCAGTTCGGAAACGTCGGCGGCACCGGCATCGCGCTGCGCAACGGCTATCTCTACCACGCGAACATCACGACGGTCGTGCGCTACAAGATGCCGGCCGGCGCGCTGAAGCCGGCGGGCGAGCCGGAAACGATCGTCGCCGAGCTGCCCGATCAGCGCTCGCACGCGGAGAAAGGGATCGCCTTCGACGGCCGCGGCGGCCTGTATGTGAACGTCGGCGCGCCGTCCAACGCCTGCCAGCAGCCCGATCGCCGCGCCAAGGTGCCGGGGCAGGATCCGTGTCCGCTGCTCGAGCGGCACGGCGGCATCTGGCGCTTCGACGAGAACACGGCGGGGCAGAAGCAGGCCGACGGCAAGCGCTTCGCGACCGGGCTGCGGCAGATGATCGGGCTGGCGTGGCACGACGGCGCGCTGTGGGTGGTGATGCACAACCGCGACAGCCTCGACACGCTGTGGCCGGGACAGTTCACCGCCGAGCACAACGCCGAATGGCCCGCCGAATACCTGGTGCGCGCGACCGACGAATCGAACTTCGGCTGGCCGTACTGCTTCTACAGCAACGCGGAGAAGAAGCTCGTCACCAACCCGGAATACGGCGGCGACGGCAAGAAGACCGATCGCTGCGGCACGTTCACGGCGCCGGCGGTCGCGTTCCCCGGCCACTGGGCGCCCGACGATCTCACGTTCTACACCGGCACGCAGTTCCCTGCGCGCTACCGCGGCGGCGCGTTCGTGGCGTTCCACGGATCGTGGAACCGCGCGCCGCTGCCGCAGGGCGGCTACAACGTGAGCTTCATTCCCTTCGTTGACGGCAAGCCGGGCACGCGCGAGACGTTTGCCGACGGCTTCGCCGGCAAGACGCCGCTCGCCAACCCCAACGACGCCGCGGCGAGGCCGGCTGGTCTCGCGGTCGGTCCGGACGGATCGCTCTACGTGGCCGAGGATGCCAAGGGCCGGATCTGGCGCGTCATCTACACGGGTAAGTAGGGCGCATGGTGACGTGCAATTAGGAATTAGGGGAATTAGGAATTAGGAATTCGTGATCGAATTCGCGCGGTTAGAGTGCGAATTCATTAATTCCTGGGAGTTGGTACTGCGGTCTCGCGCGGCTGGCTGCAGTAGCGGCGGCCGAGAAAAGCAAATCAACCTCTGAGACTCCGAGACTCAGAGGTTTGTTCTCAAAACTGCTTCAGTGGACCACGAAACAGATCAAGATCAGACTTCCCAATTCCTAGTAAAGGCCCTACTACAAACCCCGCCGCCGCCTGCAGGCGACAAGAGCACGCGGAAGGTGTCACCTAATCACTCGCGCCCAGGGTTCACGGCGCGAGGATTGCGAGCCTGCCGTAACTGGTCTGCTTCAGCGTGAAGGTGATACCGGCCGTGAAGGTGTGCCCGGCGAGCACGAACACCGGCGGCACGCCGCCGTACTCGTAATCGAACGACACGCCGGTCCACTTCACCGGAAAGTAGGTGAACGACACCTCGGCGCGGTGGCGCGCCTGGCCGCCGAGCTCGAAGCGGCCGGTGCCGCGCAGGTCCTTGAAGATCTCCGGCGACGACAGCAAGCGCAGCTGATACGCGGCGCGCAGCGTCAGCGATTGCAGCCACGGCTGCTCCGGCGCGATGCCGGTGACCAGCGTGGTGCCGAACAAGGTTCGCGTTCGCCAGCCGCCCGCCGCGGCGTCGCGGCTGGTCAGCGGCTTGACCACTTCGGCGCCGGCGAACAGCGTCATCTGCGGGTAGACGAAACCGGGCTGAATCGGACCGAGCGCGCCGCGCGAGAGGCGTACTGGCAGCGCCACCACCGGGCTGAGGGTGAAGTTGCGCTGATTGCCGCGGCGCTCGATCTCGAACCCCGGCGCGCGCAGGTTGACGATCGGCGACTGAAACGGGCCGTAGAAATCGCCGCTGCCGAGCACGCGCTGATAGGTGCCATACAGCAGCACCGAGCTGGGATCGAGCGTCGGCGAATCCTTCACGCGCATCCGCCCGTAGAAGCCGGCTCGTCCCCAGTAGCGCGGCGAGCCGGGGGCGAGGGCGCGCATGTAGCCGGCGTAGGCGTCGAGATCGAACGCGGCCTCCTCGCCGGCGACGCGCGTCCACTTGCCGTCGACGTAGACATCGGCCTCGTCGATATGCGCCGGCCGCACCGGCTCTCCCGGCGCGCGGCCGAGCGCGAGCTCGAACGCGCCCCTCAGCGCGATCGTCGCCGTGCCGGATGATCCGACATACAGGATGTCGACCTGCCGCACGGGATCGGGCACCGGCCGGGCCAGCTGCAGCGCCACTTCGACAATCGACTCGCCGGGCGGACAGCGATTCAGGAAGCCGTGCACGGCAACCTGCGTGCTGCAGGTTTTGATCGCGACGCCGTCGGCGCTGACCCGCGACGCGCCGTCGGCGGTCGTGACGACCAGATCCCAGAACAGCGCGCGCATCACGTCGCCAGGGGCGGGCAGCGGCGCGTCGAAGGTGATGTAGACGATGCGGCGATCGTTGGGCTCGACGCTCGCCTGCACCATCACCGGCACGGCGGCGTGAGCGGTGCGAACGACGGCCGCGCAGACCAGGCACGCCGCGACGATAGGGGCGAGGCGTGGGCGCCGCGTCAGGCCGTTCTCCGCGCGTTCTGGATGATGGTGACCACCTGGATCAGCCTCGTCCCCGGCGCGGCGGGCACGTCCTCGGCGCCGAGCGCGTAGCCGGCGGCGGCAACCGCGGTGCGCACCGACTGCTGGAAGCTTGCGCAGCTGAGGCCGAGCTCCGCGAGCGTGCGCGCCAGGTTCGCCGGGATCGTCCGGGCGCTGGCGCACACGATCGTGACCGCCTGCCCGTGACCGAGAAACGGGGCGGCGGCCCGCGGCGGCGCGCACGGCCCCGCGGCGGACGACGCGGCCGGCGCTGGAGCGGGCGCCATGGCCGGCGCGACAGCCGGCGGCCTGGCGGCATCGGCCTTCGGCGGCCCGGCTCTACTCGACTTTTCGTCCGGCATCAATCATCCTGTCGGGCATTAAGCCACGAATCCACGAAGCGCGGAACAGGGCGCGCGGATTTTCCGTGTAGACGAGGCAGGCGCCGCGTATGGATCTGAAAACATCGGTCGAAGGACACGACGGCATCTTCGTCGTCCGCCGCGGCGAGAACTGCCGCGACTGGAACGGCATCCACTACCAGGTCGGGCTGTCGGCGAAGAACACCGGCGCGCGGCAGCTGTCGATGAACGTGGCGACGATTCCGCCGGGCGGCGTCGCGTTCGCCCACGTTCACGTCGGCTTCGAGGTGATGCTCTACATCCTCGCGGGGCGCGTGCGCCACGAGTACGGCGACGGCCTGAACCAGGCCGTCGAGAACACCGCCGGCGACTTCATCTTCATCGAGGCGGGGGTGCCGCACGAAGTGTTCAACGTCAGCGACACCGAGCCGGTGGTGGCGGTGGTCGCGCGCTCGGATGCGAGCGAGTGGCAGAACATCGCGCCGTACCCGAGCGCCAGGCGGAGCGCCGCCGGGGAGTGACGAGGGTCATCGCAGAGCCCGCAGAACCCGCAGAACTTTTGCGGGTCACGACGACTCCTGGTCGCTGCGATCGCGCTGGTGGAACGCGAAGCCCGCAAAGCGCTGTCG
>Ga0111539_10003623_pt1 | contig 20344 bp, 19 predicted proteins | sample RhiMethybrSRZTD1_FD_79667 | JGI IMG/M metagenome (GOLD analysis project Ga0111539, IMG submission 79667) | Populus rhizosphere microbial communities from Tennessee, USA - Rhizosphere MetaG P. TD hybrid SRZTD1 (version 2) (version 2) | ecosystem: Host-associated > Plants > Roots > Rhizosphere >... | reverse complement strand
TAACCCTATGGTTAGATGAAGCCAGCGGCCGACCGTTTGAGCGCGACCTTCGGCGCACTCGCCGATCCGACGCGACGCGCGATCCTCGCGCGGCTGGCGAAGTGCCCAGCCTCGGTCAAGGAGCTTTCGGCGCCGTTCGACATGAGCGGCCCAGCAGTCTGCAAACATCTGCGCGTTCTCGAGGAGGCCGGGCTCGTGGATCGAGGACGTGAAGCCCAGTGGCGCCCCCGCCAGCTGAGAGCAGCGCCCTTGAAGGAAATCGCCGATTGGACGGCCGAGTATCGCCGCTTCTGGGACGAGAGCTTCGACCGCCTGGAAGACTACCTCGACGAGCTGCAGATGCGACCGAAGCGCAACCGGCGGCGAAAAGGAGCAGGGACATGACATCGGCAACAGAAAGCGAGCACGACGCACCGGGTGACATCGTCGTCACCCGCGTGTTCGATGCACCCCGGGAGCTCGTGTTCGAGGTGTGGACCGTGGCCGAGCACCTCGCTCGCTGGTTCGGACCACGAGCCGCCGAGACGGTGTCCTGCACCATTGATCCGCGCCCGGGCGGCGTGATCCAGTTCTGCCACCAGTCCGCCGACGGCATGCGGCTCTGGGCCAAAGGTGCCTTCCAGGAGGTCATCGCACCCGAACGCCTCGTCTTCACGCTGGCGATCGTCGATGCCGAGGGGCGGCCGACAAAGCATCCGATGGTGCCCGATTGGCCAGAGGACGCGGTGATCGAGACACGGGTCTCGCTGGAAGTGGTGGGTCACGGAACCAGAGTCACCGTGCACTCGCGGGTAACGCCGCCGGAGGCTGCTTCGCTCGACTCCGTCGCATTCGAGCGACGCCTTGCCCGCCAAGGTTGGGCAGAGGTCTTCGACAAGCTAGCCGAGCACTTGGTCGTGGCTGCGCGAGGCACGCGGTCATCGAAGTGACGTTCGCGAAGGAGGCAGCCGATGGCACAGCTGATTTACGTCATTAACTCGTCACTCGATGGCTTCATCGAGGACGCGGACGGAAAATTCGACTGGACGCACCCCACCCCGGAGGTGCACCGCTTCTTCAACGACCTGGTGCGCCCCATAGGCACGCACCTCTACGGACGCCGCATGTACCAGACGATGCTCGGCTGGGAGACGGATCCCCGATACGCCGAGCAATCCCCCGAGACGAAGGAATTCGCCGGAATATGGCAGGCGGCCGACAAGGTCGTCTTCTCGAAGACGCTCGACGCGCCCGTCACCAACAGGACACGAATCGAGCGAGCGTTCCAGCCTGCCATCATCCGAGAGCTGAAAGCGCGCAGCGAACGGCCCTTGATGATCGGCGGCGCCGAGCTGGCGGGCCAGGCTCTCGCGCAAGGATTGGTGGACGAGTGTCACCTCGTGGTGGGGCCGTTCATCGCTGGCGGCGGCAAGCCGGCGCTCCCCAGGGGTATCCGCCTCGCGCTCACGCTGGTGCACGAATACCGCTTCGACAACGGCGCGGTCCACCTGCACTACCGCGTGAACCCACCCGATGCCCCGGCAGCGGGCCGCGCGCAATGAGTGAGGGTCGCCCCGGCGGCGCACTGCCTAATACCGACAGACGCCAAATGGCAGAGCCATGCCCGCATCGTCGGTCGCGGGAAAACAAGTGTGCCGCCCAATGTCGCACCTGAAGTCGACATCATCCAGCGGGCACGGCTGTTGGCACAGGTTCCCGTACAGGCTGCTTCCGAACATGCAAATGCTTCCGCGCTGGCAGCGCTCGTTTCCGCATGGTTCGTCGCGAGCAATCGGACCTTCTTCCAGACAGCGCGTGCGTCCCTCGAAGTACTGGCAATAGGTTCCCGTTACGCATTTGTCGTCGTAGGGGACACAATCGCGGCCGCTTGCGACACTCCCAGCGTCCGGCACTTCTGGCGCTGTGCGTGCCCGGTCCTCATCGGAACCGCAACTTACAAGCATCGCGGAGCCGCTCAGGAGGGCAAGAACGAGGAGACCCGTGAGAAACCCTAGTTGCCCATCCCGATAAGTCATGGTCGAAGCATGGTGGAGCGGGGCTATTTAGACAATTTAGAGTTATTGGGGTGTGACAAGACCTTCTAATGTCTTGTGACTGGCGGCGCAGCTGAACGCCAGAACCGCGGCTAGCCGTGGGATCAGGGCTCGGACGGCGTCTTCAGCCGTTGTAGCAGCCGCTCTTCCAGAGCGATCGCCTCGATCCCGAGCGCGGCTGCGGCGGCGAGGAGCAAGGCGTGCTCGCGGGGATCGAGGTGGTGGTCGACGGCAGCTGCATCGACGAGCATCGCCAGCACGCGAGCTTGCGCGGCCGGGTCGAGAGCCCGCAGCGCCTCGGTGGCGCTGCCGAGGCTGCGAAGGCTGAGCGGTGCGTCGGGGTCTGGGAGCTTCCAGCGGTTGGCCGCTCGTCGCACGAAGTCCCGCTCCTCCGGCCGGATCACTCCATCCGCGGTCACGACCGCCTCGAGCAGCGCTGACACCTTGGCGCGCATCTCGTCGTCCATGGCCCGAGAGTACTCGACTTTCGACGTGCCATGCGTTTCACGCGTCGCGAACTTCGGCGCGAGACAAGCGTAGAATCAAAAGCGCCTGTGAGCTCCTGCTTGAGCAATGGCTGCATTGAGGCGCAGCCAAGATCACCGATAGGGAGTGCCGTCCTTGCGCGAAAAGCGCAGGCTGGGCCCACTGGCATCACGCGTCGGCGTGCCGGTGGCGGCAGGCAGCAGTGCGAGATCGTCGTCCGGATATTCGGCGATGTCTCCTGGGCTGCGGTCGCCAACTTCCAGTAGCACGACCGGTTGCGCGGAGCGGTTCACGATCTGATGACCGTTGCCGTCCCCCGCGCGAAAGCCGGCACACGTGCCCGCCGCGAGAAGAAACTCCCCGGCATCGGTGATCAGCGTGGGATCGCCCTCCAGCACGAACACGAACTCGTCCTGCCTGGAGTGGTGATGGCGCAGGGCCGTCGCTGCGCCTGGCTCGAGGCGGGTCAAGTTGACGCCGAAGTTCTGCAGGCCAAACACATCGCCGAGCGGGCGCTTGAGTCGCCCTTCGACAACGCGTGCGAAGGGCTCCGGATAGACGTTTTGTCGAGCACGCGGCGCGGCTTCGGCGGCCACAATGAACGGTCGCGCAGTCGTAGTTTTCACGGCCCCGAATCTAGCAGTTCGCGCCACACAAATGCGGTTAGCTGGGGTTTGCCCCAACCGTTCGGTGCTCGCGGCCGTTGGCCGCTGCGCGCCTCCTGCCTTCCCCCGATCGCGTGCTCGGCTTCGCCTGCGCGCGCGATGGGGAAGGCTGCCGTCGCACGCGTTTTCTGCTGAGTCGAGTGAGACGGCGGAGCGCTCACCCTTCTTCTTCTTCTTGGCCGTCGACGAAGCTCGTGTGGTGGTCGTCGCCGTCGAGCCTTCCGTCCGAATCGCGATCGAGTCCGATTCGCATTCCCGAACCGGGAGGTACCGCGGTGAACGTGAGCGCGCCGCTCCCGGCCAACCCGCGCAGCGTCGCATCCTGCAAGGGCACGCCAAAACGGCTGTTCGGCTGGAAGCGATCCGTCGCCGGATCGTACAGGAAGCCGGCGGGGAAGCCGAAGATGCTGCCTTTGACCACGAGATCGCACTCGCCGGCGGCTGCTCGCGCTTTGAGCAAGTCGATTCGCGCGTGCACGTCGGCGCCGCTCTCCTGGGTCAGCGTCGCCTGCTGCCCCACGATCGGCGCCAGGTTCGAGTCGAACGCGAACATGAACGCCTCCACCGAGCGGCGCAGCGTGATGTTCTGGATCAGCTGCTGCTGCTGGACCACTGGATCGGTCGAGGTGATGAGCGGAAAGCCGCCGGGGTTCGCCGGAATCGGACCGAGCGGGCCGCGCTGCGCGAAGGGCGTCGTGCCGTGGAAACGGAACATGGTGTCCATTACGCCGTCGTGCAAAAACCCGAAACCGCGGACCTGGTCGCCCATGAAGGCGTCGCTGTTGAAAGGCGGCGGGAGAATCTGCGCGACGCCGATGCTGGTCGGATCGAAGCTCACCTCGACGCCGAACATGCCGACCTTTTGATACACGTTCCGGAGGTGCGGAACCTTGAAGAACTGGGTTTCGGCCTCGAACGAATACTGGCCGTCGCTGCCGAAGAACCCCGGTTTGGCCACGCCGAACTCGGCGTTGCCGGCCGGATTGAGCACGTGGCAGCCGTTGCAGTTGCGGAAACTGTCGGAAACGAGCTCGCGTCCGTCCGGAGTCTGGCTGAAGAAGAACGCGCGGCCCGCGGTCTGTGCCGGCGTGAGCGAATTGTCGAGGTTACGGATCGGGTTCGGCGGATAGGTGACCTGAAGGATAAAGTCGGTGAACGCCTGCATCTCTTCGGGAGCGAGCGGCGCGCTCCGGCCGAGCAACCCGCCGAACGCGACGTTGAACTTCTTGAACGCGATGTCCTCGTTGAAAGAACCGGTATTCGGCTGCGCGCTCGGGAGGACGTTGAGCCGCGTGCCATCGGTGCCGCCGGTGCGGTCGCCGCGCCAGTGCATGGGTCCGTGGTTGGCCATGCCGCGCAGGCTCTGCGTCGTCATCGGTCCCTTGATCGGGTGATGCACCAGCGGCCCTGGCCCGATCAGCGGGACGAGCAGCGCCGGGTCGATGGTGAACGGCCCCGGGATCGGCGTGACGATGTCGTCCGGGTCGCCGAGATCCCACGCCAGGCTGTCGAAGTCGCCGAAGATGTGGCAGCTCGCGCACGCGGAATCGCCGTGGCTGGACGTGAACGCGGCGTCGTAGAGAAAGCGCCGGCCTTCGGTGATGCTCGCGGGTTCGGGATTGAACATCGCCACGTGATCGGTTTCACGCTTGCGCCGCGTGTCGATCACCGAAATGGAGTTGTCGAAGCGCGTGAGCGCGTAAAGATTCCCGCGCCGGCCGTCGAGCACCAGTCCGGTCGGACCGCCGCCGCTCACCGAAATCTGATTGCTCAGCGAGGGCACGAACGTTCCCGCTTCCAGTGCCTGGGTGGAAAAAACTCCGACCTTGTCCGAGCCGAGGGCGGCGACGTACAGGGTCGAGCCGTCGCGCGAGATCGCCATCTCAGTGGGAAACGCGAGGCTCTTCGCCGCCTCTTCCGCTGTGCCGTCGCGGGAGAAATCGAGATGCGGATTCAGATGTCGCGGTGTGACGCTGCCAAGAGCGGGGTCGATGACCGTGATCCGGCTTTCAGCGAGGTGTCCGCGCACCGAGCCTGGCGGCGCGCCCTGCGTCGGGCCGAAGTTGTTGTGGCCTTCGAAGCGCACGTCGTTCCTGGCGTCGGTGTTGGCCACGTAGACTTTGCCGCTCACCGGATTGACGGCCATGTTGAACAGCACGGTGCCGACGCCGGTGAACGCGAGGGCCGGATTGGCGAGCGGCGGATTGGCGTTGGCGTCTATCGCGAACACGTCCTTGTCGGGAAGATTGAACCTGATGTGGCTGTCCCAGCGGCGGCCGACGTTGTCGAGCCAGTGCTGTTGTCCATCGCTCGGGTCCAGCCGATACTTCAGCACGAGCGCCGTGGGCGGAACCTGGACGCCCTGGAAGTTCGTGAGCGGAGGCGGCAGAAACCCATTGCGCGTGACGGTGCGCTCGCCGAGCGCGGTCGTGCGGTTGCCCGAATGAAACGCTGCGGCGTACACGGTGCTCCCGTCCGCGGAGACGGCCAGCGCGCGCGGTGTATCGGCAAACAGCGTGATGACATTCAGCGCTTGGCCGGTGAGCGACGTGCCCAAGGCGTTCGCGTCGAAAACCCAGACGTCGGCGCGGCCGACTCCGGGCGTGGTGACCTGCGGATCCCGCCCCGTATTCTGCCCGCGATGTGCGGTCGTGATGAAAGCGCGTGACCGGCCCGGTCCGGCAAAAACGATGTCGCGCGGCTCGTCACCCACCAGCAACGTGCGCGTCACGTACGCGCGCTCCGGACGCCGCGTGTCGACGATGCTCACGCTGTCGGAGAGGTGATTGACGACCCAGACCTCGCCGTCGCGACGCTCGGCGACCGCGATCGGTTCGAGCCCGACGGGAATCGAAGCGATGCGCTTGAGACCATGCTGTCGGACCCTGAAAATTTCGAGCCGATTGTCTGGAGTGTTCGTCGCGTAGAGCAGGTCGCCATCGGCAGAAAGCGCGAGCGGCCGCACCTGACCGCTCTCGAATTCGGTGAACGCCTTCTCCCGTGCCGTTTCACCATCGATGCTGAACGGAGCAGTCGTTTCGTCGGTGCTCGCGGTCTCCTCGTAAGCAGGAGCACAGCCGAAAACGCCGGCGAGCAGAGCTAGAAACCCAATGCCGCTTCTCGCTTGCATGTGATGCCTCCACGGAAATCGCCGCCCATGCGGCTTGCGCCTACATCTGCACACCCCGGCCGCGAACAATAACTATCGGCGATGTTCGCGCTCGATGCAAGCACGTCCTCGCGTATTGAACTCGTTCAGTTAGCAGGTGTTAGCAGGTGCTAGCAGGTGCTAGCCACGTGCCCGGCAGGTGCCAGGCGGTTACCGAAGCTCGGATGACATCAACTGGTGTCATCACGGCGATGGATCACGCAAAGCGTCAGCGTCGTCGAAAAGAGCATCCGCTGGGACGCACGCAGCACGGCCCCATTCGGGCTGCCCTGGATGGCGAGAAGATCACGTCACCCGAGAAACTGGAGGCGATCCGCGCTGTCGTCGAGAAGGACGGGCGACGCTTCCGATCTCGAGGAAAACGGCTTCAGGGCAGGCAGGCCGAGTTGCGCGGCTCGTTGACGTATTGCGTTCCGAGCTCGGTGAGCCCGGAGCCATTGACCAGCGCGACGTTCGGAATGGCATTACCGTCGGCAAACCAGGAGTACTTGATCACGGCCGGCTCGCTCTCGAGGTAAGCGACGGCGTCCCGCATGTATTGCTTCTGTTTGGCGAGAGACCTGTCTGCGCCGTCTCCGCACGCAAACTCGGTGAGCCAGATCGGCTTATTGTAGCGTTTCATGTCGGAGATGTACGACCTCAGCGCCGCGACGTCGCAGGCGTACCAATGCACGGCGAGGTAATCCACCTGGCAGCTCGTGCAAGCCGCGAAGAACTTGTCGAAGTAGCTGAACGGATTGGTGTCCCAGCACGAGGCGGCTGGCCCGCAATAGTTGAGGGCCGGTGAAGCGATCTTCATGCCGCGCGCCCGGGCGATGTCCTGCAGCTCGGGCCAGTACGACGCTGCTTGTTGGGCGCTCAGGTTGGCTTGGGAGAAGAAGTTGGGCTCGTTGAAACCAAGCAACGTCTTCGCGCCTGACGGGATGTTCGGAGCACCGTTGAAATGTTCGTCCCAGATCATGGGAACGAACTCGACTTTCACCGACTGATAGACGCTGGCCGCGCCGGACTCGGGCGCAACTGCCCAGTTGTACCACCAGGTAACGCCCTTCGAGAGTGCCGTGAGATCGCTCGCGGTGTGGCGACCGAAGGCCACGCCGCGCTTGCACACGTCGCGGTTCGTCGGGGTCGGGGTCGTGGACGCGGGTCTGACATCGAGCCAGTTGATGTTCACCTGACCCGTGTCGGTCACCAGCCGCAGCCTGTGGTTGCCCGCGGCGATCGCGATCCGCGGCGTCGCCACGTCGGCGAAAGCCTGCCAGCCCGACGCCGGAGCGGTGAGCGTCGTACCCACCCGCGCGCCGTCGATCTCGAAGCGTACCGATTTCCCGGTGGTACTGGCGGCCAGGCGCGCCACGAGGTCGAAGTTGCCGGCGGTCGCCAGCGACACGTCCCACTCGAGCCATTCGCCGGGCTCGGTCCAGCCGACGTTGCAGCCGGCGCCGGTGTCCGTCGTGGTTTGTGCGTCGACCGCCGTGGAGCTGCAAGCGGCGGTCCCGAGGTTCGCCGCGGTGGTGTCGAAGAAGCGCGCCGGGCTCTCTGCCTGGATCTTGGCCGGCAGCGCGAGCGTGCTCGGGGGCGGGGGCGGCGTCGTATCCGGTGCGTGCACCTCGAATTCATAGAGCGAGTTGCCGTAAGGCGTTCCGCGCCGGCGCGAGTACATGCGCACGTAACGAGCGGAACCGCTGACCGGGATGTCGTCGACACCGCCATTGCCGGCCGCGTCGCCGTACGCCTTCGTCCAGCCAACGGCGTCGTTCGAGAACTGTACATCGTAGTCGGCGCTGTACGCCGCCTCCCAGCGCAGCACGACGCGATTGATCGACTTCGTCGCGCCGAGATCGATCCTGATCCACTGCGGATCGCTGAAGGCAGACGACCAGCGAGTCGACAAGTTACCGTCGACCGCGTTCGAAGCGCCGAGCGTCGAACGTTCCACGGATGACGCCGTGGCCGCACCGTCGAGCCTCAGCGACATCTCGCCGCTGCCGAAGTCATCCGCCACTTCGGACCCCGGAGAGTCCGATACGGGACCGCAGCCCGCCGCCGCGAGACCCAAACCCAACAGCAAGGCGCTCGAGCAAAATTGCATGCAAGCGCGATTTTTCCGGAGACTCTGCCCTTTTGCCTCGTCACGCATCGTTTCGTTTTCCTTCGTTCCGTGCTCCGTGGGCTGGCGCGCGCTGGCCACGAGGCGCGGTGCAGGCTTCTACTTCGTGCGCTTCTAGTTACCGGGCGCTGAGCTAATCGTGCCTAAAAGATTCGGTTCGAATCCCACCGGCAGAACGGCGCGGCGTGGAGTTGCGCCGAGCATCGTTCGATGCGATCGGGTGGCCCGCTTGCTGACGTGTTGGCCTCCGGTTTCTGTTGTTGCCGGCGATCGAGCTGAACGCCAACGTGGGGCGGCCGCATAGGGCCCCAGTCCGGAGCATCAGAGATGAGCGAGCCCGATCCGTATCTTCTGGGCTACCGGCAGGCCGAGCAGGAACGCCTGGAGCGGCAAGCGGATGAGCTTGCGCACGACTCAGAGTGGCTGTTCGACCAGATCGGCGTTCGCGCGGGGTGGCGAGTGGTCGAGATTGGCTGCGGCCCACGCGGCTGCCTCGGGCTTCTCTCGAGGTGTGTCGGAGCGGCAGGTAAGGTCGTCGGCGTCGAGCGGAGTGCTGAGCAAGTGGAGCGTGCGCGCCACTTCGTGGCAGAAGGCGGCCTGACAAACGTCGAAGTCCTGGACGCGGATGCTCGCCGCCTGGATCTTCCCGAGCGCACCTTCGATCTCGCGACGGCGCGCCTAGTGCTCGCTAATGTGCCACGACCCCAAGAGGTCGTGTCGGAGATGGTGCGTCTCGTCCGGCCCGGTGGCTTCATCGCTCTACACGAACCGGATCCGTCGACTTCTCGATGCGATCCTCCTCTCGCGGACCAGACCCGCCTCTTGCAGGTATTGAACACCTACGCCGAGCTCAACGGAATCGATCGATCCATTGGTCTCCGCGTGCCGCGCATGTTGCGCGAGCTGGGTGTGCTCGACGTCTGTGTCAATCCACTGGTGCACGTATACCCTCCAGGTGACCAGCGTCGAATGCTGCTCCTCGACTTCGTGGAGAATGCGCGGGACCGGATTCTCGAGCGAGAGCTGATAGGACCGGCAGAGCTCGCGGAAGTCATCGCAGCCGTCCGGGAGCACCTGGAGAATCCCTTTACACTGGTCGTCTCCTCTCTCTTCCTTCAGACACGGGGCCGGATACCGGACCGATAGCGCGCCGCACCTTCTCACCTCGAGCCAGCGCTTGCCATTGCCACCGATCGCCATGAAAATAGCTGCTCGATGGGAAACCTGCGTGGCGTGTGCGCCATTGCCCTAGCTATCGTTGCAAGCTGCAGCTCGGACGAATCCCCGCCCGGAGGGCCTTCGCCCGACGCGAGTGCGGGAGTCGGCGGGAGTTCAGCGGGGAACGCTGGCAGCAGCGGCCAAGCCGGGAGCGGCGGCCAAGCCGGGAACGGCGGGCAACTCGGAACCAGCGGCAGCGGTGGCCAGCTGGGTGATGGATCGGTGCCGCCGCCGCTCGACGCTGGCGGGATCGATGCGCTGATGCTCAAGGTCGAGCGTGCGACTCCGGAGCAAATCGGAATGCACTTGATCACACGCCGGGCGATCGCCGCCGGCAGCCGCGTGAACGTTCGCTATCGAGTCGCGGTCGAGGCGAACTGGCGAATCGGGCATCCGCTCCTGCGCATCAACCCGGCCTGGATCGCGAGCGGCGCTCCGGAAGAGCCGGTGGACAGCTTCGCGGGCAGCCTGTTCGATCTGGTGCCCGGTACGCCGTACGACGTGGAGATCACGCTCGAGGAGCCGGGTCACGATCCGCAGACGCTGATCGAGCGCATCACCACGCGCGCTCTGCCCGGAGCCGCGCCGGCGGCCACGAAGACTGCGTCGTCGTCCGACAACCTGCAAGCAACGCTCGACGGCCTTGCTCCGGGCGACGTGCTGGAGCTCGCGAACGGGACGTACGAGGTGAGCGGGTTGTCTCTGAAATCCTCGGGAACCGAAGCGCAGCCGATCTACGTCCGCGGACAGTCTCGGGACGGTGTGGTGCTGCACGCGAGCACTGGCAGCGTGATCCAGCTGCAGGAGGCCTCCCACGTTATTATCGAGAATCTGACGCTGCGAGGCTCGGGAACCGACTCGGGCACCAATTCGAGCTCGCGAGGCGTCGCCTTCTGGGACGGCGCTGTCCAGGAGAACGTCACCGTTCGCAACATCGACATGCGCGGAGTCGATCAAGCGGTCGTGGCGTCGGGTACGACCCGCGGAGTTTTGGTCTACGACTGCGACCTTCGCGGCAACAACGTGTGGACCCAGCCTTTCATCGAGACCAACCTGACCTGGAACGACGACGGCATCCGGCTCCCGGGCGAAGGAAACTGCGCTTTCGAAAACACGCTGTACGGATTCGGCGACTCTTTCGCAGTGACGGACGGCGTTCACTCGGCCGCGGTCTACTTCTACCGAAACCGCATCGCGATGACCGGCGACGACTCGTTCGAGGCCGACTACGGCACGCGCAATCTCGCGTTTTACGACAACAACATCACCAACGCGGCGACTCTCCTGTCGCTCGATCCGCTCTGGGGAGGGCCGCTCTACTGCTTTCGCAACATCGTCGTGAACACGATCCGCGGTCCGTTCAAGCTGAACAATACCAATAGCGGCTTTTTGATCTACAACAACACCATCGTTCGCACGAGCGGGACCAGCGGCTGGGGCTGGGTCCAGTTCAACAACGGTGAGTTGCGGAATTGGGCCTATCGCAACAACCTGCTCGTCTATCTCGGAACGAACGGACAACTATTGGCGGTGGAGTCGGGAGGGAATGACCCGATCGACTTCACGAACAATGCTTGGTTCCCCGATGGCTCGGTGTGGTGGACGAACACGGGAGGGTCGTTTCAGACGCTTGTTGCCGCGCGCGCCGGCGTGCCTATGACCGCGCCGCTCTTCGGATCCAGCTCGAAACGGCACGACGGAGACATCATCACGACCAGCGGAGTCTTCGCCTCGCCAATCATGCTCGGTGCGAGTCACCTGACCGAGCACACGAGCCTGCCGACGCCGTCGCTCAGCACGGGTGCCAACGTACGCAACGCTGGCGTCGAGCTTCCGAACATCACCGACGGCCACAACGGCAACGCACCGGACATCGGCGCGGTGATCGACGGGCGCACCAGCCCGCGCTGGGGCGCCAAGCATCCGTGAGCGAACAGCTGACGCCGCCGAAGGCCTAGCTCGGTTTCCGAGCTTCAAGCTTCCCGCGGCGACTGCCGGGATCGTGCTCCGGTTCGGGATCGGCGAGATCCGCCACGTCCGAAGGGTAAAACCCGAGACTAATCGCCTCACTCGACGTGAGCGTGCTCACGAGCCTATCCTCCGCGCGCCGGCGTGGTCGCGGCGAAAGGGTGTTCGATGACTCTGACTCGACGAATGTTCGCGGAGGCGTTCGGCACATTTTGGTTGGTGTTCGGCGGTTGCGGCAGCGCCGTGCTCGCAGCGGGATTTCCCAAGGTCGGCATCGGTCTGGCGGGCGTTGCACTCGCCTTCGGTCTCACCGTGCTCACGATGGCGTACGCAATCGGGCACATTTCTGGCTGCCATCTGAACCCAGCGGTGTCGCTCGGTCTGGTCGTGAGCAAACGTTTTCCCGCCCGAGAACTACCGGCGTATGTCGGTGCGCAGCTCGTGGGCGCAGTTCTGGCGAGCGCGGTGCTCTACGCGATCGCGAGCGGTGCAGCCGGATTCACGTTGGCGTCCGGCTTTGCAGCCAATGGCTTCGGCCCGCACTCGCCGGGCCAGTACTCGCTCGTGGCCGGGTTCCTCGCCGAGTTCGTGCTCACTTTCTTCTTTCTGTTCGTGATTCTCGGCGCGACGGATGGCCGTGCTCCAGCCGGTTTTGCACCGATCGCGATCGGATTCGCTCTCTGTCTGATTCATCTGATTGGGATTCCCGTGACGAACGTCTCCGTCAATCCCGCCCGGAGCACGGGGCCTGCGTTGTTCGTCGGCGATTGGGCGCTCGCGCAGCTCTGGCTGTTTTGGGTCGCGCCGCTCCTAGGTGCGGCGCTCGCCGGCTTCGCTTACCCGCAGCTTTTCGGCAGCCACGCAGCGCCACCGGTGGCGGGCGTCCAGGAACCGAACGTCGGTACCGTCGCACCGGGCGCGTGAGGTTCACGTAGCGCAAATCTTTCGTTTCTTGTTCAGCCTGTACATCGGCCGCGCGGTCGCGTCGGCGTATGGCGCTGCGGGCTCGGTCATGGTTCTTTTGATCTGGGTCTATTACTCGAGCTTGATCGCGTTTTTCGGCGCGGAGCTGACTCAGGTCTACGCGGATGTACGGCTCGCGCATCGTCGCCGGCAAACATGCCAGGTCGGTCCCGGATGCGTCGCCCGGCGCTCCCGGCATGCCGCTGCCGCGCACCTGAGCACCGCTACCGATGGGCCGCGCTCGCCCGGAGCCGCTATCTCTGATGCCAGCGCAGCTCAGGCTCCGAGGACGTTCACGGCCCGAGCCGTCACGAGGGTGACAAGGACGAGGCAGAGCACGGCCTCGATGCCCATGAGCGCCTTCGCGCGGAGCGTCAGGGGCATCGTGTCGGTCGCGCTGAACGCCGTGGCCGTCGAGAGTGAGGTGTACAGGTAGTCCCAGATCCTCGGTCGCCAGCCGTCCGGTGCGACTCCGGATGTCTTTTGCTGCGGGAACTGGAAATCGGGCGGCTGGCTTCCGCGCGGTCGGTGGGTCGGCCCGCCGCCATCGAGCTCCCAGAAGCACATTCCGAAGACGACGACGTTGCTCACCCAAATCGCGCCGGCGGGCAAAAGCAGCTGCAGGCCATCGAGATCCGTGCTCCGCGCCGTGATGAGCACGGTCACGAGGACGAGCAGGCCGACGAGGTTTCCGACGATCAGCATCCCGAGCAGCACGAGCCCCGCCGACCGCGTGCGCGCGAAGCCGAACCCGCGCGGCCCGAGCCAGAGGTCGAGCGCGAGCACGAGCGCCGGAGCCGTGAGGCCGAGCCACGCCCACCACCTAAACCCGACGAACTCCCAGTCCTGGATCCAGCTCACGAGTGCGAGGCCGGAGAAGAGGAGCGGAACGGTGGTGATGACGGGCGCCGCTTCGCCTCGAAGCTCGTGGTCGTGGTACTCGAAGGCATTGGCGATCGGTCGGCTCACGCGGTCACTCCTGTCGCGAAACCCCTACTTCAGGTTGCCTCCAGGCATCCGAGGGCCGACGATCTCCACTCGCAGGTAGGACACCCTGGCTACGTAGGCACGTGACACGTGACAGGAGCGCCACGCCGGCCAAGAGCACTATCAGCGCGACCACGATCAGAGTCAGACTGAGCATTCGCTGCGCCCGGCGCAACTTCGGTTCGCGAAAGCGCCACGGCGTTCGCACGGCTTCGACGTCCGGTCATCGCCGTGCAGCCACTGGCGTCATCGAAACGTTCAGACATGTAACGACGAGATTGGGGCGCTTGTCGCGACGTCAAGCGGAACAGCGTGTTCGTGGCGGAATGCAGCAGTGGGGTCGCGTTGGCGCGAACGGTTGCGGCCGCATTCACGTCCCATCCTGGTTCGCTGCAGTGCGCGTGGCACACCATCTGCAATCGGCGATAGCCGTCAGACGGTGTGCGAACCGCGCATCGGCGACGTCACCTTCGAGCAGAGAAGCCCCTATGCCACTCACCTCGGCTCAAGCCCGCGCCATCATCGAGGCGGCGGAGACCCACGCATCGAAGATCCGTGTTCCCGTGGTCGTCGCCGTGATCGACGCGACCGTCAACCTGAAGGCCTTCAGCCGGATGGATGGCGCGGGACTCGCTTCGGTCGACATCGCAATCAAGAAAGCCCGCACGGCTGCCCTGTTCGAGGTTAATAGCGAGGTCGTATGGGAATACTGTAAGCCTGGCGCTCCCGCGCCGGGTCTCGAGCTCACGAACGGGGGCCTCGCGCCTTTCCCGGGAGGGATTCCGTTGAAGGGTGTCGAGGGCGAGCTCGTCGGAGCCGTGGGGGTGTCGGGCGGCGCCGCCGCACAGGATTTCGAGATCGCGCAGGCTGCCGCGGCCGCGTTCGCTGCCCATCGGTCCCGCAAGTAAGCGCTCCGAACGCTCCCGCGGTGCCGCGTCTCGGCCCAGCGGAGCGTCCGAACTTCAACTATGTCAGCGTGCCGAACTCGATCTGCTGGCGAGCGCCGAGCCTGCGCAGCGAGTAGAAAGCGGGATCAGCGGTTTCCCACCTGCTGCGACGACAACCACTTGGTCCGCAGGTAGGCCTCGATACTTTCGCGTTCCAGCACGTCGACCGCGCGGGCGTAGAGCAGAAGCTCGAACACGTGGCCGTCGAAAAAGGCGCAGCCCGAGAAGAGCGACCGGGCGATGAAGTTGTTAGCGCGCTCGCGATTCGCCGGCAGTGGGAAATGGTACGACGCGATGAACTGTCCATTGATGCGAAGCTCGACGTCTCCGCCAATCGAGTGAACGACGGTCAGCACGAGCAGGGGCCCGATCTGGAACGATCCCGCTGGCCCCTGGACCGACTCGTCCTGCACTTCGTACAGGAGCGATCCCTCGTGCCGACCGATCACGATATCGTCCTGTTCCGGGTTGTTCGACAAATGGAGAATGCTTGGGCAGTCGTGCTCGGCATGAACGAGTGCAACCGCGAAAAAGCTGAGCCCTTCCGTGAAATCGGCAAAGCCGCGCGGCAAAACGAGAGAGTCGTCAACGCCATCGAATTCGACACTATCGCGATCCGCTTCGCGCGAGAAACCTGGCCGAGATGCAGCGTTGCTTTGGGTAGCGTTAGCCTGGCTTGGAGAATGGTCGCTCCACTCGCTGACGAAGCCTCCAATGGTGGTGACGCCTTGATCCCCAGTCAGCCACAGTAGCAACCGGCGTTGAGAGACCACGGAGTGAGCGCCGTCATCACCGTCGGCGGCATCGCTGGGAGCCGTGCTGCCGCCGGAGCCCGAGGCACCGTCGATACCGGCTGTGCCGCCAGCGCCCGACGCGTCGTCGCCCGCCGTGCCGGTCGCGCCCCCTGCGGATGACGTTCCATCCCGACCACCAATCGTGCCGCCGTTGCCAGCAATGGCCGCGCTGCCGTCCTGCCCGGATGCCGCGCCCGCACCGAACAGTTCGCGATCGCTCGGTGCGAGCAAGCTGCAGGCGACGCTCGCGCTCACAAGCGCGAGCAGCGAATTCCACTGCAAGCGAGATCGAGTCATGGTCGGCGGCTGGGCGAGACTAGCGCGTCACTGCGAAAAAACGAGCGCGTTGGCGACGGAGTGTCGGCGTGAAGAAGCGTTCCGCGCACGCTGCTTCGCTTTTGTCGAGGATACCGCTGGTCACGCAAACAGGGCGTCGAGCGATTTCCGGGCGTGGCTAGGTGACTCGAGCTCGCTTTCGAGCGGTCAGGGGACCAACCGCAGCCATTGTCCGCGCGCGTTCTGGCCAATCGCGATCTTGCCCGAGGACTGATCCACGTCGAACCAGCTGTAGAGGGCCCGCGCGACGTTTGCTCTCTCCGGTGTGACGAGCGTCTCCAAGTTTGCCGGTAACGTCAGCCGTCACAGACCTCGGCGAGCGTGAGGACTTTCAAACAAAGCAAGTCGACGTCACCGGGCCACTCGAGCGCTTGCAGGAGTTTCGCAGCGCCGTCGATCGTAATCGCATCGGTGCTGAGCCGAACGCTCGGCGGGAGACGGCCGAGCATGAAGCCGGGATGGCTTCAGTAGATCTTGACGTCCGCGACCACGGTGGTCGCTTCCGCCGAGAACGCGGGAATCGTCAGCTCGTTGAACTGCGAAGTGATGCAGCGCAAAGTCATTGGATTGACCAAGTTGCCTTGCACTTGCGTTCGTCGAACGTGTCCGGCCGGTTCGAAAGTAACGACTACGCGAACGACACCGGGTGAATCGCCGGCATATCGGCACTTGCTCACTTTACTGGCGGCGGAAGCGGCCGCCTTGTACGCGCTCAGACGAGCAGGCTCACGATCCTCCGACGGCCGGTCTCTCTTTTCGACGAGATCTGCAGCCGGTGGTGCGGTCGGGGCCTCCACGAGAGGCCCTGACGACTCGGGGAGTGATCCTCGAGACTCCGGGATTTGTGCAACAGAGCTCGGGTTCGATGCTTCGGACGCTGCAATCGACGGCGCCGGTTCTACACCCGAGGCCGGATCGCTCATCACCGCCGGTGGAACAACGCGGGCAGTCGTGTCCTCTGGCGTCATTCGAGGCAACCACCACCATCCGACCGCCACCGCGACGGCTGCCGGCACCAGCCATCGGCTCTTCGCGATGGTTCGATGTGGAACCGACTCGCGCGTCGCCGGAGCAGCCCGTTCGCTGGCGATCGCGGACTCATCAGACTCGTCGCTCGGATCGGCTGCGACCGCCAGGACGTGAGCCGACGTGCTCGTCGCATCAGCGGGATCGTCCCCCGCCAGGTGGGAGGACGAAGTCGCTGCCTCGTGCACCTCGACCGGCGGTTTTTCATCCAGCAGCTTTGGCTCGGAGGCGGTGTCCAAAGCCACAGGCGCTTTGGTTTCGCCGGCGACCTCCGTCGCGCTACTTTCCTTCTCGGCCGCGTGCGGCGGTCCCTTGGTCTCTTCCACCGGTCCCAGCCCAGCGGGCTCGGGATCGGATGCAACCGCTGCCGGTGCAGCGATCGGCGCATCTTCCGCCGGCGCAGGGTCCACCGGATCCGGTCCAGCGGGCTCGGGATCGGATGCAACCGCTGTCGGGGGAGCGATCGGTGCGCCCTCCGCCGGCGCCAGAGATGGCGATGAAGGAACGGCATCTTGCGAGTGTGTGGCACACGCCGGTGGGCTCGAAAGAGAGGCGCTCGAGTCCACCTTGGTCGGTGGCTCGGGATTCCAGGCGTTCGAAACGGAGTCGACCGGCTTGATGGATTCCGATTCGCGCGGCACCGGAATCGTTTCGCACGAATCGAGTGGATCGAGATCAGACAGTTCAGGCTGTGCCGGTGCGTCCGCCGCTGGGATCTCGGTCGGAAAAGACGAGGCGCCTCTGTCGGGCGACGTCGACTCGCCGTTCGGGTCGTCTTTCATTCACTGCAGCATCGGCCGGCCCACCCCTTACGTTTAGCCCGAGCTTCGGATTCCTAGCCCCTTTTGAACGCGGCACATTCGCGCACACTCTCTCATAGGCATCCAAGAACGGCGATGCACCGTGCGTAGCGTGCACGGCTGTCCCGGATTGAGACGCACGGGAGCCGGCGAAGGCGCTGTGGCGGCTGATCGACGCCGCCAAGCTGGGTATCTGGTTCCGCCGCCAAGTAGTCATCGGTCGCTTCATCGTGGACTTCGTCGCGCCCGGCGCGCGGCTGGTGATTGAGGTCGACGGCGACGATCAGATGCGTCGTAGCACAGCGGACGCGCATCGGGACCGTGTGCTTCGGCGCTTCGGCTATCGGTGCTTCGCCTCAACGCGAGCTCGTGCTCAAGCATCCAGAGCAAGCCTTCGCTCTCATCCGCGCCGCGCTCGCTCCACCGCCCTGCGAGTTGGGGCAACATCAGCGGAGTTCTCGACCGACCGAGGGCGGTTTCAGTGACGCCCGCGGGTGAAGGTCACATGGGTGATTCCGCTGGGGGAGGAGGTGGCCTCGATCTCGTAGTCCTTCTCGAGGCCCTCCAATCCGTCCCAGAGGCGTACGCCTCGGCCGAGCAGGATCGGAACCACCGCGACGTGCATGTGGTCGACGAGCCCGGCAGCCAGGAAGTCGCGGATCATGGTGGCGCCTCCGCCGAGGCGTACGTCCTTGCCGCCTGCCGCCTTGCGGGCCGTCGCGAGCGCCTCGGCCGGCGACGCGTCGATGAAATGGAACGTCGTGCCGCCCGCCATCTCGATCGACGGACGCGTGTGATGGGTGAGGACGAACACCGGTGTGTGGAACGGCGGGTTGGGGCCCCACCAGCCCTTCCAGTTCGGGTCCTCGTGCCATCCGGGATAGCCGAACTTCCCGGCGCCCATGATCTCGGCGCCGATCCCAGGATCGTGCAGTCGCAAGAAGGCGTCGTCGACGCCGCCGCTGCCGGGCTGGCCGGACCTCTGGCGCCAAAATCGGGTGGCGAACATCCACGTGTGCAGCCGTTCGCCGGCATGGCCGAACGGTGCGTCGAGGCTCTGAGGCTCACCGGTGCCGAAACCGTCGAGCGAGACGGAGAACTGTTGGACGAGGGCGAGTGACATGGCTGGTGCTCCTTCGGTACGCGGGGTCAGTTCGAGTGGGTGGACGGAAACGAAGTTTGGTCGCCGCATTCGGGCCACGACGCGGATTCACGAGTCGAGGTTCAGGTGCTCGCGCGGGTTTGAGGGAGGCTCGATGCGCCGCGCGCGGCCTCAGTTTCGAACGCGGTTCCGCAGGGGACGAGAGTGTCGTCCAAAATCGAACGCAATGAGCATGCCGCGCAACACGCCTCGGCGCGGGTGTATTCCGACGTTCCGAACGCTCAAGCATTCGTGCATCTCGGCCCAGCGGCCCCGAGCTCCTGCTTGCCGCCTCCAATCCCGACACTGATGACGACCGCGAAGATCGAGCCGCCCTCGCCTTCCGAGGAGTTAGCGAGCCGTATGAGCGAGCGAAGCTTTGGTTAGATTGGCAACAATCTGCTGTAAGTCCTCCGGCGGTTGATCGAGCTTAACACCCACTCGGTAGGCCCACATCCCGCGTTCGGCTCTCGGGATCTTCTCGCAGTGCGCGACCGAGGCCTCTAGAACGCGAGGCTGCTCTTCGCCAGGGACATACAACCGCAGCATCAACCTGCTGCCGACCGCGGGTTCGGCTTCGGTCAGCAAAAGGAGTCCCACGCCGCTCGCGTCGCGCGAGACTCCACAGCCGAGCCGCTGGCCGTCGAGTTCGAGCTCGGCGACGAAGTGGACTGATTCACGCTTCGTAACACGCTTCTCGTTGATCTCGGCCATCGTCTCGGAATCTAGCTCCAGAGCTATCGCCAAGCCAGGTAACGACGCGGAGAGCCGCACCTCGGCACTCTGGGCGGAAGATTGTCACGGCCCAGCGCACTCGGTCGGGCAAGATGCCACGATGCAATCGGTGAGGCGATCGAAAGCACCGCCCGCGATCGGGAAGGTGTTCTGACAGCTCGTAAGGCAGTCCGGCGTCGTGCAGGCTGATACGCAATCGCTGAAGTCCAAGGCGTCGGCCGTTCCGAAATACGCTTTGAGTTGGCTGCAACACTTCCCCTTTTCACACGCAATGCAGGCGTCATCGGAGGAATCCTCGATGCAAGCCGAGCATCCGGAGAGGCCGGTCAAGCTTTCATCGCAACCGGAGAGAATGGGGTCACCGGCTGTATCGCAGCTGACGGTACCGGGTCCTGTCACGCAGCTTGCAAAAGCTGCTAGCTCCGTCGGGCACTCCGTCGCGCTGGGACCGCAATCGGCGACGCATGTTGCGCGCGGCCCAGCGCCCGGGCAGTTGGCCGCGGCGATCGCATCGCAGACAGCGGCGCAATTCCCGCCGCCGTTGCTGCCGCTCGAGCCGCCGACGCCGCTCGAGCCGCCGACGCCGCTCGAGCCACCGACGCCGCTCGAACCGCTCGAACCGAGCGCGCCGGCAGCGCCGCTCCCGCCTCCTGTACCGGCGAGGCCGCCAGCACCTCCCGAATCGCCGCCATCCAGGCTGCCGGATCCGCCCTTACTGCTCGAGCTGCAGGCCGTGCTGGCCATCACCGCTCCCATCGAAACCAAGGAGAAAATTCGAGAAAGGTTCACGTTGACACCTCGTTGAAGCAGGACCCCACACCAACTTACGCCCCGCGGACGCCATTCTACCGTCGCCGAGCGTGGGCGTGGACTAGGTCTTCATTTCGCGAACCAGCGCATTTCACGGCGCGCCCTGTTTGATCCCATTTTCGGACGAGCAAGCCCTCGCTCTCATCCGCGTCGCTC
>Ga0111539_10003622_pt1 | contig 20344 bp, 18 predicted proteins | sample RhiMethybrSRZTD1_FD_79667 | JGI IMG/M metagenome (GOLD analysis project Ga0111539, IMG submission 79667) | Populus rhizosphere microbial communities from Tennessee, USA - Rhizosphere MetaG P. TD hybrid SRZTD1 (version 2) (version 2) | ecosystem: Host-associated > Plants > Roots > Rhizosphere >... | reverse complement strand
TGGTGACCCAGGCCACCTGGGGCGCGAATCCCTCGACGTGCTCCCTCTCTTTCATCAACAGGCTGGAAGGAATGAACAGCGGGAAGTAGGCGTTGACGTGCCCGGTCGCCTTGAAGCGCCGATCGAGCGCCTGCTGAATCAGTTCCCAGATCGCGTAGCCGTACGGGCGAATGGCCATGCACCCCTTGACCGGGGTGTAGTCGGCGAGCTCCGCCCGCCGCACCACGTCCAGGTACCACTGGGAAAAATCCTGTGACTGCGGCGTGATCTCCGTCACCTGACCCGCGCCTTCCTTCTCCGCTTTCGTGCTGTTGGTCTGCTGCGCCATTTCCCGCCAGTCAATCCTTGATGGAGTTGGTTTCCCGGGTCTCCGAAGCCCGTCGTTTCCAGTGTATATCGTCGCGTTTGGGAAAGTCGGAACGGAAGTGGCCGCCCCGGCTCTCCTCGCGCCTCAACGCCGCGCGCGCAATCAGCCGGCCGACCGTGAGAATGCTCGCCTCACGCCACGCCACCGCATCGAGCGGCTCGCCCCCGGCGATCCTGGCATCGATCGCGCGCCACGCAGGATCGAGTACGGCGAGGGACTGCGTCAGCCCTTCGCGATCGCGGAACAGGCCCACCTGGCGCCACATCAGATCCTGAACTTCCTGAACGCTGACCCGGCCGCCGCACTCATTGCCGGCCTCGACGCGCCGGTGGCGGGCGGCGTCGAACTCGATCACCTTCGACGGCTCCATCGGCCACTTGCCACGCTTGTCGTTCCGCATCGCGCAGCCCGCACGGGCACCGAACACGAGGCCCTCGAGGAGCGAATTGCTCGCCAGGCGGTTCGCGCCGTGCACGCCGGTGCACGCCACTTCCCCGGCCGCATACAGGCCGGGAATCGACGTGCGTCCATCGATGTCGGTCTGCACGCCACCCATCATGTAGTGCGCCGCGGGGCCGACGGGAACGCGGTCTCGCGCCAGGTCGAGCCCGACCCGCTTGCACGCGTCGGAAATGAGCGGAAACCTGGAGTGCACGAACGCCGGGTCCAGGTGCTCCATCGAGAGATAGACGGCGCCGGTCCGCTGTGTCTCCCGGACGATGGCGCGCGCGACACGGTCACGGGGAGCCAGGTCGCCCAACGGGTCGTAGCGGGTCATGAAGGGCTCCCCCTCCGCATTGAGGAGACGCGCCCCTTCGCCCCGCAGCGCTTCCGACAGCAGGAATCGCGGTTCTCCCGGCAGCATCAACGCCGTCGGGTGGAACTGGACGAACTCGAGGTCAGCCACCCTCGCGCCGCCGCGATACGCCATCGCGACACCGTCGCCGGTCGCAACCGAAGGATTCGTCGTGTCGCGATAAACGTGGCCCGCGCCGCCCGTCGCGAGGAGCACGGCCTTCGCCCGCGCCACTCCGACCGAGCCGTCGTCGGCCAGGTACTTGACCCCGGTGCAGCGGCCGCCCTCGATGAGCAGATCCACAACGCGCGCGTGTGCATGCGCACGGACCCGCGGCATCACCGAGATTCGCTTGTACAGCACGCTCCCGATTTCACGGCCTGTGGCGTCCCGAGCGTGGAGGACACGCCGCACGCTGTGCGCCCCTTCGATTGCCAGCGCCGGCTGGCCGTCCGTATCCCGGTCGAAGCGCGCGCCCCACTCCATCAGCTCACGGACGAATCTCGGACCGTCTTCGACGAGCGCCCGCACCGCCCGCTCGTCGCACAGGCCGTCACCGGCCGCGAGCGTGTCGGCGGCATGAAGATCCGGCGAGTCGCCCGGTCCGACGGCCGCCGCGATCCCACCCTGTGCGTGCCCGGTATTGCCTTCCTCGGGCTTCGCCTTGGTGAGGATCAGCACCTCCCCTGCCGGGCTGAGTTCCGCAACCGCGCGCAGTCCTGCGATGCCACTTCCGATGATGAGGTAGTCTGCAGCGAGGTCCACGCGGTGTCCGATCCTGCTATCTTAGACCGAGCTGAGCGACGCCGGAAAACATGCCAAACGCGGTAGCCGTTCCCGTCACCGTCGAGGTCCGCACGGCCTCGGCCACTTATCCCATCGAGATTGGTGCGGGCGCAGCCTCGGCGCTTCCCGCGCTTCTCGACACCGTTCGCGCCCCGGCACGCCGTTTTGTCGTGTCGACAGCGCATGTGTGGGGGCTGCACGGCGACACGATGAGCGCCGTGACCCGCGAGGAGCCGATCCTTCTTCCTGACGGCGAGCGCTACAAGAACGTCGCTACCGTGACGCGGATCTACGACGCCTTGATCAAGGCGTCGGCCGATCGTGCCAGTTGCCTGATCGCGCTCGGCGGTGGCGTCGTCGGGGACATCACCGGCTTCGCCGCGGCCACGTTCCTGCGCGGCATCCCGGTCGTGCAGATGCCGACGACGCTGCTGGCTCAGATAGACAGTGCCATCGGCGGAAAGACCGGGGTGAACCATCCGCTCGGCAAGAACCTGATTGGTGCGTACCATCAACCGCTCGCAGTGCTGGTCGATCCGGTGCTGCTCGCGACCCTGCCACGGCGTGAGTTCCGGGCGGGTCTCTATGAAGCGGTGAAATATGGTGTGATTGCGAGCCGCGCCCTCTTCGATCGGCTGGTGACGGAGCTGCCGAAGCTCTTCGCCCGCGACACGGCCGCGCTGCTGCCGGTCATCGCGGAGTCCTGCGGCATCAAGGCCGACGTGGTGGGCCGCGACGAGCGGGAATCCGGGCCGCGTCGCGCGCTCAACTTCGGGCACACGACCGCGCATGCGCTCGAAGCCGTCACCAGGTACCGCCGGTTCCGGCATGGCGAGGCCGTCGCGTACGGGATGCTGGCGGCGGCCGAGCTCGGCGTCAGACGAAAGGTGTTCGCCGAATCCGATCGCGATGCGCTGGCCGCCTTGATTGCGAAGATGGGACCGCTGCCGCCCGTCGGCGATCTGCCCGCCTCAGAACTGCTGCAGGCCATGGGCCGGGACAAGAAGGTCATCGCGGGGACACTCCATTTCGTTCTGCCCACCAGCATCGGCTCTACGCAGGTCGCGACCGACATCACGGCGGCCGAGATCACAGAGGCCCTGATCAGGATCGGGATCCGAGGCTGAAGGCATACTCAATCCGAGGGGCGCGCCTACTCGATACGGTGTTCCTTCAGCTTGGAAAGGAACATCTTGTAGGTGATCCCGAGCAGTTCCGCCGCTCTGCCCTTGTTGTTGTCGGCCTCGCGAAGCACCTGCTCGATCTTGTGCTTCTCGGCCTCGCGCAGCACTCTCCGGCTGGCTTCGACGAGCGTGCCGCTCAGATCGATCTGTTCCCAGGGACTCGGCGGCTCCTCGGCCTGGGGCGGCGCAATGAACGACAGGTTCAGGTGCCGCGGCAGGATCGTGTCGGCTTCCGCCAGGATCACCGCGCGTTCGATGCAGTTCTGCAACTCACGCACGTTCCCCGGCCAGAAGTAGCCCTGAAGCTGTTCCACCGCTTCTGGCGACAGCACCAAGGGCTTCTTGTTGAGGTCCCGGCAGAACCGGTCGACGAAATGACGCGCCAGTATTGGGATATCGCCGGAGCGCTCACGAAGCGGCGGCACGGTGATCGGAAAGACCGACAACCGGAAGTAGAGATCCTCGCGAAAGCGTCGCGCCGCGACCGCGGCTTTCAGCCCGCGGTTCGTCGCCGCTACCAGGCGCACGTCTACCTGCACCGGAACCGTGCCACCAACCCGCTCGAAGCGTTTCTCCTCGAGCGCGCGGAGAATCTTCGCCTGCAAGGTGAGCGGCAGATCACCGATTTCATCGAGGAACAGCGTGCCGCGGTGCGCAATCTCGAACTTCCCGGGCTTACGCGCCGCCGCGCCCGTGAACGCTCCCTTCTCGTACCCGAACAACTCCGTCTCGAGGAGGTTCTCGGGAATCGCGGCACAGTTGATCGCCACAAACGGCGCATCGGCACGTCCGCTGAGCGCGTGCAGCGATCGCGCGAACAGTTCCTTGCCGGTTCCACTCTCCCCTTCGATCAGGACGGTCGTATCCGTCGTCGCGGCGCGCTGGAGCGACGAATACACCTTCCGCAGCGACGCGTTCTCACCGATCAGCAGCGGCGCACCCCGCCTGACCGCCAGCTCCTCCTTCAACAGCAGGTTCTCGGTGACGATGCGGCGCTGGTCGAGCGCGCGTGAGACGAGCAGCAGCAGATGATCGGGGTCGACCGGCTTCGCGAGGAAGTCCATGGCCCCTTCCTTCATCGCGGAGACCGCGTCCTCGATGCTGCCGTAGGCGGTCATGACGATGACGGGGACGTCTGGATCGATTTCCTTCGACGCGCGAAGCACGCCGAAGCCGTCGCCGTCAGGCAGGCGCAGATCCGACAGCACTACCGCCGGCTGCCCCTGCTGCAGGTGCTTCACCGCTTCGGGCTGGTCTTTCGCCTCGAGCACGGTGTGCCCCTGTCGCTCCAGCGCCAGCCGGAGCATCGTCCGCAAAGAATCCTTGTCTTCGACGAGAAGAATGACGGTGGGAGCGGGCACGCGGTGGGAAACGGATCAGCGGAGCCAGCCAGGAGGAACGCCGGCCTTCCGCGCCTCCTCTTCGATGTCGGCAATCTGTTTCTTGCCGCGCTCGACGTCCTGCTTCACGCGGGAAAGCTCCGATAGCGACTCGGCACGTTCCTGACCGATCTGCCTGCGCTGGGCGGGATTGTCCCGGCTGGTGTAGTCCCGGCTGAGAGCATTGATGCGAGTCTGAAGCGCTTCGGCGAACATCTCGTTGCGCCGCAACTCCTCGCGCGTCGACATGACGCGGTTTTTCCACCACGCTTCGTCTTTGGTTTCGCCTTCGGGCTTGGTCTCGCCCTCGGCCTTGGCTTCGCCCTCCGGCTTCGCGTCGGCGGGCTTCTGGGCCGTGGCGGCGGCGACGGGATCGACGGGAGTGGCGGTTTCCCGGCCCGAGGCTGGAGCGCCGGTCGCAGGGGCCTGGGCCGATGCCGGCAGATCCTTATTGGTGTAGACCTTCCCCGCGGACGGCTGCGCCTTCCGGCGATCGGCTTCCTTCTTGGCGACCTCACCGAGCGTCGGCGTCTGCGCCCGGACCGCCGCCGCGGATCCTCCAAGGATCGCCGCTGACATTGTTCCCAGCGCGACGACACGGGCAACGCTCGTAATCAGGCGTCTCATTCGTTTCCCTTCAAGCAGTATACGCTCTCCACCCCGGCGACTTCAGCGGACCTCCCGCCACCGGAGCACCCGCACCGCCGCCGGGATGCCGTGATCCGGATCGCCGGGTTCCCTTGCCACGAGCGCTTCGACAACCCTCCGGAGCCCGTCGGGCCGGATCGCCTCCGACCGCACGACCACCACTCCATTGAGGTCCGTCGCCTCATCTGCATCCCCGTCGTCTTCGTCGTCCTGAACGAAGGAGAGTACGAAGACGCGACCCGGACCGGGCTGGCCTGCCAGGGCACTCCATGGGGACCAGAGGTAAGGATGCCAAGTCAGAGTCCGGCGGGCGGGGACGGCACCGGCCGCGGACTCGCGTGCCAGCCGCTCGAATGCGGATCGCCCGCCACAACATAGAAACACCGTGCCACCAGCCACGGACGCGGAACCCGTGAACGAACCCTGCGAGGCGGTCGAGTGGAGCGCGCCTTGAAGGATCGGACTCCAGTCCGGAAGCGTGCGCAGTTCGGCCAGAACTACGGCCAGCCCTCCGTCGGCGATGTACAGAGCTTCGGTCCCATCCCTGTATCGGCCCGTGATGGTCGTCTCCACGCCCACGACAATGGCTGCGCCAATCGTGAGCGCCGAGAACAGAAATGTAAGCGTCAACACGATCAGAAGCGCGGTGCCGGTCTCCTTCGCCCACCAATTCGCAGGGCTCATCACTCGTGCCCTACTCGAGCCGCAGGTTGCGCGGGGTGACATCGATCTGCAGGGTTATGTCGGGAACTGCCAGTGCCGACCTGCGGGCGGATCCAGCGTTCGCGAATCGCAGGGGATCTGTTCCCCGGACCGCCGCATCGCCCGCCTGCAGCGTGACCGACAGGCGAACGCGCCGCACCCGCAGCAGATCGGCATCGAACCGAGTATCTCCGGCGCCGCACCACGGGCCGTCGGTCAGCACGTCCGGAGTCAGCTCGATCAGTCGGCCCGGAGCCCCCAGGACAGGCAACAATGCACTCTGATAGGTGCCATCCGCAGCATAAAGACAGTTCGCCTGCCCATCTGGCGGCCGCGGCCACACGGGCGGCTCTCCTTCACCGAAGTACCAGACCCTCAGGTCCACGACATCGTCCAACAGCGGCAGATCGTTTGCGTCTCCGTCGTACAAGCGCAGTGTCCTGGTGGCCCCATTCAGTGTGATCGAGCTCGATTCGATGGCGATCGCCGGACTGCCGGCGGCGAACGGCACCGAAGGATTGGCGCCCAGATGGCGAACCGTCAGCACCATGCCGTCGACCGCTGTTACCGCGAAGGTGTCGTACTGCCCGGAGGCGTCGAGAAGCAGCAGGCTCGTGCCCTCTGCAAAGCCACAGGCCGGCAAAGCGCAACCACCCAGGGGCGACAATTCCAGCGTCGCAGCTCCCGCTGGAACCGGCGTGAGAAGAACGCCGTGCTCGCTTTCCGCAGCGGCGCGGATCACGGTGAAGGCGTCGGTCCTGAACTCGTTGACGGCGTGAGCGCCGCGCCTTCCGACTCGCCTCGGCAGGACAGGGGGGATCCCGCGGATCAGATTCGCACGGGCGGAGCCGCTCATGGGCCCCGCCCCTGCCTCTCGCAACAGCCGCGAGACGACATCGGCAGCGGCGCGAGCGCGCTGCTGAAGGTCAACTCGCGCGGCCGCCGCTCGCCAGGCCACTTGCGCGTCGGCCGCGAGATGACAGGCCAACGCAATGACGGCCAGCGAGATCGTCGACGCAACCAGCGCTTCGACGAGCGTGAAGCCTGTCGCGGAGCCAACGCCCCGCTTCATCGCGCGATCCTGGTGCGAATGGTCTGCAGCCTGACCGAGTCAGAGTTCGTAGCCGCCTCGAGGGCCTTCCCCGCCGGCAAAACAATGACGGTGACCACGATGGTATTGAAGGGATCGCCGGGATAAGGGACGACCGACCATCGCCGGACGAAGGAGACCCGTTGGTCGGGACCCACGAAATCCGCGAAGCCCGGCGTGTTCCGATCGAGAGTGTCGGCTGGAGATGGCTGCAAGCCTGACCCGCTCGCCTCTGGCGGATCGACTGACAGGTTGCTCGTCTTGTCGGACCGGCTGACGCCGCTCGAATCAACCCGCCACTCGAGCGCGATGAGCTGCTCGAGCTTCTGCTGCGCGAACCACACCGCCGCCGACTGCGCGCCGGCGGCGCGAACAGCCACCGTCGATCGTACGAGCAGGAGCGCGACGCCCGTGCTGATGGTGATCACTACTGCCGCTGCCGTGAGCGCTTCGATCAGCGACGAGCCAGAGTCGTCTTCGATTCGCGCAAAGGCATGAAATCGACACGATCGCGGAGTCACGATCGGCGTCGATTGCAAGGCTGCGACCCGATCGGCAAGTCGCGGGAATTACGGCAAAAACGCTCGACTTCAGCAAGTCTGAGATTGAGAGGTCGCGGGAACTGCGAATTGCACCAGCCGGCTGCGTCGCAGAATCTCCAACGCGCGCGTCAGCGATCGGCGAGCGGGAGCGTGAAGGCGACTCGAGCGCCACCCTCGTGATTGACCGGCCCGACGCGCCCGTTGTGGGTCACGATGATCTTCTGAACGAGCGGAAGTCCGAGCCCGGTCCCGCGCGCCTTAGTCGTGAAGAACGGGCGGAACATCCGCTCGGCGACCGACGACGAGATCCCCGGCCCGTTATCGGTGACCGTGACACGAAGCACTTTCTGTTCGCGATCGATGGTACCTTCGGCGACGATCTTCGGCGCGACGTGATTGTCGACGCAGGCCTCCAGCGCGTTGCGAAAAAGGTTGCTGACGGCCTGCCGCAGCAGCACGTCGTCTCCTTCGACCCGGCCGAACTGCCCGGTGATTGTGAGCTCCCCGCCCCGGGCCTGGACGTCGGATCGAATATCGTCGGCCGCGCGTTCCACGATTGCACCCATGTCGAGCACGCCGAGGACGAGCTGCGTCGGCTTGGCGAAGTTGAGGAAGTTGGTCACGATCTGGCCGAGTTCCTCGGTCTCCGATCGGATTCCCGCGATGCAGGGGCGGAAGTCCTCCGGCAGACGGTCCGGATCCATCAAGCGGGCATAGCCGTGAATCGTCGCCAGCCCGTTGCGAAACTCGTGGGCGATCCCCGCGGTCAGCTCGCCGAGCCGGGCCAGGCTCTCCTTCAGCCGCAGTTGATCTTCGAGATCCACGATCTCGCTCAAATCGGCGAACAGACAAATCGCCCCGTACGCCCGGCCCGCCTCGTCGCGAATTGGCGAGACCGTCACGCCGAGGTGCGTGGCCTTGTGGGGCCCGTGCAGCTTGACCGTGCGCCTCACGACGGGCCGCGCCTGCGCCAGACACTCATCGATCAATGCGGCGAGCTCCGGCACGCTGCCGAGCACTTCACGATAAGGCCTGGCCCAGTCACCATCCGGCAATCCGAGCATGCGGCGCCCGGCCGGATTGAGGGTACGGACCACCTCCCCGAAGTCCACGACGAGGAGTCCGGAAGTCAGGCTCGCGACAATTTCGTCGCTGAGCCGCTCGGAGGCTTCCGCCCGCGCCTTCATGGCGCGCTCCTGCTGCCGCAGGTTCAGCAGCGCCTCCTCCATGGCGTTGGTCATGAACGCCGCTTCGCCGCCCTCCCGCCGGCCGCTCCGGGCAAGTGCGCGTGCCCCGACCGCAAAGCGCACCACCGCGTAAGCCAGGACCGCGGAGAGGGCTGCGACGATGGCGGTAAGGCCGAGAAAGAGGTAACCGGATTGATTCATCGAAGGCGATCGAAGTGCACGATCATACGGCGCGCCGCCCGAAACGGCCGGTGCGGCGGCCTGGTTGCAGAACCGTCAGCGCAGGTTCCAAAACGAAACACGGCCCTCCGGCGGCCCTCGGTAGCAGCACCGTAATTTCCCTTCAAGTCGTTCGCCGACAATCAATTACCCCCGTGGCAATCCTGTTGCTATCTCCACGGCGACCATGCGAATTGCCCGCGGTGCCGAACGTGGTTTCTCGCTCGTCGAGCTGATGCTCGTCGTCGCGTTCGCGGCCACCCTGCTGACGATTGCCGTCCCCCTGATGACGGATGTGTCGGACAGCTCGAAGCTGAATGGCGCCGCACGCGAGATCGAACGTGAGCTCCAGTCGGCACGCTTGAAATCAGTGTCGACCAACCGCCTGCTCCGTGTCCGCCTGAATTGCCCCGGCACCGGAATGTATCGGACCGTCGAGTACGTCGCGTCACCCGCCGTGGATGATGCGACCAACAGATGCTCGGACTCCGCGTACCCGTTCCCGGCGGACACCGACGTCATGACCCGGCCGAACTTCGATGGCCCGGTGCGCCTGCTACCGCAAGGCGCAACCGTGACCAGCCACATCTTTCAGTTCCAGCCTGACGGGACCGCCGTCACCCTCGTGTCGAACGTGGTGACGCCGATTGCGGTCCCCGTCACCATCACTGTCACCCGCAAGAGCAAATCCAAGTCGATTACCGTCAATGGCGCCGGCAAAATCCAGCTTCAGTAATCAGTGCGGCTTCAGCCTGGTCGAAGTCGTCATCTCGATGGCGATCCTGACCACGGTGTCGCTCGGCGTCGCGCAACTGTTCGCCGCGTCGACGAACGCCAACCGCGTCGCGCACGACCGAACCTCGACGACAGCGATGGCGGAGCAGAAGATGGAACAGATCCGCTCGCTCGACTGGGGCTTCGACCTGCAGGGCCAGGGTCTGCCGGTTACGGACACGACGACGAATCTCGCCGAGTATCCGCACCGGGACAACGGCTCCGGCCTGAACCCGTCGCCGAACGATTCGCTGCTGAAGAACACGGCGGGATTCGTCGACTACCTCGATGCGAATGGCGCCTGGGTGGGAACCGGCGATGAACCGACGGCGGGTGCGGCCTACATCCGCCGATGGGCAATCATCCCGCTGCCGACCAATCCCAATAACACGCTGGTCCTCCAGGTGCTGGTCACATCAGTCGCGGACGAGGCCCGCCTCGACCTGACGAATCTGCCCCGGCGGCCGCGGCAACCCGGCGACGCGTTGCTCATCAGCGTCAAGACGAGGAAAGCCCAATGAGCGTGCGTCAGCGTCTGTCGTCGGAGCGCGGTTTCTCGCTGCTGGAACTGCTGGTGTCGAGCGCCATCATGATGGTGGTGACCGGTGCGATCTTCTCCATGGTCAACCCCTCGGAGGGGACCGCCCGGTCGCAGCCGGAGGTCTCGGATATCCAGCAGCGGATGCGGATCGGATCCGACACGCTCTTCAAAGAGCTGATGATGGCTGGCGCCGGACCGTATTTCGGCGCCCGGACCGGATCGCTGCTCAACTTTTTCGCGCCGATCGTCCCACGGCGGATGGGACTGCTGAATGCGGACGACTCCAAAGTCTACAAAAGCGACACGCTCACGTTGACCTACATCCCGAATTCGTACTCCCAGACGAGCATCGCGCAGGCGATGCCGCCGCAATCGGCGGAGCTGAAGGTCACCTATCCACCCAACTGCCAGGTACCCAAGGAACTGTGCGGCTTCGAGATCGGGATGACAGTGCTCATCTTCGACAATACCGGCCACTTCGACACGTTCACGCTCACCCAGGTCCAGAACGATGCCGCCCACGTGCAGCACCGCGGCCAAGGCCTCACTTATGGCTACGTCGCGGGCGCGACGATCACCCAGGCCGTCAGCAATACCTACTACCGCAACGCAGCGACGAATCAACTGATGGTGTACGACGGGTACCAGACTGAATTGCCGATCGTCGACAACGTCGTGGACCTTCGCTTCGAGTATTTCGGGGATCCCGCGCCGCCGAGGACGCCCGATCCGGGCGTCGGGGGAGGCGCGAACTGCCTTTACGACGCGATGCACAACCTGATTGGGCTCGAGACCCTGACCGCGGACGAAGGCTCGCTCGCCATCCTGAAACCCGACCAGCTGAACGACGGTCCGTGGTGCGGCGGTGGAGACAACGAATTCGACGCCGATCTCCTGCGGGTGAGGAAGATCCGCGTCACCCTGCGCATGCAGGTCTCGAGCGATTCGCTCCGGGGCTCGAACCCGCTGCTGTTCATGAATCCAGGACGCGCCAAGCAGAGCACGACGATGGTGCCCGACTACGTCGTGCGGTTCGACATCACGCCGCGCAACCTGAACCTGATCCGATGAGCACGGCCATGCACACCTTTACCGCCAGGTTCCGCATGCGGTTCGGCGACGAGCGCGGGGCGGCGCTGATCATCGCGCTGATGTCGGTGATGCTGCTGACTGCCCTGGCGGCCGCGGTCGTCATGGTCACCAACACCGAGACCTTGATCTCCGCCAACCATCGCAACAGCCAGGAAGCGCTCTACGCCGCCGACGCGGCGGTCGAGCGCATCGTGCAGGACCTGCTGATGACGCCGCGGTGGAACGACGTGCTCGCGGGCAGCGTGCAGTCCTCGTTCATCGACGGCGGCGCAACCTCGACCAAGACCCTGCCGACGGGCGGGACGATGCTGCTGTCGAGCGCGACCCAGCAGTTGCAGCGCGATACCGACCAGTTGAACCTCTGGGGCGCCAACAACCCCAGATGGCAACTGTTCGCCTGGGGACCGCTCTCGGACATCCTCAACAACTCGCAGATCGACAGCAACATCTACGTCGTGGTGTGGGCGGCAGACGATCCCGCCGACTCGGTCGACGGGGTGACGCCCGACGGCAACCCGCTGGCCGATTCGAACGGGGTGCTCACGCTTCATGCAGAAGCGCTCGGCGCAGGGGGCACGCGAAAGGTGGTCGAGGTGACAGTGGCGCGCACCTCCAGCACCGAAATCGAGCGCGGACAGATCGCGCAGCGCGGTCAGGAAGAACTGAACCAGCGCGCGCGCAAGGCGGCGGTGCAGACGCCGGGCAAGGCAATCACCAACACGCGGATGACGGTGCAGTAATGACAGCTCATAGACGCTCTTCATCTCACGATACGCGGCGCGGGAGGCCGGCGCGGCTGTTGTCGCGACTGCGGCGGCGCGCCGGCGCAGGATTCCTCGGGGTCATCGCGGTCCTGCTCTGGTCCACCACGGCATTCGCCCAGCTCGATCCGCTGCTGTTCCTGAAGCGCGTGCCGCCGACCGTGATCATCGTCATGGACACGTCGCTCCAGATGCTGGAGGACGGCAACGGCAACTTCCACGATCCGGGTACCTATTCGACGACTGCGGATCCCGCCGTCATGGGAGCGTTCTCGAACATCAATCCTTCGACGACGGCGTGGTACCGGCGCGTCTTTCGCGGCATGACTTACGAGGCGGCACCCGGGAAATACGTCGCGAACACCATCGTCGCGAGCCCCGCGACCGGCCTCGCTTCGGCCGACGCCTCGTTCATGGATCCGACCCGGTGGGCGATCATGCGCCAGGGCATCGCCGCGGCCGTCAGTGAGAACGCAGGGAGTGCATTCCGCTGGGGCCTGATCCGCCTGCGCCAGAGAAGCCCCTCATGGCGGATTTCGCCCAACTGCGACAAGCCGGCCCGGGTGAACGATGTCGTGATGTCCCTGTACTCCGATTCGACCCCGTGCAATGCCGGCGGCATCGGCAAGTTCGGGACCTATGCGCCGAGTGTGGCGGTGGGACAGCCAAGCTATGCGCAATCGGCGGCGCCTGCTGGCACGGTGATGGTGACCCCTGGGGCGAATACCGGCACTACCGTCGTCACCATCGCAAACCGTGGCGTCGGCGACAATGCCGGCATCATTCCTGCGGGTCTGGGTGATGTCGGCTTCGACGATCGCCCGATTGACCTGGCCCTCGTGGACGCGAAAGCCGCCGCGATTGCGGCGATGGGCGCAGATACCGTAGCAAACCGCGCCTGCCGCAATACCGTCGTGGTCTTGATCACCGGCGGCAAAGACGACGGCAACGCCACCTACAACTCGGGGCCCGACCCGGCGACGACCGCGGCGCAATTCATGACGGTCACCGGCGGCGGCGTGACCAAGCGCGTCCCGATTCACGTGATCGGCGTCAGGCCGGCGGCGGCCGACGAGGCCGAGATGCAGAGCATCGCCAGCGCCAGCGGCGGGCGCTATACGAAGGCGACCAACGCGGCGGCGGTCGCTTCGGCGATCAACTACGCCCTCCAGAGCGGCTTCGCCCGCGCTGCGGATTTCGATCTGAGCAGGGCGACTGAATACCTGCCGGTCAGCCCGATCGTTGGCACCGTGAACCTCGAGAATGCGAAGGACTCGAACGGCAACAGCCTGCCGAACACGGACATCGTCTCGTCGTCCAGCCAGCCGCTGCCGCAGCGCTCGAACATGCTGATCACTGCAGGGTTCGCGATGCCCGGTTTCGACGGCCGCATCCGCGCGTACCGGTCGTACAAGCCGGTCGCCGATTCGACCAAGCCGACCGGCTGGAAGTTCGTCAACGACGCCACGGCGCTCTGGCCCGATCTCGACGGGCGGCCGGCGCTCAAGGGACTGGCTCGCACTCCCGCCGATCCGAACAGCCGGAACATCTACACCTACCTCCCCAATGGATCCGGAGGCGGTTCGGTCGTGGCCTTCACGACGGCCAACGCAGCGCAGCTGAGCGCGCACATGGGTGTCGGCATCAACACCTCGACGTTGATTTCCTGGGTTCGTGCGCAGCCCCTTGGCGCGGTGATTGGCTCGACGCCGGCGTTGATGGATGCGCCGTCGCTCGATCCGCCGCCCGACACCGATTACGGCCGGAGCGACGGCACCGACACCTTCGCCGGCGATCACAAGAATCGGCGATCGCTGATCTTCGTCGGCGCCAACGACGGCATGATTCACGGAATCGATGCGCGCACCGGCTACGAAGTGTGGGCGTTCATCCCCTACAACCTGCTGCCGAAGCTGCGGGCGCTGAGCGACGGTCAGCCGGTCGAGCAGTTCGACTATTTCGTGGACAGCTCGCCGAAGCTCGCCGAAGTCAAGATCAGCGGCCACTGGCGCAGCCTCCTCCTGTTCGGACAGGGGCAGGGCGGAACGTTCTACCAGGCCTTCGACGTCACCGAGGCCGGAATGGGGATCGCGCCGGATCAGGACGGCCTGTCCGCGGTCAACTCGCTGCTGACGCAGTTCGATATGCCCAACGAGTCGATCGAGTTCAAGTGGGCGTTCCCGAACTACTCGCACTTCGATCCCGCGTATACGGCTACCTTCACCGTCACCGACGGCACACCGGGAGGACGCGTCAAGATCTTTGGAGATCTGTCATCGGCGGCGACCTACGCGGAGAAGACGGTCGGCTGGACCTGGTCCGATCCTGCGGTCGGTCCTTTGAACATCGATCGATCGGTCAACGCGGTGATGGTCGGCTCGGGTTACTTCCCCGACATCGAAGCTTCGATTCCGAACCGTGGACCAACCGCTCCCAAGGCGGGAAACGTGATGTATCTCATCAACGCCGACACCGGTCAGTTGATCGGGAACACGTCCGGATCGTCCTGCGGGGGGACCGGATGCATCAGCGTCGGCGACGTGGCATCGAACGGCCGCAAGAATGCGCTCCAGGCAGACCCGACAGCCGCCGGCGACAGTGGCAGCTTCATCGTCAACAAGGCCTTTCTGGGCGACATCGACGGCAAGTACTGGCGGTTCAACTTCGCCGCTACCGGGGTCATGACCAGGACCCAGATGATCGACACGTCCCAGCCGATCTACAGTTCGTCGGCGCTGCTCTTTGTCGGCAGCACGGACGTCTACATGTTCTTCTCCACCGGCAGCGACCTCCTCCCGAGCTCGGCTCCGGGCGGCACGGGCACGTTCAAGCTTTACGGCCTGAAGAACGGATCCAGCGCGGGGACGACAATGTTCACGCAGAACCTCACGACCGTCACCAACTCGTCCGGTGTCGCCACCGGCGAGCGGCCGTCGACCGCCCCCTCGGTTGCCGGCGACATCGTGTTCTTCACGACCACCAACGAAGCGGCGACGGCGCCCTGTAACGACTTCACCGCGAATCTCTACGCGGTCACCTACACCGGCACGGCGGCCTACGATTCGAACGGCAACGGCAAACTCGACAACAACGAGAACCGGGTCGCGAAAACGATGGCCGGGCGCGCCACAGCACCTTTCATCGTCGACCAGCACCTGTATCTGAGTACGAGCGGAACGGGCGGCGCGGCGGTCGAGAAGTTCGGCGATCCCGAAGACTTCAACAATGGCGTCGGGCAGGTCGGCGTCCGCATCCTGTCGTGGCGGGAGATCCGATAGTGGCACAGACGACTTCTTGCACCCGGTGCGGCGCCAAGTTCGCGATCGACCGGGAACGCTGTCCAAAGTGCAGGACGGAAGTCCCGCGAGTGGACCCGGCCGCCCAGGCCGCGCAGAGCAAGCGGCTGGTCAACATCTCCGCCGCCATCGTCGCGATCTTTCTCCTGGTGATCGGCGGTCTGTGGATGGTGCGGGAACCCGACCCGGACGAAGCCGCGATGGCCAAAGCCGCGACTCGCGATCCGCTGGCGGCGCGGCGCCAGGCGATCGCCCCGCCGGCCGGGTCTGCCGCGAGGGCAACGCCAGACGCGGAACGGCCGTTTCTCGACGCTGCCGGCAAGGGCACGGTCGCCTACACTGCCGGAGACTACGAGAGCTCGCTGGCGCGTTACGAAGAAGCCGTGAGGCAGAATCCGCAGGACGCGGAGTCGCTCAGCAACCTCGGCCAGGTCCTGGTGCGCATGCAGCGAACCGCCGAGGCGATTCCGTACTTCGAACGGGCGACAACCCTGAACCCAAATCGCTGGGCGTATCGCTTCAATCTCGCGCGAGCGCTGGGCCTGCTGCAGCGCTGGGACGAGGCCATCGCCGCGTATCGCCAGGCGCAGACGCTGTTCCCGGACGACTACGCGACCACCTTCAATCTCGCATTGACGATGCACAAGAAGGGCGACGATGCCGGTGCGGTCGCGGAATACAAGAAAGCGATCGCCCTGAATCCGGGGGACGCGTCGTTCAGGATGGCGCTCGCGATCAGCTACGAAGCGTTGCAGCAGAAGTCAGAGGCCGCAGGCCAGTATGTGGAATATCTACGCCTGTCGCCGCTCGCGGCTGATGCCGACAAGGTGCGGGCGAAGATTGCGCAGCTGACGGGCTCTGCCGCGCCGCCCGCGCTGCCGGTCACGACGTCCGGCGTTCAGAACTGATACAAGCCCACGTACCACGCGATCAGGCGGTCTCCAATCAGCGACGCGGTCAGTGCGCCGAGCGCCAGGAAGGTGCCGTACGGCAGCGCGTATTTCAGGCCGCCGCGGCGGACCGCCAGCACCAGCAGGCCGACCACCGAGCCGGTTACTGACGACAGCACCAGCGTGACGAGCACGAGCTTCCATCCGAGGAAGGCGCCGATCATCGCCAGCATCTTCACGTCGCCGCCACCCATCCCCTCCTGGCCCGAGTACCGGTAGTACGCCTCCCCGATCGCCCAGAGCACGCCCCCGCCGACAATCGTGCCGAGGATCGCATCGACGATGCCGGGAGGGACGACGAGGTTGACGATCAGCCCGGCCGCGATGCCCGGCAGCGTGATCTTGTCCGGCAGCAGGTGGTGTTCGAGGTCGATCGCGAAGAGCGCGATCAGCGCGCACGCAAACACCAGACGCACCGCCATCACCAGCGTCCACCCGAACAGCCACCAGTGCAGCAGGAACACCAGCATCGTGAGCACCTCGACGATCGGGTACCTGATGCTGATCGGGGCTGCACACTTCCGGCAGCGCCCCCGCAATGTCAGCCAGCTGATGACCGGGATGTTGTCGAACCACCGGAGCTCGTAGCCGCAGTTGGGACAGCGCGAGGACGGCCGCACGACCGACATCCGGCGTGGCAGGCGATGGATACAGACGTTGAGGAAGCTGCCGACCGACAGTCCCAGCCAGGCAAACGCAATCAGCATGACGGTGTCAACGGTCATTGCGGCGATCCAATCCGAGGCATTGGAAACAGCGGCGACCGCGGCGACACGCTGACGGTGCCCGTGGCCGGATCGATCTCGAATGGCACGTTGGCCGGGTCGATCGGAATACCTGGAAACGCCCCACGGCCGACCAGCCATTGCCAGGAGTAGGGCGTGCCCGGCGGCGGCGGATTTCGTGCGATGACCGGACGAATCGAACGGTCGAGGAAATCCAGGGCATCGAGCTGCAGCAGCGATCGGCGCGCCATCTGCTGCAGCCATGGCTCGGGCGAATTGAGAATCTGCTGCAGGACGATCCGCGCCGACTCGCGATCCCCGCCCTCGATCAGCATCGATGCCGCGACCGGCTCGAGCCAGGTCGGCGCATCGGGCTGCTTCCGCGCCAGGCGGAACCACTCGGCGGCGGTCCGGGTGTCCTGGAACTGCCAGTAGTGCACGAAGGCGATGTCGTGGTAGTAACGCCAGTTATCGGGCTGGCTGCTGATGCCTTTCTTCAGCAGGACCACGGCAAGATCCGGCCGTCCAGGCCCTCCGGGGTAGCCTTCACTCAGGAAGATCGCGCCGAACCGGTAAGCGATCGTGAAGTACGGGTCCAGCGAGGTCGTGAGATCGAGAAGCGGATACAGCAGTTGATAGCGCTGCCGGCCGTCGCGGGAGAGCCGATCACCACCGTAGTGCTGGAGCGCGCGAATCCAGTAGACGTCGGCCGCCAGCGCGTCGAACGACAGCGCGAGGCGGCGAAGCACTGCCGGAGACTGCACGTACAGGAACGCCCGGTTCTGTGCCTGCTCGCGCGAGTAGATCCGATCGCGGGCGACCTGCAGGGTGGCCGCCGCGCCGAACAACGCCAACGCCAGGGCCACACCGGCTGCACGGCCGCGCCAGGCACTCATTTGAAATCCCGCCGCGCGAACACCAGCACCGATACAACGAGCAAGGCCGCAATGTAGGCGAACCCGTAGCCGACGGTCGTTCCGATGTAGCCTGCGGCGACCGGGAGACCGTGCACGACTTCGGTCTTGATGTCGAACGCGGAGAAATCGGGAACCGTGTGATACACCCCGCGCGCGAGCCAGACCGCCGGCAGCGAGTCGACGATCTTGTCGAAGTTCTTGAGATCGGTGTTGAAGTGGCCGACGATGAACAACCCGAACGTCAGGGCCGCGGCCAGGAGCGGGGTCGAGAACGTCGAGAAGAACAACGCGATCGCGGTCACGATCATGAGCTCGACGAAGATCAGGCCGATGGCCTCGAGCAGCCGCGGATCCACGCCGGGAGCGTCCCACGCGGACCTGGCGGCGGGCGTCTGGATGTACGTGAGATAGCCCAGCACCGCATAGAGCGCGACCGTCATCACCGCGACGTTCGCGGCGAGCGTCAGCACCAGCCCCGCATACTTCCCGACGATGAACTGTGGACGACTGATTGGTTTGGACAGCAGCGAATAAATGCTGCGGCGCTCGACTTCCTTCGACACCAGCCCGATGCCGATGAAGATTGCGATGAACAGTCCGAACACTGCAATGGCCGCAAGGCCGAGGTCCTTGATGATCTTGACGTCCTGGCCGGCGGTCAGCTGACCGAGCAGGAACGAGGCCGCGATCAAGAGCACCGCGAAGAGCGCCAGGTTGTAAGGGACGCGATCGCGGACCGATTCCTTGAAGACGTTGACCGCGATCCAGCTAATCGCCCGCATCGAACCCCTTTCGCGGTGCGCGCGCCCCTTCCCCGAACTCGGCGACCCGGCGGACGAAGAAGTCCTCGAGCGTGTCGCGGATCGGGTTCAGCGAGACAAGCCTGGCACCGGTCGCCGTGAGGTCGGCGAGCAGCCGCTCGGGCGGAACCTGAAGGGGCAGCTCGAGCGCGTAGCGCTGCGGAGAAATCTCAGTCGTCTTCTGCAGCTGACCGGTAATCCGCGCCAGGACTTCGGGGCGAAGGTCGGCTATCACCAGCTCCCAGCCGCGAATCTCGAACGCGAGCATGTCGCTCAGCCGCCCGGTCGCCGCGAGCCGGCCGCCGGCGACGACTGCGACACGGCTGCAGAGCGCTTCGGCGTCCGAGAGGATGTGCGAGCTGAAGAACACCGTCCGCCCCTGGTCGCGCAGTTCCAGGATCAGCGAGCGAACCTCGCGGCGGCCAAGCGGATCGAGCCCGGACATGGGCTCGTCGAGGAAGATGACTTCCGGATCGTTCAACAGGGTCTGGGCAATACCGACCCGCTGAATCATCCCCTTCGAATACTTGCGGAGCTGCTGGCGGCGGCGTTCGGCACCGATGCCGACGCGGTCCAGGAGTCGGGCAGCACGGGTGCGTGCCTCGGAGCGTGAGTAGCCGAACAAGTTCGCGAAGTACTGCAGGAGCTCTTCGGCCGTCAGGTAGTCGTAAAAGTAGGGATTCTCGGGAAGGTAACCGATTCGCTGGCGGGCGCCGACGTCGCCAACCGGCCGTCCGAGAATCTCCGCTCGTCCGGACGTCGGAAAAATCAGCTGCATCAGCAGCTTCAGCGTCGTCGTCTTTCCGGCGCCATTGGGGCCCAGGAAACCGAAAATCTCTCCGGGCTGGACTTCGAGGGACAGCCCGTCGAGTGCGCGATACGGCCGCTTCCGCCAGAATCCGACTTGATAGTCCTTGGTCAGACCGTCGATGCTGATCGCAGCCATGAAAGGTTCAGGAGGTTCAGGTGTTCAGAGCCTCTGAACCTCAACGTTTCAGCTCGTGTTCGATTGCCATGTCGAACATGAACGCGGGCATCGCCCCGGCGATGAGCCGGCCGTTGATGATGAAAGTCGGCGTGGATTTGGCCCCGAGCAGGGCCCCGAGGCCGGCATCGGTGCGCACGAGGGTCAGCGCCCGGGGATACTGCGCATCGAAGTCCTTGATGCCCCCGACCGAGGCAGCGGCCTGCTTCACCACTTCCGGTGTGAGCGTCGGCTGATTGGCAAAGAACCATTCCTCGAGCTTATCGGACGTTCCTTTCATCTGCGCCATGACCACCGCCGCCGCCGCCTCGCACGACGCCACGTGCAGATCGCTGGCGACGGCGGCATTGCACTCGCGTTCGAGCGGGAAGTGCTTGAGCACGAATTTGACCTGCCCGGATTTGGCGTACTTGGCGAAAACCGGTTTGTAGTCGTAGTAGGAGTTCCGGCACGGCGGACACTGATAGTCGTTGAACTTCACCACCAGCACCTTGGCCGTCCCTGCGTCGAGTGGCACGTTGACCTTCGGCAGCGCTTCGTAGGACTTGATGAACTCGGCTTTCTGCTGCTCGGTGAGCTGCGGAGTCGGAGTCTGAGTCTGAG
>Ga0111539_10003618_pt1 | contig 20359 bp, 12 predicted proteins | sample RhiMethybrSRZTD1_FD_79667 | JGI IMG/M metagenome (GOLD analysis project Ga0111539, IMG submission 79667) | Populus rhizosphere microbial communities from Tennessee, USA - Rhizosphere MetaG P. TD hybrid SRZTD1 (version 2) (version 2) | ecosystem: Host-associated > Plants > Roots > Rhizosphere >... | reverse complement strand
GACGATGCCAAATGCTTCCATGGCCGCAATTTTCATTTCGGCTTCCGTAAAACCCGGGTTGCCCCAACGGCTATAGATATATCCTTCTTCCTGGCCACTAAAGCGACGCATTCCCTGTTCGGCATCATCATATACAAAGGTGCTTGTGGCATATATAGGGGTAAGATGTGAATAGTTTGGGTCTTGCTGATGCCCGCCATGAATCGCTACAGAGTCAAAACCGGAAAGTGTGCTATTATTATTCATTCGGGGTTGTTTTTGCGAGCCTCAAAGCTAAATGAATAAGGTGAAAATTAACGGTACTTCAATTAAGCAAGGGATAATATCCTTTAGACCTCTATTTGAGGAATAAAAATTAAAAACCAAACGCTCACGCGAAAGGTTCCCGACACCTCAATTGCCGTCGTCATCCCTTAGTTCTTATAAATTGCTATGTATATGGTCAAAGGCGAAGTGAACGATATCTAACAAGGTTTGGAAGCTCGAGTCTTAAAGATAAAATCCGGCCAACTGATTTTATTGTGTGGAGCAGGAGGAAGTGAATTAAATTCGCATACAACAGCGAGATTAAACAATTCTATCCTTTATGGCAGCAGCAATGGCCTCTCCTTTTGAATGAACATGAAGTTTCTCATAGATGCTTCGGATATGTCCCCTTACAGTATCAATGCTAATGAAACAGGCATCTGCAATTAATTTATAACTCATTCCTTTTACAAGACAGGAAAGAATTTCTTTTTCTCTTTCAGAAAGATTGAAACTATTCGTTTTTGCAGACGGAGATTGCTCAACTACCATCTTTAAAACTTTTGATGCAACAGATGGGCTCATCGGTGCGCCGCCGTCATAAGTTTCCTTGATATAGTCAAGAAATCTTGAAGGCGTAGTGTTTTTTAAAATATAACCCGAAGCGCCGGCAAGAATGGATTGAAATATTTTATCGCTTTCTTCAAAGATGGTTTGCATCAGGATTTTTACCACGGGATATTTTTCCCGGAGGATTCTTACGGCTTCAATGCCATTTATTCCCGGCATTTCAATATCCATCAATATTACATCAGGTTTTGTGTCTTCAATATTTTTTAGAACGTCCAGGCAATCTTCAAAAGCGCCGACACATGTGAAACCCTCGCTGCCGTTTACCAATTGAAATAGTCCGTTACGCAGGCTATTATTATCCTCAAAGATGGTTACCCTGATGTTCATTTTATTTTTTTATTTGTTTACACGGCTACACTTAATTGAATTGTTGTTCCACTACCCGGGAATGACTTAATCGTTAATTGTGCTTTTATTTCATTTGCCCGTTTTTTCATGTTTTTCAATCCGTTTCCCTGTGTTGATTTACTGACATCAAATCCTTTTCCATTATCCTGAATCAACATGGTCATGTTATTTTTATCTCCTTTTATCGCGAACATGGCCTTATTCGCTCCGGCATATTTCACCATGTTGTTAGTCGCTTCCTTGAAGATCAGATAGAGATTTTTTCGCACTTCCATCGGCAGTTTCATTTTTGCCACATCATCATCAGCCACAAATTCAAAATCTATTTTTTTGGCGCCAAGCAGTTCATAAGCAAAGCTTTTCATTCTTGAAATTATCTTTTCAAACTGATCATTTTCCGGTTTAATGGTCCATACAATATCTGCCATTGCATCCAGCATTTTATATGAACTTTCCTGGATCGTTTCAAGCAGGGGTATTACTTCTTTTGACTGCTGCTGTGCTATTTGGGAAAAAATGGAAATGCTGCTGAGTGTACTGCCCACATCATCATGCAGATCGCTGGCAATTTTATTTCTCAATGTTTGCAATTTTAATTGCTGGCGGGCACGGTAATTTTTGTAAACTAAAAAAGAAAGGATGGCAAATAATACAAACCCTGCCAATAAATAATTTTTCATAAGTTTTTGCTGCCGGGTGGATAAAGATTGCTGTTTGAGTTTTTCATCAGTCAGGGCTTGCTGATATTTAAGTAAATCTTCTTTCTTGTCAAATTCATATTGCATCTGAGCTCTCATTATTCTTTGTGTACTTTCTTCATTCACTAAACTATCCCGGTAAAGAAGATATGATTTATAATACCTGAATGCTCCTTCCCAGTTATTGGTTGCACTGTCTAATCTTGCGAGCAACTGATAATTATCCCTGATATACGCTGTCTGCGGTTGGTAACTTTCATCGGGATATTCTATTGCTGCCATTTTTTTGAAAAGGGAAAGGCCATCATTCAAAAATTGTCTTGCCCTCGAAAAATATTTCAATTCAATAAAGACTCCTCCTATGCCATTATAACAAATGGCAATTCCTTGTTTGTCACCTAACTCTTTATATCCTTTGAGGGAGTTTGAATAGCTATTCAACGCTTCGTTAAACTTTTGCTCTTTTTGTTTGGGGTTGGATTCAGCTTGCCCCTGGTGAAAGTATGTATCCGCGATGTTATTGTTACAGGCAGCTATACCATCCTTGCTTCCCATTTCTTCACTTATTTTAAGGGCAGCTGAAAAGTTTTTTAACGCCTCGGAATAATTTCCCCGGTTATCATAAAGAAAGCCGATGTTGAATAAGCGATTCATCATTGATTCTTTGTCACCCGTTTCATCAAATATTCTAAGCGCAGCAAAATAATTTTTCAACGCTTCAGCGGTGTCACCCTGGTTTTCATAAACAACGCCGATGTCATTGTAGACAACTGCAATTGCGTTTTTATCTTCAATTTCTTCAAATGAGCTGAGAGAAATCTTAAAATTCTTCAGTGCTTCGGAATAATTGGTCTGGATCCAATAAACCCGTCCAATGTTACGGCGGGTATGAGCGATTCCCTTTTTGGCCTCATTTTTTTCATACAGTTTAAGTGCAGATAAATAACTTTTAAGCGCTTCTGAGTAATTTTCCTCATTATAGTAACTATTTCCCTGGTGGTTATAAATATTCCCAAAGCAAACATTAGCATTTGTAATTCCTTTTTTAAAACCTTTTTTTTCAGCAAGCGATAATGCATCCTCAGCATATTTTTTTGCATCAGGAAGATTTTTGGCGAGGAGAAAGAGTTTACTCAAAGCATTTAAAGTGTTCACTTTGCCGGTATCGTCTTTTTGTGTTTTCAAAACTTTTAGGAGGGAATCGCCCTTTAGGTCATCCTGGGCATGGCAGGTCGCAGAAAGCGCCGCGACAAAAATGACCAGGAACATCATTTTTTTTTTGGCAAGTCTTTTTTGCATGAGATTTCCTGATTTTAATAGTATAACGACCTATACTTAATGATAACAATGGCTTTATTTTCCGGGAAAAACCCCAGGCAAATTAAGAATAATTACCTGTCTTTGGATAGCATATTCATGCTATTAGTCTTTCCCTCTTTATTAATAACAACATCTTTATGCTATTGGTAGAATCAGTGAAGAAAATAACTTTGAATCTTATTTAAAAGAATCTTTCAATAAATATCTTTCTGTCCCCGGTATCGCTTCGCTCTGAAATTCCTTTTGCAACGGCTTCTGAAAAAAAGCATTTAACAAGAAATTCGGTAATGGGTTAATTATTAATCATAAAACCGATACTAAGGTTGGTTTTTTTGTTTTGTTGGTAACAGTAGTGGTTCACCTTTCCTGCAAAAAAGAATATTCCGGCGAAAATTGCCAGGGACACTGCCGGCTACCAGGTGCCATTACGGGGAATGATACGATTGTCAATTATTTTTCACTTAATAAACTAACAACCATGAAACCATTAACCAAACTTTTATCCAAAAAGTGGATACTGCTTATAAGCATTTCACTTATTATTTTTCCCGGTTGTCAAAAATTTGACTGGACTAATCACCATGACAACCACGATGGCCAATTAAAACAAACCAAAGACTATTCCTCCGAAGTAGCGCTGAAATGGATGGATATGCAGTTGCGTTTGTTCCGGACTAATGCGACTCCAATTGGAGGACTGCCTCCGCAGCGCTATTATGCTTACAGTGCAATTGCATTATATGAATCGGTGGTGCCGGGGATGCCTGCCTATCAATCCTTAGCGGGGCAATTAACGGATATGCCTGCTATGCCTGAAACGCCCCCGGGATTTGCTTTTCATTGGCCCACCTGCGGCAATGCCGCACTGGCTGCAATGACACGTAATTTTTTTCCAAATACTTCTGATGTTAATAAAGCATCCATTGATTCTTTGGAAAATGTATTGAACACGGCTTATCAAAGTGAAGTGAAGAACCATGAATTTCAGGGCTCCGTGCAATTTGGCAAAGCAGTGGCGCAGTTGATTTTTGACTGGTCAAAAACAGATGGGGCTGCAAATGCAAATGCACCGTATACTCCACCCGTTGGCCCGGGACTCTGGGTTCCCACACCTCCTGCATTAGCAGCACCTTTCGGGCCTTATTGGGGCAATAACCGGCTTATGGTAACCGGTAGTTTAAATGGTAGTACCCAACCGGCTCCGCCGTCTTATTCAACAGATCCCACTTCTGATTATTATAAAATGGTAAAAGAAGTGTATGATGTTTCTCAAAGCCTGACACCCGAACAAACAGCAATAGGTTTATATTACCGGGATAATCCCGGTTTTGGCGGAGCCCATTATCTCTCTATTTTAAGACAAATATTGGAGCAGGAACAGCCCCGGCTCGACTTTACTGCGATAGCTTTCACTAAAGCAAGCATTGCTATAGTTGATGCAGGTATTGGTTGCTGGAAAGCCAAATACCAATACAACCAGGAGCGTCCAATAACCTATATAAGAGATGTGTTAGGCTATCCTAACTGGAATGCATTGTTTGGCACTCCTAATTTCCCCGATTTCCCCTCTGGTCATTCTACAATAGCAGGTTCGTTTACAGAAATACTGGCCAGTTTATTTGGAAGCCATTATAGTTTTACCAATCACACCTACGATTACCTTGGCATGGCGCCCCGTTCATTTAATTCATTCGATGAACTGGCAAAGGAAATTGGTGATTCCAGGGTGTACGCCGGTATTCACTATACCTATTCCTGTGTGGCAGGCAGGAAGCAGGGAGAAAAAATTGGACAAAATATTCTTAATAAGTTGAAGTTTAAGAAGTAAGACAAGGATATTTCGGGTGGACAAAAACTGTCAGACATTTTGAAGTGTCTGGCAGTTTCATCAACCTTTGAATTCTTCAATTATGAAACCAATACTTAAATTCATCGGCCTTGTTTTTGCTAACCGGAGCATTGGTTTATGTTTCTTGCAAAAAAGAATATGCTGTTATGAAAGTAGCCCGTATAATAATTAACCACCGGTTGTCCATGCAGGAAGAGATCCTATAATTTATTTAATCGGCTGAATGTGTATTACTTGATAGTAATGTTTTTTCTGATCCGGATGAACGGATTATCGCTTATAAATGAACAAAAAATCAGATACTTTCCTAAGCCTGGTTAAATAAAGTACCTTGTATTTGAAGAAATTTAAGTTTGCCAAAACTTAAAAGATAAAGTGAAAAAAATATTATTTATACTTCTTATTACACTTGCCACAACTATACTCCATGCTCAAGACGTATATTTTGAATGGGCAAAACAGATGGGGGGAAGCGGTTCTCTATCAGTCGGCCATTCAATAGCTACAGATGCGTCGGGAAATGTTTATACTACCGGGTTTTTCAATGGAACAGTTGATTTTGATCCGGGAGCAGGCGTTTTTAATCTGACTTCCGGCGGTATATTTATCTCCAAACTAAGTGCGGCCGGGGACTTAATTTGGGCAAAGCAAATGGTGGCTGCAGCAGGTACCGGGAGTGGGGAAGGGCATTCAATAGCGGTGGATGCAGCAGGAAATGTTTATACTACAGGGTTTTTTACAGGTACAGTTGATTTTGACCCGGGGCCAAGCTCATTTAATCTCACCAGTTCAGGAGAGATTTTTATATCGAAATTAGATGCAGCTGGCAATTTTGCCTGGGCAAAACAAATGCTAACTATAGCCGCAATTTCACAAAATCGTTTAATAGTTGTAGATGCTGCAGGAAATGTTTATACCACGGGAACTTTTTTCGGTACCGTTGATTTTGATCCGGGAGCGGGGGTATTCAACCTTAGTTCTGCTGGTTTTCGCGATATTTTTGTATCCAAATTAGATGCAGCTGGCAATTTTGTTTGGGCAAAACAAATGGGAGGATCTGGACTTGCGGATGATGCAAGAGGTTACTCAATCGCAATAGATGGTTCAGGAAATATTTATACTACAGGGGAATTTTCCGGTACGGTTGATTTTGATCCGGGAACAGGTGTATTCAACCTTAATTCGTCGGGGGTCGAGGGTATTTTCGTTTCGAAATTAGATGCGGCCGGTAATTTTGCTTGGGCAAAGCGAATAGGAGGAACTTTAGATGTAGTAGGTTACTCAATAGCAGTAGATGGTCCAGGAAATATTTATACTACAGGATATTTTGGCGGTACAGCTGATTTTGATCCCGGTCCGGCAGTATTCGAAATGAGTGCAACCGCATCCAATAATGTTTTTGTATCCAAAATTGATGCATCAGGAAATTTTATTTTGGCAAAACAATTTGGAGGACCCGGATCAAGTGGTGGTAGTTCAATATCCCTGGATGCTACAGGCAATATATATACAACAGGATCATTCAGCCGTACTGTTGATTTTGATCCGGGGCCGGGTACCTACAATTTAAACACAATTGGTATAAATGAGGACATGTTTGTTTCCAAATTAGATATGAATGGGAATCTTATTTGGGCAAAGCAAATGGGAGGAGGGATTTCATCTTATGCTGCCGGCAACTCTATAGCTTTGGATGCTTTTAGAAATATTTACACAACAGGGTCATTTAGTATTACCGTAGATTTTGATCCTGGATTTGGTGTTTTCAATCTTACATCTAGAGGCGTTAACGACATGTTTGTACATAAAATGAGTCAGTGTACAAATAGCAGTACATCTTCTATAATTAGCGCATCAACATGCAGTACTTATACTTTAAACGGGCAAACTTACTCTGCAAGTGGAACATATACACAAACACTTACTAATGAAACAGGTTGTGACAGTATTATTACAATAAACTTAACCATCAACAGGATAAACACAGCTATTGATGTGGCATCTTGTGAAAGCTATGCCTGGAATAATCAAACCTACACTACAAGCGGTTCTTATACTGATACTTTGATTGCAGCCGGTGGATGCGATAGTATAGTTACTTTATACCTTACAATAGCTGCCAAATTATCGTCAACCATCAATCATTCCATTTGCCCCGGGCAGACTTATTCAGGGTATAGCACAAGCGGTACTTATATGGATACTTTAATGGCTGCCAACGGTTGTGATAGTATAAGGACATTGCAACTAACTGTGTTGTCCAAGCCTGCGCCCGATTTAGGGATTGATAAAAATTTGTGCTCCGGAGATTCAGCGTTACTCTATCCAGGGCAGTTTACTAATTATAGTTGGCAGGATGGTTCTACCCAAAGCCGCTTCACCGTAAAACAACCCGGTTTATACTCCGTAATGGTAACGGATAATTGTGGCTCAGCAAGTGATGAAATAATGATAACAGAGAGCAATTGTGATATTTATTTTCCAACCGGGTTTACACCCAATAATGACGGGAAAAATGATTGGTTTAAAATTCTGGGTGGATATAATTTAACAGACTATCGGCTTGTAATTTATAATCGCTGGGGACAAAAAGTATTTGAAACTGTTGATTTTGCAAAAGGATGGAATGGTAGTTTTAACGGACAGATGCCATCATCCGCAACATTTGTGTGGTATTGTGAATTCATCAAACCAGGCAATGCAAGCAAAACAAAAATCAACGGAACAGTGACATTAATTAGATAAAAATTAGTGGAAGGAAACTGAAATAGCGAAAGATTTTATCAAAACAGGTCTGGAAGCTGAAGTTTTGAATTTGCAAACATATTTATTGTGTTAAACAACAAGAAGTAACTTGTCAAAAATTAAAACTCACACCTACAAAATAATATCCTCCATTGTATCCAAACGGCGAAGCTCCATTACTGTAGATGTCGCTCCCTTCACCGGTATTCCTGTAATTCTTCAGGCGGTCCGGATATACATCAAAAATATTGTTGGCGCTGGCGGTTATCGCTAGCCACGATTTTGGTGTGTAGGTGATGCTAATGTCAGTAAGAATTTTAGAAGAGAAAGATTCATACAATGTATCGGTTGGATTAGTATCTATTGTAACTAAGGCGGTATTTCCAAAGTGGGTATTTCGGATCGCAAATCCAAATTTGCCTTTGGTAATCGTTGCAAATAAAATTATTTTTTCTCCCGGCTGACCCTTTTCCAGGGTGGTTTTTTCTTCTTTACCGAATAATGTACTGGTATAGCGGGCGGTGTCGGAAATCTTATCAGTAGTTTTAATTTCGCCGAAAATATCACTGCGGTTGAAATTGGCGGCCAGCGTCAATCCAAGCTTGGTTTTATTAATTCTCCAGTTGCCAATCAGTACCACATCTAATCCATGAGTTCTTGTATTGATTGCATTGGTATAAAACTGCACCAGGTCAATATCGGGGTAATCAAACAGGATGGCTTTAATGTCACGATTTGTTGTATCAAACACGGCAATCTCGCAGGTAAACTCGCAGCCCGTTATAAATTCTCCTCTACATTTTCTTTGCGGGGAGCAATTAGTAATGGATTTCGGGCACCCAGCATACAGCAATGTTTTTTTGAAGGGATCCAATCATTCAGAGGCTCTGCACACATTGATGTCAAGGATAATTTTGAATGCTTACTGACAGGATAACCGCCATTCACCATAAAACCTGAATTGATCACTTCATTGATCCCGTTGTGTTTTGTAAACTCTTTTTTATCAATATCTCTTTCATTAATGACAGAGTCATCCCGTGCTTTGATCCTTATAGAATCGGTGATTGGAGTTCCTGATGGAATATCATAAAAAGCTGTTCCCTGGTATTCTCCTCCTTGCTCCTGATCAGTTGCTGATTTTGGTAAACGGAACCCGTCGCCATAATGCAGCCTATATGAATAATGGAACCCTTATTCAACTGCGGGAGATTATACAGTTAAATTAATTGCAACAGGATCCAGTTTAGCCGATTCGACATTTAAAATATTGCATTTAGTTAACCAGCCAGGTGACACTTATATTACTCTTTCATTAAACGGGATTATATATTCGTGGTTGCCAACTTCTGATTCTGTTAATGTTTACGGCGAAAGGGTGGCAGATACTTCAGGCTCTTTTTATACGCATATACATGGCCAAGCCCCTTCGTCGGTCAATCGGGCAAATTCAATTTCATTAAATATTGGAACCGGTAACAATATAGTTCCTTGGAACTATTCAGTATATATTGGTTCTAAATTAAATGATACACTATATACCAGTTCATTTACAAACCAAACCTCTTTGACGACAAATGTTACGGAATATGGAGCAGTGAACGGATATATAACAGGAACAGTTTCTGGAAATATGGCTCTGTTCGTCAGCTCAGGTTCAAGTAATCCTGCCGTTTTTCCTTTTACCTGTTCTTACCGGGTAAAACGAATCCAACGACACACTAAAATGAATCATGATGTACCAGAGGAGCAAGAAATGGGGTTTTAAAACAATTAAGCTTTTATGAAAAAGCTATTCCTTTCTTATTTGATAATGCAAATGCTCCTCAAACACAAGTGACAAGTCTTGTTCAGGGAGTTTATAAGTTTGAATTGAAAGGTACCGATGCGTGAGGGTTGTTTTCAAAAGATATAACGCAAACTATAACTGCAAGAAAAGTATTCACGAATAGAGGCTTCATAAAAAAAATTATGCCCAGTTTTTGAAGATTCGGGTTGGGTGGCCCGTTTGTATTCCACCCCTTAAATACATGAATAGGGAAATGAAACAAGATGTTGAATGAAATCGCCTACACTGTCCGGAATGCAACACGCCCGGCAATTCTATGCATGCGTTGATCAGAGAATATGAATTGTTGTATGGCACATCAGGGCTTGCACGATAAATTTAAACCATTCCATGCTGCAATTTCCCCGCTGGTCAAATAAGCTTAGACGTGAGTAATTCCCGGCAGGATGAAAACCATTCGTCGACGGTATCTGGTGTTGATACCGGTTCTTTAGTGTTGTGCCGTTTGCCCCTGACGTTGGTCGAAATAAAGAAAATTGGGCAATGACTCAATATATTTTTGTGTTTGCTGCTCCATTTAAAGAAACCATGCCAAAAATTCTTGCAGCATTTGTTTACCATTTTGGTTTGAACACGACAGATAAAAGAACGATCCAAACGACTCAAGTGCAAATTGTCGGTTCTGACTTCAAATAAATCCCATTTGCCCGCCCGAAGACAGCGATTGATTAATCACATAATAAATCAGTAGATGAAGAAACTATTACTCTTACCTTTTTTTATCTGTTCTTTTTCATTTAAAAAAACAGTCCATTCATTTCCCGAAAAGAGTGCGCCAGCTTCTTCCTATTCTTCGACGGTGCTGGATAAATGGATGGCTATGCAAATAAAACTAATGAGTAGCACTCCCGCGATTTTCAATGGACCGTTTGTCCGCATCTATTCGTATACCGGTTTGGCGGCTTTTCGATCAATTTTTCCCGGCATATCGCGAAAGTCACCTTTTTGGTTTTCGGAAAGCGCCCTAAACAATTTACACGCACTACCGGGAGTAAATCAAAAGGAAAGGTATCACTGGCCATCCAGTTTAAATGCTGCAATGGCTTTTATGAATCGCTCCATGTTTCCATCAGAAGCAGCTGGCAAACGCTTAATCGACTCACTGGAAGAAGCTATTAGGAAAAGCTTTTCGCCTGATGTGGATGCAGCCACTCTTAAGAGGTCTGCAGATTATGGATTATCGGTCGCCCAGAGGGTTTATGCCTGGTCGGAAGCAGACGGCTACCAACATGCAAATGATAAATATTCCCCACCATCCGGGCCAGGAAAATGGATACCCACACCTCCCAAATATTCACAGCCCGTTACTCCACACTGGGGCAGTTTGAGAACGATGGTAAGCGGTAGCATCATAAATGCTCAGCCGCCCGCGCCTATACCATATTCCGAAGACAGTTCGTCTGCGTTCTACAAACAGGTAAAGGAAGTCTATGACATTTCACAAAATATAAAACCCCAACAAAAAGAAATTGCTCTGTACTGGAAGGAAATCAATCCTGGAATTACAGCGCCGGGACACTGGCTGAATATTCTGCGACAAATAATTCAAAAGGAAAATTCGTCGTTGGACCAGGCGGCATTTGCCTATGCGATCACGGGACTGTCGTTGAACGATGCATGGATCAGCTGTTGGAAAACAAGGTATGTCTACAATCTTTTAAGGCCAGTCACCTATATCCGGCATGTCATGAGGCACGATGACTGGTTATCGCTGGTACCCACGCCACCGCATCCTGAATATACCTCAGGTTTCGCTGCGATGGCTGCTGCTGTATGCAGATCACTTGCTCATGTATTTGGCAACGATTATCAACTGACCGATCATACTTACGATTATGCAGGCATGAAGCCAAGAACTTATTATTCGTTCAGGGCGATGGCAAAGGAAGCAGGCGATTCAAAAATATTTGGGGGCATACATTACCGGTTTTCTGTAGAAGCAGGTTTACAGGAGGGGAACGCAGTTGCCGATAATATTTTGAAGGTGTTATTTCAAAAGGTTGAGGAATGACCTGGCAATAAACAAGATAATGTCCCTGCATTTGGGAAGTTCACGCTCCCTTTACTCAATATTAAAACAGCGTTCATGAAAAAGGTTTTTACACTGCTGCTTTTTGTAGCACGGATTGCGGCAAGTATGGCTCAATCCTGTAGTCCACTTGATCCAGGTTTCGGGGTTAACGGAAAAGCACTTGGGCTGAGTACCACCAACGACTGGCTTCAGGGGAAAAATATACTGGTCCAGCCAGACAACAAGATTATCCAGGTTAGTAGTACCTATACCCAGTTCAATGTCTTAAGGTATAAAAGTAACGGTCAGGCTGACTCCACTTTCGGCATTAATGGACGATTAACCTATAATCCGGAATTCGGCATGTACTATAATGCTTCGTCTGCTGCATTGCAGAGCGACGGCAAGATTGTGGTAGTAGGAATTCGTTACAGCAGCGTAAACTATTACAAGGATATTATGCTTGTGCGATTTAATAGTGACGGCACCCCTGATAACACCTTCGGCAGTGGAGGCATGGTGGTTACGCCTGCCAGTGCCTATAACGATGAAGCCAATAGCATTGCTATTCAGCCGGACGGAAAAATTATCGTGGCCGGATATATCTCAAACACGTGCTTTACGGACTGTAATGGCAATTGGTTTTGTATGCCTGCGCTTTCCGTTCTAAGGTATGACAGTAATGGCGTCCTTGATGCGACATTTGGTCAAAACGGAACATCCATCATTCCGAGCAATAACATTAATGGTGGCAGGGCAACCCAGGTCATCATCCAACCAGATGGAAAAATTGTTGCCACAGGCGACATCACTGAATACTACTGTGACTGGTACTACGGTGGCGGATATAACACAACGGGGTTATTAATGGCCAGGTTTGATAGCCACGGAAAACTTGACAGCACCTTTGGATTATCGGGCATTGTCCGCGAAACCAATGGACTAATTTATGCTTCAGGTATGGTCGTTCAACCCGATGGAAAACTTGTAATAACGGGCGGATCGGTCCTGGGCGGTGGTCTCACCAAACGCTATCACGGTAATGGTAAACCTGATAACAGCTTTGTTTCGGCAGTGTTAAACGGGTGGATGAATGCAATTACTCTTAATAACGATGGAAAGATTATCCTGGCAGGCTCCATTTCAAATAGCTATGGCTCAGGTCTCCTTATTGCCCGCCTGAACGGCAATGGCACGTTTGATAGTAGCTTTAGCGGAGATGGACAATGGTATTTACGTAATAATTCCGTGGATTCTAACAATTATGCCACGGGAGTGGCAATCCAGCAAGGCAAAATCATCGTTGGTGGATTGGGCCAGTATTTCAACAGCATAAATAATACTATTCGGTATGACCAGTTTGCAATGCGTTTAAAGGAACCGACAGAAGACATTTTAGTTAGCATTACCCATTCTGGTTCCTTATATCCTTGCTTCGGCCAAAGCGTGCTTTTATCAACACATCAACAGGGAAATTTTCAGTGGTATTATAACGGGCAGTCAGTCTTTGGCGCTAACGATTCGGCGTTCAACGCCACGGCTTCAGGTACCTACTCAGTAAGAGTTATAGATGGCAGCAAGTGTGGCGAATCTGCGGAAGTGCCTATATTTTATAACTCACTACCGGTGAGCATAATCCCGGGAGGCGGTTTGAATATTTGCAACGGCGATAGCGTGAAACTAACGTCTAGTGAAAGCGGCGTTCTGCAATGGTTTAAAGATGGATTCCAAATCACCGGTGCAACAGATACAGTTTATATAGCGAAATCATCTGGCGAATATAGTGTGGGCGTTAAAAACTCAGATGGGTGTGGAATATCTTCGGTCGTGCTTGTCAATCTGAATCCGGAACAGCCCTTTATAAACTGGGATGGAACTTATTTACAGACCATCTGGGGATATTATGATTATCAATGGTTCAGGAATGGGCAGGCAATTCCGGGGATCAACGCTGAAATTTACCAGCCGACGGACACCGGGGTATACAAGGTTGTTATAGCGGATTATGGTTGCAATAATGCTTCCTATGAATTTAATCTTAACTGTGCTACTGTTTCCACTACGACGCCGGTGATTGGCTGGGATGGTTCAAGACTCTTTACCGCATCGGGATATTCGGGCTACCAATGGTATCTGAATGGAAATTCAATTGCTGGGGCAGATACCAGTTTTTTCCAACCTGTTGAACTTGGAATTTACAAGGTGGTCGGAACCGGGATGCTTAGTTGTCCGAATTCATCCATTGACTTTAACTTCTCATGCGATATAGCGGCACCCTTTAAACCCGCCCTCGACTGGAATGGAACCCAGTTTATCACCGGAACAGGGTATGGGCATTACCAATGGTATCGCAATGATACAGCCATTTCCGGCGCAACGTCCAACACATACACACCGGGGGATACTGAGTTTGGAAACTATAAAGTCGTAGTTACCTCAAACTTCAACTGCAGTAAAAGTTCGGATCCAAAACCTTACTGGATCACGGCTTCAAATGATTTAGTACTGGCAGATGCATCACTTCGATATTATCCCAACCCGGTGAGCAATACATTGTTCATTGATGTGACCATGCAATCGAACAGGAAAATAATATCGACGTTGTACGACCTGTCAGGAAAAAGAATTAGACAGCAATTATTAAAACAGGGACGCAACCAAATGCAACTTGAACATCTAAGTTCCGGGATGTACCAATTGGCGGTACAATACGGAGTTGAGAGAAAAGTGGTAAAAGTAGTTGTAGTTCGGTGACGGATAAGTTAGCCCGCGTGTGACGTTTAACAAAGTCGTTCAATGTAAAATTCATTTTATGCGAATAATTTCAAAAATACTGGCGCTAATTGGAATAACAGTACTCGTTCTGACTTCCATAAAATGTGACAAAGATCCATCGGAAGAAAATCTTAAAATCAGTATTGACGCGGCAGGTGTAGAATTAAGCCCTTCGTCGAGCTTTGACTTTGACCTCGCCATCTTATCAGGAATGCCAGAATCAGGAGTTACCATTCATTTTGCAATAAAAGGTGAAATTGATGATCGAGTTTATTTTGAGAAACGGGTGTCCACAAAATCAGGAAACAACAAGCTTACTATTTACGGCCTGCCCACGCAGATATGGTGTATTTGCTCGATTACGGTGACTTCTAATAACAATACGAATAATGTAGCCACTGCATCTTTCAGAATAGGGAGGAAGTAGTCATTATTTGAAAGGGTACATACTCTGTAAATCCGGGTATAGGTTTAAATGCAAAAGAGTTTTTTCAAAATAGAACATGCATTCGTCCGGCCTCCTTTTCAAAGGAGGCTTTCTAATTAAAACTGTCCGGCGCATAGCACACAACACACGCGGGGTCAAAAGAAGTAACCCAATTTTTAAGCTATTGCCTTTTTGCCACCAATACTCCAATTGTATGGTTTATTGATCTTACGTTACACAACCTGCCTCATTCCACCGGCCTCATTTTGATGTTGTGCCTGATATTAATTAACTTTTACATGGTTAAGGGCTCAAACAACCAGATCGATGCTGCACGGAACAAGGTCCATAAAAAGGATTTTTTATTCCACCACTTACCTCCTGATGGGGCAGTTAATGCTAGCAATTAACCTGGTAGTCGCAGGCTCCTCTCTTGCACAACAACAATATTTCCGTTATTACACAGCTGCGGATGGACTCCCCAGTAATACGATTGCTTCCGGGCCAAAGGAAAAGCCGGTTTTCCAGGACCAGGATGGTTTTATGTGGTTCGGGACATTTGGCGGCATCAGTATATATGACGGACATCAGTTTAGAAACTATACAGTGGAGAATGGGGGTCTGTCGGCCGATATCGTTTTGTCATTTTTTGAAAGAAGCAGGGATGAGGTTTGGGTAATAGAAAGCTCAGGTGTCGACGTATTCGTGAAAAGAAACCGGGTGCGCTCCATACCAATCAGGGGATACCAGTTAAGTAATCTTATACTCACCAAAACGGGCGAAGTATTTGGCTCAAGGGATGGAGAAATTTTTGAGATCAGAAACTATAAACCAGCGCGCATTTCAGCCGCTCCATGCGATGTTGCAAAAATGTATGAAACGGGTGACCACTTTTTAATTGAGCAGGTAAACCCGGACAGCCTGTTTTTAGTCGACAAAACGTTTCAGAAAGTCATAGGAAGACTGGCAGGCAGAGTCTTCAAAGACCGATACCGGCGTTTCTGGTATTTTAATTCACAGTTTTATTTACTGGACACGCTGAGCTTGCAAAAAGGACTCTTTAAATTTTTGCCTGCACCAGCGCTGGCAGGTAGTATCAGCTTTTCACAAAGACAGGTTTTTGATTTTTTAATTGATGCTGATGGCTACTACTGGTTTATTGCAGCTGGCAAAAAGGGAGTTATGAGACTAGATCGCCAGGGCATATTAAAGCAATTCGACCTGGCAGCCAGCAGCCTGATGGAAGATAAAGACGGAAACATTTGGATGCCTGGCAACGCAGGCTTCAATAAATTCTACAACAAATACAATGATTTCTATTCTGAAAACGATGGTTTGCATTCCGAATATGTCACCGGAATTTCCGAGGATGAGCGGAACGGGTCGGCGTGGGCGGTACATAAAAAGGGTATCTCGTGTATATATCAAAGCAGGATATATAATTTCGATTTACCGGCGAAAGATAATTTTGCCTGGATCTCCGTAAACGTGCAAAATGATTCTCTGTTCGTGTGGAATGATAAACTATACTTATTCAAAATATCCTATGAACTGCAACCTCAAATTAAGCTACTGAAGAAATGGGATCGTCCTGAGTGGAACACTGACTTTATTTCTGCGATGCAAACCGATAAGGAAGCGGCCGTGATGTGGAATTTGCAGGACTTTGGACTTTTTCGCGCTACTAAAGATGGCAGGATTCAGAGAGTTTTTGACAAAGGTCTGTGGACATTTTTTATCGATGGGAATGAACTTTGGACGGGTGGTTTAAACGATGGGGTTGCCAGGTGGAAGATCATATTGGATAGTGATACGATGCGACTCGAACTGATCAGGAGGTACCAGGATTTGCCCGACAATCACATACGAACCATTGCCAGGGATGCAGCCGGTAATTTTTGGATGGGTACCATTTATAAGGGCATTCTTAAATTCGAAAGGCAAAAAGACAATTCATTCATCGTTCGGAATTATTTTTTAAAGGAAGGACTTTCGAATCCATGGGTTATTAAAATTTCAATTAATAAAGACGGAGAAATGTTCGCAGGGACCATGGGTGGCATTTACCGGGTTCATCCGTTTAAAGACTCGGTTTCTATTGAGAATCTTACTTCCAGGTATGGCGGAATTTCGGCGACATGGGATTATGTACATGATGCGAAGAACAATTTTTGGTTGGCAACACCGGCTGGAGTTGTATTTGTGCGAAATGACGAGTACTCGGCCACAAAACCTCCAAAGGTTTTCTTTACCCAACTGCTTAAAAATAATGATGTCGACAGTTCAATAATAAATGGGAGCAGCGCAAAGCTTGCCTATAATGAAAACAATCTCGTATTTAATTTCAGTGCCACTTCATTGCGTAGCGAGGACAAGGTCTTATACAGTTATCAATTAATTAAAGGTGACGATTCTTCGGCCTGGAGCAAGCCACAGAAGATACATTCAATATCTTTTGTTTCTCTTGCGCCCGGTGCGTATGTGCTGAATGTAAAAGCGGTAACACATGATAATGTTTGGAGTAAAGTTCCCGCAGAATATAGTTTTATTATTTTACCCCCCTGGTGGGCAACCTGGTGGTTTCGTTTACTTGTGGCTACGGTTGCGGTAGCTGCTGTATTGGGTTTGTACAAGCTTCGTTTAACCGAGGTAAGAAAAATAATGGCAATCAGGCTTAAAATTTCCCGGGATCTGCATGATGAAGTAGGTTCTACCCTGAGCGGAATTGGCCTGCTTAGCGAAGTTGCCATGCAGCAATTAAACAATAATAAGGCGGCTGAAGCAAAAAATTCAATATATAAAATCAATATCAATTCTGATGAGATGCTGGAAAAGATGAGTGATATTGTATGGGCCATTAACCCGGGGAATGACAGTTTTGAAAAAATGATAAACAGGTTGAAATCCTACGCTAAGAATACGACCGATACCCTCGGAATACAGTTGCATTTCAAACCGGGCAATGGTTTAGAACGTTATAAACTTGATATGCAGACGAAAAGCAACATTTACCTGATCTGCAAGGAAGCTATCAACAATGCGGTAAAGTATTCCGGATGTGATAATTTAAGTTTTGTGCTTCAGCAAGAGGACCATCGTTTGAACATCGGCGTGATCGATGATGGAAAGGGATTCGACACACTAAAGGATTTTGATGGTAATGGACTGAAGAATATGATGTCGAGGGCAAGGGAAATAAACGCAGATTTGAGATTGAATTCTGAAAAGGATAGGGGAACATCAGTGAACCTACTATTAAAATTCATCTGATTGTAGTAGTTATATTTTACAGGTTATACTGAGATTTACATAAATTTTCACTATGGCGATACGCGTGGCTGTTTTTGAAGATAATAAACTCGTGAGAGATTCTTTCGAAGCCATTTTAAATGGCACGGACGGCTTCATCTGTTCGGGTTCGTTTTCGGGCTGCAATAATCTTATGTTAGATATGAGGCGAAGCCAGCCTGACGTGGTGTTGATGGATATTGAAATGAGCGGCGTCAACGGTATAGAAGCGACAAAAACAATCAAGCAAGATTTTCCTGTAACTAAGATCCTTATACAAACTGTTTTTGAAGATGACGAAAAAATTTTTGCGGCAATCTGTGCCGGCGCATCGGGTTATATTTTAAAAAAGACGACGCCGGCAAAACTGATTGACGCACTCTTTGAGGTATACGGGGGAGGAGCGCCCATGAGTCCTGGTGTGGCAAATAGAGTATTACGGCTTTTCCAAAAATTTGCGCCGGCGCCTGCAATTCAGACCGAAGATGAATCGTCCCTTCTAAGCAAAAGAGAAAAGGAAATATTGTTGCTGATGATGGACGGCGACAACTATCACGATATTGCGAAAAAATGTTTTATCAGTTATGATACGGTGCGTACTCACGTACGAAGTATTTATAAAAAGTTACATGTCGCTTCGGTAAACCAGGCCATTGTTAAAGCCTTTAAAAGTCGTTTATTTTAGGAACGCTTGAAAGGCAGTCTCAACTCTTCGCTGGTAAATTCACTCAATCGGAGTATGAAGAAGTACCTACTTGATAAATAGCTTCGGTTGGTCCTCCTGACCATCATTAAACCGATGCGAATATGAGAAAGTTATGTTTTTTGATCTTAGTTGCGGTTGATGTCGCTTTTTTATGTTACTCCTGTAAAAAAGACGATCTCAGCCAAAGTGCAGGTTCGAATCCGGGCAATTCAGATAGCGTCTATTATGACGTTGTTGCAAAATCAATATTTCTCTATAAAAAATATTCCGTTAAGTCGGGGCAAACTGCCACGCTATTGGCTATTCTTAATGCAGAGGGGTTTGTGTGGGCCATTCCAGCCTTACATCTTCCAAAGAAAACAAAGTTGGGATTTCGATAGATAAATGTGATAAAGAAACGCCTTGCCGGTAAATCAAATAGTATAATCTCTGTTTCAAAAACAAATCTGATTTGATTTTCGCATATGCTCGCCCAAAGAGGTTGAGGCTAATTCACGTTGCAAATACCAGGGTGGAGAAACAGCACAAATTCATTCAATTGAAGTATTCAGAGCCATTCTCGCCTGACGATATCTTTAGACCACCAGACGTTAAGTCATGAGATCACTTAAATCATTATCATGGATCGCTTTCTTTTTGGTCTTTAATGGTTGCAGCAAAGATGAAATGCGATCGAGAGCGAACAAGGCTCCTGTTGCGGATGCAGGAGAAAGCGTCACTCTTATATTACCCCAGTCCGCAACCACTCTCGACGGTAGGGCTTCAAGCGATTCCGACGGAACAATAGTTAGTTATCAATGGAAACAAATTTCGGGTCTGCCATGCATCATCGACGAACCCAAAAAATCAGTAACTGTGGCAAAAAACTTCCGTGCCGGAACTTACAAATTTGAGCTAACTGTTACCGACAATAATGGATCAAGTTCAAAAGATATAAAAATTGTCGAGGTGATCAATCCGACAGCCGGCACCAATCCCCCAATAGCGTATGCCGGGGAAGACGACACCGTTCTACTGTCTCAGCCTTACGCCTTTCTTGACGGCGGTGGATCGAGCGATCCTGACGGCACGCTTACCAGCTATGAGTGGAGACAAATTTCCGGTCCATCGGTCTGCGTTATTGAAGAGCCTGGAAAGCCGCAGACCAGAGCAAAAAACTTTAGTACCGGGACCTATGAGTTTGAACTAACGGTCACCGACAATGATGGACTTAGTGCGACAGACATTAAACGAGTAGAAGTTATCGATTCGGATCTGCCGGTTAAAGAAATTGTCAACTCGAACCTTGAATGGCAGTACCTGCCAAAAAAAGGGTTGGTATCGGCGAGGTTGACCTATTTACAAGACCCGCCAGGTCGTAACTCAGCAGATAGTATTGAGGCAGTGTATAAATTCTCAAACAGCATTTACGTTGAAGTTCCAAGAGGCAATCCCGCAAATTCAAATAACATATACTATGAAATT
>Ga0111539_10003615_pt1 | contig 20364 bp, 16 predicted proteins | sample RhiMethybrSRZTD1_FD_79667 | JGI IMG/M metagenome (GOLD analysis project Ga0111539, IMG submission 79667) | Populus rhizosphere microbial communities from Tennessee, USA - Rhizosphere MetaG P. TD hybrid SRZTD1 (version 2) (version 2) | ecosystem: Host-associated > Plants > Roots > Rhizosphere >... | reverse complement strand
CTTTCGACCGCGATCATTCGCAAGGCCGAAAAGAGGAGCGGAGCAAAGTTCTACGATCAATTCGCCGACGCCGGCTGACGTTCCGGACTCGAGGCCACCAGGATGTCGCGCACACGATAGATCAATCGATACGGAAACCGCCGTGAGAGCCGACGCGGTTGCAGCGCTGTGCGACCATCTGGCCGTGGCGCGCGGCTCATTTCGCACGTTGGACGGACAAGCGATGGATTGGCAGCCGATCAGTCGAGAGTTGCTGGACGAACTCATCGCCAAGGAGCTCGCGGAGGCCACGGCCGAGTACCGGGAGAGTGCTTCATCAATACCGCGGCCTAACAGGCCGTCGCAGCCGACGAGCGGCGCGGACACTCGGGCAAATTCGACGTGATAGTGAACGCCGCTCGCGTTGAGCGGCATGTCGTTAGCCAGGTCGGAATAGGCACATGATCGCCTCGAGGACGTTCGAAATGAGGACGCTATCCCTGTTGCTCGTCGTCGTCGCGTTGACAGACCACGTGGCCGCTAGTTGTGCGGTGTTCGAAGTCGGGCCTGGGTTTCGCACCGCGAAAGCCGTGTTCGTCGGACAAGTTGTTGCCACTCGCGTCGTCCGCTCAGCGACGGATCCGTTGGATGTGCGGACCGTCGCAACGGTCAACGTGGAACGAAGTTGGAAGGGACCGCGTGCAAGAACCTTGGAGGTGAGTGCGTGTGGCGGTGGCGGGGTTGCATGCACCGTTTCGATGGACTTCGAGGTTGGTCGGCGTTACCTATTCTTCGCTGAAGGAAATCCGCTCTCGACATCGAGCTGCATGTCGAGGCCGATTGAAACAGCATCAGCCGAACTTCGGTGGCTCGAGCGGAAGCGCAGCACGGAGCCTGGCTAACAGCCGCTGCAGCCGACGAGCCGTTCCGAAAGTCTCTCTGCTCGAGTTCGGGCCGAATTCTCTCTTGCGTCTCGGTGCGTTCGTGACGGTCACGCTCTCGCGGCATCAACGCGAGCGCGACGGGAGCGGGAATCCGTTGTGGTAGTAGGTCGAGTACCGGATCTCTCAGCATCGGTGACGGAGGCCGCTTGAGACCTCACCGCAGAGTCCGCGCCGTGCTCTTTGACTTGGGCAACACGCTGGTCACGTACTACGCAACAGTGGAGTTTCCCGCTGTCTTGCAACGGTGCTTGCAGGAGTGCAGGGATGCTCTCGGGTGGCCGCAGGACTCTGAACGCGATCGCGCCATGTTCGTCGGCGCCATGGCGCTGAACGCGGAGCGACCGAATGGCGAGGTCCGCGCGCTGGACGAGCGACTGAGCGAGCTGCTTGGGGAGTACGCGTCACTCGACGATTCCGCACTGACGGCTGTTTGTGAAGCGTTCCTGAAACCGATCTTTGCGCTCGCACGATTGGATCCAGATGCGCTGCCCTTGCTGGAGAAAATTCGGCAGCGAGGGATCAAGACAGCGATCGTTTCCAATACGCCCTGGGGCAGCAGCGCGACCATGTGGCGAAACGAGTTGGCGCGCCACGGGCTGCTCGAGCGGGTGGATGCGTCAGTGTTTTGCGGAGACGTCGGCTGGCGGAAGCCGAACCCGGCCCCGTTTCGCCGCGCGTTGGAATTGATACATGTCGCGCCGGCGGACGCGATCTTTGTGGGTGACGACGCCCGATGGGATGTCATCGGTGCACAGAACGCCGGCCTGCGTCCGGTGCTTCTCTGCCCGGCTCACGCTCCGGTCATCGAGGGATGTGTGCGAATCCATCGCCTTTCCGATGTGCTCGACCTTCTGGACCATGGCAACCCATGACGACCAGTCACCACCGGCTATGAGGCCGACGGAGCCAGCCCGATCCATGAATGTTGGAGTGCTCGCATCGCATGCGGGAACGACGCTGCAAAGCCTGTTGGATGCGTTTTCGGCTGGCCGCATTCCGGGGCGCGTAGCCGTTGTCGTCAGCAACAATGGCGACTCGGGCGCCTTGAGGAGGGCTCGGCAGGCCGGTGTTCAGGCCGTTCATCTGTCTTCGAAAACGCACGAGGATCCGGCCGCGCTGGACGCGGCGATTCGAGGCGTTCTTGTTGCGGCGGACGTCGACGTCGTGTTCCTGGCGGGTTACATGAAGAGACTGGGCCCCCTCGTACTCAGGGCTTTCGAGGGCAGGATCCTCAACACTCACCCTGCCCTCCTGCCGCGATTCGGCGGACCGGGGATGTATGGGGATCGGGTGTTCGAAGCAGTGCTGGAGGCCGGCGAGGCGGAGTCGGGTGTGTCGATTCATCTGGTCGATGCTGACTACGACACCGGCGCCATCGTGCGTCAGTGCACGGTGCCGGTGTTTCGCGGCGATTCCCTCGACGATCTGAAGGCCCGAGTACGGGCACGAGAGAAGGCATTCGTGGTCGAAACGCTTGGGCAAATTGCGAAAGGCGAAATCCGTCTCGGCGCAGCTGGGAGCTGACCACGCGCTGAGAGTCTCGATTGCGAACGCACCGACGTCTCTAGTAGATTGGCTCCTAGAGTTCTGGTAGTGTATCTACCTGATGACGGACCGGGAACGCGTTCAATTGTTACAGGGCACGCTCGACCTGGTCGTGTTGCAGACGCTCGCGCTCGGATCGTTGCACGGGCACGGCATCGCGACGAGCATCCAGCGCACGACCGAGGACGAACTCCTCGTCGATCACGGCTCGCTCTACCCCGCGCTGCAGCGGCTCGAACGGGCGCGACTCATCACGTCGGAATGGGGCATTTCCGAGAACAACCGGCGCGCCCGCTACTACACGCTGACTCGTACCGGCCGCAAACGACTCGTCGCCGAAACACAGCGTTGGGAGGCGACGGTGCGCGTCATCTCCCGCGTCCTGAAGCCACGGAGCGCGACATGAACATCCCACGATGGCTACGCTGGCGTTCGCACACGGAGCTCGACGAAGAGGTCGCCGCGCACCTCGAGATGGAAGTGCAGGCCCAAGTCGATCTCGGCCTCACACTGGATGATGCGCGTCGCGCGGCACGACGGCGCTTCGGTAACCCCGCGGTAGTGAAGCAGCAGGCGCGCGAAAACGATCCGCTGTTTGCCTTCGAGAGCCTCATCATGGACGTGCGGCATTCCGTGCGGAGCCTGCGCCGATCGCCCGGCTTCACGATCGCCGCGGTCCTGACGCTCGCTGTGTCGATTGGCGCCACCACGGCGATCTTCTCCGTCGTTGACGGCGTGTTGTTGCGGCCAATGCCTTTTCCCGATCCCGACCGCCTGGTCCGCGTCACGCTGCACACGCGGCCGCAGGCGAATGCCACGGTGGAGATGCCTTTCGCGGAGCTGGGCTTCTTCCATTTCGTCGCGAACAATCGCACGTTCGCCCGCGTCGGCGGCGTCAGCATCTTCGCCGGCACAAATGGCAACGACGAATGGGCCCTGACAGGGAGCGGCGCGCCCTATCCGCTGGCCGTCGCGCGGATGACGGCGGGGGCGTTCGCGGTGCTCGGCATGGCGCCGCAAGTGGGTCGCTTCTTCACTGAAGCCGAGGACCGGCCCGGTGGGCCGCCCGTGTTCCTTATGAGCGACGCACTCTGGCGCAGCATGTTCAACGCGAGCCCGTCGATTGTCGGTCGCACCGTACAGGTCAACGGCGCGCCGTGGGAGGTCATCGGCGTCATGCCGGCGTCGTTCAAGTTCCCGCAGGCGGAAGTGGACGTCTGGATTCCGTTCCAGCTCGATCCCACGAGCAGAAATGTCAACCGCCCGAGCATCGGCCTCATCGCCCGCCTGGCGCCCGGTGCCACTGTTGAATCCGCCACCAGCGACGCCGAACGGCTCGTCGCCGGCTTCGCGGCGATCGGCTACCCGCTGAACTGGACGCGCGACATCATTACCGGCAAGGCCCATGTCCGCACCGTCAAGGACGACGTGGTCGGTCGCTCGCGTCAGCCGCTGCTGGTGCTGCTGGGGACGATGGCGTTTGTGCTGCTGATTGGATGCAGCAACGTCGCGAATCTGTTTCAGGTGAGAGCCGAAGCACGCGCCGTGGACGCGGCGGTCCGCGTCGCGCTCGGATCGGGGCGGCGGCGGGTCGTTCAGCTGCTGCTGACCGAGGGCCTGATCGTCGCGCTGGCCGGCGGTGTGGGCGGTGTCGCGCTCGCGTACGGCAGTTTGCGCGGAGTGATCGCCTTGGCCCCTGCCAGCATCCCGCGGCTCGACGAGATCGGTCTCAATCTCACGGTACTCGTGTTCACCGCCATGATTTCGCTCACCGCTGGAGTGTTGTTCGCAGTGCTGCCCGCGCTGCGAACGAGAACGTCGCGCGTCCTCACGTCGCTGCGGGCGGGACGCAGCGGTAGCACCGGACGCGAGCGGCAGGTCGTGCGTCGGGGCCTCGTGGTGGCGCAGGTGGCGCTCGCGCTGGCACTGTTCGTTGGATCCACACTGATGGTGCGGAGTTTCGCGGCGCTGTCCGCGATCGATCCGGGTTTCGATCCGTCGCGCGTATTGACATTTCGCGTCGCTCCCGGCGCCACCCGGTACCCCGACGGCGAGGACGTCGCGCGGTTCTACGACACTCTGCTGGAGAGCGTCCGTGCCATCCCGGGTGTGGTCACCGCGGGTGCGGCGTCGTTCCTGCCCATGACTGGCGGAATCGGCGGTCTCGGCGGGCCGTTTCTCGGCACCGAGATCGAAGATGCTCCACTGGAGCCGGGCGCGAGGGCGCCGAACTCGGTCTTCCGCCGCGCGACTCCGGGCTACTTTGAAACGATGGGCATCCGGCTAATCGAGGGCCGTACGTTCATCAACGACGACCACCAGCGGCGGCTCGGGTCGGCCATCATCAGCCAGTCGCTCAAGAATAAATACTGGCCGCGGTCGAGCGCCCTCGGCAAGAAAGTCACGGTCGTCGCCACCGGAGCGCCCGCGCGCGTGGTCGGCGTCGTCGCCGACGTCCATGACACGGCGCCTGACGCACCCGTGGAGCCCGTCGTCTACAAGCCGATGCTGGACGAACGCGGCGGTAGCATCCGTGCCATGGCGGTGACGGTCCGGACCGATCGCGATCCGTTGGCGGTGCTGCCGGAGATCCGCCGCACCATCGCGGCTGCGGATCCAAATCTCCCCCTGTCGGACATCCAGACTCTGCAGACTGTGCTCGGCGCGTCGATGAGCCGAACCAGTTTTACGATGACGGTCCTGGTACTGGCCGCGGGGATCGCATTGTTCCTCGGAGCGGTCGGCATCTACGGCGTCATGGCGTACGGCGTCGCCCAGCGCACGGACGAGATCGGCCTGCGCCAGGCGCTCGGCGCCGATCGCGCTTCGGTGTTCCGGTTGATCCTCGTCGACGGGCTGCGGATGGATGCGCTCGGCATCGTGGCGGGGATCACTGCGTCCCTTGGATTGGGGCAGGCGTTGTCGTCGTTGCTTTACGGAGTCAGCCCGTACGACGGGGCGACCTTGGCGCTGGCCGCCATCACATTTCTGGCCGTTGGTGCGCTCGCGAGTGCACTTCCGGTGTTGAGAGCCGTGCACATTTCCCCGGCCGTGGCCCTGCGCCGAGACTGAGCGTAGCGCGAGCGCGACGGGACCGGGAAGCCGTTGTGACAGAACGTCGAATACCGGATGGTCTTGCCGTTCTCGTCGATGAAGGCGAGCCTAGGTCCGTGAGTTTGTCGCGATTGGTCAGGTGCAGCAGGTGCCTTCGACCATGGCGGAACTTCTGGATGCTGATGCTCCGAATTCAGCGCGAGCGCGACGGGACCGGGAATCCGTTGTGATAGTAGGTCGAGTAGCGGATGTTCTTGCCGTTCTCGTCGATGAAGGCGAGTGCCTGCTGGAACAAGCCGGGCTCGGGAGCGCCGGGCGGCACGGTGGCCTCGCTGATGTACAGCTTGTTCTCGTGCATGAAGATGCCGACGTAGGTCCGCGAGTTGTCGCGATTGGTCAGGTGCAGCAGATGACCCTCGACCAGGTCGATGTTGTTCCAGCCGAACTCGGTGATTTTCGCGTCGCGCTGGATGTAGCGCCACGTCGCGTAGATCATCGCGCCCGCCAGATCGACCTTCCAGTAGCCTGCGCCTGTTGAACTCGTCGGATTCGCATTGCCCTTGCACGTTTCCGCGCCGGCAGGACACGACTTCGACTTCTCCGTCAGGATCTTCTCGATCGGGTTGTAGTCGACGACGGTGATCGAGAAGCGGCTGGGACCTTGAGCCGCGCTGTAGACGCGCGCCGGAAGATCAGCGCCAAACTGCGACTTGTATGTGGTCTGCGCGACTTGCGGCGTGCCCGGAAAGTTCGCCGTGAACCGATCGTCGCGACTGACGAACTCCGCCCATTCCTGTGCGAACGAGGAAGCCGCGATCGTGAGGAGGAGCGCGGCGACGATGACTGCGGCGCGCATCATCGGCCTCCCGGTTGCGGAGCGCCGGCAGCCGCGCCGGCACCTCCGATGCGCGCGCGTCCGGGTTCGGCATACACACCCATGCCGTGATACGAGTTCGAGTACACCGTCGTGTAGCGGATCTGGTTGCCGTCCTTGTCCACCCATTCCAGCGACTGCTGAAACAGACCTGGCTCCGGCAATCCGGCGGGCACCGTGCCTTCGATGATGTACAGCTTGTGCTGATGCATGCCGATCCACGCGAACGTCCGTGACTGATCGGCGTTGGTCAGCTGCAGGAGATGACCCTCGACCATGTCCTGCCATTCCCACGCATAGAAGTTCACCTTTGCGTTTCGCTGGAGCAGCTTGAACGTCGCATACACGATCGCGCCGCGCTCGTCATGATGCGCGTAGCCGGGGCCAAGCGCCGGCGGCGCGTTCGCGCGACAGTTCTGGTTTCCCGGCGGGCACGTCTTCGCGCGCTCGATGCCCATCTGCTCGATGGGCGAGTAATCGACAACAGTGACCGTGTAGCGCTCCTGCCCTTTCTCCGCACCGTAGACCTTCATCGGCAGCTTGTAATTGAGCTGCGAGGTCCATGTGCCTTGTGTCACCTTGGGCTGGCCGGGAAAGTTGATGCGGAAGCCATCCTGCAGGCTCGTGAACTGATCCCACTCCTGCGCCGACGCGCTGCCGGCAAGGACCAGGAACGCGATCGCACACACGCAGGCCGAGCGGGCCGTCATCACGGTCTCCCTAGAAGTCGGCGGGGTTTTGGGCGTTGTTGCCGTCCCAGTCTTTGACGGTGCCGTCGGGCGCCTTGAGGAACCCGAGCAGGCATCCGTTGCTGCCGTCCCGCAGCGGATGGCATCGCGCCTTGATGGTGTCGCCCGCCTTGAGCGACTCGCGCGTCACGCCAACGCGCTCGAGTCCTGGACGACTGGTCGCCTCGAGCGCCCACAACTGCGGCGCACCGCCGCCGTCCTTGACTTCGATGTAGACCCAGGAGTGGGGCGTCAGCAGATGTACTTCTTTCACGACACCCGAGATGTCCCTGAAGGTCTCCTCGTACTGCCCGTGCGAGTGATGCGCCGAGACAGACGCCACGAAACCGATCGCACAGATTGCCGCAAGCGCAGCGGTGAGCCGCATGTTCGCCTCCTGAAGCCGGCCCTGTAATCGTTGTCCGAACGCCTAAGCCTAAGAGGCTGAACAGTCGCTGTCAATGTCGAAGGCCGACGGAGCGATCGATTCAGTAGGCGTCTCCCAGCGCATGCAGCGCGGCAAACGGCTCTGGCCGATCCGGCGCGTAGAGGAGCGCGCGCAGCGGATCGGCGGCAGCCGCCTGGACGAACGCCGCAGTGCGTGCGCGACGGTCGACGCTGTTGATGTTCTTGAAGATTCGGTACTTGACCGCCGGCTGCGACAGGTCGACGACGATCGTCGAGCCGCCGCGGAAAAGATGCTCGCCTGCCTCGGGATCGTCGATCACCTGCGACTGCGTGAGCGCGACGATCGCCTGCGGAACGTGACTGCCGTCGGGACCCACGCGGAGCGCACGCCGCAGCTCGTGAACCTCGAAGGTGCGCGCGGGATCGAGGCCGAGCTCACCAGCGAACTCCGGAGCGGAGCTGAACGCCTCGGCCAGCTGCTTGTGGAGCAGCCGCCGCTGCTCGCGCGTCGCGGTGAAGAGCTGACGCCGGTCCTTGAGGTAGAAACAGGCGTCGGCATATCGCTTCAGGCGGCGGATGATCGCCTCGTATTCCCTGGCGATGGTCTTCCGCGTCTCCTTCGGTAACTTCTCGAGATCCAATCCCTGCCAGCGCAACGTGTCGACCGACAGCGAGCGCGGGGTGTCGGCAGAGGCAACGCCGACATTCAACGGATAAATGCCGCGGCGACGGAACGACTCGACGAAGGCCACGCGATAGTTGAACCGATCATCCGAGACGATGTCGAAGTCGGCGGTGATGAGCGCACGCAGGTACTCGAAGAACGTGATGTCCACCGGCGGCATGTAATCGAGCGCCCGAATGCACATCGTCAACACGTGACCGGCGGCCTTCGCGGCCTCGTCGGCGAATCGCTGCACGAGGTCGGGATGGATGGCGCCCCCTGGTCTGATACCAGTCCCACCAGTCGCGATGCGAAGCAGGTCTGCCGTGCGTGCCTTGTAGATCGCGATGAAGGCGTCGAACACCGCGGCGACAAGGACAGCACCGCGCGCATGTGGCGTCAGACGCTTCTTGAGATCAGCGGGATCGGGCGTGAACCGCTTCCACTCGCCCTTCTTGTCGAAGCCGCCAATGGCGTCGCGCAGTGCGCCACGACTGCCGGTCGCGCGGCCGAACTGTACGGCAAGGCTGCCGAGGATCGACTCGGCCTCGATGTCACCGCGGGTACGCGCAATTTCCTGACTGAGCACTTCGCGCATCGTGAAGTGCTGCATGAGGGCGACGATGTCGGCGAAGCCTTCGTGGAACGCCAGCACGTCGACGTTGGTCGCCTCGTTGAAGCGGCGGTGCATGCCGTCGAGAATCGCGTGCGTCGTTTCGTGCGCGACGATGTCGTGCGACAGACAGGAATAGACGCGACTGCCCGGCATGTGATCGCCGGGGTCGTCGGCGCTCGCGTCGAAGTACCCGAAGAGCAGCGCGATGTCGTTCGGGCTGTAGAAGGCGTTCGCCTGCCGCAGCGCATGCGGGCGGATCACGAGTCGCTGCACGAACTCGCTGTCGTCGCTCGCATCCACGATATTGACGCGAGGCCGCCACAACACGGGCCGGCCGAGCGCGTGCTCGAAATGCTCGACCGTCGTCATCGCCACCGCGTACACCATCTGCTGGTGGAACTGCGGGTTGCCCTCCGACGGTGCCCACCCGTCCTGCGCCAGCAGTTGCGGACGATCGAGATCGACCGGCTCGTACGATCGTTCGGCTGCGTCGACATCCTCGACCGCGAAGTATTCGCCGACCGGCCCGGCCGCGAGGCGTTCCCACCGGACCTTCAGCGCGACCTCGTTGACATCGGCGGTATCGAGACGAGTCGAGAAGCTTGGATCGACGGCGTAGACCCGGATGCGACGGAACGGCGGGTTCGCCAGCGCCGGAGGGTCGTCGCACGCGGGCAACGCCTCCGGCACCACCGCCCTCGTCTTCGGCGTCGTCGGCGCGGACTGACCCGTGACGACCGGATAGCGGAGTGCGACCTGCCTGCGCAGCGCGAGCGACGCGCCCTGGTCCGCGATGATCGCGTCCATCACGCGACGCATGTCCGCCGGCGCGAGCGTCGAGACTGCCAATGGATCCCGAACGATCTCCTCCAGATCGGGGTTCACGAGCCATCGCTGCGCGAGCTCGACGTTGAGCATCCGCTCACGCGGCGACACCTCCGCGATCCCGAGGCCGGTCAACAGGCGAAACAGCGCAAACGAGTTGTCGGCAACCGGACTCTTCGGCAGGCCGAGCAGCGGACGTACGTCGAGCGCCGCGCGCGCCTGCAGAATGCCGTGGCCGAAATGATCGCGGTCGGCTTTCCCCTTTGCGGTCGAAAAGAGCGCGTGGCGCACCGCCTCGATGCGCCGCCAGTCGCGCGGCAGCTCGTTCTTGTACTTCTCGAACCACAACGCCACGGCCGCGGCGATCTGCGGCGTCGCGGACGACGTCCCTTCGCCGTTGAGACGGATGATGGCCGGACAGCCGAATCGCGCCCACGGAATGTTCGGCGTGTATGCCGCGATCGCGTCCGTCATCGCAGAATCCGGACCGAAGCTGCCTTCGAGTGCGTCTCCCTGCAGATGTGCGTACGGACGGCCATCGGCCATCACACCGCAGACCGCGATCACACGCGCGTACCGAGCCGGATACACCAGGGTCCGCGGCGGTGTGATGCCGACGTGATTTCCGGCCGCGGCGCAGATGCAGAGGCCCGCCTCATATGCGTCGTTGACCGCCTCGGCCCAGGCTTGCGATGGCACACCACCCATGCTCAGCGTCACCACGTCGCAGCGCTGCTCCACCGCATAGCGAAACGCGCGCGCGAGCGCACTGGTCCGCAACAGGACGACACTGTCGGCGACGCGCAGCGGGAGGACCTCGGCATGCGGTGCACCGCCCATGTAGACACCGCCCGCCGCGTCGATGCGACGACCGGCCACGATGCTGAGCGTTCCGGTGCCATGACCCGAGTTGTCGAGAATCAGCACGCGATTGTCGGGATCCTCGGAGCTGCCTGGATCGACATCGCCCTCGACGAAGTTGCGTTCCAGACTGGTGAGCACGTGCTCAGGGACGGTCACATGCGCACGGTAGTAGCCGGTGTCGATGTGCGCGATGCGCGTGCGCGGATCCGAGAACGTCACCGCGTCGCGAGCGGAGCCAAGCTGGGTGTAGTCGTCTCCCAGATGCCAGCCGAACACGTCAGGACCGACTGCCTTGCCCTGCGTCGCATCCTGCGGCGTCGCATCACACGTCTCGCCGACGGCAAATGGCGCGCGCGTCCGCTCCTCGCTCGGATCGCGGTAGATGTCGTGGATCAGATCCGGCTCCGCGAAGATCACCTCGTCGTCGGAGACGCCGAGTCGATCCGCGACGCGCGCATGCGCCAGATCCCACGGCGTGGCCTCACTCACGCCGAGCTCGGCAACGAACCATTGCGGTTCGCCGGTCGCCGCGGCAAACGCGCGCTCGGCTTGAACGGGCCCTGCGGCGCGGACCGTTACGGTCCGCGGTTCGTAGAGGGGCTCGAGGCTGGTTCCGCTGACGGCCGCGCGAAGCGCACCACCGGGTCGAAGCTTTACCAGAAGACGATTTGCTGCAGGTTCAGTGGGCATCGAGTGCGAATTGTATCTGGCAGGTATCAGGTATCAGGTATCAGGTATCAGGATTCAGGGCTGGTCCAGGAATCAGAGCCTGGAATCCGCCAAGGAATCATGCCCCGCTCTTCGAATCAGGATGTCTTCGCAGGTAAGCCCTGACGAATGGACAGACCGCCACGACCTGCAATTTCTCAGCGTGCGCGCGATCGATCGCGGCTTGTGCCAGCACGTCCGCCACGTGCCGGCCGCGCAGCGCGGCAGGCACTTCCGTGTGGACGAGTACGAGCGAGTTCGGCGTGCGCTGGTATTCGAGGACCGCCGTTTCACTGTCCACGATCAGCTCGAACCGCTGCGCCTGCGGGTTGTCGATCACTGACAGCGGCGCTGGACTCGGGCCGACTCGAATCCCCGTTTCGACCGTATTCGCCGGCGCGTCGCTCGCGGGAAATGTCTCGCGCAGGGTCTCGTCGAGCTCCTCGTCGCGATGCAGATCGTCTGACGTCATCGGGTTCGCCCGCGTGAGAATGATCGCATGTCCGAAGCGTACACCTGTCGACCCGTCGGCCATATCCGTTCGAGCCTGCAATCGACCCAACAGGCGCCACTGCAGGGATCGGAAGGAGCGCCGGATGCCTGGGTCGAGATCGACCCCGCCTTCGCCCGCGCACTGTCTGGCGTTGCCGCCGGCGATGACCTCATCATCATCACCTGGCTCGATCGCGCGAACCGCGAGGTGCTCGACGTCCACCCGCGTGGCGACCCCAACAACCCGATCACCGGCGTGTTCGCGACGCGATCGCCGCATCGGCCGAATCCGCTGGGCCTTCATCGAGTGACCGTCCGCGAGATCGCCGCCACGCGGATGCGAGTCGGACCCATCGAGGCGATCGACGGCACACCGATCGTCGACATCAAGGCAGTGCTCGACGATCGCAATGATGCGTGAACACTGGTCCGGCGGAGGCCCGGACACGACGAATCCTGATAATCGTGTGTGGCATGATGGGTGGCTGCACCCATGAGAGACAACCGACTATTGGATGGAAGGGCAATTCGCGATCGCATCCTCGACGACGTCGCGGAACGCGTGACACAGGCCGCCGCAACGCACCCGATCGGGCGCCTCGTTTCCGTGAGCATCGGCGAGCACAAGGCTGCCGCCGTCTACGTGCGCGGCCAGGCGAACGCGGCGCGCAAGGTGGGCTTCCGCTTCGAGGATCAGACGTGGCCGAGCACGCTGACGCAGCAGGAATGCAAGACGCGCATCGTGGCGATGAACGATGACCCCGACGTGCTCGGCGTCATCCTGCAGCGCCCTGTTCCGCCGCACATCCACGGTCGCTCGCTGGCCTCGGCGATCCATCCGCTCAAAGACATCGAAGGCATGAACCCCGCGTCGATCGGCGACATCGTCTACAACGATCTCGCACTGGCCCCATGTACGGCCGCCGCCTCGGTCGAGCTGATCAAAGCGACAGGCCTGACGCTGCACGGTCTCGAAGTGGTGATGGTCGGTCACTCGGAGATCGTCGGGAAGCCGGCGGCGTTCATGCTGATGGCCGAAGGGGCCACGGTGACCGTGTGTCACCACATGACGCGTTCGGTGGCGGCACATTCGAGGCGGGCCGATGCCGTGCTGGTCGCCGTCGGCAAACCGAAGTTCCTTCACGCCGACATGGTCAAGCCAGGCGCGGCGGTCATCGACATCGGAATCAATCAGGTGACCGGTCCGAACGGCGAGACGATGATCGTCGGCGACGTCGATACCGACGGTGTGAAAGAGGTGGCGAGCTGGGTCACACCCGTGCCTGGCGGCGTCGGCCCCGTGACGGTCGCGATGTTCATGCGCAACGCGATCACCGCGCACGCGAAGCAGCTCGCGGCCGGCTGGCTCGGGTAACCTCGCATCGTGGTAACATCGGCGCCGTTTCGAATCGCGTCGGGTGTCTGATGCGCCGCAGATCGTTCCTCCTGCTCCCGGCTGGTCTTCCAGCGCTCGCAGCGCTGCAGAAAGGTTCCCCGCTTCGCCGGGCCGTCGTGTCGCTCTACACCACCGACGAAGACAAGGATTGGGATACGAATGTCTCGATCCGGATCGGGCGCGGGAAAGAGACCGTCGCGCGCAAAGAGAACATCCAGGGACTGTTCAACAACTATTCGACTCAGTCCATCGATCTCGAGGTCGCTTTTCCGGTGGAGCGCGAAGAGCTGGAGCGAAGCGGTACGCTCACCATCCAGATCAGTCCAAACGGACACGACACCTGGCGCTTCGACGCCACGGTTCGTCTGGACTTCGGCGGACCCACGTTGGAAAGATCCCACAGGGGCATCACGCTCGATCAGGACAGACGCGAGTACCGCACCTCGCTGTAACAGCGGTTCACGCCAGCCTCACCAGCTGCCTTGAAACCGTTGCGACGTTCCTTCATCCTGCATCAACATCATCGTTTTCTTGACGACCGTGGTCTCGGCAGGGTTCGTCTCCTCTTCGACGAACTGCATCTCGAGTTCCACGGTCACGCGCAGGCCGGCTGGAGGTCTGCTCGCCAGCCGAAATGTAAGAGCGCCGTGCTGTACGCCCGCCCTGGAGACCTCCTGCACGATCTTGAGCGGAACCTTGTGAACGGTCCGCCTCTCGATGCGGATATTGAGCGCTTCGATCTTCGCGATCACCGTCGGACCCCGCTGGACGAAGATCGACACCACGTTGTCGTCCGGATCCCCTGAGAGCTCGAACACGACGTTTGCGGTGGCGGCCGCCAGCACGGGCTCGGCCGCTTCCGACGGCGAGATGCCGAGCAGCAGGGTGAGCGTGAGCGCCAGGACGCCACAGATGCATTTCATTTCGTCGGTTTCCTCGTGTCGCTGCACACGCGCAGACTGCTTTGCCCTCCGACCGTCGCGTTCCATCGATCGTCCGAAAAGGTCCACGGCAGCCTGCCACAGACGTCGTGCACGAGCAGATCGGGGTTCAGCACGTCGGTCGCAATGGCCACCCCGTCGCCAGCGATCGCCGCAGACAATAAGCGATTCCCATCGGAATTGAAACTGATTGCGACAATGGACGGCGCCCCGAGCAGTCGTGACCGCTCCTCGAGGGACGGCACGCCGAAGACGCGGACATTGATGTCGGGACCGCTGCGTGCGGGAACCGTCCGTACCGCCAGTGCCTGGCCGTTGGGACTGAATTCGATGTCCAGCACGTCTCCGGTCAGCTCCACGGGAAGTCCACGCCTGCCGCCATCGGCGGCGTCATAGAGCTGCAGATGCGATCCGGCCCCCACGGCGAGCCATTTGCCATCCGGGCTGTACGCGAGTGCCCTCACGCCGCTGCTTTCACGAGCCGCCGGAAACCGGTCGCGGCCGTCCAGATCGAGGAACGCGACGGTGCCTTCGAACGTGCCGACCGCCAGCAGGGATCCGTTGCGGTTGAATCTCACCGTCCACGCCTGATCCCCGTTCGCGATCTTGCGCCCCCATAGCACCTTCCCCGATCCGCTGTCGATCAGGGTGACCGTAGAATCCGCCGTTCCCGTCGCGAGGTGCCGCCCGCTCGGCCCGAACGCGACGGCGTCCACGACGGAGTCATGTTCGACGCGGAGGTCCTGGCGGCCGCTCTCCACGTCGAAGACGCGAACGCTGCGGTCCTGTCCGGCGGCGGCGAGACGGCGGGCATCGGGGCTGAACGTCAGGGCATAGAGGGCGGAGCCGGTCGTCAGCGGCGGGCCGCTGGGCCGCCCGCTCCCATCGAACACACGGACCACGCCGTCCGCGTCGGCCGATGCGACGCGCGTACCGCTGTTGCCGAACGCTCCGGTCCGTTCGGCGACGGCTGCCGACGCGGCGAGCGGTCCGATATTCGGGGTGATGTCGAACACCCAGGCAATGCGATGACGGCCCGACACAGCCACGGTGTTTGCGCGACCGAATGCGATGGCGGAGATCGGGCCCAGGAGCTCGCTCTGCGCGATCAACTGGAGGCGACCCGTGCGCAGCGAAAAAACACGGAGCACGCTGTCGTCGCCGCCTGCCGCGACGGTATTGCCATCGTCGCTCACCGACAGCGCCCGCAGGGCGGTGCGCGTGCTCACGGCTGTTCGCGCGTTGGCGCGAACGTCGAGGAGGTTGATCACGCCGTCCTGACCGGCCGACACCATGTAGCCGTCGTTTCCACCCCACGCGACAGCGTTCACCGGCCCGCTATGAGGCACTTGCATGGGGTCGCGGCGATTCGACACGTCGAAGATTCGGGCGGTCCCGTCGGCACTGGCGGTTGCCAGATAACGGCCGTCGCGGCTGAAGCTGACGGTCCGTACCTGATCGTCGTGGTGAAATCGAACGAGGGGACGGCTGCCCTGGACATCGATCACGCTGACGGTCCCTGACCCTCCGGCGACGCCCAGCAGCGTGCCATCGAGACTGAATGCCAGCCCGGCCACCGAATCGTCGTCCTGTTCGAACGTGCGAACGACAGTGGGATTCGCAGGGCTGAACATCCTCACTGTCGATTCGTTGCCCCCGGTCGCGACCCATTTCGAATCAGGCGTGAACGCGATCGTTCGAACCGGCTTGTCGTGAGGAACCCGACCGACCTGGCCGCCATCGGTGATTCGAAACACTCCCGCCGTGCGGTCGTCCGAGGCAGTCGCCAGGTACTGTCCATCCCCGCTGAAGGCGATGGCGCGGACAGGTGCGCCATGGCGGAACGACCAGAGCTGGCGCGCGGTCGCCGCATCGAACAGATGCACGGCGTTGTCGTCGCCGCCAGTCGCGACATAGCGGCCCGATCGATCGAACGCGATTGCCCGGACCGCTCCCTTTTCGTCCAGTTCGTGCGTGAGCGACGCGATCGGTTGCGCGAGCACGCCGAGGGCGCGGCGCAACACGATGTCGGCGTCGAGACTGGCGTTGAGAGAATGCGATTCGGCGGCAATCAACGCGGCGTTGTTGACGGCTGCCATCGGGTCGGCGCTCGCCGAGATCGCTTTGGATGCGAGCTCGCGGGCGAGCGCCTGATTGCTCGCGCGCTCGGCTCGCAGATACAGATACACGATGAAACCGACAGCCACGCACGCTGCCGTCGAGAGTGACACGAGCAGAAGGACGATGCCGCGCTGTTTCAGGCGACTGCGGTCGAGAAACGCCATCGCTCGCTGGAACGACTGACCGTCGTCGGGCGTGTACCGCTGCGCCCAGGCTGCGTTGGGATCTTCCCGCTGCCTCCAGTCGAGCGCCTGCCTCAACTCGGGATTGCGATAGGCCGCCATCTGCTGTGCCGCCGAATGAGCGAGGCGCAGGTACGTCTGCGCCGATCGCGATTCTTCCTCACTCCACGACCCGAGACGATCCCACAGTCTGATGAGACTCTCGTGTGGAATGTCGATGAGAGGGTCGGTGGGCCGTTCCTCGCTCTCGTGCACGACGAGGAAGCCTCGGCGGCGGAAGATCGCGATCACGTCGGCGACCTCATCGGGCGGTGCCGACGCGACCTCCGCGAGCTCCTTCAGAGACGTGGGACGCCGCGTCTGCTCGACGGGCACACCCGCCGTGACGAGCCGCTGAAAGATACGGCGCCCGATTTCCTCGCGGCGCCGGCTTTTCAGCTCGGCGAAGGCGTTGTCGGCGTCCAGATTGAGTGCGCGCGCCACGCGGCCCGTCGCGTCGTAGTGTTCCACGTCGACTGGCAGGCCGGCACTGCGCGCCGCCGCGGATGTTTCCCACGTGCGTAACAGCACGTGTTGCAGGATTGGCAGTTGGTCGGTGCCATCATCGCGCTCGACGTCGTTGACGACCTGCTGCACCAGACGTGGCGTGATTTGCGCGCCGGCCATGCCGGCTGGACCTTCGATGGCTTCGATCTGCTGCTCGCGAGACATGCGGGGAACGACGTACTGCGAATCGCTGAGCGCTTCCGGCAGGCCGGGAAACTGCGAGCAGTGTCCCAGATAGTCGGACCGCATCGTGATGACCACGCAAATTGGGGACACCGCGGGCGCGAACCCGGGCATCTCCACCCGGCCCGCTGCAGTCAGCAGCAGCTTCACGAACGCATACGAATCCTCTCGTCCTCGACGCCCCGCCTCGCTCCGAAACCGGAAGATCTCCTCGAACTGGTCGATCAACACGAACAGGTTCTCACCCGGCTGGAGATACCCGCGCGCCGCTTCGCTCAATCCGATGCTGCTCCGACCGAGCGTCGTCAGTACCTGATGCGCAGGTGCACCGAATGCTGCTGCCAGTCGGCCGGCGAGCCGCGCCACCGGGTCGGTCCCGGGATTGGATATGACGATGCGCCAGCGCGAGCCCGGTGCGCCGAGAAAACCGCGTTCCAGTGCGGGAATCAGTCCGGCGGCCACGAGCGACGACTTGCCGCTGCCCGAGGAGCCAGTGATGGCGAGAAAGCGGTGATGCTGCAGGCGGGCGAGCAGCACTTCGACCTGTTCTTCGCGGCCGAAGAACATATCCGCCATTTCCGGTGAGAACGGCAGCAGGCCGGGAAATGGGGCGAGATCGGTGGTCGACGTCGCAATCACGGCATCTCGTTTTGCGGTAGATTCTACCCAAACCGCCACATCAAGACGGTCACGAGATGTCGTATTCACAGCATTTCGGGAATGACGTGTTCATCAGCTACTCGCACGCTGACAACACGGAAGGCTGGGTGGACACCTTCCATCGGCGCTTGCAGAACCGGCTGACCCAGCTCGGGGCGCCTGCGACAGTCTGGCGCGATGCCAAATTGGGCGGGATGGACGTGTTCTCCGACGAAATCTTCGAGCAGCTGAATGCGTCCGCGGTCCTGGTCTCGATTGTCAGTCCGAACTCCGTGACGTCGCGGTGGTGTAAGAGCGAGTGACAGAAGTTCGAACAGTCAGGGGGGGCGAGCGGCGGTATACGCCATCGGAACAGGCTCCGAGGGGTAAAGGTGGTGAAGACCCCACTCAAACACGACGCGCACCGCGATCTGTTCGGAACCTTGGGCTTCGAGTTCTACGCACGCGATCACCGGGACGGTCCTTTCACCGAATTCGCCGTCGACAGCGATACATTCACCACGAAGCTCGACGAACTGGCGCAGACCCTGTATGCGACGCTGACGGAGCTCCGCCAACACTCGCCGCATCCAGCGTTCGTCGTCTATGTCGCGGCCGTCGCCGACGCGCTCGAGGAGCCCCGGAAAACGATCGTGCGGCAACTCCAGGACTGGGGCTGCACCGTCCTGCCCGACCCTCCGGAGCTCTCCCACTCGTCGTCCACCCTGCGGCAACGGGTGAATGCCGATCTCGCTCACTGCAATCTGTCGGTCCACATCTTCGGCGAGCAACGCGGGTTCATCCCGGACGAGGAGGACGAGTCCATTCTGTTGTTGCAGTATCGGATGGCGTGTGAACGCGGCGTGGAGCGCATCACCTTCTCGCCGGCAGGCACATCGATCCATCCGGCCATTGCCACGGTGCTGTCGGGCGACGCCGGCCCGGGAATCGACCGTATCGAAGACAAGACGCTCGATCGGCTTCTGGAAGCGCTCGAAGAGCGCATCCGCCGCCGACGCAGCGACACGCCGCGTGTCGAGCAGCAGACGCCCAACCTGTACGTGATCTGCGATGACACGGACTGGGAGTCGGCACTGGAAGTTCAGACCTGCCTGAGCGGGAGGTACGGGGTGTGGCTGCCCATCCGTCATGTGGGCGAGCAACGACTGCGGCTGCGGGATCATCGCGAGGCGCTGAGGCGCAGCGACGCCGCGCTGTTGTACTGGGGTCGCGCCGAAGAAGGATGGTTCCGCAGAAATCTCTGGGAGCTCTTGAGTGCGCGGACGAAGCGGCGCAATCAATTTCTCCCGGCTGTCTGCGTCAGCAGTCCGCCCGTTCGGGAGCGAGAACAATACCGTCGCCCCGATCTGCGATTCGAACAGGTCGATGAACTCCGGTGCGATTCGTTGCGAACGCTCGTGTCATCGCTTCTCCAGACTCCCAGGTAAGGCGGCTGGCTCGGACAGTCACGACTCGTGATTGACGTGCTCGTCGTCGGCGCCGGCGTGATCGGTGCGAGCGTCGCATGGCATCTCGCCGTACGCGGCTGCCGCAACGTGCGCGTGATCGATCGCGCTCCGCAGCCGGGCGGCGGCAGCACTGCGCGAGCAACGGGCGGCTTCCGGGCACAGTTCGGCAGCGACGTCAACGTGCGACTCTCGCTCCTCGCGCGGGAGAAGCTGCGGCGATTTCGCGAGGAGGTCGGCGTCGATCCCGGATATCGGCCGGTCGGCTATCTGTTCATCGCCCGACGCGAGGAGGATTTCGTTCGACTTCGCGAAGCGCAGGCGATTCAGCATGCAGCAGGGCTGACCGAGGTGCGGATGGTCGAGGAGGGCGCGTTCTGCCCCACGGACGGCTTCATTGCGCCGATGCAGATCCTGACCGGCTACATCGATGCGGCGACGGCGATGGGTGTCCGCTTCGACTTCGGTGTCGAGTACACGCCGGAGATGCAGGGCGGCACGATCGTGAATGCCGCGGGCGCGTGGGCGGGACAGATCGCGGACGTTCCGGTGCAGCCGCTCTGTCGTCAGATTCTCCCAACGATCGGAACAGGAGCGCTCGATCCCGATGGTCCGATGAAGATCTGGCTGGAGGATTGGTTTCACTTTCGCGTGCGCGACGGCCGGGCACTGCTCCTCTGGCCCGGCGGCGAGCAGCGCAGCGAGGCGACCGTCGATCCGGCGTGGCTCGATCAGGTGCAGTCGATCGCGCGCGAGCGCGTGCCGGAGCTGGCGGGCGTGCCCTTTGACCGCTCTGGCGCGTGGGCGGGACTGTACGAGATGTCACCGGACGGGCACGCCATCGTCGGCCGTGTCGGCAACTGGGTGTATGCGAACGGCTCGAGCGGTCACGGCGTCATGCACGCTCCCGCGATCGGACAGATCGTGTCCGAGATCATCCTCGATGGCGTGAACCGATGGCCTGAACTGCGCCCATCGCGGTTCGTCGAAGGCCAGCCAATACGGGGTATCGAACTGCTCTAGTGCCGTGGCCGCGACGTAGCGGCTCTGCGAACGGGTCGCGCTATGACGCAGTGCGGGACCATATGTCCGTAGGAAAACCCTAGCAAGTGCTTGGTCACACCCATTTGCTCGACGGCGGATGCTGAGGTGCGTGGATCAAACGGGTTTTCCGTAGCGACATATGGTT
>Ga0111539_10003614_pt1 | contig 20365 bp, 14 predicted proteins | sample RhiMethybrSRZTD1_FD_79667 | JGI IMG/M metagenome (GOLD analysis project Ga0111539, IMG submission 79667) | Populus rhizosphere microbial communities from Tennessee, USA - Rhizosphere MetaG P. TD hybrid SRZTD1 (version 2) (version 2) | ecosystem: Host-associated > Plants > Roots > Rhizosphere >... | reverse complement strand
TTACGGCGGGTACGCGACGCTGGTGGGCCTGACCTTCACGCCGGATTTCTTCGCGGCGGGTGTGGACATCGTCGGCCCGTCGCATCTCAAGACGCTGCTGGAGACGATCCCGCCGTACTGGGCGCCGATCAAGGCGGTCTTCGATCAGCGCATGGGCTCTTTGAACGAGCCGGAGTTCCTCGACTCGATCTCACCGCTGACGAAGGTCGATGCGATCAGCAAGCCGCTGTTGATCGGCCAGGGCGCCAATGATCCGCGCGTCAAGCAGGCCGAGGCGCAGCAGATCGTCAGCGCGATGCAGGCCAAGAACCTGCCGGTCACGTATGTGCTGTTCCCCGATGAGGGGCACGGCTTCGCGCGTCCGGAGAACAACATGGCGTTCTTCGCCGTGACCGAGCAGTTCCTGTCGCAGCACCTGGGCGGCCGCGCGGAATCGATCGGCAGCGCCGTGCGGCAGTCGTCGGCCAAGATCGAAGCTGGCGCGGACCTGGTGCCGGGACTGCAGGCGGCGGTTGAGAACTGATCTCACTTCCGGTCGCTCTTGAGAATCGTGTACACCAGCATCGCGCCGGCGACGATTGCCGCGGCGAACAGGAGCATCGCCAAGCCCGGGTAGCCGGCGATGGTGAACCTCGTCTCCACGCGCATCAGGAGCGCGGCCCCGACGATCATCGCCGCGATGACCAGTCCCACCGTGATCCGGTTGGCGATTTTCTGCAGTCCTTTGATCAGTTCCGCTTCATCGATAGCATCCACCTCGATCGAAAACTTGTTGGCGGCGATGTTCTCGAGAATGCGATTGGCCCGGTCCGGCAGCCGCTGCATGAAGTCACTGGCTTCCAGCAGCGCGCTGAGCGTGTTGCCCTTGCTGAACTTCTCCTGCATGCGCTGCCGCATGAGGTCGTTGGCGTTGCGGCGGATCGAGGCGTGGGGATCGAACTCCGGATCGAGCGTGCGCGTGATGATGTCGAGGTTCAGCAGCGCCTTGCCGATCATCGTGAATTCCTGCGGCAGGCGAATGCCGGTCTCGGCCGCGATGCCGAACAACTCCTGCACCACCTTGCCGGCCGACATGTCCTTGACGTTGAGGTTGTGGTGACGGCCGACGAACTCGGCGGCGCAGCGGCGGAAGGCCTCCTCGTCGGCGTCGTCGGTGCGCTCGCCGACGGCGATGGCGATATCGGCGGCGTCATCGCCCCGGCCTTCGCTCACCGCCAGCAGCAGCCGCACCAGCGCCTCCTGCAGTTTCGGCGTCAGCCGCGCCACCATGCCCAGGTCGATCAGCCCCAGGCGGCCATCCTGGGTGAGCAGCACATTGCCGGGGTGCGGATCGGCATGGAAGAAGCCGTCGATCAGGATCTGTTTGAGGTACGCCTGTGACAGTTCCTCAGCGAGCGCGGTCCGGTCATGTTCGATGAGCACCACCGGACTGAGATCGGTGATCTTCTGGCCCTCGACCAGTTGCATGGTGATCACGCGCGACGAACAAAAGTCCGTGAATGGCTGGGGCACGATGATGCGCTTGAAGCGCAGCATGTTCTCTCCCAGCGTCTGAAGATTGCGTGCCTCCAGTCGATAATCCAGCTCTTCGAGCAGGCTCTTTCGGAGTTCGGCAAGGACGCGCTCAAAGCCGTAGCGGCGGCCGACCTCGGTGTGCTTGTCGAGGAACTGGGCCATCTCGGCGAGAGCGTCGAGGTCCGTGACGATGCCCTGGCCGATGCCGGGCCGCTGCACCTTGACGACGACCGCGCGGCCATCGCGCAGCAAGGCGCGATGCACCTGGCCCAGCGAAGCGGCAGCGACGGGGCGCCGATCGATCTCGCTGAAGATGCGCGAAGGCTTGGCCTTCAGGTCTTCCTCGATGATGCGTTCGACGTCGGCGAAGTCGAAGGGCTCGATGTCATCCTGCAGTCGGCTGAGGGCGTCGAGATACGGCTGCGAGAGCAGATCGGAGCGCGTCGAGAGCAGTTGCCCGAGTTTGATGAAGGTCGGGCCGAGGGCTTCGAGGTCGTCGGCGAGTTGCTCGGGCTTGGGATCGGCGTCGGTTTCGCCGTTGGCGATGACCGCGGCGCGATCGCCGGCCGTGTCGACCTCGGGCGTTTGCCAGCCGGCCTGGCTGGCGAGGTTCGCGCCCTGCTCGCCGCCATACTTGTACAGCAGTCGCGCAACGTTGGCGTACCGTCTCAAGTGCTCGGGTTTGAGGGAAAGTCCCATCACCATGCCGCTGGTGATTACGGATCGAGTCGCGCGAACGATGCGTTTGATCACGTCGGCTTTGAGAATGCGAACTCGACACGACAGGCGGAGTTCATGACACCACCGGATGTGTCAGCCAGCGCTGGAAGAAATCGCGCTGCTTGTCCTTGGCCTCGCTGGCCATGCGCCCAAAACCCTGGTGTTCGTTCGTCGCGCCGGTGTGTTCGTAGATCACCGTCTCGATCAATGATGGATCGGCGTAGCGCGACTTCAGCGCGTCCAGAAACGCCTGCTGGCCGGCGAGCGGCACCCATTCATCGTGCCGCGCGTGCAGCGCCTGGAAGGGAATCTCGCGCCAGCTGTCGAGGTGCTCGATGGGGTTCAGTGCGGCGATCTCGGTATCGGCCACATCGCGGAACATCTCGCGCTCAGCCTGGTGATCCCAACTTCCGGTGGTCGCTTCGACCGATGCGCATCGAAACGGATGTGGACGACACAATCGGGCCAGCGCCGCCATGCCGCCGGCCGACATCCCCCCTATCGCGAGGCGCGAGTGATCGAACACGCCTAAGTCCACGATGGCATCAACGATCCCATCGATCTCGCTGATCATTTGCATCACCACTTCAAACGCGCGATGGGCCTGCTGCAAGGATGCATCGAAGCGCTCGCCGTGACCGGGCAAATCGACCGCGCATGTGGCGATGCCGCCATTCGCGGCGCGCATCCATCGCAGGTACCTGCCCGGATCGAGTTCCTTTTTCACAGTTCGGCCGTGCATCCACAGGACGACCGGAACGCGCCGCCCGCTGTCCCAACTCGGATGGACGAGGAGGGCTGGAATCTTCGAGGAGCCCAGCCGCTGCCAGCGCGCGTTGGCGCGCAGGGCCGAGGGCATCTGCGAGAAGCGTTCGATCATCGGGCGACAAGTCAACAAACCTGCGACCCAAAAGTCAACGGCGCCGGCCCTTGCAGAGCGCCATGCGAGCATCTACGGAGTCGTCGTGATCGGTGACGCCCTCAGGTCGAACACGGTGTCCAGGCACACCATACCGTTCTTCGAAATGAGAATGTCAATGACCGGGAACGGCATAGTCGTTGGCACGATGCCGCTGTCGAATCGCTCGTAGCCTGCCGTCGTGTTCAGACCCACTCGACGTAGGTCGAGAAAGAGCCGCTGGTGGTTCGGTGTGGTCGATGTCGGCGAAGGCAGATTTCGTCGATAGAAGCCATAGCCGCGATACCTGATCGACACATCCGTTACCGTCGTGGATGGGCTCAGCACATTGAATACCACGTTCACAACGGCGTATTCGATGGGAGCGGTCGGCGTGGGGTTGATCGCCGGGATCGGCACGAGCGTGAAGGGCCCAGTCACGGGGCGCGGCATCTGCAATGGGCACATGCACGGCGGCCAGCAGCCTGTCTGCCAGGTGCTTGGCTGCGTCACGCGATAGCGCAGCACCTGGCTGGTGGGAACGGGCGCGGCAGCCACGCGAATCACGGTGTCGAAACACACGCCGCCATTGAGTGAGACGCCGAGATCCAGGCTGGGGAACGGCACGCTCGGCAGGTGCCATCCGCTGTCGAAGTGCGCGACGGACTCGTCATTGATTCGCAGGTCGAGTTCCAGTCGCTGCGCGCCGATACTCGGCGCGCCGACGCGGCGCAGGATTCCCGTGCCGGTGATGCGCCATTCATTGCTGTTGTTGATTGCCGCCAGCCAATTCACATCATCGACGCGATAGTCGAAGATTGTGGCTGTCGGCGAGGTGGGGATCGGCGTGAGGATCATCGTGCCTCGCACCGGCCCGAAGAACACTACCGGGCACAGGCACGGCGGGAAACAGCCGCGGGTCAGGCTGGCCTGCGGCGTCAAGCGGCAGATCACCGGCGCCAGATTGGTGGAAGTCAGCTGTCCTTGCGCTGGTGTGTTCGCCGCGAGGGTGGCGACAACGACCGCAACAGGAATCAGGAGCGGAGGGACCAACGCATGGACGAATCGATTCATCGGATGCTCCTGCGGCGGCATCTGTGGCCGCTCATCTGTCAGTGTGCCACAGCCCACGCCACAGTCAATGCACGGATGGCGAATCCATGGTCGATGCTATTGTACGACTGCAGGTGTTCGCACCCTGTTTGCATGAGCGCGGCCATCCTGCGGCCTGACAGATGCTGAAGATCATCGGCGGTGAACATCGCTCGCGTGTGCTCCTCTCGCCGGAGGACGATCGCACCTCGCGCCCGTACACCAGCCGCGCGAAGGAGTCGGTCTTCAATCTGTTGCGCGGCTGGTTCGATGGCGCGCGGGTGCTGGACCTGTTCGCAGGCGTCGGCACGATGGGGCTCGAGGCCGTCAGCCGCGGGGCTGCCGAGGTCGTGCTCGTGGAGCGCGATCGCGAGATCCATCGCCTGCTGCAGAAGAACATCGAGGCCCTGCGCTGCGGCGATCGCGCCAAGGCAGTGTTGGCCGATGCGCTCTCCCCTGCTGCCCTTGCCCGGGCGCCGAAGCCTGTTGATGTGGCCTTCGTCGATCCACCCTATGACCTGATGATTGATGAGCGCTCGCGACCGCGCGTGCTCGAGCAGGTGTCGCGCCTTGGCGAGATCATGGCGACCAAGAGTTTCGTCGTGCTCCGTTCGCCGATCTCGAAGGTCCAGGCCGATTTCTCGTTGCCCGGCCTGGAGGGACCCGAGGAACATGATTACGGCCACGAGATGCACGTCATGCTGTATGCGCCTAGGGATTCCTGATCGCTGAATGCCGCCACTGTGGAACGCACCGAAGAACAGGATCACAGCCAGCCGAACCTCGACGACCTCCGTGCGGCCGCCGTGACTGTCGTGCGCGATCTTGTCGAGGCCGGCCACGTCGCCTACTTCGCAGGCGGCTGCGTGCGCGACCGTCTGCTGGGCCTGCAGCCGGCCGACTACGACGTGGCGACCAGCGCGCGGCCTGAGCAGGTCAAGTCGGCCTTCCGGCGTGTGCGAGAGGTGGGCGTCGCGTTCGGCGTGATGCTCGTGCGCGTTCGTTCCCACGAGATTCAGGTGGCCACATTCCGAACCGACGGCGTCTATTCCGACGGCCGTCATCCCGACACCGTCACCTTCTCCGACGCCCAGCACGACGCGAGCCGGCGCGACTTCACCATCAATGGCCTGTTCGAGGATCCGCTGCAAGATCGCATCATCGACTTCGTGGGCGGCCGGACCGATCTGGATGCGCGCATTCTGCGGGCCATCGGCGATGCCGAGGCGCGCCTACGTGAGGATCGCCTGCGCATGCTTCGGGCGGTGCGCTTCGCCGCGAAGTTCGCGTTCGCCATCGAACCCGACACTGCCGAGGCCATTCGGCGCGGCGCCGCCGAGTTGCAGGGCGTCAGCCGCGAACGCATCGGCCAGGAAGTCAAGAAGATGCTGTGCGATGGCAATCGCGCCGTCGCGGCATGGGAGATGCAGTACCTCGGGCTCGACATGCCCGTGCTGATGGAACCCAACCGCCTGACCGCCCCGACGCGGGTCGGACGACTGCCAGAGGATGCCCCCTATTCCACCGCGCTGGCAGCCTGGCTGCTGGATCGGCACGACCCCGCAACGCAGGCGGCGAATGATCAGCCTCCCGTTGACCTTGATGAGGTCGCCGAGCGCTGGCGGCGATCGCTCCTTCTCTCCAACGAAGAGGTTGATGCGTTTCGTACCGCCCTGAACATCTATCGCACGTTGTGGGCCGGCTGGGGCCACTTGGGGGTTGCCCGACAGAAACGACTCGCGGCATCAACCGGCTTTCAGGGCGGCCTCATGCTCCTGCAGGCGACCGATCGGCAGGCGTTCGTAGATGTCCGCCGTCGAGTGCTCGATCTGTCGGAATCAGGCCTTGCCCCAACGTCTCTCATCGACGGTGAAGACCTCATTTCCTTGGGCCTGAGACCCGGGCCGGTCTTCAGCCGGGTGCTGGAGGGCGTGTACGACGCCCAGTTGGAGGGGTCGATCGAGACCCGCGATCAGGCCCTGCATCTTGCCAGGACCATCGCCTTTGCGGAGTCAGGCCACGGTCGTCGCCGCGAAGGCCCGAAATCCGGCGGAACGGACGCGGCTGGGGCCGGATAAAGAACTTTCTTGGCCTATGGGCGTCGAATATAGTTGTCGGTATCACTCCGTCGCCGATCCGCGCAATCGAGGGCTGTTCCTCTCGCGGTATGGTCGGGCATCACCGGGCTCATCCTCAACGGGCTCATCATCAAGAGGCCAAGGCATGAAGAAGCAACTCCTCGCCGTCATCGCTCTGAGCGTCGTTTCCGCGGGTTTGATGTCGCAGGCCATCGCCCAGCAAAGTGATCCGAAGGCGGCGACCGGGGCCCCGGCAGCGGCCGCAGCCACCGAGGACATCATCTACATGCGCGACGGGCGCGTGCTGCATGGCCAGATCCTTGCCGAGACCAGCCGCGGCGTCACGTTCGAGTACACCGACAGGGCGATCAAGGTCACTACGAAACTGATCCTGAAGCCCGAGGACATCGCCGAGATCATGCGCGACCAGCCCGTGGCTGATGCGCCGGCGGCCAGTGATGCCGACAAGCCCGGCGAGGTCACCGCCGTCGCCGGCCCGGCGCCCAAGCCCGGTGTCAAGAATGAATGGAAGCCCACCTACGGCGCCGCGCGTTTCGAGACCGCCGATGCCACCGTTCCATCGGTCTACATCGTCCCGATGCGTGGTCAGTTCGGCACCGACGTCCGCTCCGAGGTGTACAAGCCGGTCATCGAGGACATCCGCAAGAACAAACCCTCGCGCGTCATCATCCGGATCGACAGCGCAGACTCCTTCCCGCCCGAGTTGATGCACCCAACCGGCTACGACATCCCGCGCACCGATCCCGCCTTGGAGCGCGGCATGCTCGAGTTCGAGAACTATCGCGAACTGATTCACATGTTCCGCGATGAGCTCAGCGACATCCCGCAGATGGTGTGGATCAAGAACTCCGACGGCATCAGCGCCACCGTCGCCATGGCGTGGGACCAGATGTACATGGATCCCAAGGCCCGCTTCGGCGGCATGATCACCGTGCTGGAACAGTCGGGCGCGAACCAGTGGGCCGACAAGGACGTGCGGGCCAAGATGATGGCGGCGTGGCTGGGCATGGCCAAGTCGTTCCTGGAGAAGGGCGGCTATTCGCTCGAACTCGCTGACGCCATGCTGCAGCCCGAGAAGACGCTCAGCGGCTCGTGGAAGGGTCGCGAGGTCATCTGGCAGTTGAACAAGGACGGCGAGTATCTCGTTGATGACAGCGAGAAGCGCACCGTCAACTTCGTCGCCAAGACCGCCGAGGATCTGTGCATCAGCAAGGGCACCGCCGAGGAACTCGACGACCTGGCGCTATTGCTGGGCTACCGCGAGTATCGCGTGATCGACGGCCGTCAGGATGATGTCGTGCTTGGCTACGTCGCCGACTGGCGTCGCGAGTTCGCCAAGTGCCGCGAGAACCTGATGAACTACGAGAAGTATCTGTCGTGGGCCAACGGCGACGACACCATCGCCATGCTGGGCAAGGCCAAGCGTTGCCTTGAGGACGTGCTGGCTTCGCTCATGCGGTACAAGGCCGTCGAGATCCGACTCGGCACCGACTTCGGCATCGACAAGGTCACGCTCATCACCTACATCGAGCAGCTCAAGGAACAGTTGCGTGCACTGCAGCAGCGCAACCGCGGCGCGGCTGGCGGCGGACGCTCTGGCGCCGGCGGCGGCCGCGCGGGCAGCGGTGGCGGCCAGGAGAATCCCGGCTGACATCGCCAGTTCCGGCCTCCAGTTTGAAATGCTCCTGTTCCCGTAGCCTGCTCAAGCACCTTCGAGGAAAGTTATGAATCGAATGCAACGAATCGCCGTGTTGACCGCCGCGCTGATGCTCACAACGTTCGCCAGCGCCGGTCAGGTTGAAGTCAAACTCAAGGACGGCTCGCGCTGGCGCGGCGAGATCAACGACACCGTGCAGCTGCAGATCCAGCAGCAGGGCGTGGCCGTGCCGATGGAAGGCAAGGTCGTCAAGGTCGAGAAAGACTACATCGTGGTCGACGGCACCTATGCCGGCCAGGCGATGAAGAAGACGATCTTCAAGACGGACATCGTCACGATGAAGACGACATCGGCCGCCGCGACCGCCGATGCGACGACGCCTGAAGCCTCGGCAGACGCGAGCAAGCCCTCGGTGACAACGGACATCGTCGCCGGCAAGTACGACAAGAACGCCGTGGGCGTCTTCGTCCTTCCCATGAAAGGTATGGTGGGCGAAGGCTTCCGCAGCGATGAGATCAAGCGTCTCGCCGAGCACTGCGATCAATACGGCCCCGGCCAGATCATCGTGCTCGAGATCGAATCGGGCGGCGGCCTGGGTATTGAGATGGAGAAGATCCATCTCACCATCGCCGAGATTCGCAAGCGACACCGCGTGGTCGCCTGGATCAAGGAGGCGATCTCCGCCGCGGCCGCGACTGCCAGCAATTGCAATGAAATCTACTTCTACACCACCGGCACGCTGGGCGCGATGACCGGCTTCGCCGGTGGCGTCTCGCTGCAGGGCGAGGAACTGCAGAAGTGGCTCACTTCCGCCGGCAACTGGATGGAGTCCGGCGGGCGCAGCCGCTACATCGCCGAGGCCATGATCGACGATGAGAAACTGCTGTCCTATGACAAGGATCTGGCTACCGGCGAAGTGACCTGGCACAACGACAAGTCCGGCGCTGTGGTCCTCTCAGATGAGAAGACCAACCTCGTGTTCACCGCCACGACCGCGACCGATTCGAAGTTCGCTGACGGCATCGCCGACACGCCCGAGCAGTTGGCGAAACTTCTCAACATGCCGAAGTGGAACGAGAAGGACGACTACGGCCGCAAGATCTCCAAGGAGTGGCTGGACCTTGTCGACCAGGCCAAGGAGGAACTCCCTCTGCTGGCGGCCCGCTACCAATACAAGAACGCCGTTGACGGTGGCAAGGTCAAGGTGGGAACGCAGATTCAGATCATCAAGGAGCTCATCCGATGGTGGGATCGTTGCCCCAACGTGTGCTTCCTGAGCGGTCTGCCGCCCAAGGAGGACCTGCAGCGGCAACTCGAGGAACTCAAGCGTGCCCTCTCCCGAATGAACTGATTGATTGACGGTGTCAGTGCCCTTCCGGGCATTTACTCGAAACAGCAACGCCGCCCGGCATGCCGGGCGGCGTCCTTTTTGCGCTGCGCCACGTGTCGCAGAATACCTTGATTGAGACATGCGAGACGACTCGCGGCACCGCATAATGAATCGTGTAGAACCAGAGTTCAGGAGGCCTGCCCATGCTCGACCTGCTCTTCTCTGATCACGCTGCCTGGTTTGGTGTGCCGGCCGTCGTCGGCACCGTCTTCTTCGCCTTGCGCATGGCCCTCATGCTCATGGGCGGCGACTTCGGCCATCACGACATCGATGCGGGCGGCGCGGACCTGCATCATGGCGACCCCGGCGAAGCGTTCAAGGTTCTGTCCATTCAGAGCATCGCGGCGTTCATGATGGGTTTCGGCTGGGGCGGGTTGGGCGGACTGCGCGGCGCTGACTGGCCTTGGTCGGCCTCCACGCTCTTCGCCCTTGGCTGCGGCGTTGGCATGATGTGGCTGCTGGCCATGCTCCTGCGAGGCGTGGTGGCCCTGCAATCCAGCGGTAACGTCTCGGCCGAGGACGCCATCGGGGGCGAGGCGAGCGTCTACCTCACCGTGCCGGGCCAGCGCGCGGGACGCGGACAAGTTCAGGTGGTCGTGAACGGCCGGCAACGGATGTACAACGCCGTGACCGAAGGCGAGGCCTTGCCCACGCACAGTCGCGTGCGGATCACCAGGGTCAACGATGATCACACGGTCACCGTGACGCCCGTGTAAGGTCTCTGCGCGATCGCCGGGTTGGATGTACGCCGTTCGTCGTCCGTGGCGGGCTTGCCTCAGGCCACGAACAACGAACCACGAACAACCGACCCCGGAGACTTCCATGATCACTCTGCTTGCCCTCGAACCCGTCATGTGGCTCGGCCTTACCGGCGCCGTTCTGCTGTTGCTGCTGTTCTTCATCGCCTTCGTGGTGGCGCGCTACAAACGATGCCCCAGCAACATGGTGCTGGTGAAGTACGGCAACGTCGGCGGGGCCAAGGCCGCCAAGTGCATTCACGGCGGCGCGACGTTCGTCTGGCCGCTCATCCAGGACTATGGCTACCTGAGGCTTGAGCCGATGGTCATCGAGATTCCACTCGAAGGCGCCCTCTCGCTCAACAACATCCGCGTCAATGTGCCTTCGACATTCACCGTCGGCATCTCGACCGATCCGGTGTTGATGAACAACGCTGCCGAGCGCTTGCTCGGCCTGGACGAGAACCGCGTGCGCGAGCAGGCCCAGGACATCATCCTCGGTCAATTGCGACTGGTCATCGCGACGCTGTCGATCGAAGAGATCAACCGTGATCGCGAGAAGTTCATGGGTCTGATCAACGAGAACGTCGATCAGGAAATCAACAAGATCGGCCTGCAACTGATCAATGTGAACATCCGCGACATCACCGATGAAAGCGGATACATCGAGGCGATCGGCAAGCGCGCCGCGGCCGAGGCCATCAACCGCGCCAAGGTCGAGGTCGCCCAGCAGGAGCGCGACGGCACCACCGGCGAGGCGGTGGCGGTGCGCGAGCGCACGGTGAACGTGGCCCGCGAAAGCGCGACCGCCACCGAAGGCCGCAAACAGGCGGAACTCAGTCAGCGCATGGCGCTGGCCGGGCTGGAAGCCAAGGCGGTAACGAGCGAAGTGGAGGCGAAGCGCGACCAGGAAATCGCCGCCGCGACGCGCACCGCCGAGACCATCGCCGCCAAGAAGCAGGCCGAGCAGGAGCAGCGCATCCGCGTGGCGGAGGCCGAATCGCAGGCCGTGACCGGCGAGAATACCGCGCAGGAACGCATCGCTGAATCGAGCGCGAAACTTGGCGAGATTCAGGCCGATGCGCGCCGCCGATCGGAAGTAGCCAGCGCCAAGGCCCGCGAAGCGATCCTGCTCGCCGAGCGAGATCAGGAACTGGCTCGCCTCGCGAAAGAACAGATCGCGCCGCAGGAAGTCGAGAAGAAGCGCATCGAGATCGCCGCCGCCGCCGAAGCCGAGAAGCGCCGCATCGAAGCCAAGGGCGAAGCCGACGCGATTCTGCTCAAGTACACCGCCGAGGCGAGCGGCACGCAGAAGGTGCTCGAAGCCAAGGCCGAGGGCTACCGCAAGCTCATCGAGGCGTGCGGCATGAACGCCCAAGTCGGCCCGACGCTGCTGCTTATCGAGCAGTTGCCGCAGCTGGTCGCAGAGCAGGTCAAGGCGATCCAGAACCTCAAGATCGACAAGATCACGGTCTGGGATACCGGGACCGGCAACGGCTCGGGTCGGAACACCACAGCGGATTTCCTTGCCGGTATGGTCGGCTCGCTGCCGAAACTGCACGAACTGGCCAGACAGGCGGGCATAGAACTGCCGCCGCTGCTGGGCAAGTTGAGCGACCAGCAGCATTCATCCGCCAACGGCGAGGATCGACCGCTCCCCCGGACTGAATCGAAGAAGGTCTAGCGTCGCTTGGAGTCGACACGCGCCTGCGGCCTCACGCCGTCGCCGCCGCTCAAGGATGCAATTCGGATTTGAACGGAATCGCCGTCGCTCTCGGCCTCGGTCCGTGCAGCCGCCATGTGATCCGAGTACGATGGCTCTTGCTCAGAGCCGTGACTGGCGGACTCTGCGAATGGCTGCGACAGGCGATGACGGCGTACGCTGGACGGGAGCGGCTCGACTCGCGTTGCGACTCGGAGCAGGCGCGATGCTTGTCGCCCTCGGTTGGCAAATGACGCGGGCATATTCTCGCGCGAATGAGCCGCCGGCGCGGCAGGTCGCGGCCGAGTTCCTTGACTCAGTCGGCTGCAGCATGACGCCTCCGGCGACCAGTGGGCCACCGGCCTTCACCGACATCACCCTTGAGGCCGGCCTGAACTTTGTTCACGACAACGACGCCAATGGGCGCTTCGCGCTGCCCGAGATCATTGGCTCCGGATGCGCTCTTCTGGATTACGACGGCGACGATGACCTCGACATCTTCCTCGCGGCCGGCGGGCCGATTACCGGCGAGCGTACGCCGCAGCGCTGCGCCTTGTACCGTAATGAGGCCGGGCGGTTCTCCGATGTGACCGATGCAAGCAGGGCCGGCGTTCCCGGCCCGGCTTACGGCGTAACCTGTGCCGATTACGACCGGGATGGCGACGTCGATATCTTCATCACATGCCTCGGTCCTGATGTTCTGCTTCACAACAACGGCAATGGCACGTTCGACGATGTCTCGGACGTCGCCGGTGTCGCTGACCCAGGTTTCGGCACGGGCGCTACGTTCTTCGACTTCGATCGCGATGGCTGGCTCGATCTGTATGTCTGCCGTTATGTCGATTGGCGGCCTGCAATCGAGCAGAGTTGCTTTGCACCCGTTGGGCTTCGCGACTATTGCCATCCGACGACGTACGAAGCGCCATCGGTGCATCGGCTCTACCACAACCGCGGCGATGGTACATTTGAGGACGTGACCGAGGCTGCCGGCATAAGCGCGGCGCGCGGCAACGGCCTGGGCGCCGCGGCAGAGGATTTCGACGGCGATGGCCGGGTCGATCTCTACGTTGCCAACGATGCCACACCGGCGTTCCTCTGGCACAACATGGGCGACGGTCGCTTCGAGAACGTGGCCGACAATCGCGGTTGTGCCTACGACTGTCGAGGCATCGCGATCGCCGGGATGGGCGTCGCCTGCGAGGACTTCGATGCCGATGGCGACTTCGATCTGATGGTCACGAACATTCGCGGGCAGTCGCATCTGTTGCTGGAAAACAACGCCGGCGCCTTCTCAGATATCAGTTCGGCCATGGGCGCGCCGCGATGGAGCCTTTCTCGTACCGGCTTTGGCATCTGCGTCTTCGATCAGGATCTTGATGGCTCGCTCGATGCGTTCATCGCCAATGGTGCCGTGAATCTCTCGCCCGCGGCGCTGCATGGCGAGAGCCCCTACGCCGAGCCGCAGCAGTTTGTGCGTTTCGACGATGGCAGGCTGGTCGACGCCTCTGGGGGCTCCGGCGCCGATTTCGTCGATGTTGGCCGCGGCGCTGCTTCGGGCGATATCGATGGCGATGGCGACGTCGATCTTCTGGCATCCAGCAACAACGGCCGTGCGCGACTGCTTCGAAACGACGCCCCAGTCGGCAACCATTGGCTGATGGTCGATGCACGGCTTTCGAACGGGCTGACTTCCGCCATCGGCGCCGAGATCGAGGCGCATGCCGGCGATCGCGTATGGCATCGGATCGTGCGCCCCAACATCGGCTATCTGAGCAGCAGCGATCCGCGCGTGCATTTCGGCCTTGGAAACGCGATGGTCGTGGATCGGCTGATCGTCCGATGGCCGGACGGATCGCGGGCCGAGCGTACAGACGTCGCCACCAACCAGGTGCTCCGCGTTGTGCAAGATCTGCCCGCGGAGGTGGTGCCATGAGCGGATCTTGTTCGCCATCCCTGGCGCTCGATGCAGTCAGCATCGGCGTCATTGCTGTCGGCAGCGCGATCCTCATGGGATGGTGGATTCCGGTGGCATCACTTCAGCCAACGCTGATGCCTCCTGTCAACGTGGTGACCGCCAGCGACGGACTGCGGCACGCAGAGGTCGACCATGCGGCCCTGAAGGGCGCGTGTGCCGCGGCCGGCCTTCCACAACCGCCCGATGTCAACAGGATCGATGCCGTACCCGTCGACCGGCTCGTGACCGCCATGAATGATTGGGTGCAGGAGCGCGAGCCGGCGGCGTTGGGACGGATGGGACAGATCTATCTCGCGCTGGGCTTCGACGCCCCGGCCCTCGAGTGTTTCGCTGCAGCCGCGTCGCTTGAGCCTGAGCCAACACTGTGGACGTACATGGCCGGGGTGTGCTGTCAGTCGCTGGGCCAGCACGAGGCGGCGCAGACCTTGCTCGAGCGCGCCCGCACGCGCGAGCCGAGCTACCCAACGACGTTCGCACGGCTCGCCACATTGGCGCTCGAGGAAGGTGAACTCGAGCGCGCTGGTCGACTCTTCGGGGCCCATATCGAGCGTCAGCCGGGCTCGGTGTTGGGATACAACGGCATGGGTCAGGTGGCGCTGGCGGGCGGGAATGCAAGGGACGCGGAGAAGTGGTTTGAACGGGCGGTTGCCGCGTCGCCCGATGATTTCCGTGCATGGCGCCTCTACAGCCGGGCGCTGGCGCTCAATGGGAACACCGACGGCTCTCGTCAGGCCCTTGCCCGTGCTGCAGGGCTGACGCAATACGAGGGCTGGGCCGCGTTCGATGAGCGGCTCGGCCAGGCCCACGAGGTCGCCGCGACCCAATCGAGCCTTGAGGAGGCGGTCCGTCGCGCGCTGGGCGATCGTGATCCAAGCCGCGCCATGGCCGCGCTGGAAGTGCTGCACGAGCGGCGTCCGCAGGATATCGCCACCATCGGCAATCTCGCCCTTGTCTATCAGCGCGCTGGGAGGCACGCCGAGGCGATGACGATGATTCGTGATGGGTGCGCGACGCATCCCGATTCGATCCTTGCGCATGAGCGTCTTGCGGACATCGCCATTCTGCAGCAGCGATTCGACGAGGCCCTGGCCGCCACCGAGACGCTGATTCGCCTCGATCCGCGCTCGGTGCGCGGCCACGAACTGCGCGGTCGAGTCCAATATGCGCTCAACAGGCAGGATGAAGGCATCGCCAGCGTGACGCGCGCCCTCGAATTGGCTCCCGAGCGCGGTGATCTGCGAATCCTGCTGGCGACGCTGCTTCTTCACGCCGGCCGAGCCGCGGAGGCCGAGCCCATCGTCCTGGACGTATTGAAGCGAGATGCCGGCAATCAGCAGGCCAAAGCCATGCTCGAGAGCATACGCGCGCAGGGCAGCGGCAAGCCTACCTACGGGCCAGGATGAGGGTCTGCTGAAGGCACTACTCAAGTCCGAGAGCCTTCTTGAGCGGTCCGACGTGCTTCTCGTAGTTCTTCCAGCGGCCGATGGATGAGTCGTAGATGGGCTTGTTGACCTGGTCGAAACTGAGCGTCATCACCGTGCGCTCGGCTTCCCAGTAGCGCATGCAGCGGTCATCCCACGGCAGACCGAGGAAGTCGATGATCTGCCTCGTGATGCGCTCCTGATCGGCGACGAGTTCCTCGTACTGCACGGTCAGTATTGGAAGATCCAGGACCTGTTTCCAGTGATCCATCAGACGCTCGTGTTGAAGATAGACCAGGCCGAGATGCTCCAGGCTCGTGACATACGGCATCGTCTTTGAATTGAGGTAGCGCGTGAAGCACGAAAGGCAGTTGTCAAGCGGATCACGCCGCACATGAATGATGCGAGCGCCGGGCAAGAGCATCCAGATCAGTCCGACCTGCTCATACTGCTCAAGCATCTTGTTGGTGACGCGCTGTGCCGATCCTCCAAGTTCCCTGAGCCGGCACAGATACCTGCCGCCGAGACGATCGGCAATCGCAGGCGTGATGTCCGCGACAGAGTCGGGGTAGAGGTACATCGAGCCCGTTTCCGCAGTGATCGAGCGCGCGATGGCGATCATGTCAGGGATCTCACCGGCGCCATAGGTCTCTGGATGCGAGGCGATGATCTGCTCGACCAGCGACATCCCCGAGCGCGGCAGTCCGATGAGGAATACGGGCAGCTGCGATTTCTCAGTTGCGCGAGCGAGCATGCGAAGGTTGCTGCGCGAAAACGTCGCCAGCAACGCCTCGACATGCTGCAGGAACTCAGACGGCGCAAATACCCCCGACGACCGTGCGTGTGCCTTGAGGCACGCGGCCATGGCATCCTCGTACCGGCCGATCTTGTCACAGGTCTTGGCGACCTGCATCCAGTTGATGCGGCTCACGTCAGCAGATGACGCCGGATCGGCGGCGGCGCGCCGCGCCCAGTCGATGGATTCCTCGTGTCGGCCGAGCGCGTCCAGTATGCGCGCCGCCAGGCCCGCCGACGACGGCGAAGCGGTTTGCTCGGAGAGCAACGGCTGCAGCGTTTCCCAGGCCGCGGCCGACTCGTGGCACTGCACCTGAGCCTCGACTTTCTGCATCAGCAGCGTGGCATCGCCCGGGTGCACGGCCAGACCCGCATCGCACGCGGCAACAGCCTCAGCAGAACGCCCCATGCCGTGGAGGATGCGAGCGTGCAGCGTAATGGCCGCCAGATGCTTCGGCGCAGCCGACAGACAGCGCTCGACATCGGCAAGGCCGGCGGTCAGATTGCCCATCTGGTAATGAATGGCCGCGAGCAGCAGAAGGAGTTCGGCCGATCGTTCATCCCGGCGCAGCAGGCCCAGAGCCATGTCGCGCGCCGCCTGCAGCATCCCCTGGCGCATCAGCGCGAACACCTGTTGCACGCTGGCCGGCGCCTGCCGAACGCCTGGTTGATGGCGGGACGGGCCAGGCATAGTTCTCTTTTCTCCATCGTCGTCGACCGGCGGAGCGGGCGCGGGCGCCGATTCGCCGATCAAGCGCCGGCGCGATCAGGCTCTGGCGCACGTTCTTCGTTCGGATCGTGCGAGTGAACGATTCGGCCGTCTTTCAGCGACGGGGTGGAAACATTCAACTTGGGCTTCTTTCGGTTCAACCTTCCCTTCACCCAGCCCTCAGCGAGCATGACTTCGAGGCATTGCATGGCCTTCTCAAAAAACACCGCCGCGTGCGCCGGAGACATGGTTGCGCCAAAGGTTCCCTTGAGCCGCTTGACAATGTCCTCAGCATCAGACACCGCGTGCAGCGTGTCGATGACTTTGCCGAACGTGCCATGCGTTGGCAGGAGGTGCCCGTCGCGCTGATAGCATGGAATCTTCACGACCTCGCCGTTCAAGTACTCGGGCATGTCAATGACGGTCGCGCCGGCGAGATCGAGTTCAAAGACGTTGTAATCACTTAGGGCCCATTTTGTCAGCCGGTTGGCGAACACCTGGATGGCGGATTTCACGCCCGCGACGTCATATCCACCCAGTCCAGCCTGACCCAGCACGTCATTACTGAATCCGCCTTGAGCGATCCACCGCCACGCCGCCTCCGGAGCCATAGGCATGCCGGAATCGCGGGCGATGGTGGCGCAATGGTCCTTCAGGTCGGACAACTGCCCGTTGGCTGCATACCAGTAGTCTGCAAAGCGAATGTGCTGCCTCACCCTCGCGCGCTGGGTTCGACAATAGCACGACCTGAGCCAATCCCGATCATGGTCGCCTTCATCGAGGGCCCGGATCGTGTACGCCAGTTCTCTCCCTCCGGCGTGCGTCAGCGTCAAGCCCGCCGAGAGAATCGGGTCGGCGAAGCCCGCAGCTTCGCCCACTAGGAACCAGTTCTCGCCGAAGCATCGCTCTGAAACGAACGACCAGTCCTTGGTCGTCCGCAGTACATCGCTGCGATGGGCGTTTGCGATCAGCCGCGCGATGCGGTCGTCGCGCTTGATGACTTCCTCGTAGAGTTCTTCAGGTGTCTTGCCTGATTTCTTGAAGTACTCTGCAGGGCACACAAAGCCCAGGCTCGCGCGCGACTGGCCGATGGGAATAAACCACATCCAGCCGTCAGTCAGGCTCATGACCTGGATGCGCGTGCCGCCCACGCCGATCTCGACAGCCCACTGGGCATCGTCCCAGTAGTTCCAGATGGCGATGTTCATCAGTTTGGTCGGGAGGTCGATCTGCACGCCCATCGTGCGGCGGAGAATCCCGACGTGCCCCGATGCATCGACGTAGTGGCGAGCAGTCACTCGACGGCCGTCGCGCAGCACCAAGGCTGTGACGCGATCCCCGTCGCGCTCAACCTGCCCCACCTGCGTCTCCTCACATACCTCGCAGCCCAATTCGGCCGCGTGCTTGAGCAGGATGTCATCGTAGATGGCCCGTTCGACCTGCCAAGCCGTCTGACGGCGCTGCCCCTCGTACTTCGCCGGGCGCGGCTCGGGCTTGAAATCCTTTAGTGGCAGGAACTCAAAATCCCAGAGCTCAGGCGTGCGGCCCCAACGAAACGTCGCACCGATCTTGATGGGAAAATTCGCAGCCTCCACCTTGTCCCAGCACCCCATCTCCGCGAGCACGTCTCCGATTGGCGGCAACTGGCTCTCGCCGATGTGCTCGCGCGGGAACTTCTCTTTTTCGAAGATGCAGACCTTGAGTGTGGGCCTGTACTTCTTCAGCAAACTGCCCGTGGTGCTGCCACCTGGCCCACCGCCGATGATGGCGACGTCGCAGGTGATGTCAGAGGTCGATTGTGTCGCGGAGGTCGAAACCATATCCAGTCAACTTAGGCCGGAAACCGGGTGAGTCAAGCATTACGGGAACCGCTGAGTGACTTGAGGTATGCCTCGGGCCTCACGCCTCTTCCGCGAGTCCGAGAGCCTTCTTCAGCGGTCCGAGATGCATCTCATACTTGCGCCAGCGCCCGATCGACGAATCATAGATCGGCTTGTTGACCTGATCGTAACTCAGCGTCATCACCGTGCGATCGGCTTCCCAGTAGCGTAAGCAGCGATCGTCCCACGGCAGGCCAAGGAAGTCGATGATCCGGCGGGTGATGCGCTCCTGATCGGCCACGAGTTCCTCGTACTGTACGGTCAGAATTGGCAGGTCAAGCGTGGCCTTCCAGTGATCCATCAATCGCTCGTGCTGGCGGTACACAAACCCGAGGTGTTCGAGGTTCGCGACGTACGGGATCGCTGTGAGACTCAACTCCCGGGTACAGCAACTGAGGCAGGTGTCGAGCGGGTCGCGCAACATGTGAATGACCCTTGCGCCTGGCAACAACTGCCAGATCAGTCCAACATGCTGGTAATCGTGCGGCATCTTGTTTGCGACGCGCGCCGCAGACCCGCCGAGGTGCCTGAGCCGCGCAAGGTACATGCCGCCGAGCCTGGTTGCGGTTTCCGCGGTCAGGTCCGCCGCCGCAGCCGGATACGGATAGATCGAGCCGGCTTCGGTCGTCAGCATCCTGGCGATGTTGTCGATATCCGGCAACTCTCCGGCGCCAAACGCACGTGGGTGGGCATGGATGATCTGCTCAACGAGCGTCGTGCCGGAACGCGGCATCCCCACGATAAAGACCGGAACATCAGACTGTACATTCGATCGCGCGAGTGCTCGAAGGCTCGACCCACCGAAGACATTGATCACATCGTCCAGAAGATGGGCGAATTCGGCAGGATTGAAGCTCCCCTTTTGCAGCGCGTGAGCCTCCGCGCACGCATCCATGGCGCGGTCATAATCGCCCAGCCGATCATACGTCTTGAACAACAGGAACCAGAGGCGACGGCGCTCAATCGGTGGATGGCGCACATCCGCCGCCGCCGCACGCATCCAGTGAATCGCTTCCTCAAAGCGCCCCAGCCCGTGCAAGGCACGACCGGCGAGCGTGTACACCTCAGCCCGCGCGCTGGCGTCTTTCAGCGGACCTTCAATGCATGCCAGTGCCTGCTGGTACTCGAATCGCGCTTCACGCGCCATGGCTTTCTGGAGCAGGAAGTCTGCATCGCCGGCAAAGATCTGCAGGGCCTCATCGCAGGCTGCGATGGCTGACGCCGGCTCCCCCATGTTGAACAAATTCTGCGCATGCAGCAGTCGCACATAACGATCGTGGGGCTTGACTTGGAGCGCGGCCTGCGCCAGCCGATCAACTTCTGCAAGTTCATGACGGCTGCGGGCCATGAGGGCCAGCAGTATCATCGCGTCCACGCTGCGGGGCTGGGCCTTGAGAATAGCCTCCGCCATTTCGCGGGCCGCCATGGCAAGCCCCTGCTCGAAGAGGCGCTTCGCCTCGGCAATCGTCGGTGTTTGGCGGCGAATCCCGGCCATGTCAGGCATCGTTGGAAACGAAACTACAGACTGGCTTCAACTCCCAGTGCGCGCTTGAGGGGACCCAGATGCTTCTCGTAGTGCCGCCAGCGCCCGATCGACGAATCATAGATCGGCTTGTTGACCTGATCGTAACTCAGCGTCATCACCGTGCGATCAGCTTCCCAGTAGCGTAAACAGCGATCGTCCCACGGCAGGCCAAGGAAGTCGATGATCCGGCGGGTGATGCGCTCCTGATCGGCCACGAGTTCCTCGTACTGTACGGTCAGAATTGGCAGGT
>Ga0111539_10003612_pt1 | contig 20380 bp, 14 predicted proteins | sample RhiMethybrSRZTD1_FD_79667 | JGI IMG/M metagenome (GOLD analysis project Ga0111539, IMG submission 79667) | Populus rhizosphere microbial communities from Tennessee, USA - Rhizosphere MetaG P. TD hybrid SRZTD1 (version 2) (version 2) | ecosystem: Host-associated > Plants > Roots > Rhizosphere >... | reverse complement strand
GGACCTCGGGTCGGTCGAGGCGGAGCGCCGCCGCCTGATTCCGCAGGTCGAGAATCTCAAGCGCGAGCAGAACACGTCGAGCGAGGCGGTCGCGCTGGCGAAGCGCGAGGGGCGGGATCCGAGCGGCATCTTCGCGGAGAACAAGGCGCGCGGCCAGCGGATCAAAGAGCTCGAGGCCGAACTGGCGGACGTCGAGCGCCGCCGCGACGCGCTGTTGCTGCGACTGCCAAACCTGCCGCACGAGAGCGTGCCGGTGGGGAAGTCGTCGGCGGACAACACCGAAATCCGGCGATGGGGAAGTCCGCCGGCGTTCGGATTCACGCCGAAGCCGCACTGGGAGATCGGCCAGGCGCTCGGCATTCTGGATTTCGAGCGCGCGGCGAGGATGTCCGGCGCCCGCTTCTCGGTACTCTTTGGCGCCGGCGCGCGGCTGGCGCGCTCGCTGATTCAGTTCATGCTGGATCTGCACGTCCGCGAGCACGGCTATCAGGAGGTCGAGCCGCCGTTTCTCGTCAACGCGGCCGCGCTCACGGGCACCGGCAACCTGCCGAAGTTCGAGCAGGATCTCTTTCGCGTGGCAGGGGACTGGGATCTCTATTTGATCCCGACGGCCGAAGTGCCGCTCACCAATCTCCATCGCGAGGAGATTCTGGACGGCCGGCGGCTGCCGCTGAAGTACACGGCGTACACGCCGTGCTTCCGCAGCGAAGCGGGGTCGCACGGCGCCGACGTGCGCGGGCTCATCCGGCAGCACCAGTTCGACAAGGTCGAGCTGGTGAAATTCACGACGCCGGAGCAGTCCTACGACGAGCTCGAAAAACTCACGCGCGATGCCGAGCGCGTTCTCGAGATCCTCGAGATCCCGCATCGCCGCGTCGCGCTCTGCACAGGTGATTTGGGATTCGCATCGGCGAAGACGTACGACATCGAGGTCTGGCTGCCGAGCCAGGAGGCGTACCGCGAGATCTCCTCCTGCAGCAATACGGAGGCGTTCCAGGCACGGCGCGCGCAGATTCGCTATCGGCCTGAAGGCACGGGCAAGACGCAGTTCGCGCACACGCTGAACGGATCGGGTCTCGCAGTCGGCCGCACGATGATCGCGATTCTCGAGAATTTCCAGCAGGCAGACGGGTCAGTGCACATACCTGCGGCACTCCAAAGATATATGGAGACGGACAGAATCGCGTAAGAGCGCCGCCAGAAGTACTTCGTGTCTGGAGCGGAGAAGTACGGCTGGAGAAGAGATCAGAAGTACGCTGGAGAAGAACAGAGAAGTACGGCAGTCAATTCGAAGTTCGAAGTTTGAAGTTCGAAGTTGCTCTTGCCGGAGGGATGTGTGAGTGGTTGAAACAGGCGGTCTTGAAAACCGCTGTGCGGGAAACCGCACCGGGGGTTCGAATCCCTCTCCCTCCGCCAGCCTTCGCCGCCTTTGGCGGCTTCGGCTGGGCAAGCCAGTAGCCGAAGAGTAGCGAAGGCTGTCCCGCCGTAGCGCGAAGCGCGAAGGCGGACTCTTCAATTCGCCCGAGACTCCACCTGCTTATCGAACCGAGCACGATCTCTTCAACCACGACATCGCCGCAGCCACGGTCGGGTCATCGATAGAACTCGACAGTGAATTACCGGCTGCGGGTGCCGCGATGATCTCGTCAGGATCCACCTTCTCACCGTACTGCTTACCCGTGCGATCGGCTTCGATCGCGGTCGTGAGCAGAATCATCGCGCCGTCGGGCAGCGGGAACGTCCCGTTCGCGCTGGAGAGACCGTTCGTCGGCTGACCGAAGGAGCGCGTGTACGGTCGGCCCTTGAAAGCAATCGTCACGGCTTCGCCGGAACTCGCCGTGCGCGGACCCGTCAGCACGGCAACCCACGCTCGTTCGAGTTTGCGAAGCTCCGCGGGCGGCTCGACCCCGACTGCCTGACCGGCGCGCCACGGCGGGCTCGTATTCTCGCGACTGACGAATGTCCCGAGCGGCTCCTCGCCGAGAAACGGCTTGAGGCCGGCGAGCATGGGCCACATGTTGCCGCCGGTGTTGCCGCGGAGATCGACAATCCAGCCGCAACCGGCTTGATCGATGGTGGCCGCGAGCTGCTCGTGAGCTTTCGTGGCGAAATTCTTCGCGGCCGCCGCCTCTCCGCCGCTGTAGCCCGGCACGTTCACGTAGCCGATGCGATCGCCGAGCGCTTTGACGTCGATCGGTGGATTGGCAGCGCCACCGGTGCGGAAGGCGGTCGTCGCAGCCGGCGGCATGAGAAAGCTGTGACGATCGTTCAGAGACGCGAGCAGATATCGAATCGCGGGATACACGTCTGCACTCTTGTTGGCACCGGCGGCGAACAAACGGACTTCCGGTTCGACCGCCGTCCAGTCGATGTTGTCGCGCGTCCACGCGTTCTTTCGCACGATGTCGATCGCCGCATCGACGACCGCCTTCGCGTCGGCCGCAATCGGCGCGTCGGCGCGGAGTTCGGGCCCGGCTTCGAAGCGGACCGAGCGAGCGCTGACCGATCCGGCGCCTTGCAGCATCAGGCCGATCACGACAGAAGTCGCCGAGGATGGCACCGGGAGCGTGACCGCGAACTGCACCCATTCCGAGTCCCCGCGCACCGCGCGGTCCAACCCGTTATCGAGCATCAGCATTTCGCCAGACCTGTCGACGCGCATCCAGAGCGACGCGCCGCCCGCGTTGCGCGTTTGGAGCTCGCCGCGCAACGTCGCGCGCTTCCCGCGCAACATCTCTGCGGGCACGGTGGCAGACACGACGGCAAATTGAGCGGCCGCCGTGGATGTGCCGCCCGCGGGCGCTGCGGATTTGGCGAGCGTCACCGTCGCGCCTTCGGGATCGGTTGCCAGGCCGGCGGCCGTCGCGGTGTATGTCGTGGCCGCGTCAGGCAATCGCCACGTCGACTGGCCAGGCGGGGTCTGTGCCTGGACCGCCACAACAGCGATGAGCGCCGCGGAGCTCAGTCGGAAGTACATGGTCCTGTTCGTGAGTTAGGCACGTGAGTCTAGCAAACGTGAGACGTCCGCGACTTGTCCCGCCGTAGCGCCGAAGGCGGAAGGCGGACTTGTCTCGCCGAAGCGCGGAGCGCGAAGGCGGATAAGATCGGCGGCGAATGCCGCCCCGCGCATTGCGTCGCGCCGTCAGCGTGGCCGATCTGCGGCTCGCGGCGAAGCAGCGCCTCCCGCGCGTCGTCTTCGACTACATCGACGGCGGCGCCGACGCCGAAGTGACCCTGCGCGAAAACTGCCGGGCGTTCGAAGACGTCATGCTCCGGCCTCGATCCGCCGTCGCCACCCGGACGTGCGATCTGCGAACCACCGTGCTCGGCACGACGCTCGATCTGCCCGTGCTCCTCGGACCGGTCGGCAGCAGCCGGATGTTCTACCCGCGCGGTGAAGAAGTCGCCGCTCGCGCGGCAGGCGCGGCGGGTACGGCGTACGTTCTCTCGACGCTTTCCGGCTGCCCGGTGAAAGACGTCGCGGCCGCGTCAGGCGGTCCCGTCTGGTATCAGCTCTACCTCGTCGGCGGCCGCGACGTCGCACTTGGCGCCATCGAACGCGCGAACGCCGCCGGATGCTCCGCGCTGGTCGTCACGATCGACACGCCGGTCGCAGGGCTGCGCGAGCGCGATTTCCGCAACGGTATGAAGGAGCTGGTCTCCGGAAAGCCGCTCGTCATGCTGCCGTTCATTTTTCAATTCCTGACGCGGCCGCGATGGCTGGTCTCCTATCTTGGCGACGGCGGCTTGATGTCATTTCCCAACATCGTGCTGCCGGATGGGCCGATGCCGTACGCTGACGTCGCCGCCGCGCTCGAGCAGTCGATGGTCAGCTGGTCCGACCTGCGCTGGATCCGCGACGCGTGGAAGGGGAGAGTCGTCATCAAAGGCGTGCACACCGGCGACGACGGGCGGCGGGCGCTGGATGAAGGCGCCGACGCGGTCGTCGTGTCGAATCACGGCGGCCGGCAACTGGACGGCGTGGCGCCGACGATCCGCGTGCTCCCGGAAGTCGTGGCGGCGATCGACGGGAGGATCGACGTGCTGCTCGACGGCGGTATCCGGCGGGGAAGCGACGTCGTGAAGGCGCTGTGCCTCGGCGCGAGAGCCGTATTGATCGGTCGTGCCTACGCGTACGGTCTGGGCGCCGCCGGGGGCGCTGGGGTCGCGCGCGCGCTCGAGATTCTGCGCCGTGACATCGTGCGCACGCTGCAGCTGCTCGGGGTCGAGTCGACCGGCGCGCTCGACGGATCCCTGGTCGACATTCCGAGTGAGTGGCGGCGCGCGGCTTGCTAGCGGCGCGACGCGACGTCCATGACCCAGACGTCGCCGACGTCTTCGCGCCAGCCAAAATAGATGTGTGCGGCATCGACGGCGAACGCGTTGCCTTCCAGGACTCCGCTACGGCGACTCTTCGTGAAGTCTGTGAGGCGCTGCTCTCGTTTGCCGTCCGGTGAAATGCGCCAGAAATCGAAGGTGCCAGTGCTGGTGTCGAATCTCTGGAAGTAGATCCACTGCCCATCAACCGACCATCGCGGCCGGGCGCCCAAGTTTCGAGTCACCTGTTCCGGCTTCGAGCCGGACTGGGGCGATATACGGAAGACTTGAGGGCCCCCGGCCGAATTCTGCTGAAACGCAATCCAGTTGCCGTCAGGCGACCAGTCCGGATAGCCCTCGTTCGCAGGTTCGGCGAGTAGCTTTCGCGACGAGCCGCCGCTCGAGGATGGGCGGATCCAGATGTCCAGCGATCCGCCGAGGCGGACGTTGTAGACGAGCTCCTTCCCGTTGGGAGACCATCGAGGAAACACGCTTTCACTGTTTCCCTTTGTCAGCTGCTGCGCCGGTCCGCTTTGGACGGGCTGCACCCATAGCTCGCGGTTCCCGCTGCGGTAGGAATAGAACGCAATCGCCGATCCATCGAAGGACCAGGCCGGGTTCCAATCGGCATCGGACTCCTGAGTGAACTGGCGCGGTTGGTGGCCGCCGGATGCCGGAAGAATCCAGATATCAGGGTTCCCGTTGCGGTCGGAGCTGTACGCCAGCCGCCCATCGCGAGATACGTCCAGGTACTCGACGTGGGCTTTGTCGAACGTGAGCTGCTGAGCGTCATCGAGCAGTGCGAGAGGAGTACCGCCGTTCGGCAGCCGGTATGCGTTTGCCAGCCATCGCCCTTTCCCATAGGCGACCCGGGTTCCGTCCTTGTTCACCGCGACCGTCCCCGCCTCGAGTCCGTTCGTCAATTGCACCGGCGAACCAAATGTCGAGCCGTCATCAGCGATCGGCTGGCGCCAGATGTCCATCGCGCCGCCGCGGTTCGACGTGAAATAGAGGCTCCGTGAGTCTGGTGCCCAGCTGGGGCTCCAGTCGTTGGTGCGTCCTCCGGTGATAGGGAACGCTTTGGCGTCCGAGAACCGCAGGATCCAGAGCTGGGTGACCTGCGCGGTGTAGTTCCTCGCGTCGACGTACGCGATGAATCTCTTGTCGGGCGACCAGGCGAGATCGACGCGTGCGTTGCCTTCACGACCAGGCAGTTCGATGCGCGACGTCCGGCCGTCGCGAAGATTGAGGCGCTCGAACTGGATTCGGTTGCCATCGACGATTGGATATCCGATCTCGGTACCATCCGGCGACCAGGCTGGCGGCGCGGCGCTCAACGTCTGTTGTGGCGCGATCTTGCGCGCGCTGCCCGCCAGCGCCGGCATCAGATAGATGCCGTTACCGTCCCGCCCGACCGACCAGAACGCGATCTGCAGGCCGTCTGGCGACCAGCGTGGATACAAATCCGGAGCAGGATTGTCCGACGTCCGGTTGACGGGCGGACCTCCACCGAGCTGCGTGATCCAGATATCCCCGGTGCTTCCTTCTCTCGAGTCATACGCGATCATCCGCCCGTCCGGCGACCAGCTGGGATTGCCTTCGACGCTAACGGTTGCGGCGACCTGCAACGGATTCGAGAGACGCGGCGCGGTGTCGGCTGGCTCGCGGCGCGCGTTCGTAACGCACACCGCCGTCACCACCGCGGCAATCGCCGCTGCCGCAATCGCGATTGTCCATTTCCTGTTTCCAGCCGTCGCCGGCGCAGGCGGGGACGCCGTGACGGCCGTGCCCACCGGTGTTTGGTCCGCCGACTCGCGACGGAGCAGCCGCAGCTCCGACAGAAAATCTGCCGCGGTCTGGTACCGATCGTCCGGCCGCTTCGCCAGCGCGCGCGCGACGACACGATCGAGCTCGGTCGGCACGCCCGTACGCAACGACGTCAACGGCGGCGGCATCGTGTGCGCAATTGCGTTCGCGACCGCGAGGTGGTTCTCGCCCTTGAACGGGACTTGCCCGGACACCATCTCGTGGAGCACGACGCCGAGCGACCAGAGATCGCTCCGCGCGTCCACAGTCGCGCCGAGCGTCTGCTCCGGCGACATGTAGCTCACGGTGCCGAGCGTCGTCCCCGTCTGCGTCAGCCCCGACTGCGTCAGCAGTTTCGCCAGCCCGAAGTCGACGACCTTGACGAGTCCTTCGGACGTGACCAGCACATTAGCGGGCTTGATATCGCGATGGACGATGCCGTTCTCGTGAGCCTTCTTGAGCGCCTGCGCAATTTGGATGGCGTAGTCGAGCGAATCCTCGAGCTTCAGCGGCCCGCGGTCGATTTTGGCTTTCAGCGTTTCGCCGGGGTAGTACGCCATCACCAGGAACATCTGGTCGTCCGGCGTCTCGTCGATCTCGTGGATGGTGCAGATGTTGGGGTGGTCCAGCGCGGAGGCCGCCTGCGCTTCGACGACGAACCGCTCCTTGGCGGTCGTGTCGCGGGTGAGATCCGGCGGCAGCACCTTGATCGCGACCGCGCGCCGCAGTTTCGTGTCCTCGGCGCGATAGACGATGCCCATGCCGCCGCCACCGAGCTTCTCGACGATCCGGTAATGGGAAACCGTCTGTCCGATCATTCTCCGGGGCTCGCCGTCAAATGGTCGTTCGTTATGGGAGGTCGTGAGTATAGTTCAGGGCCTCTCACGCGGTCCTCCGTCGGCTCAAAGGTCTATGATGTCTCTGCCAGCTGCCGGGGAAAGGATCCATGTCCGTCCGACGGCAATCGTGTGTCCATCCCGGCGTTCTGTTCCTGACCATCCTCATCGGTGGCAGCGCGTGGCCACGTGCTGTCCCGCTCGTCCAGACACCACCGCCGGGCGCGCCTGCGCAGACTCCGCAGTTTCGCACCGGCACCGACGTCGTGCCTGTCTACGCCACCGTGCGCGACAAGGATCGCGGCTTCGTGCTCGATCTCGCACAGGACGACTTCGAGCTGTACGACGACGGACGCAAGCAGACGATCACGCAGTTCACGACCGCCGTCCAGCCGCTCAGCGCCGTGGTGCTGATCGATGGGTCTGCCAGCATGATTCGGGAATTCAGCCGCGCCATCGAGGGCGCGCGCAATTTCGTGCTGCGCATGCAGCCCGACGATCGCGCGAAGATCGGCAGCTTTGCCGATCGCGTCGTGCTCGGGCCGCGCTTCACGTCGGACCGCGATGCGCTCCTCGCATTCCTGGACGACCAGTTCAATCTGCGCATCGGGACCGAGACCCATCTGTGGGAAGCACTCGTCGAATCGTCGCTCGCGCTGGCGGGCGAGTCCGGCAAACGCGTCGTCGTCGTGATGAGCGACGGCTACAACTTCGTCCTGCCGCCGGGATATGCGCCACAGTCGCCGGGATCGAGCGGCGGGTATCCTCCGCGCGTACCCGCGCCGCCGCCAACCGGTGGTGGTACTCCGCCGAAGCTGCCAATCCCGATCAAGCCGCCGACGCCCCCGCCGCCGCGGCCCGGGACCCCCGGTCGCGGTGTGCCGCAGCCGTCCACGCCCCCGCCGCCGAGCCCTGGATCCTTCGACCCGAGGACCTTCGGCGTGACGATGGCCGACGTCGATGCCGCTGCCGCCGAGCGCAACGTGATCGTGTACGGGTTGTCGATGTGGGTTCGGGACTCGCTGCAGGCCGAGCGTCCGAGCCGCGACCTCGCGCGCGTCGCGCTCGAGACCGGTGGCGCGTTCTACGAAGTCGGCCTGAACGATGATCTGGGTCCGGTGTTCACCGAAGTCGTCCAGCAGCTGCGGCAGCAATACGTGCTCGGATTCGTCCCGGCGGCGTTCGACGGCAAGCGGCACTCACTCACCGTGCGCGTCAAACGCCCCGGTCTCAACGTTCAGTCACGGAAGAGCTACATCGCGCTGCGCGAGAGCAGGAAATAGATCATGTTTCGCGCGTTTGTGATTCTCGGTGCGGTGTTCGACATCCTCCTGGCTCTTTTCCTCCTGCTCGTCTTCGGTTATGTGCTGGATAGCTGGCACGATCCGAACGGTGTCTGGGTCGGACTCGTCGCGACAGCGTGCTGGCTGATGGCCTTCGTGCCATCGGCCGCGGCACCGCTGGTCGGTTACCTTCTCAATCGCCGCCGGTCGGCGCCTGGCCGCATTGCGCTCGTCGTCTGGCTGCCGGCGATCGCGATCGTCGCGATCTCACTGATTGGCTTTGCCGCTGCCGCAGGCGATAGGTAATGCGGCGCCGTCGCTAAGTAGCCGAGGTTGCACCGACGATGGCCGTCAACTTCCGCCGGACATTTCTCATCCTGCTCGTCGCGGTGATCTCCCTCGCGTTCCTCTGGATGATCAGCACGTTCCTGGTCACGATCCTGCTCGCCGCATTGTTTTCAAGTGTGGCCTACGGTCTCCACCGGCAGATTGTTCGCGGCCTTGGCGGTCACGAAAAGGCGTCGGCTGTGCTGACCCTGTTGCTGCTGATCGTCGTGGTGGTGACGCCGCTGTTCTTCGTGGGAGCTGCGGTAGCCAATGAAGCGCTCCGCATCAACGAGACGATCGGGCCGCGCATCGACCGGCTGCGGCAGCCTGGCGAGCTGGATCGATGGCTGCAGCATGCGCCCGGATACACGTACGTCGAGCCCTATCGCGTGCAAATCATCACCCGCGCCGGCGAGCTCGTCGGGAACGTCGGCGGACTGGTGTTCAACGCGCTCTCGGCCACGACCAAAGCCACGGTGCTGTTCCTGTTTCACTTCGTGGTGATGCTCTACACGATGTATTTCTTCCTGACTGACGGCCCCAGGCTCGTGCGCAATGTGCTGGCGTACCTGCCGCTCGCCGAAGCTGACAAAGAAAGCATGCTGGAAAAGTTCGTCTCCGTGACGCGCGCGACGCTGAAAGGCACCGTGTTGATCGGCCTCGCGCAGGGTGTGCTCGGCGGCATCGCGTTCTGGGTCGTGGGGATCGAAGGGGCGATCTTCTGGGGAACGGTGATGACCGTGCTCTCGATCATCCCGGGCGTCGGCGGGGCGCTGGTCTGGGCACCGGCGGCCATCATCCTCGCGTCGACCGGCTCGTTCTGGCAAGGACTGGGTCTCGCGCTCTTTTGCTCGCTCATCATCGGCAGCGTCGACAACGTGCTCCGCCCAATCCTCGTCGGGCGCGACACGCAGATGCATGCGCTGATGATCTTCTTTTCGACGCTCGGCGGGTTACTGGCCTTCGGCGCGATGGGGTTCATCCTCGGGCCGATCCTCGCCGCCCTCTTTCTCACGGTGTGGGAGATGTTCGGTGTCGCGTTCCGAACCGAGCTGCGCGAAGCCCCGCCGGTCGTCGTCACGGATCGAGAAGCGCCAGGACCGGAGCGAACATCCTGATGAGCATGCTCTCCGATCGCTGGGCGCGCCCGTGACCTCGAAGCAGCACTTTTCGATGCTGCGGTCGTACACGGCAGCCGACGCGCTGACGATCGGGAATGCCGCGTGCGGCACCATCGCGGTGTTCTTGTGCCTGGACTACCTCGCGACTGGCAGTCGCCGGTTTCTCTGGACCGCGTTTCTGCTGCTGCCGCTGGCGCTCGTCTGCGACGTGCTCGACGGCTACGTCGCGCGGCTGGACCGCAAGAGGCAGTCAAGACTCGGCGCGGATCTCGATTCGCTGGCCGATGTCATCTCGTTCGGTGTCGCTCCCGCCGTGCTCGGGTTCACGCTCGGTCTGCGCGGCGGGTGGGACATGGCCATCCTGACCTATTTCGTCGTCTGCGGCGTCAGCAGGCTGGCGCGATTCAATGTGACCGCCGACGCGCTCGCCGACCCGGCCACGGGCAAGGTCAAGTACTTCGAGGGCACGCCGATCCCGACGAGCATCGTCATCGTTGCGGCGCTCGGCGTCGCCATGCTGCTCGGAAGAATCGACGACCGGCTGTGGTTCGGGGCGTATCAGCTGGGTCCGGCGCTGCTTCATCCGCTGTCGCTCGTCTATGCGGCCAGCGGCAGCGCCATGATCAGCGCGACCCTCAGAGTTCCGAAACCGTGATCAGACGCCGTCCCTACTTCCTTCTCGACAATCTGCGCCTTCATGGGTCCGAGAATCCCCAGCAGCGCTTTCTGATCGGCCGCGGCGACCTTGAACTTGTTCAGGCTCTTGACGAGGTCCTCGACGAGCGCGTCGAAGTCGGCGCTGCTGATGCCCATTCCGGCGTGCGCCGCCTTCATGTCCTTGCCGGCGTACTTGCACGGACCGCCGGTCGCCTCGCAAATCTGATCGACCAGGTTGTCCTTGAATTTCGCGAGCCGGGCGGCGTCCTTGGCGGTCGCCGCAAAGAACTTGTTGATCCGCGTGTCCGCGGCGCAGTTGGCGACGAAGTCGTCAACGACGGCGACGAGCGCCTTCCGCTCGCCGAGGCGCTGGTACAACGTCTTCTGCGTCTGGGCCTCCAGGCCTGCGATCGACACCAACACGAACGCCAATGCCAGCACTTTGTGCAGTCGCATGAGCACCCTCCGGGGGAATCGGGAATGCCGGAATTCTACGTCAACCGGGCTCTACGGACCGTGTGGCGGCGTGTCGATCCAGGCTTGTCTCATTCGACGTGTAAATTGAAGCGATCGGCTGCCGGTTCAGGAGGGACAGGGGTTGCATTTCAAGCCCTGTCCCCGCAGTCGGTGATTGAGGAACGAGGCCCGGCCGTGATCAACAGGGAGAGCAACGATGCGCGTCATGGTGATTGTGAAGGCGACGAAGAATTCCGAGGCGGGCGTGATGCCGAGCGAGAAGCTCCTCGCCGAGATGGGAAAGTTCAACGAAGAGCTGGTGAAAGCCGGCGTCATGCTGGCCGGCGAGGGGTTGAAAGCCAGCAGCAAAGGCAAGCGCGTCCGCTTTTCGGGCGGGAAGCGGGCCGTCATCGACGGGCCTTTCGCCGAGACGAAAGAGCTCATTGCCGGCTACTGGATGTGGCAGGTGAAGTCGATGGAGGAGGCCGTCGAGTGGGTCCGCCGGTGTCCCGATCCGATGCCCGGTGAGGAGGCCGAAATCGAGATCCGGCCGGTTTTCGAGGCTGACGACTTCGGCAAGGAGTTCACGCCGGAGCTGCGCGCGCAGGAGGAGCGCCTCCGCGCGGAGGTTGAGCGTCAGCAGCGCCAGAAGGCGTAGGCTCCAGCGCCCAGACTTCATCTTCGCGCTCCACCAGTTTCGTCTGCCGGCGGATGTAGTGCAGCGGATCGGTGATCGGCGCCGCCTCGATTGGCTCGGGCTCGCCGGCGCCGAACCGCTGAATGTAGTCGCGGTAGAGGCCGCTGCAAATCCGGTTGGCCGCGCACTGACTGCACTGCGGCGTGTGCACGCTCGAGCAATCGACACGCGCGTGCAGCTTCGCCACCTGGCCGTACAGCGCGCCTCTGGAGTCGGGCGTCGTACTCACCGGCGCACGAGGCAACACTCGCTGGATAGCGTACAGCACGGGCCTGATCGACGGACTGTTGACGAGGCGCTTGATCGACAGCGCCTCGGCCGCTTGTGGAATTCTCGAGATCCAGAAAAACGATCCCGTAAGCTTCAGCCACCACCACAGGCTCGACAGCGTCACCGGGTCCGACGTGTCTCCCGTCGACGTTCGCTGCGGCGGCAGCGTCGTCCACGACCAGGAGCACCAGTCCCATTCCCGGTGGTCGTAGAAGAGCTGCTGAAAGTGGTAAACCGATTTGCGGTGACGTGCCTCCACCATGCAATGTGGCACGTACCTGACGTTCGATTCGATCCCCTCTGCTTCGAGAATATCCAGCGCTTCGGTGAGCGGACCGCGGAGATCGGTGAAACGCGGGATCAGCGCGAATCGTTCCGGTCTGCCGGCCTGATCCTCGTGCGGGTTGAAACCGAGCCAGTTGACGCACAACGCCCCCGTCTCGACCGCGAGCCGCGCGATGTCCGGCAACTGCGGGGTCGACGCCGGCGTGAGCACGACGTTGAACCGGAAGGGAATGCCGCACTCCTGCAGGTTTCGCAGCGCGCGCATCTGACGCTGGTGCGCGCCCTGCCGGCCGACGAGGGTGTCGTGCACGTCGCCGAGGCCGTGGATGCTGACCTTGAAGTCGCGGACGCCGGCCGCCTGGAAGCGGCGGCAGCGCTCGAGCTGATCGAGGACGATGGCGTTCGTGATGAGCGTGGGATGCAGGCCGATTTCCACGCAGTAGCTGATGAGATCGAAAATCGCCGGGTAGAGCGTCGGCTCTCCGCCCTCGATGTCGACCGATGTGTTGCCGTAGAAGTCGACGAGCGCCCTGCAGATCTTTTTCGCCTTCTCGATCGGCATGAACGCGTGTTCGGGGTGGGTCTTCGTGTGGACGCGTGCGATGAAGTAGCAGAACTCGCAGTGCAGATTGCAGGTCTGCCCGAGCCAGACGACGCCTCTGCGGGAAGGGGAGCGCCGGGTCGTCGCCTGGAGCGGCGGCAGCGGCCGGCGGTTCTCGGAACGCGCCAGCTCGAGCGCGGCCCGAAGCTCCGTCGAGCCGGATGTGCGGCGCTCGAGCACGCTGACGGCGGCCGGGGTCATCCCAGGCCTCCCGCTGCCGATGTCGTGGTCCGTTCGGCGGCTCCGACCTGCTGTAATTCCAGCAGTCTCCGGAACAGCCGTTCGCCAAAGACGTTCCAGTCGAGGTGTGCGTCGACGTACGCCTTGCCGCGCGTCTCGCGGCCGTCGCCGCCTGTTTCCAGGACGCGCACCAGCTCTCGGGCAACGGACTGATGATCCGAGTCGACCTGGTACGTGTAGTCGGCGAAGCGCTTCAGGTCGCCGACGTCATTGCAAACGACTTTGAGACCGAGGCCGAGCATTTCGCGGAGCTTCATCGACTCGCGGAAATAGTTCACCTCGATGTCTTTGTAGTACACGACCGCCGCATCGCCGAGCAGCAGATAGTCGGCGACCTCTTGCGGCGGGACGTAGCCGGTGAATGTCGTCACCCGATCCACGCCGAGCTTCCGCGCGATCCGTTGAAATCGACGCTCGAGCGGTCCGCCGCCGATGACCAGAAACCGGAGGTTGGGAAGACGCGCGTGGGCGATGCGGATGATCTCGAGAATCGCGCCGAGGTCGCTGGCGATATTCAGGTGTGCCGTGTACACCACCAGCCTGGCGTCAGTGCCAAAGCGCGCGCGCCGCGCCTCGCTGTTCGTGCGGTCTGCCCCTGGGGGTGTCGCATTCACGCCTTGCGGCAGTTGAAAGAGCTTGTGGTCGCTGACGCCAAAGGTCTCCCGAATGAAGGAGCGCAGGCGATCGGTGTGGTACGTAACGAGATCGCAGCGTTTGGGAACCGGCAGCTGCAGCAGACGATTGACGGTGGAGAGCGGCCCCGAGCGGAAGCCGAAGTCCACGTCATCGATGTCGACGACGGTCAGGGTTCCGAACAGTTTCTTGACGAGAAGCAGGATCCCGACGTTCGGCAGCGGCTTCAGGCCGATGAGCACGTCGCACTGGATGAAAAGCACGCGGAGATAGAGAAGGAGCGAAAGAGGGTAGTGGAGCATCAAGGGAAGCGATCTGATGCCGTTCACCAGAGTGACCCGCGCGCCCGCTCGCTCCAGGCTGTTCGCCAACTGACGGGCTCGCAGGTAACTGCCCGAATCGGTGGACAGCGAGGACACGACGAGCACCCGGAGCGGATCACGCATACCGCTCCTGTCCCGCAGACGATCGGTAGCGCATCGCGACGTCGATGAGCCGCGCCGCGGTGCCGAAACTGGCGGCTATCGAGGCGCCCATCGCGCATTCGTACGAGCACAGGCACTCGCGCCTGTCGATGTAGGCCCGGATTCGGCCGGCCTCGTCGCTGTTCCAGAGCTTCCTGAAATCCATGCCGACATCGCGAAGGTTGCCGATCTTCCGATTCAGCATCTCGCACGGATAGACGTCGCCAGTCTCCGTGATCACGTTGAAGACGCGGCCGGCCAGGCATCGGTACCCTGGCGGCGCCTCCTGGCGTCTGATCCGGACGATGTTGTCGGCTTGCATGACTTCTTTGAGGACCGCGAGCCGCTTCAGCGCCGGCGAGAAATAGGTCCGGCGGTTGTGCGTCGCAACCAGGTAGTGCTGGGCTTCGCGATAGCGCTCGATGTCCACATCTTTGGCGCGAGCGTCCTTCGTCTTTCCCCGGACGAGACCAATGTTGACGGTATCCACGCCGAGATCGCGCCGCAGGTAGTCGATTGTCTCGCGCCAATACACCTGGTTGAAGGCGCTGAACGTGAAATTGGCCACGACGCCGAGGTTCGGCAGGTCGCGTTTCATGCGAATCAGCTCGCGAACCGTGGTCACCGTCTTGTCGAAGACACCGGGCATAGCCCGGATCTCGTCGTGAACGTCTCTGGGGCCGTCGATCGAGGTGACGACAATGACCCGCGCGTCGCTCGCGTATCGGGCGATCTGGCTGATGCCGTCCAGCGTGCGGCCCCGGAACGTGGCGTTGGTGGAAAAATGAAGATTCACGGCGCCGCGATCGTAGAAATGCGCAGCGATGTCGGCGATGTCGGTTCTGACGAAGGGTTCGCCGCCGGTGAACATGACGTACCACTGCGGCGGGAGCGATTGCGCCAGCCTGCCGATCTCGTCAACCGTCAACTCGTCGCGCTTCTCCCGCTCGGTGTAGAAGCACATGAGGCAGTCGAGGTTGCAGCGATTCGTGACGAAGAGGACGTTCGACGTCGGTCGCTTCAGGAAGAGGTTCTTCGTCAGGGCCGGAAGAGTGGCTCTCATGAAAGCTCGCGCGGCCATTCCGCAGTCAGAAACTACACGTTTATTGCGAGGTCGCTAGTCTATTACGGCCATGACCCGCGCGATTGTCGAAACTTTCTCTGGAATTAGCCACGTCACCTAGTTCCTGAACTAATCACCAGCCAAGCAGACATTTGTCGGGGCTATTTGGAACGCCCCCGCGTTTTTCGCCGAACGATCAGCGGATCCAGCGACATGCCCGAGCTGCCCGGACCGACTATTGACAAAAAGTCTAGAGACGAAACAGAATGAATCGTGGCCGGTATCGATCAGTTCCTCCCGCTCAAACCCGATGTCTTCGAGATCCTTCTGGCGCTCAAGGCCGCGCCGCGGCACGGGTACGCAATTCTTAAGATCCTGGAATCGCGCGAGATCGCGCTGCCGGCGAGCTTGCTCTACCGCAAGCTGCGGCGGCTGATGGACGACGGCTGGGTCGCGGAATCGAAGGCGAAACCGCCCGCCGACAGCCACGACCCGCGCCGGCGGTATTACCAGTTGACCCCCAAAGGCGAGAGCGTCCTCCGGGCGGAAGCCGCGCGTATTGTCGAGCTCGCGCGAAGCGGACACGTACGCAGGCTCGCGCAGGACGCGAAGACCGATCATGCGTAACGACGACGCCGCGCGGCGCGTGCTCAGCCTGTTGCTGCGCCTGTATCCGGTGACGTTTCGGCGTGACCTGGGGCAGGACCTCGTGGAGACCGCGCTTCATCGGCGGCACGAATCGCAGCAACGCCATCCGGCGACGGGCGCCGCGCGATTCTGGCTGACCGAAGGCGCGCGATTCGTCTTCGATGGCCTCGTCGAACGCTTCCACGCGCGGCCTGCGCTCTCCAACGACTTTCGGCAGGCGTGGCGTCAGCTCCGCCGTGCGCCGTCACAACACGCGCTCGCGATCGTGACGCTCGCGGTGGGCGTCGGCGCCACCGTGGCGGTGTTCACGCTTGCGGACACGGTCGTCTTCCGGCCGTTGCCGTTTGCCGATTCCCGCGCGCTGTATTTGATCCACGCGCGATTCGGCAGCACGGAGCTCAGCTCGAATTCGCTGCCCACGCTTCAGGAGATACAGACGTCCGCGTCGACGATGACCTGGGTGGCCGGCGCAAGCGACAGAAGCCCGGCGCTCACCGATCCGGCGGCCGACGCCGAGCGAATCTCGATTCTCGACGTCACGGAAGGCTACCTGCCTGGTCTGGGCGGGCATGTTCAGATCGGGCGCGATTTCACAGACACCGATCGCCTTGCCGGCGCGGCTCGTGTTGCCATCGTCAGTCACGCGCTCTGGCAGCGGCGGTGGGGCGGCAATCGCGGCGTCGTCGGCGTGTCGGTACAGCTGAACGGCGTCCCATACACGATCGTCGGCGTGATGTCGCCGGCCTTCCGCGATCCTGAGCCGATCGAGTCGGGCGCGCTGACCGGGATGTGGGTACCCGTGCGCGCCGGCGATTTCAAGGATCGGGACGACTTCGGGTTCCGTGTGCTGGGACGCCTGTCCGGCCGGGCGACGGAGTCGGCGGCGAGTCAGGAGCTGTCGCAGATCGGCAAACGGCTCGCGGCCGCGTATCCGGAGAACCGCCTGGAGGGTGTCGATCTCGATTTCGTCCTGCACTCGTTGCACCAGATGACGGTCAGCCGCGCGCAGGACAAGATCCTCCTTCTGCTCGGCGCGGTGCTGCTCCTCCTCATTCTTGCGTGCGCGAACGCCGCGAGCCTGTTTCTCGCGCGCGGCGTCGCGCGATCCGCGGAGCTCGGAATGCGCAGCGCGCTCGGCGCGACACGCACGAGGCTGGCGCTTCAGCTCTTCTCAGAAACGCTTCTGACGGCTGCGATTGCGGGGATCTTCGGCGGGCTGCTCGGCGCGCTCGGGCTGCGGGCGTTCGTCGCGGCCGCGCCGGCCGGCATTCCCCGGCTGCACGAGCTCGGCCTTGACGTTCGCGCGCTCTTCGGCGTCGTGGGTCTCACGGCGCTCACGGCAGTGATGTTCGGCATCGTGCCCGCGTTGCGCGGCGCGCGCGCGGCTGCACCCGGCGCGTCAGCGGATGCGCGGGTGACCCTCTCGAAGCGAGCCCAGCGCGTGCAGTCGATGCTGGTCGCGATTGAAGTCGCGATTTCCCTGGTCCTTGTCACGGGTGCGGTTCTGCTCCTTGCAAGCGTTCGCCATCTGCTTCACGTACCGCCAGGCTTCGAAGCGGCAAACGTCGTCGTCGTCGACATCAGGCCTCCGTTCACCGCGAGATCGATGGAGGCCGACCGGATCTTCCATCGGACGCTGCTGGAGCGGGCCAAGTCGGCGCCTGGCGTCGCACGTGCGGCATTGGCTCACCTGGCTCCCGGCACGCCCGGCGGCGCGTGGACTCGGGTCACGCCCGACAATGGCGTGCCCTTCAAGCGCGGAACGGAGAGCGGCAAGGCTCCGGCCTATGGCATGTCGCCGGGTCCCGATTTTTTCTCGTTCAACTCCGTCAGCGCTGAGTTTTTCGAGCTTCTGCGCGTTCCGCTGCGCGCCGGGCGGCTGTTCGATGTCGATGAAGGCGGCCCGTTGGAGGTCGTTCTGAGCGAGAGCGCGGCGCGCCAGTTCTTTCCGGGCGTGAGCCTGCCGCTCGGACGGCGGCTCCTGCTCGGGTCTCCGAACTCAGACGCGAAGGTGCCGATGCGCGAAGTCGTGGGGATCGTCGGCGATGTCCGGCAGCACGGACCGTCGAGCGACGTCGAACCGCAGATCTACCTGCCGTACCAGCAACGATCCGTCAACCGATTGAGCCTGCTGATCGAGCAGGCTCCCGGCGTCACCGTCAGTCCGGAAACGATTCGCCGGATCGTGCGCGACGTCGCCCCGGAGGTGCCGGTCGATCGCATCGACTTCCTCGCCGCCCGGTACGCGTCAACGAGTGCGGAGACGCGTCTGCTCGCGTCGCTGTTGACGGCCTTTGCGGCGATCGGACTACTCCTCGCCACGATCGGCACCTACGCGACTGTCTCGCACGCCTTTTCGCGGCGCGTCAGGGAAATGGCGATCCGGCTCGCGCTCGGTGCTCATGCCGCCGACGTCTTTCGGCTTGTCCTGACGCGGGCGCTTGCGGTGGCCGCGATCGGCATCGGGGCGGGGCTCGTCCTGACAATGGTGCTCGCGCGATTCCTCGAGGGGCAGCTTTTCGGCGTTACCGCCCGCGATCCGCTGAGCACGGCCGCGGCCGTCGTCGGCATCACCGCCGCGGTCATCGTCGCCGCGCTCGCGCCCGCGATCCGCGCGGCGCGCGTCGATCCGAAGAAAGTCCTTAGAGCGGAGTAAGATCGGCGCCGGTCATGGCGCTCCCCGCCGGGTCACGGCTCGGTCCGTACGAGATCCTGACGCCGCTCGGGGCCGGCGGCATGGGCGAAGTCTACAAAGCGCGCGATACCCGGCTCGACCGCACGGTCGCCATCAAGGTCCTGCCGGATCACGTCGCCGCCGACAGCGAAGCGCGGACGCGGCTGGAGCGTGAAGCGAAGGCGATTTCGCAGCTGAACCATCCGCACATCTGCACGCTCTACGACCTGGGCCGGGACGCGCTCACGGATTCGGCTCAGCCCGTGGATTATCTCGTCCTGGAATATCTCGAGGGCGAGACGCTCGCGCGGCGATTGGACACCGGTCCACTGAACGTCGCCGATGCGTTGAAGCTCGCGATGCAGATCGCCGACGCGCTCGACAAGGCACACCGGCACGGCATCATCCATCGCGATCTCAAGCCCGCCAACGTGATGGTGACCCGGAACGGCGCGAAGCTGCTCGACTTCGGCCTGGCGAAGGCCGCGACGGCCGGGCAGGATCTCCTCATCACCCGCACGACGCCGCTGACAGCGCAAGGCACGATTCTCGGAACGTACCAGTACATGTCGCCCGAGCAAATCGAGGGCGCCGAGGTCGACGCGCGCAGCGACATCTGGGCGTTCGGGTGCGTGTTGCACGAGATGCTCACGGGCCGCCCCGCATTCATCGGCAAGACTCACGCGAGCCTGATCGGCGCGATTCTCAGAGATCAACCGGCGCCGGTCTCGACGGTGCAGCCGCTGACGCCGCCGGCGCTCGATCGCCTCGTGCAGTCGTGCCTCGCGAAGGATCCGCAGGAGCGCTTCGACACGGCGCACGATCTTCTGCTGCAGCTCCGCTGGATCGCCGAAGGCGGATCGGCGGCCGGCGTCGCGGCGCCGGTCATCGTGCACCGCAAGCGCCGTGAGATCTTCGCGTGGTCTGTCGCTGCGCTCGCCGCAATTGCCCTTCTGGGTGCCGTCGGGTTCATCGCCAGCCGGCCCGCTGCCAATCCGCCGCGCGCGGTCGCGCTGACGATTGCGCCACCCAAAGGCACGTCATTCAGAGGATGGGCACTCTCGCCCGACGGCACGACGTTGGCTTTTACTGCTAACCCACCGGGCCAACCGACGCAGCTCTGGATCCGGCGGCTCGACGAACATGAGGCACGGACGCTTCCAGGTACTGATGGGGCGAGCTACCCGTTCTGGTCTCCCGACAGCAAACAGGTAGCGTTCTTTGCCGGCGGTTTCCTCCGGAAGATCGACGTCGCCGGCGGGCCGCCGACCACACTGGCCGGCGCGTTGGGGAACCGGGGTGGGGCGTGGAGTCCGGCCGGTGAAATCCTGTTCGGGACGGCGGTGACAGGTTTCTCGAAAGTGCCGGCCACGGGCGGGAACCCGGTCGCCGTGACGAAAACCGCCGAACGGTCTATCGTGCATCGCTGGCCGCAGTTCCTTCCCGACGGACGTCATTTCCTGTTCTTCGTCGCGACGCCCGGTGCGGGACAAGGTCTGGCCGTTGCGTCTCTCGACGATCCCGCGCCCCGATTGCTGATGGCGGGCACGTCGAACGGCGTGTACGTCGAATCGGGACATCTCCTCTTCGTACAGAAGGACACATTGTTCGGACAGTCGTTCGATCCCGCGACCGCGCGCCTCAGCGGGACGCCGTTTGTCGTGACTCAGGGCGTCGGCGAGTCTCCCGGGGGCTTCAAGAGCATGCTGGATTGCGCAGCCGGCGTGCTGGCATATAGCGCCTCACCGCTCCGTGAGTTCGTGCTCCCGACCTGGTTCGATCGCTCGGGGACGAATCTCGGACCGGCTCTGCCGGCCGAGCAGTACTTAGCGCCTGTTCTGTCGCCGGATGGAAAGCAGCTGGCCGCTCACCGCGTGGACCAGACGACCGGCAATTGGGACATCTGGGTAACCCGGATCGACACGAAGATTGCGAGACGTCTGACCACCCACGCCGCGGACGACCAGGCGCCGATCTGGTCACGGGACGGCCGGCAAATTGT
>Ga0111539_10003610_pt1 | contig 20386 bp, 15 predicted proteins | sample RhiMethybrSRZTD1_FD_79667 | JGI IMG/M metagenome (GOLD analysis project Ga0111539, IMG submission 79667) | Populus rhizosphere microbial communities from Tennessee, USA - Rhizosphere MetaG P. TD hybrid SRZTD1 (version 2) (version 2) | ecosystem: Host-associated > Plants > Roots > Rhizosphere >... | reverse complement strand
CTCGCGCTGGCGGCTTAATTGCCGCTGCCGCGGCGGTGGCTCAATTGCCGCTGCCGCGGCGGAGCGGCATGAGAGTCGGCGCCGGGTCCGTCGTCAGGAACTCCGTGACGAGCGACGCGCACAGCCGCGGCCGCTCGTGCAGCAGGAGGTGCGAGGTGCCGGGGACGACCGCGAGCTGAGCATCGGGTAGCGCGCGGTACAGGGCCAGCGTGTGCTCCAGCGTCACCAGGTCGTCGTCGGCCGTCATGACCAGCGTCGGGCAGGCGACGGCGGCCAGCTCGGCGGCCGCCAGGCCGGCCCGGTCGGCCGCGTCGGCGATCTTCGCTATGACGACGGGGAAGTGGTCGCGCCCGTCGGGTGACACCTCCGCGTACCGGGCGACGAGCGGCTCCGGGGGCGTGCCACCGGCCGTCGGCTTGAAGATCATCCCCGACGGGTCGAAGGCGCCGCTGATCAGCACCAGCCGCTCGACGAGGTCGGGCCTGCGCACGGCGGCCACCAGCGCCACGGCGGCGCCCGCGCTGTAGCCCACCATGCGCACCGGCCGGGCGCCGATCACCTTCTCGACGAACGCGATCGTGTCGGCGGCCATCACGTCGACGGTGATCGGGCCGGGGTGGTCGGGGGTGTGGCCGTGGCCGCGGCGCTCCGGCATGAAGACGCGGAAGTGGCCGGCGAGCGCGTCGAGGTTGCCGGTGAAGTCCCGGCTGTCGGTGAGCCCGCCGTGCAGGAGCAGTAGTGGTTCGCCCTCGCCGCGCTCGTCGTACCAGGTGCGCACGCCGTCCAGGTCCAGGTAGTTGTCCATGATGGTTATACGCTCGGCCGGCCCGGAATTCATCGCAGGTCGAAGAGCGGGATCAGTTCAGGGATCAGGAACGTGGTGGTCGCCGCAATCTGATCACCGGCCAGTTCGAGGACCACCAGCGCGAACGGCTCCGGGCGGGCGCCCGGCCGCGGCGGACGGTACTGCGCGAACGCGGGGCAGCCGTTCGCGGCGGTGGGCACCAGCAGCGTTCCCGCGCACGGGTGGCCGGCCGCGTGCAGGGCCTTGGCGATGTCGTCGCGGCCGCGCAGCCACCACGCGAACGGCGGCATCGACATGACGGCGTCGGCGCGCAGCATGGCCACCAGCGCGTCGACGTCGTAGCGCTCGAACGCGTCGCAGTAGCGGGCGAGCAGCCTGCGCTGGTCGGGATCGGCGGGCCGGTACGGCTCGACGGTCTCGGGATCGAGGTCGGCGACCTTTGTGCGGGCGCGTTGCAGCGCGCTGGTGACCGAGGCGACCGACGTGTCGAGCAGCGCGGCCACCTCGTCGGCCTTCCAGCACAGCACGTCGCGCAGGATCAGCACCGCCCGCTGCCGGGGCGGCAGGTGCTGCAGCGCCGCGACGAACGCCAACCGGATCGACTCGCGCTGCGCCGCCACGTCGGCGGGATCGGCTGTCCCGACGACGGCCCTGCCATCAAGCACTCTGGCGTCGGCGATCGGCTGAACCCACGCGGACGCCGGCAGCGGCGCGCCGAGCTCACGCGCAGACGCCGGCTCGATGGCCGCTGCCGGGCCCAGGTCCATCGCGCGCGCCCGCCGACCGGCGCCGCGCAGCATGTCCAGGCAGATGTTCGTGGCGATGGCGTACAGCCAGGTTCGCATGCCCGCTCGCGCCGCGTCGTAGCGGTTCCGGTTGCGCAGGGCGCGCACGAACGCCTCCTGCACCGCGTCCTCGGCCTCGAAGGGCGAGCCGAGCATGCGGTAGCAGTAGCCGGTCAGCTCGACCCGGAACCGCTCCAACGTTTCGTCCATCGGTGCGACGATAGCCGCCGTGAGCCGCTAGCCGCCGTACGGGAACGCGCAGACGGCCTGGGTCTGCAGCACCCACGAGTTCGGTGCACCGGTTTCATCCACAATGGACTCGACGGTGAACTGGTCGCCGCTCGGCTCGAGCCTCGTGAAGTGCGCGTGGCCGTTCGCGCCGACCATCGCCGCGCCGGATCCCACCAGCAGCTTCGTGCCCGGACAGGCCAGCCCGTAGCCCTTGTCGCTGGTGGTGCTGACGGTGTCGTCGTCCACGACCTCGTAGCCGGGAAGCGACGACTGCTTCGCGCACACGGCGTACGCCCAGACGCTCCACGCCTTCGCCGAGCCGCCCTCGGTCTCGACCGCGCGCACCCGCACCAGGTTGGCGTCGGGAACGATGGTGAGATCGTCGAGGACGACCTCGCCGTCGCCGCCGCTGACCCGCCCGCCGGCCGACACCACGACCCGGTCGTCGGGGCAGGGGGCGCTGACGTCGGCGGCCGGGTCGCTGCCGGCCGACGTGTGGAACGTGACGACCTGGGTGTCCCCGACGAATCCCAGGTCGATGTAGACGTGCTGACCGCACTTCACGTACACGTACAGCCGCCAGGTGCCCGTGCGCTCCACGCCCGGAGCGGTCTGTGCGCCGGCGATCCAGCCGTTGACCGACGGGCTCGGCTGGCTCCGGACGATGTGTACCCGCCGGTCTCCGCCGACGACGTACGCGCCGCCGCTCAGCACCTCGGAGTCGTCGGGACAGCTGACCGACGCCTCCTTCGACGGCGTCGCGTCCAGTGCGCTCTGGGCGCTGTACAGGTGGATCGCCGGAGGCCGGGCGGATGCGCTGCCACCCGGCACCAGTAGCGCCATCGCGCCGGCAACCGCCATCGCGATCGCCGCGCGGACAATGACTCCTCGCATGGTCGTTCTCCTCTCAGGGTTGGTAGTCCTGAGAGGGCCGGCACCCGCCGACGCCAACAGGTTGTGATGTCAGGTACGCGACTCGCCCACCAAGGGAGGACCGTTCATCCCAGACCGGGAGTCCGACCCTGGGCACGGGACAGATCGAGAAAATCGCGGCCAGCCGGACGGTTGATGTCTGTCTAGGATGGGTGGCCGGAGCAGCTCACCACGACGGGGGACGGTACGCCCATGACTGAGGCGCCCGGCCGAGTGCGCGCTGTGGCGCGCGTCGGCGGTGTGCCCGCGCCGCCGCCCGGCCCGGTCGTGCTGGTCCGGCGCCGGCGGCCCGGGCATCTGGGCTGGCTCAGCGTCGGCCAGCTGCTGATCGCCGAGGTGTTGCTCGTCGGCGTGCTCGCGCTGGCCGGCGTCAACGAGTGGGTGATGATCGCGGCGGCCGTCGTGTTCCTCGCCGTGCTCGTGGTGCTGTTCGGCCGGCGGCAGGGCCGGTGGTGGACCGAGCGGATGCTGCTCTCCTGGCGGATCAAGCAGCGCCGCAACGCCGAACCCGGCCCGGCCCGCGACCCCCGGCTCGCCGCCGTGCGCGTGCTCAGCCCCGACCTCACCGTCAGCACCTATGAGGCCAGCGACGGCGAACGCGTCGGCGTGGCCCGCGACTCGACCGGCTGGTTCGCCGTGGCCGCCGTCGCGTATCCGGTGGTCGGCCGCGGCGGGTTCGTCCGCCTGCCGCTCGACCGCCTGGCCCAGGCCCTGCGCGAGATGGGCCAGCCCGGGTCGGTGGTCCAGGTGCTTGTGCACAGCGTGCCCGCGCCCACCAGCGAGATCGACTCCCGCAACCGCTGCGTGTCGTCCTACCGCGAACTGCTCGGGCAGCACGGCGCCGTCCCCGCCGACCGCACTGTCTGGGTCGCGGTGCGCCTCGAGGCGCAGCCGTTCATCGAGGCGTGGGTCGACGACCACGACCCGATCGACCAGGCCCCGGCCGTCGTCGCGGCGCTGATCCGCCGGATGGGCCGGGTCATCCGCCGCGACGCGCTCGGCTACCAGACCCTCGACGAGGGCGCCCTGCTGGACACGCTCGTGCGCGCCCTCGACCTGGAGCAGGATCCGGCGGCGGAGCAGCCGCAGGAGACCTGGGAGCAATGGCGTTCCGCCCACCTCACGCAGGCGTGCTTCTGGGTGCGTGAGTGGCCGGATGCGGCCCAGGGCGCCGCGATGCTCGAGCAGATCGCGGCGGTTCCGGCCGCGTCCACCACGATCAGCCTCGTTCTCGACGCGCAGAGCGAACTGACCGACCTGCGCTGTCTGGTACGCGTGGCGACCCGGCAGTACGGGCTGGCGGCAACCGTCGCGGCCATGGCGGAAGTGGTCCGGCAATGCGGCGGTGACCTGCTGCGCCTCGACGGTGAGCACGGTCCGGCCGTGTACGCGACGGCCCCGACCGGCGGTGGTGCGCAGTGACGCTGCACGGCCCGCCGCGCCACCCCGACGGCGACGATCCGCAGGCCCCGGAGCGTCCCGGGGCGCAGCCGGGCACCCATGCGCAGGGAAACGGCGGGCCCGTCCCGCCCCAGTCGACAGGCCCGGCGCCGGTCTACCACCCCGGGCAGTCGCTGACGCCGGGCCGGGCCGCTGTGCCCGGCCAGATCGTGGCGCCCGGCTCCGGCCAGGCTCACGGCCAGGGCGGCCCGCCTGCGGCGCCCGGCCACGGGGTGCCCGGCCACGGGGTGCCCGGCCGCGGGGTGCCCGGCCACGGGGTGCCCGGCCCGGTGGCCGCACCGGGCCAGAGCACCGGGGGTCATGCGCCCGGCTTCGGCCCGCCAGCCCAGGGCCAGCCCGGCTCGGCGCAGGCGACGGTGCGGGCACCGGCGTCGCCGGGGCAGATCGGTGGCCCGGGCCCGAACGCACAGGGCCCGAACGCACAGGGCCCGAACGCACCGGGCCCGAACGCACCGGGCCCGGGCGCACCTGGGCCCGCCGCTCCTCCGCAGCAGGGCGGCCCGGGGCAGGCGCTCAGCCAGAGCGACGTGCTCGCTCAGATCCAAGCACTCGCGCAGGCCCGCGCGGCCGCGCAGCCCGGCGCCGCCCACCAGGGCCAGGCCGTCCAACCGGCCCAGCCGGCGCAACCGTCGGCAGCGCCGTCGCAACGCGTGCCGGCGCAAGGAGTTCCGGCACCGGGAGCGCCGGCTCAGGTCGTCGGGGGGCAGGCCGCACCGGTGACACAGGCCGCGCCGGCCGGCGACAGCGCATCCACCGCGCGCATCGCGCCCGCCGTCGTGGGGGCGCGCGGCGCGGAGCAGGCGGCGGCTGCCGCAGCGGCCGCCGCTGCCGCGGCGCCGGCGTTCGCGCCGCAGGCCGCGCCCTCGACGTTGATCCCGCCACGCCCGCCGGCGCCCGGCACCGTGTACGCGGGGACGGGTGGCGGGCCGGACGGCCGCGACCGGTTCGGGCGCCGCCGCGGACACGTCGGGCTGCGCATCGGCGCGCACACGGCGTCGGACCGGGCGCTCGAACTGCTCGGCATGGCGGTGCCCGGCGCTGGCCTGGTGCTCGGCTACGACGTCGACCAGACCACCGCCTCGATCCGGCTGTTCCGGCCGGAACCCACCCGGGTGGCGCTGGTGGGCGGGGAGTGGGCGTGCCACGTGCTGGCGCTGCGGGCGCTGGCGCTCGGCGCGCGGGTCGCCGTGTTCACGACGACGCCGGAGCGCTGGGACGGGTTCGGCGAGTGGGCCACCGGGCGCACCGGGCGGGTCGCCACGTTCACGCTCGACCAGACGGTCGTGGTGGCGGCGAGCGCGCACGAGCCCGCCCTGCTGCTGTACGACGCCGGCCTGACCGGGGTCGCGTCGAGCGCCCCGCTCGGGCCCTGGCAGACCCGGCTGACGGTGCTGCGCCAGCTCACCTCGTACGGCATCCCGGCCATCCAGGAGGCGAACATGGTGCTCGCCCAGCGGCTCACCCGCGCCGAGACCGAGGTCGTCACGTCGACGATGCGGCTGAGCTCCGAGGCCGGCAGCTGGATGCAGACGCTCAACGACGACGCGCTCGCGGTGATCGTCGGCGGTGAGGAGCGCTACGTACGGCTGACGCTGGCGTCGCTGGAACAGCAGCTTGGCGCGCCGCGACGGTGATAAGTGAATATGGAGTCGACACTCGTCCACAGACATTGGCGGGGAAATGGCGCGGACTCTCATCGTCTCGACAACGCAACCGGGCGCGTATCCGTCCATCCGCGATGCGCTGGAGGCAGCCACCGACGGCGATGTCGTCACCATCGCGGCCGGTGAGTACCCGGAGCCGCTGCGGCTCGAGGGTCGCCGCATCACGCTCGCGGCGGCCGACACCGGCCAGGTGCAGATCGGCGTGCGGCACAGCAACGAGCCCACGATCAGCTGCGCAGGCGGCGAGGTCACGCTGCGCGGCCTGGTGATCCGGTCGGCCGACGCCACCGCGGTGCAGGCCGACGCGACGGTCCTGACGATGTCCAAGTGCGAGGCCAGCGCCGGCTACGGCGCGGCGATCAACCTCACCCGCGGGTCGACCCTGGCCGGCACCGACCTGAAGGTCACCGGCGGCCAGTTCGGCGTGGTCTTCGACGACGCGGGCGGCACCCTCGACAAGTGCGAGGTCACCGGCATCTCCGACGACGGTGTGATCGTGCGGGTCGGGTCGAACCCGACGATCCGCAACAGCACGGTGACGAACTGCGGCTTCCGGGGCATCTACGTCTATCACGCGGCCAAGCCGACGCTGGAGCGGTGCGAGGTGTCGCAGACCGGTGACGCCGGCATCGCCGTCGCGTCGCAGAGTGCCCCGGCGATCCTGTCCTGCTGGATCCACGACACGCAGGGCGTGGGCATCCGGGTCGAGCGCGGCTGCCGCGGCTCGATCGAGGCCTGCCGGATCGAGAGCACCGCGAGCCCGCGCATGCTGATCGAGGAGGGCGCCAACCCGACGGTGATCGAGGCGGGCGACGGCGTGGTGGCGAGCCGGGTCGGCGTCAACGCGATCGAGGGCTCCACCCAGCAGGACACCGACCAGGTCGAGAAGCTTCTCGGGGAACTGGACTCGATGATCGGCCTGGCCGGCGTCAAGGCCGAGGTGCGGGCGCTCATCGACGAGATCCAGGTCAACGAGTGGCGGCGCAGCGCGGGCCTCTCGGTGGGCACGGTGTCCCACCACCTGATCTTCACCGGCGCTCCGGGCACCGGAAAGACCACCGTGGCCCGCGTCTACGGTCAGCTGCTCAAGGCGCTCGGCATCCTCGCCAAGGGCAAGTTCAAGGAGGTCTCCCGGCGCGACCTGGTGGGCCAGTACATCGGGCACACCGCCGAGAAGACCACCAAGGTGTTCGAAGACGCGCTCGGCGGCGTGCTGTTCATCGACGAGGCGTACACGCTGTCGCGGTCGTCGGGCATCGGCAACGACTTCGGCCAGGAGGCCATCGACACCCTGGTCAAGTTGATGGAGGACCACCGCGACGCGATCGCGGTGATCGTCGCCGGCTACACGGCCGACATGCAGGACTTCCTCGACGCCAACGCGGGTCTCGCGTCGCGGTTCGCCAAGACCTTCGAGTTCGAGAATTACTCACCCGACGAGCTGGTGCTGATCGCCCAGCGCATCGCCAGGATGGACGACTACGTGCTCGCCCCCGGCGTCGAGGTGGGCCTGCACGAGTGGTTCATCCAGATCGAGCGCGGCGAGAGCTTCGGCAACGCGCGCGAGGCGCGCCGCCTGCTCGAGGGAATGCGCAAGGCGCAGAGCGGACGGCTGCGCGCGCTGGGCCGGGTGCCGTCGCGCGACGAGTTGCGCTCCCTCGTCCTCGACGACCTGCTCGCCGCCGCCCGCTAGCCGAGTGATCGCCGGCCGCTAGATCGAGTTGATCTTGCAGTTCTGGCGGAACAAAGCCGCCCGAATCCGGTCAGCAATCCCGCCACAACTGCAAGATCAACGTGATCATGTGCGGCAGTGAGCGCGGGCGACGGCATACTCGCACGCATGGGCTACCCCGATCCGGACGCGAGCATCGAGGCGTGGCGGCACAGCCTGGCCGCGATCGTCGACCTGTGCGCCGACCTGTCGCCCTCGCGGTGGGACACGCCGTCCGAGTGTCCGCTGTGGACGGTCAAGGACGTGTGCTCGCACCTGGTGGGCGGCGAGGAGTGGATGTGCGCAGGGCACCCGCGGCCCGAGCACGGCCTGGCCACGATCGCCGGCGACGCGGTGGCCGCCCGCCGCGACCGCGCCGGCGCCGACGTGCACGAGGAACTGCGCGCGGTGTTCGCGCGCCGGCAGCGCCAACTCGCCGACGAGCCACCGGACCCCGACGAGCCGACGTTCACCGCGTACGGCGTGCCGGTGGCGCTCGGGACGCTGCTCAGCCACCGCGCGTTCGACCTGTGGGTGCACGAGCAGGACATCCGGCGCGCCCTCGGCGTCCCGGGCAACCTTGGCACGGCCGGCGCGAGGCTCTCCGCCGAGATCCTGCTCGCGAGCCTGCCGCGGGTGGTCGCGAAGCTCGCGGCGGCACCGCCGGAATCGGTGGTGCGGCTGACCGTCGACGGCGAGGTCGCGTTCGACCGCGCGGTCACCCTCGACGCCGCTGGCCGCGGCCACCTCGCGCCGTGGACCGGCGCCGGTACCGGCGACGACCCGACGGCGCACCTGCGGATGGACTGGGAAACGTACTCCCGACTGGCCGCCGGGCGCATCGCGGCCGACAAGGCCGAGGTGACCGTCGACGGCGATATGGCGCTCGCCGACCGGATTCTCGCGAGGTTCGCCGTCACGCCGTGATCGTTCTGGCATGGTAGGCACGTGGGGGTTGATCTTCTGACGCGTGGCGGCGCGCTGGAAACGCGGGAAACGCTGGAAACGCACTGGTTGTGGGACGCGATGGCCGGCGCTACCGAGTTGCCGCGTCCGGTGCCGGCGGACGGCGCCGAGCTTGCCGACCTCGTCGACTGGGCGCGGGCGCACGCCGCGGACGGCGACGGGCGCTGCTCCGTCCTCTTCGAGGTTCTCGACGACGGCGGCCGCGCGGCGCGCGGCGCGGCACCACCGGGGATGCCGGGCGACCCGGACGAGTTCCCGGGCGGGTTCCCGGACAACAGGCAGACCGGGTACCGGATGTTCCGGGAGGCGCTCGGGCTGGTGCGGCGGCTGCGGGCGGCCGAGGCCGACCGGGCACGCGGCCGCTGGATCTTCCTGCGGCTGGAGACGGCGGCCACCTGGTACACCGTCGAGCGGTACTACGACCGGTGGCCCCCGTGGATGCCGCGCTGCCGCTACGCCGGCCCGTCGGTGCGCGGGCTCGGCCGCGAGATGAGCCGGCGCGCGCCGGAGTACCGGCCGCCGTGGGCCGATCTGCTCATGGCGTAACCGCTCAGCGGCGGCCGCCCTGCGGGAGCGCCGGGGGCTCGAGCCACTTGCCGCCCGTCGTGTCGCCCCAGCTGCCGTTGCCGAGGTACACGTACACCCGGCTGGACAGCGACCCGACCGCGGGCAGTCCGGGGATGGCCCCGTACGCCAGCCTCGGCACGCCCATCCATACCGGGCCGGTGAACGCCTTGGTCCGCGCCGCCATCGTCGCGGCTGTGGGCACGTCACCGGACGTCGAGGACAGCAGCTTCGTCAGCGTGATCGCGAGCTGGAAGTTCTGGACGCCGCCGTTGCGGGTGACGCCGCGCGCGGCGAGCGGCTCGAACCACTCGTTGAACGCGCGCACCTGCCACGCGGTCAGGTCGTCGGGCGCCGTCGCGTCGGGACTGATCGTGAACGCGATGTACTGCCAGCGCGGGTAGTCGCCGAGGGCCTTGACCACGTCGGGGCCGAGGCAGCCGGTGAACGTCAGGATCGGGGTGTCCACACCGAGTTGGCGCACCGCGTTGCTCAGCCCGACGCACTGTTGCGGCGTGCTGACCGCCGGGATGATCAGGTCGGCCTCCTGGGCCCGGCTCGCCGTGACGGCCCCGGTGAGGTCGGTGGAGTCGTAGGGGAACGTCGCGACCGTCGCGTTGATGCCGACCGCCTGGAGCGCCAGCTTGACCGCGTTGATCGCGAGTTCGGTGGCGGCGAAGCCGGCGGCGGCGATGAGCGAGACCTTCTTGGCTTTGACGAAGTCCCGGGCGTAGCTGACGATGCCGAGCACCCCGTACTGCCCCCCGTTGAGGTAGTACGCGTTGGGCGCCCGGGTGTCGGCGTCGGAGAACGGCAGCCCACCGAGCAGCGGCACCTTCGGTGCGAGCGCCGCGTGGAAGCCCTGGACGTCGCCCTCCAGGGTGCCCTGGAGCACGGCGGCCATCGACGGGTCGGCCGCGAAGTCCTGCGCACAACGGACCAGTTGCCCGGAGTCCGTCGGCAGGCACTTGCGAAGCTCGATGGGGTGCCCCTTCACACCCCCGAACTCCTCGTTGATGGAGCGGACCGCCTCCTCGATCACGAGCGTCGTCTCCGGCGACGCGGCGGCGCCCGTTTCGGTATTGATGAGCCCGACTCTGACCGGCGTTCCGGCCGCCTTTCCGGACGGCACTCCGGTGTATTGGGAAATGGTTCGCAGCGATTCCGGGCTGAGTCTGCGCGCAGCCGATCGACTTGCCGTGGGATCCGCCGAACCGTTGGGATTAACGCCTTTTCCGCACGCCGCCAAGGCGACGGCAGCGATGAGCGCTACGAGGGCGGCAACGGCCACTGACCTGCGCGAAGAGCGACTCACATTTGCGGAAGTTAGTTCTGCGAAGGTGTCCTCGTAAATGGGCTGATGGGCCCACCTGGCAGTCGGCTGTACGCATTGCGATTGCGCTTAGTAATTAACCTTTCGGCCACCGGGTGCGGCCCTTGCGGGCGACCGCGATCCCCCGCCCGGGTGTAAGTTTATGTGACCCTTAACGGCAGAGCGTAGCGGCGGGAGAGCGCTCAATGACAACGCATCGATCGCCCCGGATAATCGCCGCCCAGGGGGCCACCGCGATCGTGCTCTCGCGGGGCGTGGAGGAGCCGTCGGAGGTCGACCGGGCGACGCTCGAACTGCTCGCCGGGCGCGGCCACGCGCCGATCGGCGGGCTGTTCCGTTCGACTTGTCGAGGTCCGGTGACGGGGTGTAGTCGGACCAGCGTCACGGATCCGTCCGGTACAGGCCGCCGAGGAGGCCGAGGAGGCCGTCACCGCGGCGCTGGCACACATAGGCTCTGCACATGGTGCCGCCGCCGCGTGAGATGCAGGAGATCAACCGCAAGCTGATCACGGAGTTCCGGGAGAACGGGCGGGAACTGCCCGGCCGCCCGATCCTGCTGCTGACCACCGTGGGTGCCCGCACCGGGCAGCGGCGCACCACCCCGATGATGTTCGTCCGGCTCGACGAACGGCTGCTGGTGATCGCGTCCAACGCCGGCGCGCCGAAGCATCCGGACTGGTACCGCAACCTGGTGGCGAACCCGGCCGTCACCGTCGAGGCGGAGGGCAGAAAGTACGCGGCGACCGCAACGCCGGCGAAGGGCGCCGACCGCGACGAACTGTTCGGCCGGATCGTGGCGCAGTACCCGTTCTTCGCCGACCACCAGAGCGGGGTCGAGCGCACGATCCCGGTGGTCGAGCTGACCCCGGTCGAGTAGTAGGTTCCAAGGGTGACCAAGCAGAGTGCGAACATCGGCGTCGTCGGCCTCGCCGTCATGGGCAGCAACCTGGCCCGCAACCTGGCCAGCCGCGAGGGCAACGTGGTGGCCGTGTTCAACCGGTCGCCGGAACGCACCCGCCAGCTGATCGCCGAGCACGGCAGCGAGGGCGACTTCATCCCCAGCGAGACGATCGAGGACTTCGTCGCGTCGCTGCGGTCCCCGCGCACCGCGATCATCATGGTGCAGGCCGGCAAGGGCACCGACGCGGTGATCGAGCAGCTGGCCGAGCACTTCGAGCCGGGCGACATCGTCGTCGACGGCGGCAACGCCGACTTCCGCGACACCATCCGCCGCGAGAAGGTACTGAGCGCCAAGGGACTGCACTTCGTCGGCACCGGCATCTCCGGCGGCGAGGAGGGAGCGCTCAACGGCCCGAGCATCATGCCGGGCGGGTCCGCCGAGTCGTACAAGACGCTCGGACCGATCCTCGCGTCGATCGCGGCGGTCGCCGAGGGCGAGCCGTGCGTCACACACGTGGGCAGCGACGGCGCGGGTCACTTCGTCAAGATGATCCACAATGGCATCGAGTACGCCGACATGCAGCTCATCGCCGAGGCGTACGACCTGCTCCGCACGGTCGCCGGCCAGTCGCCGGCCGAGATCGCCGAGGTCTTCCAGGCGTGGAACACCGGCGACCTGGAGTCGTACCTGATCGAAATCACCGCCGAGGTGCTCAAGCAGGTCGACGCCGACACCGGCAAGCCGTTCGTCGACGTCGTGCTGGACCAGGCCGGCCAGAAGGGCACCGGCGTCTGGACCGTCCAGAACGCGCTCGACCTCGGCGTCCCGGTCGGCGGCATCGCGGCCGCGGTGTTCGCGCGCAGCGTGTCCAGCCACCCCGAGCAGCGCGCGGCCGTCCAGCGCACGGTCGCGACGCGCCCGTCGCCCACCGCGCCCGGCGACGATTTCGCCGACGCGGTACGCGCCGCCCTGTACGCGTCGAAGGTGGTCGCGTACGCCCAGGGCTTCGACGCGATCATCGCCGGCGCCAAGCAGTACAACTGGGAGATCGACAAGGGTGCCGTCGCCAAGATCTGGCGGGCCGGCTGCATCATCCGGGCCCAGTTCCTCAACCGGATCGTCGAGGCGTACGAGCGCAACCCCGACCTGGAGACGCTGCTCGAAGACGAGTACTTCGCCCGCGCGGTCGCCGACGGCGCCGACGCGTGGCGCCGGATCGTGTCCACGGCGGCGCTGTCCGGCGTCCCGGCGCCCGGCTTCTCGGCGGCGCTGGCCCACTACGACTCGCTCACCGCGCCCAGGCTGCCGGCCGCCCTGATCCAGGGCCAGCGCGACTTCTTCGGCGCCCACACCTACAAGCGGATCGACCGCGACGGCGTCTACCACACCATGTGGGGCGCCGACCGGCGCGAGGTCCGGCAGGACGCGGCCGCCAGCGGGCGCAGCGCAGCGGAGCCCGCGGTCAAGCGGCCGGATTCGGCAGGCACGGCCCACTGAACGACGTCGTCGCGACCCTGCGCGCCGCGGGCTGCGTCTTCGCCGAAGACGAGGCGCGGCTGCTGATCTCCGCGGCCACGTCGGCCGAGGACCTGGCGTCGATGGTGACCCGGCGGGTCGCCGGCCAGCCGCTGGAGCACGTGCTCGGCTGGGCGGAGTTCTGCGGGCTCCGGATCGCCGTGGATCCCGGCGTGTTCGTGCCGCGCCGGCGCACGGCATTCCTTGTAGATCTCGCCGCGCGCCGGCCCGCGCACGTGGCCGTCGACCTGTGCTGCGGCTCCGGCGCGGTCGGCGCGGCGCTGCTCGAGGCGCTGGGCCGGCTGGACCTCTGCGCCGTCGACATCGACCCGGCGGCGGTGCGCTGCGCGCGTCGCAATCTCGCCGGCACCGGAGCCCGCGTCTACCACGGCGACCTGTACCAGCCGCTGCCCGCCGACCTGCGCGGCCGGGTCGACCTGCTGGTGGCGAACGCGCCGTACGTGCCGAGCCAGGCGGTCGGCACGCTGCCGCCGGAGGCCCGGTTGCACGAGCCGCTCGCCGCGCTGGACGGCGGCGCCGAGGGGCTCGACGTCCTGCGCCGGCTGATCGCGGGGGCGCCCCGGTGGCTGGCAGTCGGTGGTCGGCTGCTGGTGGAGGCGAGGGAGGCACAGGCGCCGGCGCTGGCCGCGAGCGTCGCCGCCGCCGGTCTGACGCCGCGGGTCACTACGGATCTTGAACTGGGGGCCACCGTGGTCACCGGAATACGATCGTCGGCGTGACGTACCTGAACACACCGGCCGAATCGTCGCTGTACGCGGCCGAGGAGGCCGCCCTCGGCTACGTGCCGAACTACACCCGGGCATTCGCGCTCGCACCCGCGGCGTACACGGCGTGGCAACAGCTCAGCGGCGCCGTGCGCGGCGGGATGGACCTGCGCCGGTACGAGCTGGTGACGCTCGCCGCCGCCCAGGCGCTGGGCTCGGCGTACTGCAGCCTGGCGCACGCGCGGGTGCTGCGGGAGAAGTTCTACGGCGACGACGAACTGCGCGCGATCGCCGCCGACCACCGCTCCGCCGAACTGGACCCGGTCGACGTCGCCATCATGGACTTCGCCGCCCGCATCGCCGTCGACCAGCACGCGGCCACCGAGGCCGACGCCGAGAAGCTGCGCGGCCTCGGACTGTCCGATGCGGACATCTTCCAGATCGTGCTGGCGGTGGGCATAAGGCGCTTCTTCAGCGGCGTGCTCGACTCGGTGCACGCCGAACCGGACCCGGTGCTGCGCGATCTCGGTCGCCTGCTGCCCGACAGTAGGTCCTAGCCCGGTTCGGGCTGCTCGTCTGAGATCTTGGAATCCTGTGGTAGCTCCAGCTGCCACAGGACTCCAAGATCGATCTCACCGTGGCGCCGTCCCGCCGCTCGCAGAAGGCTTGCGCGTAAGTAGCTTAGTGCTAAGCTACTTACATGCGAGACCTCAGGTTGATCGCCGCCACCGCCGTCACGCCGTCCCTGTGGGGCACCACCTACCTGGTGACCACCGAGTTCCTGCCCGCCCACCGCCCCCTGCTGGCCGGGGCGGTGCGGGCGCTGCCCGCCGGCCTGCTGCTCACCGGTGCCGTGGCGGTGCTGGCCCGCAAGGGCGCGCTCCCGCGCGGTGCGTGGTGGTGGCGGGCGCCGCTGCTCGGCACGCTCAACATCGGCTTCTTCTTCGCGATGCTGTTCGTGGCCGCCTACCGGCTGCCCGGCGGTGTCGCCGCGGTGCTCGGCGCGCTCGGGCCGTTCGTGGTGGCCGGGCTCGCGTTCCTGCTGCTCGGCGACCGGCCCGCCCGGCGCACGCTGGTCGCCGGCGCGATCGGCATCGCCGGGGTCTCGCTGCTGGTGCTGCGCTCCAGCGCGGCGCTCGACCCGATCGGAATCGCGGCCGCTGCGGGCGGAACGCTGTCGATGTCGCTGGGCACCGTGCTGGGTCGCCGGTGGGGCACCCCGCCCGGCTTCCCGCGCCGGTCGACGGCGCTGCTCGCCCTCACCGGGTGGCAGCTGACCACGGGCGGGCTCATCCTGCTGCCCGTCGCACTCGCGGTCGAGGGCCTGCCGCCGACGGTGACACCGGCCAACCTCGGCGGGTTCGGGTACCTGACGCTCGTCGGCACGGCGCTGGCCTACTTCCTCTGGTTCCGCGGCGTCACGTCGCTGGCCCCGGCCCGGGTGACTGTGCTGGCGCTGCTCAGCCCGACGGTCGCCGCCGGGCTCGGCTGGGCGGTGCTGGGGCAGTCGCTGTCCGCCGGTCAGCTGGTGGGTGCGGTCGCGGTGCTCGGCGCGGTGCTCCTCGGCACGTCGACACCGGCCACCAAGCGGGCCGTCACGCCGGGCGCCACGCCGGCCCTCACGCCGGCCCTCACGCCGGCCGTGACGCCGGCCGTGACGCCGGTGGCGCGGCCGGCGGGGGCGCCCTGCGCGTCCCGCCCCGTGCTGCAGCGGTCCGCCGCGTGAATCGAGGGACGGGGAAGGGACGTATCCGCGGGTGACTCGCGTTAGGGTGTGCCGGCCGACCGCCGTCCCATCAAGGCGCTCGGTGGAAGGGGCTTGCGATGTCCGTCCGCCGCGCTCTAGCGCTCGCGCTTCCCGCACTGCTCTCGGCCGCCCTGGTGCCCGCTGCCGCGTCCGCCCATCCGGGCTCCGACGCCGGGCACTCGCTGCGCGGCCCGCTGACCAATCAGGACTTCTACTTCGTCATGGCCGACCGGTTCGAGAACGGCGACACGGCCAACGACACCGGCGGTCTCACCGGCGACCGGCTGGTGACCGGATTCGACCCGACCGCCAAAGGCTTCTACAACGGCGGTGACCTCAAGGGCCTGCGCAACCGGATCGACTACATCCGCGGGCTGGGCACCACGGCCATCTGGCTGACGCCGAGCTTCAAGAACAAGCCGGTCCAGCTCGAAGACGGTCCGTCCGCCGGCTACCACGGCTACTGGATCACCGACTTCACCCAGATCGACCCGCACCTCGGCACGAACGCCGACCTGCGGGCGCTCGTCGACGCGGCGCACGCGCGCGGCATGAAGGTCTTCTTCGACATCATCACCAACCACACGGCCGACGTGATCGGCTACGACACCGGCGCCCGCAAGCCGTACGTCAGCAAGGACGTGGCGCCGTACAGGACGGCGTCCGGCCAGCCGTTCGACGACCGTGACTACGCGGGCACGAACCAGTTCCCGCCGCTGTCGGCCACCACGTCGTTCCCGCCGGGCTACACGCCGGTGCTCGACCCGGCCGAGCAGAACCTCAAGCAGCCGGCCTGGCTGAACGACGTCACCCTGTACCACAACCGCGGCGACACGACGTTCGTCGGCGAGAACTCGCAGTACGGCGACTTCTTCGGCCTCGACGACCTGTTCACCGAGAACCCGCGGGTCGTCCGGGGCATGATCGACATCTACAAGACGTGGATCCGCGACTTCAGCATCGACGGCTTCCGCATCGACACGATGAAGCACGTCAACGACGAGTTCTGGCAGAAGTTCGGGCCCGAGGTGCTCGCGTACGCCCGCAGCCAGGGCAAGCGCGACTTCTTCATGTTCGGCGAGGTCGCCCTCGACGGCAGCGGACCGGCGCAGAAGGCGTTCACGTCGCGCTACACGACCACGAACCAGATGCAGTCGATCCTGGACTTCCCGTTCCAGGACGCGGCCCGCAACTTCGCCTCGAGGAGCCGACCCACCGACGCTCTCGGCGCGTTCTTCGACAACGACGACTGGTACACCGACGACGACTCGAACGTCTACCAGCTCCCGACGTTCCTCGGTAACCACGACATGGGCCGCATCGGCGGCTTCGTGGTGGCCGACAACCCGGGCGCCGGCGACGCCGAGTGGGTGGCCCGCGACCGGCTCGCGCACGAGCTGATGTACTTCTCGCGCGGCAACCCGATCGTCTACTACGGCGACGAGCAGGGCTTCACCGGCAACGGCGGCGACCAGCTCGCCCGCCAGACGATGTTCGCGAGCCAGGTGCCGGAGTACCTGGACGACGACCTGCTCGGCACGTCGGCCACCCACGCGCAGGCGAACTTCGAGCCGGGCCACCCGCTGTACCGCTCGGTTGCGTCGCTTGCCGCGTTGACCCGGCAGTTCCCGGCGCTGCGCAACGGCGCCCACCAGAACCGGTACTCGACGGGGCAGGCGGGCGTCTACGCGTTCTCCCGGATCGACAGGGGCGCGCAGCGCGAGTTCGTGGTGGCGCTGAACAACAGCGAGCAGCCGAGCACCGCCGCGATCCCGACGTACATCGCCAAGGGCAAGTGGGCCAAGGTCTACGGCGACGGCGAGCGGTTCGCCCGTTCGGCGTCCGACGGCAAGCTGACGGTCACCGTGCCGCCGCTGTCGGCCGTCGTGTACGCCTCGCTCGACAAGATCCCGCGGTCGAAGGCCGCGCCGTCGATCAGCATCGGCACCGCCGAGCCGTCGGCCGAGTCGCGCGGGCGCACCCACGTGACGGCGAACGTGGGCGGCTCCTCGTTCTACGAGGTGACCTTCCAGGCCAAGGTCGGCAACGGGCAGTGGCGCTCGATCGGCACCGACGACACCGCGCCGTACCAGGTCTTCCATGACACCACGGGGATCCGGTCCGGCGAGACGGTGCAGTACCGGGCGGTCGTGCTCGACAACGCCGGGCACGAGCGCGCCAGCGCGCCGAAGCGGTCCACGGTGCCGCTGCCGACCCTGTCCATCGAGGTGCCGGCGGAGGGCAGCGGCGTCCGTGGCACCGTCGAGGTGCGCGCGGTGGCCGACCCCGAGCGGGGCAGCCACGTCGTGCGGATCGACCGCCGGGTGGCCGGTGGCGCCTGGACGCCTGTTGGCACCGACTCCTCGTCGCCGGCGTACACGGTGTTCGACAACCTGGCGCCGCTGAACCTGGCGGCCGGCACGACCGTCGAGTACCGGGCGGTGCTGATCTCCGGCCCGGCCCAGGTGACGAGCGCCGTGCGGGCGGTGCGCTACGCCGGGCCACCGGCGCAGACCGCGACGCTGTGGTACTTCCGGCCCGCCGGTGACTACGGGCAGTGGGGTCTGCACATGTGGGGCGACGCTGTCGATCCGGCCACGCTGGCGCAGATCGGCTGGGACACGCCGTGGCAGCGCTCCGGCGTCGAGGGCGGGTGGGCCCGGTACGACATCCCGCTCGTCGACGACACCAAGCCGGTGAACTTCATCATGCACCTACCCAGCGGCGACAGTGTTCCGGACACCAGGGAGCCGGGCGGCGACCGCAGCTTCCTGCCGATCAACAGCCCGCAGGTCTGGCTGGTCCAGGGCGACCCGACGGTGTACACCGTCCAGCCGCCCGTGTGACCTTCTCTAGCGATCTTGGACGTTTACTACTGTGGGAGCGGTAGTAGACGTCCAAGATCGCGGGGATCGGCACCTGGGGGAGCGAGCGCATGCACGACGACCGTCGGGTGGTGGAGTCGAGGATCGACCGGACCATCCGGGAGCGGGTGAAGCCGGCCGTCCATCCGCTGACGGTGCCGCTCGCCGTCGAGTCGTGGACCTGCCCGGGTGAGCCGGTGCCGGTGGCCGAGGGGCTCGCGGCGCCGTACCAGCCGGCCGCGGTCGGCGATCCGTGGGGCGCGCCCTGGGGCACCACCTGGTTCCGCTTCACCGGCGAGGTGCCCGCCGAGTGGGCCGGGCGCGCCGTCGAGGCCATCGTCGATCTCGGGTTCGGCCTCGACCAGCCCGGCTTCTCCGCCGAGGGGCTGGTCTACCGCCCCGACGGGACGCCGGTGAAGGGCCTGCACCCGCGCAGCCACCGGGTCCGGATGCCCGGGTCCGGGCCGGTGTCCTTCCACGTCGAGGCGGCTGCGAACCCGCTGATCATCGGGCCGGTCACCATGCTGGGCGACCCGGCCACCGCCGGCGCCGCGCCGCTGTACCGGCTCGTCCGGGCCGACCTGGCCGTGCTCGACGAGACGGTGTACGACCTGGCCATCGACCTCGACGTGCTGGTGGACCTGATGCGCCAGCTGCCGATGGACTCGTCCCGGCGCTGGGAGATCATGCGGGCCTGCGAGCGGGCGTTGGACGTCCTCGATCTGTTCGACCTCGGGGCGACGGCGGCCGCGGCGCGCGACGAGCTCGCGCCGGTCCTGGCCGTGCGCGCTCCGGACAACGCGCACCGGATCTACGCGGTCGGCCATGCCCACATCGACTCGGCCTGGCTGTGGCCGCTGCGCGAGACGGTGCGCAAGGTGGCCCGCACGGCCGCGAACGTGGTGTCCCTCATGGACGATCACCCGGAGCTGATCTTCGGGATGTCGCAGGCGCAGCAGCTGGCCTGGATCAAGGAGCACCGGCCCGAGGTGTACGAGCGGGTCCGGGAGAAGGTCGCGGCGAAGCGCTTCGTGCCGATCGGCGGCATGTGGGTCGAGGCCGACACCAACATGCCCGGCGGCGAGGCGCTCGCGCGCCAGTTCAGCCACGGCAAGCGCTTCTTCCTCGACGAGTTCGGCGTGGAGACCGAGGAGGTGTGGCTGCCCGACTCGTTCGGCTACACCGCCGCGCTGCCGCAACTGATCGCGCTGTCCGGGTCGCGCTGGTTTCTCAGCCAGAAGATGTCGTGGAACGAGACGAACAAGTTCCCGCACCACACCTTCTGGTGGGAGGGCCTCGACGGGACCCGGGTGTTCACCCACTTCCCGCCGGTGGACACCTACAACGTCGAGTTCACCGGCAAGCAGCTGGCGCACACCGTGCGCAACTTCACCGAGAAGGGCCGCGCGACCCGCTCGCTCGCGCCGTTCGGCTTCGGCGACGGCGGCGGCGGACCAACCCGCGACATGCTCGCCCGGGCCGCCCGCCTGGCCGACCTCGAGGGCTCGCCGCGGGTGCGCATCGCCACCCCGGCCGAGTTCTTCGCCGACGCGCACGCCGAGTACCCGGACGCGCCGGTCTGGGTCGGCGAGATGTACCTGGAACTGCACCGCGGCACGTACACCAGCCAGGCGAAGATGAAGCAAGGCAACCGGCGCAGCGAGCACCTGCTGCGGGAGGCCGAGCTGTGGGCCGCGACGGCGGCCGTGCAGCGCGGCGCGGAGTACCCGTACGAGCGGCTGGACCGGATCTGGAAAACCGTTCTGCTGCACCAGTTCCACGACATCCTGCCCGGCTCGTCCATCTCGTGGGTGCACCGGCAGGCGCGGCAGACCTACGCGGACGTGGCCGCCGAACTCGAGGACGTCATCGCCGCCGCGCAGGAGGCACTGGCCGGGGGCGGCGACAGCAGCGTCGTCTTCAACGCCGCGCCGCATCGCCGCGACGGCGTGCCGGCGGGCGGCGCGTTGCCGGTCTGGCCGGACGCGGACCGTCCACATGCGACGGTCACCGCGCACGACGACGGGTATGTGCTCGACGACGGGGTGCTGCGCGTCGTGGTGGATTCCCGTGGACTGGTGACGTCCATTGTGGAGCTTTCCGCTGGGCGCGAGGCGCTCGCCGCCCCCGCCAACCTGCTGCAACTGCACCGTGATCATCCGGCCAACTGGGACGCCTGGG
>Ga0111539_10003608_pt1 | contig 20398 bp, 17 predicted proteins | sample RhiMethybrSRZTD1_FD_79667 | JGI IMG/M metagenome (GOLD analysis project Ga0111539, IMG submission 79667) | Populus rhizosphere microbial communities from Tennessee, USA - Rhizosphere MetaG P. TD hybrid SRZTD1 (version 2) (version 2) | ecosystem: Host-associated > Plants > Roots > Rhizosphere >... | reverse complement strand
CTCAGGACGGACAAGGGACCAAGAACGGACCAAGGACGAAGGCCCAAGAACCAAGGACCAGATCATCGCGCGCGATCCCGCCGCGCCGCGTCATCCTGGCGGGCCTCTTCCTGCCGTTGCGCCTCTGTGGCCATCGTGCGGCGACGATCCTCGGTCGACTCACGGCGTGCGCGCTCGAACAGTTCCATCTCACGCGCCGCTTCGTCCCCGCGCCCGGTCTGCTTCAGGGCCAGGGCCAGTGCGTACCGCGCCTCGTGCAGCGTCGGCTTCAGATCGAGCGCGCGTCGCAGGGCGACGATCGCATCGGCGTGAATGCCGGCGTCGAGGCGGATGCGACCGATGGCCGCGTATGCCTCGGCATCTCGAGGATCAATCGCAACGGCCGCGTCGAGCTCCGCGAGCGCCGCCTCCGTCCGATCCTGTTCGAGATAGACCCAGGCGAGATGCTTGTGTGCCAGGGGATCGTTCGGCGTGAGCCGCAGGCGCCGCTCGAATGCCTCGGTGGCGCGCGCGAAATCGCCTTCCGCGTGAGACAACCGGCCAATGGATGCGTAGATCGAGGCGCGTCCCGTCAGCGCCACGGACACGACCTTTTCATACTCCTGGCGCGCCTCGGCGATCCTGTTGATGTTTTCGTAGACCCTGCCCAGCCACCAGTGCCCGACACCCGAATCCGGCCACGCGGTGACAATCGAGCGGAGTGCGCGCTCCGCCTCGAGGTGTCGTCCCTCTTGGGCGAGTTGGGCCGCCGCGACGAGTTGTGATCGCTCGTCGGTCGCAGCGGCCGCCGCGCGCCGCAACGACGCGATGGCGTCGCGATATTCGCCGCGGCGAAGGTGGGCGAAGCCTTCCGCATACGCAGCCAGTGGAAGGACCGGAATGGCCGCAGCCTCGTCGCCGAGCAGAGAGTCATCGGCCGAAGGCGCGGCCTGGGCACCCCAACCTTCGAGCCCAGTCGCCATCCTGTCGATCGCGGCGTTCACCTGCGCACGGTTCTCGGAGAGGGTCGTCGTCATCGCGTCCGCGAGCTCGGTGAGACCGTCGACAAAGAGCGCCTTCTGGCCTGCGACTGGCCACGGCAGGAGAACCAAGACGAGGGCGAGCGACGTCGCGAAGCGAGTCATGGGGTCAGATCTTGATTCTTGCACGCCTGCAAGAATCAAGATCTGACCCCCGAGGAACTGGCTCAGGACTCACCGCAGCGGGATTAGAAGTCGAACTGGACTTGCAGCCGCGCGAACCGCGGACTGAGCAGAGCGCCGCCGATCCCTCCCGGCTGGCCCCAGTTGTTGACTTCCACTGCGGGCGTGGCCGGATTGTCGAGCGTCCACGTGTCGTTGTACCCGATGATCGCGTCCGAGTTGAACACGTTGTAGACATCGACGCCGATGTTCAGACGCTTGTTGCCGAAGCGGAAGTTCTTGCCGAGTTTCAGATCGAACTGCGCCGTGTTCTCTCCATAGAGATCGCCAGTATCCAGCAGGTTGATCTGATACGTCGTCTGCGTGACGGTGAAGCCGCTTGGGATGAAGCAGCCCGTGCTCGCGACGCCGTTGACCGTGCACGGAGCAGTCGCGCGGCTGGCGCTGCTCGGATCCCACGTCACCTGGTCTCTGCCGAAGGTCACGTTCACCGCACGCGGAACGCCCGGCCGATACTGGAACACCGTGCTCACCAGCACATCGACTTTGGGTACGGTGTAGGTTGCCGACCCGCGGACGTTCGTACGGTACACGCCGATCGGCCGGCAGCCGCCTTTATAGTCGTTGCCTTCGCGTGACCGCACGTTCGGACCATCGAGCTCGGTGTAGCACGTGTCTCTCACGGACTTGCCGGTGCTCGTGCCGCCGTTGAGACGCAACCCGCCGCGTCCGCGCCACACGAAGTTCGTGTCAACGCCGTGCCACGAGTAGTCGAGCTCTTGCATCAATGTCACCGCCGTTGGACGGCCGGTCGGCAGCGTCGCCTTCGGGTTGGCGACACCTCGGACGAGGTATCCGCCTCCGCCGGGCAGTCGAGCATCGCGCGGCGCCGTCACGGAGAGGAAGTCGTACTGGGTGCTCGTGTAATTCAAGTAGCCGTCCTGACACGTGCGCACGTCGAGCGCGCCGTTGAACCGATCGCAGCCGATGCCGAGCTGATCGTTCACCGACAGGTTGCCGTACTTGCGGCGGTTGAACGTCACTTCCCCAGACAGGCGAGGCAGGATCTCGTGCTGAATGCCAAGGCTGAACTGCCATTCATAGCGCCGCCGTCCCCACCCGTCGAGGAGCGTGTCGCCGTACCGATCGCAATACGCTTGGACGTCGGCTGGAATGCTCGCTTCGGTGCGGCCGCACTGCGTCGTCCCCAGGCCAATCGCCTGTCCACGTTCGTCGAGGGTGCGCGGGTCGCGGCCGTAGCGCACGTTGTCCTGTGTCGGACCGGACGGACCCTGACATTCACCGTTGTTCGCGAAATTCAACAGGTCGCAGTCGGGCACCCGGTTGCCATTGGTGTCCTGCCAGAGCCGCTCGTAGCTGTTGACGGTTCGCTGCGCCGCGTTCGCGTCCTGATAGATTCCGTCGATCGATGCCGCCGAGAGGTACTTGCCCATCGACCACTTGAGCGCGGTGCGACCATTCCCGAACAAATCCCAGCCCACGCTCCATCGCGGCGTGATGTCCTTGTAGCTCACGCCATCGGTTGCCGGCGTGCAGTAGGAGTTGCGGCCGTCGCTTTGCACCGGGACGAAGCGATCCGGGCCAACGCATGTTTCGAGGTAGTGACTGCTGGCCTGATCGTAGCGAACCGCACCGTTGAGGGTGAAGCGGCGCAACGTCCATTGGTCCTGCGCATACAGTGCGTTGTAGCGCACCCGGTAACCCAACGTGCCGGGGCCGGTGTCGATCGTCACGCGTGTCGGAACCGGCCGGCGCGCAAGATTGTTGGGATCGTTCGGATAGTAGAGACTGGTGTTGCCGCAGCTCGATGTGTCTGCGCAGTTGGCTTGCGGCGTGTCATAGCGGTAGGTCAAGCGGAGGTCGTTGACCTGATTGCTTCGGTCCTGGTTGTAGTACCCGGCGTCGAATCCAATCTTTGCGTTGTGCCTTCCGGACACGTACGACGCTGAGGCACGCGGGCGGATGTCCAGGAGGTCGCGCGTTTCAGCGGCTCCCGGACTGCCCATCGCGCTATTCAGCGGCCCTGACGTCAGGCCAGCAAACGCAGTGCCCGCGGTCGCGTTCACACGCGACGCAACTGAGTCGCCGCCAGTCGTCTCGCCGAACTCGGCAATGCGAGGAATCGAGCTGACACCCGGCGCGTATCGGTGATGCGTGTAGTCATAGAGCTGGGTATTCACCGACACGCCCGCCTCAAATAGCATCCTGTTCGTATATGGGTTCGTCCACGACACCTGTTGCAAGCGGGCTGGGTGGACCTGCCCGGACCACGTTGATTCGGGCGTCGTCCAGCTCGCGACCGTCCCGTTGCACGGGTCGAGACACGTGAGCTGCTCGTCCCAGAAGACGTTGAACTTGTTCTTCTGCGTCGCCTGATACGTGATGCGGGCGTTGATGCTCCGCGTCAGGTTGGTGTAGGTCAGCGGATCCTGCGAACGGTCCGGCTGATAGTTAGCGCCCGGCTTACCCGAGTTCAGGTTGTTGTAGATCGCCTGGCCATCACCCTGGAACTGCTCCTTGCCCCACACCCGACCCACCGAATAGAACCACAAGCGATCGCGCTTGATCGGTCCGCCGAACGACGCCGACACGTCGTGGTCATGCTTGATCAAGTTCGGCGCGGAGAGCGACGGATAGGCGCCGTTGTTCGAGTCGAACCACGAGTTCCGTGTGTACGAGGTGAAGTAGTTACCGGCGAACCGGTTGCCACCGGTGCGCGGAACGATGTTGATCGCGGCGCCGCCGGTTTCCGATTCACCCAACGCTCCCGAGATCTGAATGTTGACTTCCTGTGCGTTGGCGATGTCGGCGCTATATCCGCCGCCGGAGCCCTGAATCGAGCTCGATCCGGTATTGATAACCGTGCCGTCCACCATGATGCGGCCCTGATTGAGGCCGTCGGTGTCGAGGATCGAGGCGTGCGAGTTGAAGCCGTAGATGTTCGGGTTGCACCATACGCCGGCGCCGCCGACGCAGTTGTAGGCCAACGCGCCCTGCATCAATCCGGGTGTCAGCGCCATCAGGCTCGTCATCGTGCGCGCCGTCGGCAGATCACGAAGTTCCTGGCCTGAAAATGTAGTGACCTGCCGTGCGCTCTGTACGTCGACCGTCGGTGTGTTGCCTGCGACGGTCACGACCTCCGTCAACTGGCCCACGGTCATCGTCCCATTGATCGACGCGATGAAGCCGCTCGTCAACTCGAGGTTGTCGCGCTGCAGCTTGGTGAATCCTTGCAACGTGAACGTCACGGTGTAGATGCCGACCGGCAGGTTGGTGATGCGGTATTGGCCGTTGTCGTCAGTCGTCGTTGAGCGAACTCTCTCGATGAGCGCGGGACTCGTCGCTTCCACGAGTACTCCCGGCATGACCGCGTTTGACGTGTCTCGCACGGTCCCGGTGATCTGACCTTCCTGAGCCTGGGCGGCGCTGGTGGCTAGCAGTACGCACGTGGCAATGGCACAGATCGACTTCACTGGTCGCATCACGACTCCTCCAGTTCACCAGGTGCACCACGAGCCTCCCGCGTAGCGCCACCGGTTTCACAGAGCGAAAACGCTCCGCTTTGGTGCCCCTATTTACGCTTGCCAAACCGCTGTGTCAAGAAGTTGTTAAGAGTTTGTCAAGACTGCGCGATGATGCGTCGCCCGTGAACACGAAGTCCCGCGCGCTGGAGGCCGCGCGTTGACACGGCGGCACGTCATCGCTGCGTTGGTGTGTGCGGCGATCGAGATCACGCCTGAGATTGCACTTGCACAGAAAGAAGTCGTGTCCGCAAGCGATCCTCCGCCGCGCGTCGCCGCTCAGTTGCACACTGATTTAGGAAAGAGGTACGCCGAGCCTTTCCGATCGTGAGTGATGCAGACAGTGATCGCATCACCATACGAAAAGGCGACGGCATCGTTGACACACGCGCGTTTTCGCGTTAGGACAGTCGCGCGTTGGGAGGCGCTGACATGAGCAGACGTTCCATGGTGGCGGGATTAGTCGTGGTGGGGATCGCAGTGCTCGACGCACAACCCAATCAGTTTCAATTCATCGTTGCGGCCACCGACGGCAGCGGCGCTCCAGTCACCGACGTCAAGACGAACGAAGTCGTGATGACCGAGAACGGCGCCGCAGCCACGATCGTGAAAGTTGAGCCATACCGTGTGCCCGTCAAACTGACGCTCGCCGTGGACAACGGACCCGATAGCCGCGATGCCATCGCACACTATCGATCGGGCCTGACCGGTCTGGTCGATGCGCTGCCGTCCGACGTCGAGGTCACGGTGATCTCCACCGCGCCGCAGCCGCGCATGGTCATCCGCTCATCAACCGATCGCAAGAAGATTCTGGCGGCGATCAATGGGTTCGGTCCTGACGACGAGCGGCCGAGATTTACCGACACGATCGTCGAGTTCTCGCAGCGCCTCGAAAAGGAGTTGCGTGACAAGAAAGGCGTTCCCGACTCGCTGCCGGTGTTGGTCATGGTGTCGACGACCGCCAACGAAGTCACGAGCTACCAGGTGCCTGAAGTCGAGAAAGCGCTCAACTTCCTCGCCACACGGAAAGCCCGGCTGATGGTCTCCATCACATCTGCGCGCGCCAATGACGCGACGGCCGCCGCCGACCTCAACACCAACCGTCAAGCGCTGATTGCGATTCCCGCGGTGAAAGCTACGCGGGGGCGCTTTGAAACGCTCGCCATTTCGAACCGCCTGGCGACACTTCTCCCCGAATTCGGCCGCGATATCGCGACGCTGCACAACAAGCACGCTAATCAGTTGCGTGTCACCGTGGAGCGCGCGAACGGCGCGACCGGGCCGTTCCAGAACCTGCGCGTGGAACTCTCGCGACCAGGCCTGACGGGAAGCGTCTCGGGAGATGGATTGCCGTAGGGGCGACGCACCCGTCGCCCCTGCTCGTCTATCTCGTCGCCGCCGTGCGCCAACCCGCAGCGTATTCGGTGCGCGCCACCTCGCTGTACGGCACGGGACTGACGATCGCGCGGATTTCCACCTGCTCGTGACGCTCCACGGTCGGCTTGGTCGTGCCACCGTTCTCCTCACCCCAGACGAAGGTGACTTCACTCCCGATGGTGGCGTGCGCGGAGTCGAGGATGGCCAGCGTCAACGACTGGCCTTCGTTCGCGCTGTAGCCGACCCACGTCGAGATCCCGATCGTCTTGCCGCTCTTCGTGACCTTGTCGTACGGATGCATCGAGTAGACGGCCGACGGGAACTCCATGAACTTGGCTCGGTGGTCCCGCTGATACTGACTGCCGATCACCCGCATCACATCGTCGGTATTCAGCGCCAGCGTCACCTTCGTGCGATGCGTCCCCTTGGCGCGCTGCTCGAGCGCCTCGCGGCCGATGAAATCGTGATCGAACTTGACGTGCGGACCGTAGCCGAGGTCCCACGGTGTCAGGTAGTAGTCCTCGACATTAGACGACACGAAGCTGCCGCCGATCGATGCCCTCGCCTCGTACGAGTCGGGCGGGAGCCACTGGCGATAGGACTTCATCTTCTCGCCGGTGTACACCGCCGGCAGCGGCGACGGGACCCAGCCTGATTCCAGCGTGTTGGCCGAGTAGGCACGACCGCCGACCAGGCGCAAACCGAACTCCTCGCCGGCCTTGAAGATGGCGTCGCGAATCTGATCGTGCTCGGCGTACGGTCCGAACAGCTCGTAGCCAGGCTGACCCGCCATGCCGTGGCGAAGCGCACGCACGGGCCTGCCGGCGATCGTCACGTGGCCCATGTTGAAGAACTTGAGCTCCGGCGCCTTGCCGCCGATTACCTTCTCCAGCACCTTCATCGCGTTCGGGCCCTGGAGCTGGAAGCGATACGCCTTCCGATTGAGCGGGTCCGGCCGTGCCGCCGAGCGCTCGTCGAGCGTGACCTTCACGTCATAGCCGCCCGTCGCTGCATGGAACATGATCCAGTTGAGCACCGGAATACGGCCGACGAGATTGAACTGGTTCGGCGCAAGGTAGAACAGAATCACGTCGCCGATCACGTAGCCGTCGTAGTTGACCGGCACGAACTGCTTGGCCTTGTCCACTGCGAAGCCGGCGAAGCTGTTGACACCCAGGCGAGAGAGCAGCTTCAACGCATCTGGTCCTTCCACGAGCAGATCGGCCATGTGGTAGGACTGGTTGAAGAGCACACACGTCTTCTGCCACGCCTGCGTCTCATCCCGCCAGTTGGTGTACTCCGGCGGCACGCCGGGATAGACGTTCGGTCCAGTCTGTTGATTCCGCAACAGAGTGACCGGGTTGCCTGCCGCCTGTATCACGTCCTCGAGACTCTTCGTACTCATTACGCTCCTCTATGAGGCACGTCCAAAAGGACGCGCCCTACCTGCTTTGAGGCACGTCCAAAAGGACGTGCCCTACCTCCGGCACGTCCGAACGACGCGCCCTACCTGCGGCACGTCCGAACGACGCGCCCTAAGCGACGTAGGGCCGGTCCTTTTGGACCGGCCTGATTTCCCCGAACAGTTCCTGCGAGGCGAGCCGCGCGCCTTCAGTGAGCGCGCTCAGCTTCGCCCACATCACCTGCGGGTGCACACGTTGATAGGTCTCGAGCTGCGCGAAGCCGCAGTCGGTGCCGGCCATGATGTTCTCGCGGCCGACCAGCTTCGCGAACTGCACGATCCGATCGGCCACCAGGCGCGGATGCTCGACTGTCGTCGTGTGATGGGTGACAACGCCCGGGATCAGGATCTTGCCCGCCGGCAGCTTCGTCGTCTGCCAGACGCGCCATTCGTGCTCGTGACGCACGTTGGCAGCCTCGATCGCGTACGCGCCCGCGCGCACTTTCACAATCAACGGCGCAATCGCTTCGAGCGGCGCGTCGGCCATGTGTGGCACGTGCCAGCTCCCAAAGCACACGTGATAACGCACGCGGTCCTCCGGGATCCCGCGCAGCGCATGATTCAACGCCTCGACACGCAGCTCAGCCCACTGCCGGTACCGCGCCGGGCCGTACTGCATCAAGTCATCGTACATGTTGGCGAGCACGGCGTCGTCAACCTGCAGGATCAAGCCGGCGTTGATAATCTCCAGGTATTCCTCGCGCAACGCCTCAGCGACGGCAAAGACGTAGTCGCGGTCGTCCTTGTAATACTCGTTCGAGGAGTCGTAGGTGGCACTCCCCGGCGCGACGGCAGTGAGGAAGCCTTCCTCGACACCGGCGGCCGCGAGCGCCGCTTTCAAGGCGGCGATGTTGCGGCGGATGGCGTCGTGTCCGCAGTACGAGATGGGTGCCACGCAGACGTGACCCGGCACGCCGGTCGCGCCACGTGGAAACTCGTCTTGCATGAACTGGCGGAAGCGAATACGGTCGCGGCCGAGCCACACCGGCTCGTAATTCGAATCAGCGCGCCACTCGAAACCCGTTAACCGGTCGAGCACGTACTTCGACCAGCTCGACTTCCCGAATTCGCCGTCGTTGACGATGTCGATGCCGGCTTTGATCTGCTGTTCGACCACGTCAACCGTGGTACACCGCAGCGTCTGCTCGTAACGAGCGAGGTCCTGCGGGGACTCTTTCGCGGCCTTGGACCGCGCAAGCAGATCGGCCGGCCGAATCAGGCTGCCGACATGAGTCGTCAGAATGCGGCTGCCACTGCGCATCATCGGGCGGGGCGAGGCTCGGGAAGATGCGTCGTCCGCATCGGGCGATCCTGGCCGGTCACCGCCGGACGATCACCGAGCTTGAGCAGGATCAGCACCGCTGCCGCGAGCAGCGATCCTGCGGCCATTGTCATCGAGACGGTCGGCAGCGAATATCCGGCGGTGAAGAGGAAGCCGGCAATGATCGGCGCCAGCACTGATCCTCCGCGTCCCACTCCCACGGTGAACCCGGTACCGAACGCACGCACTTGCGTCGGGAAAACGCGCGCGATGATCGCGTAGAGACCGACGATGCCGGCATTGGTGCAGAAGCCAGCCATCGCGCAGATCATCGCCAGACGTTGCAGGTCGGCGGGACTGCGGCCGAACAGCGTCACCGTCACCGTCGACAGCACCAGCAGCACGATCGTCAGCGGCTTCAGCCCGAACCGCAGCGTGAGCAGTCCGAACACCGCGCCGCCTGTCGCGCCGCCGACGTTGGTCCACACCAGCACGCCCGCCGCGCTCGACGCCGGGAAGCCCATGTCGACGACGATCTTCGGGATCCACTTCACGATGAAGTAGAAAGTGGTGATGTGAAAGAAGTAGGCGAGGGTGACGATGGCCGTGATGGCCACGAGGCCGGGCTGGAAGATCTCAGTGATCGACCCCTTACGCGCCAAGGCCGAGACCTCGGGCAGCGCGTTCACTGTCGCATGTCCCATCCGTCGCAGTGCGCCGTTGATCCGCTCGAGCGCACCCGCCGGCTGCTTGCGCGTCAGCCAATGCACCGATTCCGGGATGACGAAGTACACGACGGGAATCAGCAGCGCCGTCACGCTCGCACCGAAGTAGAAGACGGTACGCCAGTCATTGCCGCGCAGGAGTTGCGCCGCGACAAGGCCACCGAGTACGGCGCCGACTGGATACCCGATCGACATCAGCGAGACGCTCAAGTCGCGGCGGCGTGTGTTCGAGAACTCGGCGGCCACGGCATTGATCGCCGCCAGCATGCCGCCAATACCCAGACCGGTGACGATGCGCCAGATCGAGAGATCGATGAGACCGCGGACGGTCGTCGCCATGACCATGCCAACGGCCATGACCATGAGACAGCCGAGAATCGTCGGTCGGCGGCCGATCTTGTCAGCCACGCCGCCGAGGAACACCGACCCAATCGCCATGCCGATCAGTTCCATCGACAGCACGATGCCAAGCGCGGCGCGATCGATGCCCCACTCCTGGGCGATGCCCGGCGAGGCGAAGCTGATCGAGAGCACGTCGAAGCCGTCCAGCGCATTCAGCGCGATGGTGAGCGCGACCACGGCCCACTGCAGGCGGCTCATCGACTGGTTGGCGATGATGTCTCTCGGATCAGTCGTCGTCATGTGGTGGCTTTCGGCTGGCGCCGCCGGGATGGACGGCGCGGGCAACAGAGGATTATTACCGAAGATCTCGTCTGGCGAAAAAAGACTTCGTCATACGAAAACCGGTGGTCAGGGACGTTGAATCAACGCGGTCGTGATGGCCTGCCCCACGTGGCGGGTTGTGTGCTCCGCGGCGTGAAAGAGGAGGCCAAGCACGGTGGCTGGGAGACCTGCCCGGCCAACCTTCCGTTCGTCGAGGAGTGAGTCGCGCGGCGTGCCGCGCAGTTGGTCCATCGCCGCATCGACTATGCGACCGACGTCGGCAACGACCGCGGCGAGCGGTGCCGGCGGATCTCCCGGCTCCCCCTCTGCCTTCACGGCGGCCCGCTGCGCTTCCGATAAAGCGTCACCGCGCGCATAGGTCAACAGGCGATCGAGCGCGCCGCCGGCGTGCCGCACGTGAAAGCCGATCGAGGCGGCACCGCCAGGACGACGCCAGACATGGTCGGGAGGAACGGTGGTGATCAGGCGCTCGAGATCCTCGCGCGCCTGAATCAGCGCGTGCACGACAGGCATCAGCAGCGGTTCGAACCCGGGGACAGGGCCCCGCTGCCAGGCTTCGGTCTGAACAGTGGTCATGAGACCACTGTACCTTGAGGTTATTTCTGGCTGATCTCGGCCAGGATGCGACGGCGCACTTCTTCAGCGGCTGGGCTATCGAAGAAGAAGTCGTCGCCCACCGACGGCTGCGTCAGCTTGCCGACGCGCTCGAACTCGCGGCGCAGGCTAGCCGAATCTACGACAGAGGACGCATCAGCAATGGTCACCGCGTGCTGCATCTCGTGTCCCAGCGTGGCCAGTTGCTGGTCCTTCGACCGGCCGGCGGCGACGCGAATCACCAGATACCGGTAGCCGCCTTTGGCCGCGAGAAACGTCATTTTCATCACGTTGTTCTTGGCGGTGACGTCAGGCCGGACGTAGAGGATGACGTCGGACTTCGCCAGACGATCGACGAGACCCTTGAAGGTCGGCGACCGCTTGATCCCTTCTTCGAGCAAGCCGATGAGTTCATCATCGGAGGCCCGGATGTTGCCCGACCACGCGTTGGCGCCCTGGCCGTCAAACGTGGCGACCTTCCCGGTCGGCACGACCTGCGCCAAGGCTGGCGCACTCGACGTCAAACACGCGACCGACAGCACCAACCGCAGCGACGCACCCCGATACATGACCCTCTCCACAGGTGTCTCCTTACAGGCAGATCTCGGCACAAAGTTGTGATATGCACAGAGGGTGCAGAGCGCGGCGCTTCGCGGTCATGGTGGGAAGCCGAGCGCAATGTACTTGCTTAGTTATCTAGCAATGTGCTAGAAATTTAAGCATGCCGTCGACCCACTTGAGCCGCCGCGAGCGGCAGATCATGGACATCCTGCACCGCCGGGGTCGGGCGACGGTCGCTGAGGTGCTGTCGGAACTCACCGGCGAGCCCGCCTACTCCACCGTCCGCGCACAGCTGCGGGTGCTCGAGGAGAAAGGCCACGTCCGGCACGAGGAAGAGCAGCTCCGTTACGTGTACCTGCCGGCGCAGTCCCACCGGGTGGCCAGTCGATCGGCGCTCAAGCATGTGCTCGACACCTTTTTCCAGGGGTCGCCGGAGCAGGTCGTCGAAGCGCTGCTCGGCAAGGATGGTTCGGGCGTCTCACGCGAAGAGCTCGATCGCATCGCCGATCTGATCGAGCGCACCTCGCGCGAAAGCAGGCGCCGATGATCAAGGCGACGATCGTCCTGCTCGCCGCGCACGTGATCATTCCGCTGCTGAAGCGGCGTTCGGCCGCCGAACGGCACGCGGTGTGGACCGCGGTTCTGGCGACGGCGGCACTGCTGCCACTGCTCACGTGGCTGCTGCCGTCATGGGAACCCGGGTGGGCACAGCGCGCCGCAGAGTCGTGGCCGGTGTTCGAGTCTCGATCGGCAGGCGACAACGCTGGCGACATCGTCGTTCGTGCGACCGGTGTCGAACCCGGCGACTGGTCGATCGGAAGCGTCCTGCCCTGGTTCTGGATCGCCGGCAGCGTCTTGCTGTGCGCCGCGTTCTCGAGGCAAGCGCTCCGCCTGCAGCGGCTGACTGCCTCCGGAGGCACAGCACCGGCACGTCACCGCGCGATCGCCAGCAACGTTGCCGACTCACTCTCACTCCCGGCGCCGTCTCTGATCTGCAGCGATCGCGTCCGCATTCCCCTGGCCTGGGGCATACGGCGGGCGCGCATCCTGCTTCCCACCGCCTCGCACGACTGGCCTGACGAACGCGTGTGGGCGGTCTGTGCGCACGAAATGGCGCACATCACCCGCGGCGACTGGATCGCGCATCTCGCCGCCGAGTTCGCGTGCCGGATCTTCTGGTTCAATCCACTCTTCTGGATGGCGCGGACTCGCATGAGCCGAGAAAGCGAGCGCGCCGCCGACGACATCGTCATTGGACTTGGTGCACGTGGGACGGACTACGCGTCGCACCTGATTGCGATCGTGCGTGCGTCGCAAACCGATGACGGATTCGCAGCCACCGTCGCGATCGCCCGCCTTCGCGCTGGGCGCTTTGGCGGGGCAAGCCGCTCTGGCTTCGAACACCGCATCGCCGCACTGGTCAATGGTCTGGCCAATCGCGCCCGGCTGTCGCGGGCAGGTGCTGCCGCGATTCTCGCCAGCGCCTGCATCGTGGTCGCTCCGCTGGCCGCGCTCGGCGCACGCGTGCGCTCGACGATCGAGATCCAGACCTCCAACCTTCCACCTATCGACGCCCTCGACGTCCGCGTGGCCGCTGGCGACGACAGCGAACCGGTGCGGGAGATTCGCCCGCTCGAGCGACTTGCCGGAGACATCGCGCCGTCAGTCGCCGAGTACACGACGCCGCCGCTCTACTCGGACGAGGCTCGCGTCCGTGGCATCGAGGGTGTCGTGCTCGTCCGCGTACACATCGACGCGAGCGGCAGCGTGAGCGATGCACGAGTGACGCGAGCGCTGGGCTTTGGACTGGACCAGAACGCGCTGGTCGCGTTGCGGCAGTGGCGTTTCCATGCCGGCACCCGCAACACGACACCGGTGCCGATGGACGTGGACATCGAGATCGGATTCACGCTGCGCAACGAGTCCATCAACGCGCAGATCGCCAATGACATGGTGTCGCTGGTCGGACCCGGGGTCACGCCGCCGCAGGCGGTGAGAGTCGTGAACCCGCACTGGCCTCACGGGAGCCTCACCGGCACTGTCGTGCTCGATGTCGTCCTGCTCGAGGACGGCACACCACGCATCGTCCGGATTCTTCGCTCACTCAGAACTGACCTCGACGACATCGCCGTCGAGGCCTTCGCGCAGTGGCGGTTCAGCCCGGCGCAGAAGGACGGGCGGGCGATCAAAGTGCGGATGAACGCCGCGGTGAGATTTCATGGCTAGGATTCGCAGCTCGGAGATCACGCCCAAGCAGGTGTATCTCAATCGGCGCGCGTTCATGAAGACCTCGGCGATTGGCATTGCAGGAGCCGCAGCGGTAGGGGCGTGCGGGTGGCCCGAATCAACGGTCGCGCAAGGGCTGCGCAAGCTCGAAGGCGTGCGGAAAAGCCCGTTGAGTACGACCGAGGCGCCAAACTCGTATGCGAACATCACCAGCTTCAACAACTTCTACGAGTTCGACTCAGGCGCGGGCGACGGACCAAAGAAGCTGTCTGGCCGCTTCCGGCCAAGCCCGTGGAAGATCGCCGTCGAGGGGCTCGTTGCCAAGCCTGCATCGTATGCGCTCGAAGACTTCATCAAGCCGCATGTACTCGAGGAGCGCATCTATCGCTTGCGCTGCGTGGAAGCCTGGTCGCTCATCATCCCGTGGATCGGCATCCCGCTCGCCGACGTGATCAAACGCGTCGAGCCCTCGTCCAAAGCGCGCTTCGTGGAGTTCTACACCTTGCACGACGTGGGGCAGTTTCCGCAGCAGCGCACAAACGCGCTCGAGTGGCCGTATATCGAAGGCCTGCGCCTCGACGAAGCCATGCATCCGCTGACCCTTCTTGCCGTCGGGCTCTACGGCGAGGTCCTGCCGAATCAGAACGGCGCACCGATCCGGCTGGTCGTGCCGTGGAAATACGGCTTCAAGAGCATCAAGTCGATCGTGAAGCTCCGCTTCGTCGAGCGACCCCCGATCAACACCTGGCAGCGGCAGTATCCACAGGCCTACGGGTTCTATGCGAACGTGAATCCTGCGGTCGATCATCCCAACTGGAGCCAGGCGCGCGAGGCGCGGCTGCCATCGCTCTTCAGGACCACGCGCACGCTGCCCTTCAATGGCTACGCCGATCAGGTGCAACAGCTGTACGCCGGCATGGACTTGCGGAGGAACTATTAAAGCGTAGTGTCCGGCTTCAGCCGGACCGTGAGACGATTGGCCGCGGATGGCCCATGCCGAGTACAACCCGCAGCTCGCGACGCTCGGAAGCGAACCACCCAGCGGAGATCGCTGGCTCCACGAGATCAAGTACGACGGCTACCGCATCGGCTGCGTGATCGACAAGAAGGGCGCGCGTCTCATCAGCCGCAACGGCAAGGACTGGACGCACGTCTTCCCTACCATCGCCGAAGCCGCACAAACGCTGAAGACCAGGGACGCGGTTATCGACGGCGAAGTGGCAATGGTCATGCCTGACGGCCGCACGAGCTTTGCCGCGCTGCAGCAGGCCGCCGCGGGCACGGCGTCACACACGCCGCTGGTCTACTTCGTTTTCGATCTGCTTCGACTCGATGGTGAACGTCTCGATCGATTGCCGCTCGAAGAACGGAAGGCGCGTTTGCGCGCGCTGGTCGAGCCTGCCCCGCCGAAGCCGAAGGCAGGGCTTGCCCCGCCGAAGCCGAAGGCGAAGGCGGGAAGAATCCGCTACGCCGACCACATTGTCGGCGAGGGCGAAACGCTGTTCGAGCACGCGACGAAGATCGGTCTCGAAGGGATCATCTCCAAACGCCGCGATCTGCCCTACGAGCCTGGGCGGAGTGACAGTTGGCGGAAATCGAAGGTCATCCAACGTGGAGTGTTCGTGATCGGCGGCATGACCGATCCGGAGGGCACGCGCGTCGGCATCGGCGCGCTGCTGGTCGGCTATTACGCCCCTCGACAGGACTCGGGGCGCCCTGACCGCGAGTCGAAGGGCGACGGGCCGCGTCTTGTCTTTGCGGGACGTGTCGGCACCGGATTCTCACACGCGTTTGCGATCGAGCTCCGCCAGCGCCTCGATGCGCTCGCCCAGAAGCCGTGTCCGTTCGATCCGCCGATTGTGAAAGGGCCCGAACGCCTCGCGCACTGGGTGAAACCGGTGCTCGTGTGCGAGGCCACCTACACCGAGTGGACCAACGACAAGCGGCTGCGTCACCCGGTCTTCGTGAAGATCCGCAAAGACGTGAAGCCGAAGGCGATCACGCCGCCGCTTACTTCTTCTTTGTCCCCGCTGCAGGGCCGAGTCCGGGCTGCGCACCAAACCGCTGGTTCTCCTCGCAGATGAACTCGATGATCTCCTGGTCAGGCATGAAGACCTGGTTGTACCGGACCGTCCACGGCTTGGTGTAGGCCTTGGGGTCGTCGATCGTGATGTCGATCTCCATCCGCCCGTAACTGACGCGGCGGAACCGCTCGGTCATCTTGGCCTGCTCGGTCATCGGAGTGCCGACAATATCGAGCCAGCCATCATCGCGGAAACCAGTGGTCTCAACGACAAGCGTGTCGCCTTCCCAGCGGCCGGTGGAGTACCCGTAGTACCAAGGTTGCGGATCGTTGTTCGGCAGCGGTCGGCCGTCGAGAAAGATCTGACGGATGCCGTAGCTGGCTTCATACAGGATCACGAGCAGCTTCGGCGTCTGGATGAACTTCCGCGGAAACCCCTGTGTGTGGAACTGCATCAGTCCCATCGGCAGGCAAAAGGCCTCGGGGTTGTCCTTGCTGTTGTTGTCCTGGCGCTCTTTCTTGATTGCCGCGAACTCCGGCTTGATCGGCAGGCCGCCCGGAACATTCTGAGCGACGTCACGGAACATCGCGATCGGCGGTGTCCCCGGAGGCGCGACGGGAGCCGGCGTCCCGCGTCCGCCCGTTGGCGCGCCGCGCCACAGCCCACTGAAGTCTGGCTTGCCGTCCGGCGTGCGCGGCGCAGGCGCATCCAGGTCCGGTTCGCCTTTGGCGTTCTTCGGCACAGTCCCGGAGGGATAGGCCGGCCACTGGGCCAGAAGCGCCGGCGCCACCGTCACGACACACGCAATCACCGCCATCCACCGGACGACCAGCTTCATTAAGCCTCCCTGCCGCGAACCAGCGTATTATGCTCGAACGTCGTAGAGGCGGGCGCGGTTGTCGGCCTGGGAGTGATCGCATGAACCGGCGGGTGTGGTTGGGAATCGCGACTGTTTTGGTCTTGCTGGTGTCGACGATGCCAGCCGCCGCCCATCATTCGTTCGCGGCGGAGTTCGACGCCAACCGTCCGGTCACCGTGAGCGGTACCGTTGTCCGGCTCGAGTGGACCAATCCACACGCGCGTCTCGTGATCGAGGCGATGGAGAACGGCAAGCCGGTCACGTGGGACTTCGAGCTCGGCCCGCCCAACGGGCTGATGCGGAACGGCTGGACCAGGAACTCGCTGAAGCAGGGTCACAAGGTCACGGTCAGCGGCTTCCACTCGAAGACGCAGCCGTATATCGCGAATGCACGTACGGTCACGCTGGCCGATGGCCGCCAGGTCTTCGCCGGGTCGTCGTTCGACACCGGTTCAACGAATTAGCGCCATTTAAAGATTCGCAGGCCGATCGAGAAGGGCACGATCGCCCACGCAGCCAGCGTCGCCATCTCGAAACGAATGCCACCGAGCGTGGCCCCTTCCAGAACCACTCCTCTCAGCGCATCCACCAGCGCGGTCAGCGGCAGCACTCGTATGAACGGCTGAACGACCTCGGGAAAGTTGGACGAGGAGAAGAACACGCCGCTCAGCACCCACATCGGCACCATCATCAGATTCATCAGACCTGAAATCGCTTCGAGCGTGCGCACGCGACTGCCGACGAGCAGGCCAATCGAACCGAACGCGAGCGCCCCGAGCAGCGCGACGAGCGCAAGGGCCAGGATCGAGCCCCGCACCGGCATCCCAAACGCGAACACGCCGAACATCAGCGGCACCGCCACCTCCGGTCCGAGAAACAGCAGACGTGCCAGCACCTGCGCGAGGAGGAACTCCCATTTCTGCATCGGGCTCGCGGCCAGCCGCTTCAGCAGCTTTCGCAGCCGCATCTGGACGGTCATGAACCCGATGCTCCACATCGAGTTGTTCATGATGCCGAGCGCAACGATGCCCGGGATCAACCAGTCCACGTAGCGCGAGCCCGGGATCGCGACCGCGTCTTCTCGCGCCTGCCATGGATCGCTCCGTCCAGCCGCACGCTTCAGGACATCGTCCACGACGAGCCGTGCGATGCGGCTCTCTTCGCGATCGGGATCAAAGCGGTAGGTCGGCGGATCACCCGGGCGAACGATGACGTGCACGTCGCCTTCGCGCAGCTGACGCAGCTCCTCCTCGGCGGGCACGTCGCGGACGATGAGCCCTGGACCGGACGACAGTGTCTTCCGCAGCATGTCCGACGCGGCGCCGGGCGGCACACCGACCCGCGCCGGCTGAGAGCCCTGCGAGGGAAACGCAATGGCCATCGCCACCGACATGACGATCGGAAAGAAGAACGACCAGAACAGCGCCTCGGGTTCGCGGACGAACTCGCGGAGACGAGCCAGCGTGAGCTCGATGAGCGGATGATGCGCTCCGCCCCGTGCGCCGTTATTCGTCACGAAGATGCCGTCCGGTCAGCGACATGAAGACGTCTTCGAGCGTGCCCTCGTGCACGACGACTTTTGGCGCACCGAGAGCGGTCACCATGGCCTTCGGCGCATCGAGCGCGATGATCTTCCCGTGATCGACGATGGCCACGCGATCGCAGAGCACCTCAGCCTCGTCCATGTAATGCGTCGTCAGCAGGATGGTGCCGCCAGCGGCGCGGTATCGCTGCAACACGCCCCACAGCTGCCGGCGTGATTGCGGATCGAGCCCCGTGCTCGGTTCGTCGAGGAACAGCAAGTCCGGATCGCCGACCAGTGCGCAGGCGATCGACAAGCGCTGCTTCTGACCGCCCGAGAGCTTGACCACCCAGCTCGAACGCTTGCTCTCGAGTTCGACGAGGGCGAGCAGCTCGTCGATCGTCTTGCCGCGATCGTAGAAAGAACGGAACAGGCGGAGCGTTTCCTCGACGGTCAGCTTGTCGATGAACTGCGACTCCTGCAGCTGGATGCCGAGCCGTTGACGCAGCTGCCGCTCGTCGCGCTGCCACCGCAACTCCAGCACCTCGACATCCCCCGAGTCCGGCGCGAGCAACCCTTCGAGAATCTCGATGGTCGTCGTCTTGCCAGCGCCGTTCGGTCCAAGCAGTCCGAAGCACTCGCCGCGCCGCACTTCGAGGGACAAACCGTCCACAGCGATGACGTCGCCATAGCGCTTGCGCAGGTCGACACAACGGACAGCGGCGGTAGTACTCACTTCTCTATTCTCTGTCATGCAAGTGCACACGCCGCGAGCACACATGACATTGTCGGAGTTTGGCGTTTTGCGTTTTGAGGTTAGACTGACGATCCAGTGACCCACACGGTCCTCATCGCTGCTCCAGAACATCTTCCAGCGCTGAAAGAGCACGGCGGCTTCGCGGATGCATTGGCCTTCTCGGATAACGACGCGCTCAAGGCGCTCGAAGCGATCACGCGCGAGAAGCCGCGGGTGATCGCGCTCGAGAAGATGTTCGCCGCGACGTCGCGCGGGGCGGCGTTGATCAAGCGCATCAAGGCCGACCCCTCGCTGATCGGCTGCGAGATCAAGATCGTCGCGAACGACGGCAAACCGTTGACAGCGAAGAAAGCGAAGAAGGACGCGCCGGCGGCGGCGGCCGCAGCGCCCGCGCCCGTCGAGGAGGCACCGGCTCCCGTAGTGACGATCGCAGCCCCGGCGGCGCCGCTCGATCAACGCGGCACACGTCGCGCGCCGCGATTCGCGGTGGCCAAGGGGATTGAGGTGATGATCGACGGCAATCCAGCCGCGCTGATCAATCTGTCAGTGGTCGGCGCACAAGTCGTGTCGCCAACGATTCTCAAGCCGAATCAGCGAGTGCGCATGACGCTGCCGGATCGTGAGGGGCCGATCCGTGTGATGGCCGGTGTCGCCTGGGCGGCGTTCGAGATGCCGAAGTCCGGTCCGGTGTATCGCGCCGGCATCGAGTTCTACGATGCCGAAGCCGGCAACGTCGAGCGCTTCATCGGCACCAACAAAGCCGGCTGAGACAACCAATCAACAATCGATTAGGCAAGCCACAGCTCGACAGCAGATCCCTTCTTCACAATCGTCTCGCGCCGATCTGAACCGGTCGAGATGATCGCGCAGTCCACGCCGCTCACGTCTTCCAGACGCTTCACATATCGCTGCGCCTCTGCCGGCAGTCGATCGAACTCGGTCACGCCCTTGGTCGGCGACGACCACCCGGGCATGCGCTCGTACACCGGCTCGGCGCCGATCAGCACGCGCAGGTCGGCGGGAAAGTCGGTAATCGTTCCTGTCCCTGTCCCTGTCCCTGTCGTTTTGTACCCGGTGCAGATCAGCACTTCGGGAAGGCCGTCGAGCACGTCGAGTTTGGTGAGCGCGATGGCGTCGAGACCATTCACGCGCGCGGAATAGCGAACGACGACGGCGTCGTACCAGCCGCAGCGCCGTGGCCGGCCGGTTGACGCGCCGTATTCCTGACCGGTCTCGCGCAGCCGATCGGCGAGCGCGCCGGAGAGCTCGGTCGGCAGCGGCCCTTCACCGACGCGAGTCGTGTACGCCTTTGCCACGCCGAGCACGCCGCCAATCGCGCGCGGCGGGACGCCGAGCCCGGTGCACACGCCACCGACCGACGCGTTGGAAGAGGTCACAAATGGATACGTGCCGTGATCGATGTCGAGCAACGTCGCCTGGGCGCCCTCGAACATGACCGTCTTGCCTTCGGCCATCATCGTGTGCAGCGACAGCGACACGTCGGCCACCCACGGCCGCATGCGCTCGCCAAAGGCCACCACCTGATCGAAGACCGGCTTCCAGTCGAGCGTCGAGTCCTTGATCATGCGGTTGCGGGCGCTGACGTTCTCGCGGACTTCGTCGGCCAACGCCGTCCGATCGCCGAGCAGGTCGCACACCCGG
>Ga0111539_10003607_pt1 | contig 20402 bp, 14 predicted proteins | sample RhiMethybrSRZTD1_FD_79667 | JGI IMG/M metagenome (GOLD analysis project Ga0111539, IMG submission 79667) | Populus rhizosphere microbial communities from Tennessee, USA - Rhizosphere MetaG P. TD hybrid SRZTD1 (version 2) (version 2) | ecosystem: Host-associated > Plants > Roots > Rhizosphere >... | reverse complement strand
CTGCGCGTCGGCCATGAACGCCGCCCGCTCCGGCTCGACGTCCGCTGCGAACGAGGCCGCGAACTGGCTCTTGTCGAGCAGGAGGTAGCCGTCCTGCGGCGGCAGGATGGGCGGGACCGCGGCTCCGGGCGGCGGATCCTTGATGAGGCTGGACACCGACTCACCTTTGTCCGCGGCGAAGGCGGAGATGTAGACAAGACCCGCGACCTTGGGGTCGTTTCCGGCCTCCGTGATCACGACCCCGCCGTACGAGTGGCCGACGAGGATCACCGGGCCCGCTTGCGCGGCGATGACGCGCCGCGTCGCCTTCACATCGTCGGCCAGCGAGATCGTCGGGTTCTGGACGATGCTGACCGCGAGTCCCTCGCGACGCAGGGCGCGGTAGACGGCTTCCCAACCGGAGCCATCCACGAAGACGTTCTACGGCGGCGATCGGTGGCGATCGCGAGGGACGCCGAGCCTCAGCACTCCCACTCACAAGACCGGGCTCTGCGATCCAGTCACGCTTGCGCACGCGCTCCGGTGCGATGTGGCCCTGCCGCTCTCGGTCGTTGAGCAGGCGGCGCGCCTCACCCCACCCCCACCTGCAGCCAGCGCGCGAGCGCGTCCGCCGTCGCGGGCTCCGCGAAGTACCGGCAGTGGTGCACGATGCCGTTGGTGCCGTAGTCGAGGCGTTCGCGCAGGAAGGTCCCCAGCTCGGCGTCGAGGCGGATCATGGCGTCGACGTGCACGACGAGGTCGTTGGGCTTGCCGTGCAGCGCGTCGGCGCCCTTGTCGGCCAGCTTGAGCAGGAAGCCCGGCGGAAGCTCGGTCGCGCTCGCGGAGTCGTCGGCCTCGTCGGGATCGAAGTCGGACGTGACCGCGCAGTAGTAGAGGTCCTTCGGCCCGGGCTGGCCCGGCTGGCGCGCGTTGATGGCCGCCACGAACTTGCCCGCCGGGTTCATGGCCGAGAGCCCGGGCACGGCGTCGTCGTCGACCGCCGAGGTCGCGAGCAGCTTGACCAGCGCCGCCACGCCCTGGATGCCCTCCGACAGGATCAGCCCGACGGCCGCGAAGCCGGTCACGCCGCCGAGCGCCCGCACGCCGGCCGCCGCCAGGTTCATGTGGAGGTCGGCCAGGCGGTGCCAGTTCGCGGGCCGCGCCAGCTCGGTGCCGCCGTTCGTGCAGCCCACGAAGACGACGCGCCGCACCTCCGCCTTGACCGACGAGCCCGGCAGCAGGTCCTCCACGAGGCTGCGCAGCACGAGGCCGCCGCGGGAGAAGGCCACCGCGTCGACGAGCGGCGCCCGCTTCCACTTCTGCGCGCGCCACCAGGCCAGCAGGTCGCGGGCGTTGGCGGCCGGGCTGACGCTCAGCGTCCTGTGGTTCCAGCCCACGACGTGGTCGTAGTGCTCGAGCGCCGCCTCGAGGAAGGCCTTGCCCTCGTCCGTGCCGGCCAGCGCTCCGAAGCTGCCGATGGTCGAGCTGAAGGTGCCGTGCACGAGCAGCAGCACGCGCGGGGCGTCGTGGGCGCCGTTGGCGCCGCGGGCGCCCGCGGGCAGCACGTCGGTGGGCGCGAGCAGCGCCCAGGCCGCGGGGTCGGTGCCCGTCAGGTGCACCGGGCCCTCCTTGACGTTGCGCTCCAGGAACTTGACCGCGCCCTTGAGGACGGGCCTGGCCACGAAGCGGAACACGTGGGCCATCGCGCGGCCGATCAGCATCGAGGCCAGGCCGCGACGGCGCGCGCGGCCGGGCCGGCGTGAGGCGACAGGACGCCCGGCGGGCAGCTCGAGCTGGAACCGCGCAACTCGAGCTCCCGCTCCCGCTGACGCGCCGGCCTTGCGCTTGGCCGCACGGCCCCGGCGGCGGTCCGGCGCACGGCCGCGCGCGGCAGGCGCGACCTGGGCCGGCACGTGCCAGCTGTAGACGCCGTCCTGCTCGAGCAGCACGACGGCGCGCTCCTGCTTCGCCAGTGGCACATCGAGGCTCACCGTGCTCACGGCGCGCGCGGCCGCCTCGAGCGGAGCGTCGGCCGGGCCGCGGCGTCCGCGGCGACCGCGCCGGCCGCGCCGGCGCGGGCCCGCGCCCGGCGCGACGCCGGTGCGGAGCGGGATCGCGTCCACGCGCTCCATCTGGGCGGCTGCCAGCGCGCCGCGGATGGCCTCGGCCTCCGCCCCGCTCGCGGGCCGGCCGACCCGCGCGCGGCCCCTGCGGCGCGGGCCGCCCGTGCGCGGCGGCGGGAAGAACACCGGGTCGCGCGCCGCGGCGCCCTCGCGCCCGGCGTCCAGCACGGCCGAGCCGCTGGTCTCGACCACGATGCCGGAGCGTCGGCGCGCGGTGCTCATCCGCGGTGCAGCGGGATCGGGGTCACTCTGCACTGCCGCGCGAAGATGATGTCGATCATCGAGTCGAAGTCGGCCGTCACGCGGAAGTACTTGCGCGAGTCGTCGATGGCCTGCTCGAAGCTGGATCGCTCCGTCAGCCCGACGGTCTCGAGCGGGATCAGGCGGCCCTGCTTGATCTCCTCGCGGATCTGCGGCAGCAGCTTCTTGGGGAAGTACCAGGTCTCCTCGGAGCGGGCCGAGGCCGCAGCGCCCTGCTGGGCGCCGTTCCCGTTCGTCTCGCCGTCGCCGAGCCGCGCGATGCGGTCGATGAAGTCGTCGTGGGCCTCGTCCGAGCGCCAGTAGCCGGGGTAGGCATGGTCGACGAGCAGGAACACGACCGGATAGATGTCGACCAGCTCGAGGCAGGAGGCCATCAGGATGGCCAGGTCGATGCAGGTGCCGCGTCCGCCGGCGATGACCTCGGAGGGCGTGCGCAGCCGCTGGCCTGAGGTCGCGTAGGTCGGCGGCGGGTTGATGTAGTCGACCGGCAGCTCGTGCATGAGCGCGTACCAGATCGCCTGCACCTGGGCGTCGACGGCGTAGGCCGGTTCCTCGGCCTCGGGGTCGAGCGACTGGTAGCCGTCGAAGCCGGCGAACGGGTCGTCGCGCAGCGCCGTGACGTAGCGCTGCGCCTTGGCGATCACGGATGCCACGGCCTGGTCGCGCGGGAACACGAAGGAGGGCAGGAACAGCCGGTTGGTGTCGGTGTCCTCCCACTGGTCCACGGGCTGCAGCGTGACCGGCACCGTCTCGCGGTGCAGCGTGTGCTCGCCCCACTTGACCTCGATGAACAGGCTCGTGCGCAGCAGCTCGTTCACGCTGCGCGCCAGCGCCGAGGTCAGCGAGATGCGCACCTTGCGCGAGAGGTCGAGCGGCGGCAGGCCCTTCATCTCGTAGCTCTGCCGGAAGGGGTAGGTCTCGGTGCCGACGTGCAGCTCGACCAGCACCTCGAGGCCGTTCACGCGCCCGGGCCGCAGCTTGCGGATCAGGAACTGCTCGAACAGGTCGCGGTCGTTGTGGAGCAGCGCGTAGCTGATCTCCTTGACCGGCTTGGTGGTGATCGCGAAGGCCGCGGTGGCGTCGGCCTGGCTGAGGTCCTTGCTGTCGAGCGCCTGCTCGGCCTCGGCCTGCGGCGCGCGCGTGATCGGCTTCTCCGCCGTCCGCTTGGAGGCCTGCCGCGTGCCGCCCTGCCACAGCGCGATGCCCGTGCCCTGGATCGACTTGGGCTGGCTGAGCAGCGCGCCCCAGGCCGCGTCGAAGGCCGCCTTGGGGTCGCCGCCGCTCGGGCCGAGCGCCTCGTAGAAGGCGCCGACGAACAGCTCGCCCAGCGCGTCGTCGAAGGCGTCCTGGAATCCGATCGCCGCGCCGGCCCCGGCGGCCACGAGCAGCGGCGCGATCCGGCCGGCCGAGTTCCAGATGTTGCACACGACCAGCGCCGGCCGGTGGTCGGCCTTCGTGAGCAGCTCCGCGAGATCCTCGGCCGTCACCGGGTCCGGCTGGTTCTCGTCCTTGCACATCAGGTAGCCGTCGACGTGGCGCTCGCCGCGCGGGTCGTCGAGCAGCTTGAGGCCTTGATGCACGTCGAAGCCTGCCAGGTGCAGGATGGCCGGGTGCGCCGCAGCGAGCCTCTCGACCAGCGTTTCCCGCGTCGGGTTCTGCAGCAGCTCGAACTGCGTGGTCCCCGTGCTGGCCTTCACCAGGCGCCGCTCGTTCTCGAACACGTACTCGGCGGCCAGGCGCGCCGGGACGGGCTCGAGGTACAGCACGCTGGGGTTCACCAGGCCCGGCGTCTTGAAGCTCTTGCGCTCCAGCCAGCGGCTGACGGCCAGCGAGCTTGTGCGCAGGTCGCGCGTGGCGGCTGCCAGCAGGAACTCCCAGGGCATGATGCGGGCTTCCCAGCCCACCGTCTCCGACTCGTAGCGGATCGCGACCTCGACCCGCCCGGCCGTCGCGAGCTTGCTGCGCTTGCGCTCGTCGAGGCCCAGGCCGGCCAGGAACTGCCGAGCGCGGTCGCCCTGCTCCTGGATCGACTCCGCCGACCGCGTCCAGCGCCGCCGGTTGCGGACCACGTGGCTCCACTCGATGGCGGCGCGCTGGACGTCCGACAGGCCGTGGCCCGCGTTCGACCACTCGAGCGGGATGTCGCCCCCGCTCGTCCGCAGCGTGACCACCACGCGGCCCGTGTACGGCTTCCGACTCGCCATGGCCAGGCTCCCCGCCTTGATGGCGCCCTCACCGGCGCCCTTGCAGCCGGGACCGAGCGCGCTCGTGCTTCCCCGGCGCCGGCAGTATTCGGCGTCCGCGCGAAGGCGTCAAGGGGCCGCGGTGCTCGTCTCCCGAGTCGATGCGTCCTGCAACGCGCGGCCGATCCCCATGTCCCCGGTCGCGAGACATCGCCACCGACTCGGCGCCGTGGCGCAGCCTGTCGGATCAGAACGCCCAGCCCAGGCTCACCATCGCCTGGTCGTCGTCGTCCAGCCGCGCGCGATCCCCAACCTCCCAGAGCAGGCCCAGCCGGATGTAGGCGCCGGTCTGGTCCCAATCGTTGAGCTCGAAGCGCTGATGATCCAGCGCCGAGATATTCGGCCAGCCCATGGTCCGTTGCCGCAGGTCAGTCGACTCGTCAGCAACTGGAACAGTGGATCCTGGCGCACAGAGTCGGATGGTGATCCGTCACCCCGCAACGCGCAGCGTCTGCCGCGCGATCATCAGCTCCTCATCGGTCGGGATCACCCAGGCCGAGACCCGGCTGCCGTGCGTGCTGATGCGCGGCCCGCCCGTGCGGTTGGCCTCCACGTCGAGCTCGACGCCGAGCCACGCCGCGTGGCGGACGATGGCCTGCCGGACGGGCGCCGCGTGCTCGCCGATGCCGGCCGTGAACACGAGCGCATCGAGGCCGCCGGCCGCCGCGGCCAGCGATCCGAGCTCGCGTCCGGCGCGGTAGGCGAAGAGCTCGACGGCGAAGCGCGCGCGCGGATCGTCGCTGGCGAGCAGCGCGCGCATGTCGCTGGAGACGCCCGAGACGCCGAGCAGCCCGGACTGCTTGTAGAGCAGGTCCTCGATGGCACGCGCGTCCAGGCCCAGCTCGTCGAGCAGATAGAGGACGACGCCGGGGTCGAGCTGGCCGCAGCGCGTGCCCATCGGCAGCCCCTCGAGCGCGGTGAAGCCCATCGTGCTGGCCACGCTGCGCCCGCCGACCAGCGCGCACATGCTGCTGCCGTTGCCCAGGTGCGCCACGACGGTGCGGCCCGCGGCCGCCCGCGCGTCGAACTGCGGGAGCACGCCGGCGATGTACTCGTAGGACAGGCCGTGGAAGCCGTAGCGCCGCACGCCGCGGTCGGTGATGGACGCCGGCAGGGCGAAGGCCTGCGCCACCTCGGGCTGGCCACGATGGAAGGCCGTGTCGAAGCAGGCCACCTGGGCCAGCTCGGGGCGGCGCCTGGCGATGACGTCGATGGCCTTCAGGTTGTGCGGCTGGTGCAGGGGCGCGAGCGGGTTCAGCTCGCGCAGCTTCGCGAGCACGTCGGGCGTGACCCGCGTGGCCTCCGTGAAGTCCACGCCGCCGTGCACGACCCGGTGACCGACGGCCACGAGCTGGTGCTGGCTCCGCTGCGGCTGCAGGAACTCGATCAGGTGCGCGATCCCGCCCTCGTGCCCGAGCTCGGTGCCGTCGCCCCAGGCCTTGCCGCCGACCTCGGCACCCTGCGCGTCCTTGGCCACGAAGCGCGGCGAGGTGTACAGCCCCTCGACCTGGCCGCGCACGAGCAGCGGCAGCGCCGCGTCGCCGGAGCCGCCCGTCTCGAACAGGCTGAACTTGAGGCTCGACGAGCCGGCGTTGAGGACCAGGATCACGTCGGCCACGACGTCACCCCGCGGCCTTGCCGCTCTCGCGCCGCGCCTTCGCGACCAGCGCGGCCACGGCGCAGGACGCGAGCCGGGTCATCACCGAGTCGGCCCGGCTCGTCAGGATGATGGGCACGCGCGCGCCGAGCACGATGCCCGCGGCATCCGCTCCGGCGAGGAACGACAGGCTCTTGGCCAGCATGTTGCCGGCCTCGAGGTCGGGCACGAGCAGGATGTTGGCGCGGCCCGCCACCGGCGAGTCGATCTTCTTGATCCGCGCGGCCTCGGGGTCGATGGCGTTGTCGAGCGCCAGCGGGCCGTCCACGACCGCGCCCGTGATCTGGTGACGGTCCGCCATCTTGCACAGCGCCGCGGCCTCGATCGTCGACGGCACCTTGGAGCTCACGGTCTCCATCGCCGAGAGGATGGCCGCGCGGACCTCGGTGGCGCCCAGCGCGTGCGCGAGGTCGATCGCGTTCTGGAGGATGTCCGCCTTCTCCTCGAGCGTGGGCGCGATGTTGATCGCCGCGTCGGTGATGATCAGGGCCTGCTCGTGGCCCGGCACGTCCATCACGAAGCAGTGGCTCACGCGCCGCGCGGTGCGCAGCCCGCCCTCGCGCCGGACCACGGCGCCCATCAGCTCGTCGGTGTGCAGGCTGCCCTTCATCAGCGCTTCGGCCTGGCCCTCGCGCACCAGCTCCACCGCCTTCGCCGCGGCGGCCTGGCTGTAGGGCGCATCGACGATCTCGACGCCGGACAGGTCGAGGCGGGCGGCGGCGGCGACGGACTGGATGCGCTCGCGCGGCCCCACCAGGATCGGCGCGATCAGCCCGAGCCTGGCCGCCTCGATCGCGCCCTGCAGCGAGGTCTCATCGCACGGGTGCACGACCGCCGTGGATGTGGGCGGCATCGCCTGGCAGCGGTCGATCAAACGCTGGTACTTGCTGTGCTTGGCTTCCATCGCGCGTCCTCACGGGCCGGGCGCGGTGGCCGCGCCGTCGCGCGCCAGCATACGCACGCTTTCACCGCTGACGCGAGCCGGCCCCGCCGGTCACGGCACGTACATGAACGCCTTGATGAGCCTGCGCACGCTGGCGGGCCGGCGTCGTCGCGCCACGCCCGCCGCCCACGCTTCCTCCGCCACGCTGGTCGCGATCGCCAGCGAGATCCGCCGGATGTCCTGCAGCGGCGGATACAGCGAGCCGCGCTGGAGATCGTCCTTGCCGACCAGGCCGGCGAGCGTACGCGCTGCCGCCAGGAACATCCGGTCGGTGATCAGCCGGGCGCGGCAGACCACGGCACCCAGCCCGACTCCGGGGAACACGTAGGCGTTGTTGCCCTGCCCGGGCCGGAAGGTGCGGCCGGCGACCCGCACCTCGCCGAACGGACTGCCGCTCGTGAACACGGCCCGTCCCCGGCTCCACGTGTAGGCCTGCTCCGCGGTGCACTCGGCCCTCGAGGTCGGGTTCGAGAGGGCGAAGATCGCCGGACGCTTGTTGAGGGCGCTCATGCGCTCGACCACTTTCCGGGTGAAGGTGCCGGGCACGCCGGTGGCGCCGATGAGCACGTTCGGCCGCAGCGCGTCGATGGCCTCCACGAACGGCAGCGGCTCGTGATCGTGCGCGTACGGAAGGTTGTGCGGCATCAGGCCGGTCCGGCCCTTCACGACGAGCCCGTCCTTGTCCACGAACCACAGCCGGCGGCGCGCTTGCGCCCGATCCAGGCCCTCCTCCACGAGCGAGGCGACCATCAGGTCGGCGATGCCCGTGGCCGCCGAGCCGGCGCCGAGGAACAGGATCCGCGCGTCCGGCAACGTCCTCCCGGTGAGCCGCGCCGAGGCGAGCACCCCCGCCAGCACGACGGCCGCCGTCCCCTGGATGTCGTCGTTGAAGCACAGCACGCGCTGCCGGTAGCGCGCGAGCAGTGCGTAGGCGTTCGGCGTCAGGAAGTCCTCGAACTGGATCAGCGCGTCGGGGTAGCGCGCCTGCACCGCCGCGACGAACTCGTCCACGAGGGCGAAGTAGGACCGGCCGCGCAGGCGCCGGCGCGGATACCCGAGGTACTGCGGGTCGCGCCGCAGCTCCGGGTTGTCGGTCCCGACGTCCAGCGTCACCGGCAGGCAGTGACGCGGCGGGATCCCCGCGCACGCCGTGTACAGCGCCAGCTTGCCGATGGGGATGCCCATGCCGTTCGCGCCCAGGTCGCCCAGGCCCAGGATGCGCTCGCCGTCCGTGACGACGATGACGCGGATGTCCCGCTCGTGCCAGTTGCCGAGCAGGCGCTTGATCCGGCCCCTGTCGTCGGGGGTGATGAACAGCCCCTTCGGCTCGCGCGCGATGTGCGAGAACTCCCGGCACGCCTCGCCGACCGTGGGCGTGTAGATCAGCGGCATGATCTCCTCGATGTGATCGATCACCGTGCGGTAGAACAGCCGCTCGTTGCGCTCTTGCAGCGACGAGAGCGCCATGTACCGGTCGATGTCGCGCGGCGACTCGCGCAGGCTCTCCATCACCCGCGCCACGAGCTCGCGCTGCGTGGCGACGTGATGCGGCAGCAGACCTCTCAGGCCGAGGCGATCGCGCTCCGCCCGGGTGAAAGCGATCGACTTGTAGAGGGTCTTGTCCCGCAGGACATCGATCCCCTTCTTCACGCCGGTGCGAGACCGCCGCTCTATGGCACCAGACCCTTGAGCCCGTTCGACGCGGCGAGCCCGAAGGCGGCGAAGGGATCCTTGATCCAGAACTGGAAGTAGAGCGCGAGGCCCGAGGGCAGGTTGGGCAGCGTGAAGGGCAGGGTGATCTTGCCGCCCGGGCTGGTGGTCAGCGGAATCATCAGCGATGGCGTTGGCACCAGGATACCGCCCTTGAAGGGCAGCAGCACCTGCGACGCGCCCACGAAGAGCGCGGCGGGCGCCGAGGTGTTGGCCTTCTCCAGCTTGAGCACGTTCGCGGTGCTCGCCGCGAAGCTGCCCTGGCCGGTCAGCTCCGGCGCGCCGAGGCTGCCGCCCCAGGCGTAACCGAGCAGCGACCAACCGACCGCCTGCTGGTTGAGCAGGATGCTGATCGTGTCGCTGCCGTCGTTGCCGACCGCCAGGTCGGGCTTGCCGTCGAGGTTGAAGTCCGCCGAGGCGATGTTCGTCGAGCCCTGGTCCGCGGCGAACTCGCCGGCCTTGACGAAGCTGCCGTCGCCCTGGCCGAGCAGCACACCCGCCACCGAGTCGGTCGCGCTCATCGCCGCGAGGTCGACGTCGCCGTCGCCGTCGACGTCGGCCGCGAGCAGCTCCCACGGATGAGCGGTGATGCCCGTCGCGCCGCCATCGACGAAGGTGCCGTCACCCTGTCCCAGCACCACGAGCGCGACGCCGGCGGTGTAGTCCACGCCCGCGAGGTCGAGATCGCCATCGCCATCGAAGTCCGCTGCGGCCACGGAGCGCGGCGAGCTGCCCACGAGGGCGCTGGCGTGCCCGAAGAAGCTGCCGTCGCCGACGCCCAGCCGCACGATGAAGCCGCCGGTGAAGGACCCGATCGCGAGGTCGAGCGCGCCGTCGCCGTTCAGATCGCCCACGGCGACCGACGAGACCGCGTCGCCCAAGGCGATGGTGTCGCCGATGTCGAAGGCGCCGTTGCCCTGCGAGAGGAAGATCACCACTCGATCGGGGTTGTCGAAGGCGCCGACGACGTCGGGGAAGCCGTCGCCGTTGAAGTCGCCGGACGCGAGGTCGTCGACACCTTCCGCCATATCGATGCCACCCGCGGTGACGAAGCCGCCGTCGCCGTCGCCCAGCAGCACGGCGATGCTGCCGCCGCCGCCGCCTGCGACCACGTCGAGGTGTCCATCGAGGTCGAGGTCGTCGACGAGCATCCGCTCGGGCCAGCCGGCCGCGACCGGGAAGCTGCCGCTCTCCTCGAAGCCGCCGTCGCCCGTTCCGCGGTGCAGGATCACGGCAACCGGACCGATGTAGCGCGTGCTGAGGATGTCCGGGATGCCGTCCTCGTCGAAGTCGCCCGTCGCGATCGCCAGGAGGCAGCACGAGGCCTCGAAATCGCGGTTGCAGCCGAGGATCCCGCCCCCGAGCCCGCGCAGGATGGTCGCCGAGCGCGGCACGTAGCTGTAACCGGGGCTGTAGTCCAGCGTGAGCACGTCGTTGCGGCCGTCGCCGGTGAAGTCGCCGACGGCGACCCCGCGGCCGATATACGAGGTGTCGTACTCGCCGATGTAGACGAAGCTGCCGTCGCCCTTCGCACGCAGCACCGAGACGAAGGACTCGTACTCGTGCGTGACCACGAGGTCGTCGAGGCCGTCGCCCGTGAGGTCGCCCACGGCCATGGCAACGGGATCCTCGCCGCCGAAGAAGGTCACGGCCGGCGCGAAGCTGCCGTCGCCGTTGCCATGCATGCGGGCGAGCGTGTTGCTGCCGCTGTTGGCCACGAGCAGGTCGAGCGTGCCGTCGAGGTCGAGATCCAGCGCGCGCGGCGCCCAGGCGCCGGGGCCCGCGGCGACACTGCCGATCGAAGCGAAGCTGCCGTCGCCCACGCCGTGAAAGATCTCGATCGTGCCGATGTGGAGGATCGCGAGGTCGGGCACGGCGTCGCCGTCGAAGTCGGCGGCCATCGGCGCGACCGAGCTGCCGAAGCTCAGCGTGAAGGGCGTGACCGCCAGATTGCCGGCACCGTCGCCGAGCAGCACGCGAAGCGTGGAGCTCGTGCCCACCGACAGGACTGCGACGTCCAGGTCCCCGTCGCCGTCGAAGTCGCCGGCCGCGCCATAGGCGGGATTGATCACCGCTCCGAAGCTGCCCTGGCTCACGAAGCCGCCGTCGCCCTGGCCCAGCAGCACGCTCACGCTGTGCCCGAAGGCGTTCGTCGTGACGACATCCAACCGGCCGTCGCCGTTGAAGTCGCCCGCGATCGCCGAGGTCGGCTTGGCGCCGACGGGATAGCTGGCGTGGCCCGCCAGGCCCCCGTTGGCCTGACCGAGCATCACCGTGACGGCGTCGCCGAAGCTCCCCCCGACGAGCACGAGGTCGAGGCGGCCGTCGCCGCTCAGGTCTGCCACCACCTGCAGGTCGCCGGGCGTCGGCAGCGCATAGGTCGCGGCATGGAAGAGTGCGTTGCCCGACTGCGCGCCGGCGTGCGCGGCGAGCAGGGCGCAGCCGGCGATCGACACGAGGGCCACGGCTCGAGCGCTGTACATGGCGAGGCTCCTGAGGAAGGCGACCGGCCCGCTCCGAGCCCTGTGTATACCCGACGATCCGGAAGTCGGGTCTGGCCAGCTCGGGAACCGGCTAGCAGAGCGTGATCGAGACCGCGAGGCCGCCCAGGGAGGTCTCCTTGTACTTCGAGCTCATGTCCTGGGCCGTGAGCGCCATCGCGTTCACGGTGGTGTCGAAGTCGACGCGGCGCGCGGCCGGGATCTCGTTGCTCGCGATCAGGAAGCCCGTCCAGGCCTTGACGGCGCCGAACGCGCAGCGCTCGATGCACGGCACCTGGACGAATCCGGCCACCGGATCGCAGGTCAACCCCAGGTGGTGCTCGAGCGCCGACTCGGCGGCGTTCGCGACCACCTGGTGCCCGCAGTCGTGCGCCTGCGCGATGAGGGCCGCTCCCATCGCGGAGGCGACGCCGATCTCAGCCTGGCAGCCGCCCTCGGCCCCGGAGAGCGTCGCGTTGTGCTTGGCGAGGTAGCCGACCACGGCCGCAGCCAGCAGGCCGGCGCGGAGCTTCGCCTGCGGCAGCTTGCGGCCGCCCTCGCCGAGGATGTGGACGATCGCCGGGATGACACCGGCCGAGCCGCCGGTCGGTGCCGTGACGACGAGATGCCCGCGGGCGTTCTCCTCCGAGCCGGCGAGCGCGTAGGCCGACAGCACGCCGATGCCGCGCTGCTTCTCGAACTGGTCGTCCATCGCGCGCCTGTAGACCTCGCCCGCCTTGGTCTTGAGCTTGATCGGCCCGGGCAGGGTGCTCGGAGGAGCGGCCAGCCCCGACTTGACGATCGCGACCATCGCGCCCGAGATCGTGTCGAGGAAGGCGTTGATCTCGGCCTCGCTCAGGCCCGAGACCGCCACCTCGTTCGCCATCGCAATCTCGGCGAGCGTGAGCCCGGTCGACTCCGCGTGAGCTTGCAGCTCCTTCATGGTCGCGTAGGGGTACTTCGGCTGGCCCTTCCTCGGCGGCTCGTAGCCCTTCCACTCGATGAACCCGCCGCCGACCGAGTAGTACTCCAGCTCGAGGAGCACGCTGCCGCCACCCATCAGCCTGCAGCTCATCGTGTTGGGATGCGGGAAGTCGCCGCTGGTGGCGTCGTAGACGATGTCCGCGAGCGAGACCCCGAATGACTTCTCGCCGAGCTTCACGGGGAAGAGCTGGTCCGGCTCGTCCCGCAGGCCGTCGAGGAAGAGCGGGTCGACGGTCGCCGGCTCCTGGCCGACGAGGCCGGCGAGGGCGGCACGCTCGGTGCCATGCCCCTGGCCCGTGGCGCTCAGGCTGCCGAAGAGGTGCACCTTCAGCGCCGTGGCCTGGGCGAGCGTCTCCGGCGGCAGCTGCGTGCAGCGCCGGTAGAAGTCGTAGGTGATGCGCATCGGGCCGATCGTGTGCGAGCTCGAGGGCCCGGGGCCGACCTTGTAGAACTCCTCGAGCGTCGTCAGCACCGGCCCCTTCGACTTCCGGACGACGTTGAGGTCGGACGACAAGCTCACCTGCTCGACCTCCGCTGCTGACCGCCCATGCTACCGCGCCCTGCGCTCCCATCGCCCGCGACCTCTCCATCTCCCATTCCCTGGCCGATCCACTAAGCTCTGGCACGAAACCATCGCGCCCGATCGGGGCGACGGAGTAGCCTGTGTGCCCCGGCCCGAACGCCGGGGCGCTCCCCGAGGGACATCTCCATGGACTCCAAGCTCCTGGGCTCCGTCGTCCTGTGCTGCCTCGCGCTGTCTGTTCCGGCTTCCGGGCAGCAGCTCATCACCATGCCCAGCGGCAGTTGGGCCACGGACGTCACGCCGGACGGCGAGATCGTGGCCGGCTCGTACGACTTCGACGAGGGCTTCATCTGGCATTGGCGCACCGAGCCCGCGCCGACGATCATCCCCGGCGGCACGATCATCGCGATCTCGGACGACGGCACGGTGGCGGCCGGCAACATCATCGACCCGAACGTCGATGCGAACGTCGCCGCCATCTGGACCGAGGCCACGGGCTGGCAGAGTCTCGGCTGGCTGCCCGGCGCGCTGAGCTGCCCCAGCCGCAGCGATGCCTACGGCATCTCCGGCGATGGCACCACGGTGGTCGGCCTCTCGTGGGTCGGCTGCAATGCGCGCGGCTTCCGCTGGACCGCGGCCACCGGGATGCAGGAGCTGCAGATGCTGGGCCAGGGCAACAACCGCTGCAGCGCGATCTCGACCGACGGGTCGGCGCTGGGCGGATTCGCGCAGTCGGCGGGCCTCGTCGATCGCACGCCGGCCTATTGGCAAGCGAGCACCTCGGGCACGCTGATCGATCCCACCAAGCTCGGCGAGGTCGCGGGCTTCGACAACACCGGCAGCCGATCGGTCGGGACCTACGCCTTCCCCGGGGCGGGTTTCCTGCGCGCCTTCTCCCGCAACGCAGCGACCGGGGTGCTCTCGAACCTCGGCGCCCTGCACACGAACTGGGCCAGCGGCGCAGAGGACATCAGCGAGGACGGCGAGACGATCGTCGGCTTCGACTACATCTCGCTCTCGCGCCAGGCCTGGATCATCACCCGGGACGACGGCATGATCTCGCTGGACGCCAAGCTGACGCAGATGGGCATCACGGGCTTCCCGGCGATGCTGGTGTGTCGAGGGGTCAGCGACGATGGCCGCGTCGTCGTGGGCGGCGCCGAGGGCACCAACCCGTTCGACGGCAAGGGCTTCATCGTCGAGATCCCCGACCTGTCGGAGCACTGGACCGACCTCGGCAACGGCCTGGCCGGCACCAATGGCATCCCGGCACTCACCGGCAGCGGCCTGCTCACGGCGGGCAGCGCCACGAAGGTCAAGCTGAGCCAGGGCAAGCCGAGCAGTCCCGCGGCGTTCGTGGTCGGCACGAGCGCGATCAACGCGCCGTTCAAGCAGGGCGTGCTGGTGCCGTTCCCCAGCTATCTGCTGCTGGTGCCCGCGCTGCCGCCCAGCGGCACGGCCGGACTCAACTTCAACTGGCCCGCCGGCGTGCCCAGCGCCTTCTCGCTCTACTGGCAGGTGCTGGTCAACGACCCCGCCGGCCCCGCCGGCTTCGCCCTCTCGAACGCTCTGCAGAGCACGACGCCGTAGCGCCGCGCGACGGCGCATCGACCCGGGCGGCCAGCGGGCGGCCGCGAAAGAAGAGGCCGCGGCCACGGAGGCGACACGGACTGGGGTCCCCCGCTGGTCGATGAGATCGATCGGCCTGACCAGGCCGCCCCGACGGAGTCTGCGCCATGACCGACGATCTCGAGCTGGAGGGCCGCCGCATCCTCGTGACGGGCGGCACGCATGGTGTCGGCGAAGCGATCGTCGCGCGGTTGCGCGCGGCGGGCGCCAGCGTGCTGACGACCGCCCGCAGCGAGCCCGCCGAGCTGCTCGATCCCGGCAGCTTCATCGCGGCGGACCTCTCGACCGCGGACGGCTGCACCACCGTGGCCGAGGCGGTGGGCCGTCGCCTCGGTGGCCTCGACATCATCGTCCATGCGGTCGGCGGCCCTTCGGGGCCGGCGGGCGGCTTCGCGCAGCTCGACGACGAGGAGTGGCGCCGCGCCTTCGACCTGAACCTGCACTCCGCGGTCCGGCTCGATCGCGCGCTCGTGCCGGCGATGATCGCGCAGGGCGCGGGCGCGATCGTCTACATCACGGCCCTCCAGCCGGTGCCACAGCCCGACGTCACCCTCGCGGACGCGGCGGCCCAGGCCGCGCTCTCGAACTACATCCAGGGACTGTCGCAGGAGGTGGGCCTGCAAGGCATCCGCGTGGTGCGGGTCGCGCCGGGCTGGGTCGAGACCGAGGCGGCCGGGCGCCGCCTCGTCGAGCCGCAGGAGGTGGCCGACACGGTCGCCTGGCTCGTCTCGCCGCGCGCGAGCGTGACCACCGGCACGGAGCACGTGGTCAACGGCAGGACCGTGCCGGTCGCGTAGTCCCCGAGAGTGGCGGGACGCGCCCGCGCGACGCGGGGAAGTCCGACTAGCCTATGGAACGGTAGGCACGGTTGGCCTGCTCCGCCCCGGCCCGAACACCGGGGCGGCGTGCCTCCCCGCTGGATCGCTCGATGAATACCAAGCTCCTGGGCCCCGTCATCCTGGCCTGCCTCGCGCTGGCCGCCTCGGCGAACGGGCAGCAGCTCCGCACGATGCCCAGTGGCACCTGGGCCACGGACGTCACGCCGGACGGCGAGATCGTGGTCGGCTCGTACAACTACGTCGACGGCTTCATCTGGCGCTGGCGCACCGAGCCCGCCCCCACGATCATCCCCGGTGGCACGATCGAGGCCGTCTCGGACGACGGCACGGTCGTGGCCGGCAACATCCACGATCAGGTCGTCGACGCGGATGTCGCCGCGATCTGGACGCAGGCCACCGGCTGGCAGAGCCTGGGCTGGCTGCCCGGAGCGCTGAGCTGTCCCAACCGCAGCCAGTCCTACGACATCTCGGGCGATGGCAGCACCATCGTCGGGCTCTCGTGGGTCGGCTGCAATTCGCGCGGCTTCCGCTGGACCGCGGCCACCGGGATGCAGGAGCTGCAGGTGCTCGGGCAGGGCAACAACCGCTGCAGCGCGATCTCGGATGACGGCTCGGCGCTCGGTGGCTTCGCGGCCTCGCAGGGCGTCATCGATCGCACGCTGGCCTATTGGGCGCCGGACACCTCGGGCACGCTGATCGATCCCACCGAGCTCAGCGAGGTCTCGGGCTTCAACAACGACGGCCGCTTCTCGGTCGGGACCGGCGCCCTCCCCGGGCAGAACTACATGCGCGCCTTCGTCCGCGACCAGCAGACCGGCGCGATGACGAACGTCGGCAGCCTGCACACCAACTGGAACAGCGATGCGCAGGACCTCAGCGAGGACGGCCGGACGGTCGTCGGCTACGACTACCTCTCGCTGTCCCGCCAGGCCTGGGTCTACCGGTCCACCGACGGCATGATCTCGCTGAACGACCGGCTGACCGCGCTCGGCGTCACCGGCGCCCCGGCGCTGCTGGCCTGCCGGGCGGTGAGCGACGACGGCAACGTCGTCGTGGGCGGCGCCGCGGGCGTCAACCCGCTGGACGGCCGCGGCTTCATCGTCGAGCTGTCCACGTCGAAGCAGCCGTGGACGAACCTCGGCAACGGCCTGGCCGGCACCAACGGCATCCCGGCGCTCGCCGGCAGCGGCCCGCTCACGGCGACCAGCGCCACGAGCGTCGCGCTGACCCAGGGCAAGCCCGGCGCCGGCGCCGCCTTCGTCGTCGGCCTGAGCACGAGCTACGCGTCCTTCAAGCAGGGCGTGCTGGTCCCCAAGCTCGACCACCTCGTGCTGCTCCCGGCCTTGTCCGGCGCCGGCTCGGTCACGCTGAACTTCAAGTGGCCCGGCAACCTGCCCAGCGCCTTCTCGCTGTACTGGCAGGTGCTGGTCGGCGACCCGGCCGCACCCGCCGGGTTCGCGCTCTCCAACGCGCTGAAGAGCACGACGCCGTAGCCTGGAACGCCCAACCCAGGGTGAGCATCACCTCGACCGCGGGTCGGCGCGAGTCCGACTCGCCGCGATGGTCGATCTGAGCCAGCCGCCAGCGGCGGAGCCAGCGCCGGACCGCCTCGATCACCGTTGACGCGGCATTCCGGCCCGACCATGATCTGGAGAACTCCCGAGTCGTCGCCTCCCGCGCCCCATGCCCTTCCCGTGAACGCGGCCGCGTTGAACAACCACCTGATCTCCGACAGCCAGGGTCGTCCTGCAGACGACCCGATCTTCGCGCTCAACGCCGAGGCCACGCGCCGCGCCAAGGCCGGCGAGTCGATCGTGAACGCCACGCTCGGCGCGCTCATGGACGACGACGGCCGCCTCGCCACGATGCCCGTGGTCTTCGAGGCGCTGGCCGCCGTGCCCCCCGAAAGGGGCGCGGCCTACGCGCCGATCGCCGGCGAGCCGCGCTTCCTCGCGGCGGTGATCAAGGACCTCTACGGCGAGGGCCCGCTCGCCGCGCAGTCGGTGGCCGTGGCCACGCCCGGCGGCACGGGCGCCCTGCACAACTCGGTGGTCAACTTCCTGGCACCGGGCGACGCGCTGCTGACGCCCAGCTACTACTGGGGCCCCTACCGCACGATCGCCCAGCACACCGGCCGGCGCGTCGAGACCTTCCTCATGTTCGACGGGCACGGCGCCTTCAACGTCTCGGGCTTCGCCAAGGCGCTGGAGGGCCAGCTCGAGCGGCAGTCGCGCGCGCTGATCCTGCTCAACACCCCCTGCAACAACCCCACCGGCTACTCGCTCGACGACCGCGACTGGGCCGGCCTGGCCTCCGCGCTGCGCGGCGCGGCCGGTCGCACGCCCATCGCGCTCTGCATGGACCTGGCCTACGCGCGCTTCGGCGCCGCGCCCTTCAACCACTGGGTGCGCCACATCCAGCCGCTGATCGGCGAGATCCTGCTGCTCGTGGCCTGGACCGCCAGCAAGAGCTACGCGCAGTACGGCGCCCGCGTCGGCGCCCTCGTCGCGACCCACTCCTCGGCCGACGAGCGCGACCACATCAAGAGCGCCCTGAGCTTCTCGTGCCGCGGCACCTGGTCGAACTGCAATCACCTGGGGATGCTGGCCGTCACCGAGCTGCTCGAGAACCCCGACCTGCGCGCCCGTGCCGACACCGAGCGGCAGCGCCTGCGGTCCCTGCTCGACGAGCGCGTCGCGGCCTTCAACCGCGCGGCCGCCAAGGCCGGCCTGGTCTATCCCCGCTACGAGGGCGGATTCTTCGTCACGGTCTTCACGCCGGACGCCGAGGGCACCGCCGAGCGCATGAAGGCGCTCGGCGTCTACGTCGTGCCGATGGACGGCGCGGTGCGCGTCGCGCTCTGCTCCACGCCGCTCCGCGACGTGCCGCGCGTCGTCGAGGCGCTCGTCGCAGGGCTGGCGGCCGTCGTCTCGTAGAGCAACAACCGGATCGAGCAGGGGAGCGGCGAGCGAGGAATCCCGCCGCTCCCCTGACCTCCAGCGTGGCGCCTAGTTGACGCCGGTGTTCTTCAATCCCAGCACCTCGATCGGCTCGATCGACGGCGGGCCGGCGAACAGCTCCGGCGTCTTGGCGATCAGGGCCTGGGCGATCGGGCCGGCGAGATGCTTCTGGCGGCCGGCCTCGTCGTGGAAGGCATCGAACACGCCGAAGCTCGTCGGCGACAGGCGCAGCGCGAACCAGATCGGCGTGGTCGCCTCCTGGCGCGCGAGCGACAGGCCGGTGCCGAGCAGATCGGCGACGGCGGCCTCCTTGCCGGGCTGGGCTTCGATACGGGCGAACAGTGCGAGCTTGATCATCGGACTTCTCCTGGGTTGACGTCGCTGCCGTCGCGGAGTGCGGGGCTGGCGACGGAGACGAAACCTAGGGCCGCGATGCCCGCGTGCCTATTGGCAGAATCGACATTCTTGATATCATTCTTGCCATGCGCATCCGCGTGCTGGTCTTCGACGGCGTGTTCGACACCGGCCTGGCGACGGTGCTGGACGCCTTCGCCATCGCCAACGAGCTGGCGGCGATGTCGGGGCGCGAGTCGCCGCGCTTCGACGTCACGATCACCGGCACGCGCCGGCGCGTGCGCACCGCGCTCGGGCTCGGAGTGCCCGTCACGCCGGTCGGCCGCGGCAGGGCCCCGGACTGCGTGGTCGTGCCGGCGATCGGCTGCAAGATGCCGGCGCCTCTCGAGCAGGCGCTGACCCGCCCCGACGTCCGCGACGGGCTCGCGGCGCTGCGCGCCTGGTCCGACGGCGGCGCGTCGCTCGCGGCCGCCTGCGTCGGCACCTTCGTGCTGGCCGAGTCCGGCCTGCTCGACGGCGAGGAGGCCACCACGACCTGGTGGCTCGCCCCGCTGTTCCGCCAACGCTACCCGAAGGTGAAGCTCGACGAGTCGCGCATGGTCGTGCGCTCGGGCACGACGGTCACGGCCGGCGCGGCGCTGAGCCACATCGACCTCGCGCTCGCCCTGATCCGGCAATCCAGCCCCGAGCTGGCGAGCCTGGTCGCCCGGTACCTCGTGATCGACGCGCGCCCGTCGCAGTCGGCCTACGCCATCTCCGATCACCTGATCCATTCCAACCCGCTCGTCGAGCGCTTCGAGCGCTGGGCGCGGGGCCGTCTCGATCGCGGGTTCTCGCTCGACGAGGCGGCCGACGCGCTGTCCACCAGCAAGCGCACCCTCGCGCGCCGCCTCCAGGACACGCTCGGCAAGACGCCGCTGTCCTACTTCCAGGACCTGCGGGTCGAGCGCGCGGTGCACCTGCTCAAGACCACCGATCACAACATCGAGCGCATCGCCGGCATGGTCGGCTACGCCGATGGCGTCACCCTCCGTACTCTCCTGCGTCGTCGTCTCGGCCGCGGCGTCCGCGAGCTCCGCGCCACCTGAGCGTTCGCGCAGCCTGCCGCCTCGCTCCCGCGACCGCCTTTCCCTCCCTGCGAGGCGCGAAGTGATGCGGTGGCGGCGACGGACGCGGCGCGCCCCGGGGTCGCCGCTCCTGAGCCCGGTGCTCCGGGGACTCCCTGACTTCCTTCCGGGTCCGGACCGGGCGATTGTGCGGGCCGGAGCCGACCCCCGAGGCAGCCGCGTCCCTCACCCCTCCCGCTTCACGACTTGCTTTCTGCCCGCTCCTTGATCCGCTTCTTGTTGAGCGTGTAGGTGAGCGTGAACTTGTGCTTGTCGATCAGCTCCTGGTAGAGCGGCTTGGCTTCGGCGTGCTTGCCCTCGTCCCAGAGCTTGTCGGCTTTGGAGAGCAGGTCCTCGGGCGAGGTCGCGGGCTGTCCGCCTGACGCGTCCGCGCCCGAGTCCGTCACGCCCGGGATCGACGGCAGCCCGCCGAGCTTGTCCTTGAGCTTCTTCTCGAGCTCGGCCTTCGCGGCGCGCGCCGCGAGGTCCTTGAGCGCGTCGCTCCACTCCAGCCTCGGCTTCGTCGCCGTGCCGGTGATCGGGACCTCGATCGTCTGGCCCGCCAGGCTCTTGAGGAAGTCGTGCTTGGCGATGAGCTGCTCGGTGATCGG
>Ga0111539_10003605_pt1 | contig 20407 bp, 16 predicted proteins | sample RhiMethybrSRZTD1_FD_79667 | JGI IMG/M metagenome (GOLD analysis project Ga0111539, IMG submission 79667) | Populus rhizosphere microbial communities from Tennessee, USA - Rhizosphere MetaG P. TD hybrid SRZTD1 (version 2) (version 2) | ecosystem: Host-associated > Plants > Roots > Rhizosphere >... | reverse complement strand
TCGAGCGCGCCCGCCATCGTCTGGAGCAATCCTCGCAGGCTGTCGATTCGCTCGCGCCGCAGTTTCTCGCGATCGACGATGGCATCGTGTTCGAACGCGAGTCCGAGCAAATCGACGACGTTGTCCATCAGTTTCTGATGGGCAGCGCAGAAGGCGCCCTCACGGCTCGACGTGAGCCACAGGGCCCCGTGCACGCGGGCGCCTTGCCGGATGGTACAGACGATGCGTGAGTGCGTCGTGCCGTCGATGGCGTCGACCTGCGTGGCGGGATCTCCAACGAGATGCCTGGTGACCTCCACCTCGCCACTTTCGCCAGCGGAGTACAGGACGAACGAATCGGCGCGACCGAGTCGAAGCACGTGGAGGCGCTCGAACGGAATCGTCTGGCGGAGCGTTCCGGCCACACCGGCAACCACTTCGCGAAGACTTGGCGCTTCCGCGACCAGGCGCGCAACCGACGTCAGCACGTCCACCGGATCAGCCTGGACCATTACTGGATCCATGTCGAAACAACTGCGGGATCGCCCTCGGGCGCGCGCGCCCAGGTCGAGACCCACCAGTATAATCCCTCCTATATGCCCGTCTCGACGCCCGCCCGCGTCGCGAGCGTCATCGCTGCGCTCGTGGCCGTCGTCGTGGGACCCTGGTGGATCAGCCCCGAACGGCGCGTTCATCGCCTGCCCGCTGACCTGGCGTCTACGCTCAGCCACGAAGAGGCTGAGCCTAATCTGCCGGCAATTACCGCAGTGGTTTCATTGCAGTCGCATCTCACTACTGATGTCTTGGTCGATGTGGATGGCTCCGCGAGGCGCGATGCGGGCGGCGACGAGGCGGCGGATGCGCACGGAGTGTCGATCGCTCTCGCGAAAGCCGACGGCCGCTGGCACATTACGAGCGCGCATGTGCTCGCCAGGGATGCAGGCTTGTGAACACGCTCACTCAAGGGCTCACGTGGGTCGATCTTCAGTTTCACGGCCGACCCCAGGTCATCGCCGCCGCCCTCGTGCATGGGCGCGGTGGCGTTGCCATCATCGACCCCGGACCAACGACGTGCCTGCAGACGCTCGAGTTGGGGTTGCAGGCGAGCGGAATTCGTTGGCCCGATGTCCGGCAGATCCTACTGACGCACATTCACCTCGATCATGCGGGCGCGACCGGCACCATCCTGCGCGAGCATCCGCACATCAGCGTCCTCGTTCACGAACGAGGCGCCAGGCACATGGCCGATCCGAGCCGCTTGATCGAGAGCGCGACACGGATTTACGGCGACCGGATGGAGCACTTCTGGGGGGAATTCGCTCCGGTGCCGACAAGCAATCTCGTGCCGCTTAGGGGAGGAGAACGGATCGAGGTCGGCGGACGCACCTTCGACGTCGCCTACACGCCGGGACATGCGGCGCATCACGTCAGCTTCTTCGACGCGTCGAGCGGCATCGCGTTCGTTGGCGACACGGCAGGCGTTTGCATCAACGGCGGTTACGTGCTTCCGCCGACGCCGGCGCCCGATATCGACGTGGAGTTGTGGACCGCAAGCGTCGATCGAATCCTCGCGTGGGCACCCGCGACCCTGATGTTGACGCACTTCGGCCCGGTGACCACCGTCCGTCCGCACCTTGCGGCGCTGCTCGAGAACCTGAAAACGACCTCCGGTGTCGCGTTATCGCTCTTGAAGGAGGCGGGCACTGACGAGGAACGAAGCCGTGCCTTCGCCGAGAAGCTGCGGCACGTGCTCAGAAGCCACATGACTGAATCGCAAGTAACGACTTACATTGTGGCCGCCGCGTACGAGCACCTGTTCAGTGGGCTCGCACGCTATTGGCGGAAGAAGGGCGCCGTGGCCTAGCTGCTGGGGGTGGCCGTTGACTAATTTGCCATCGCGAACTGGTGGTCCGCCCGTGTTGCTGATTGAGCCATCGATTTGGGCTCGACGAGCAGGCGCAACGCATATCCCATCGGGGTACCAGTCGACGTCTTGTGCGGGCCCACGCGATAGACAGCCGACAGCACCTTACCCTCCTGAAGGGCCACGGGGAGCTCTCCGTCGCGCACGGGCCGCTCAACCTGGAAATGAACCAGGCGATAGAGCGGGATCAGGGCTGGGACCTGGCACTCGACGAAGGCATCGACTTCACTGACGTCCCGCATCACGACCGACACGAACCGAAGGGTGCCACTGGCATCGCGCCATGTGAGCCTCGCCGGAATACTGACCTTCTTGCGATTGCCGATCCGTGGCAGTTCGTTCACTGGAATCTGTCGCGTGTCGATTCTCTGAATCACGTGGGCCCCCTGGGAAGTCCGCCTCACCAATTACTTTCAATGTGCAGGCCCACGAAAATTCGAGATGGTCGGATACCGACGAAACTCAGTAAATTGCTGATTTGAAAGGTGAAACTCTCTGTTCGCGTCACGAACAGATGTGAGACGAAATGGATATTTGGTATCCATGAGGGTGTATACCTGATTACAAGGTATCCGCAATTTCACCTTCCAGCCCCAATCTGCGCATCTTGAGGTAAAGGCCTCGTCTGGTCAGTCCCAGGACTCGCGCCGACTCGGAGATGTTCCCGCGAGTGCGATCGAGCGTCGAAATGATCAATTGGCGCTCCACGGTTTCGACGGCTGCTGCGAGGTTGCCGGGGGCGAAGTCGGCCGCCGAGACCGGCGCCGCCATGTCCCCATGGGCCTGTCGGCGTTCAGGAGCTGCAAGGTCGGCCGACAGATGTTCGGGCTCGATCGTGCCGCCTGGCGAGCTCATCGCGACGGCCCGTTGAATCTCGTTTCGCAGCTGGCGCACATTGCCCGGCCACCAGTATCGGGCAAACAGGTCGAGCGTGGAGGAGCTCAGTGTGACCTCCGGCTTGCCCAGCCGCTCGCAGGCGTCCCGCAGAAAGAACGTGCTCAAGTGTGGCACCTCTTCCCGCCGCTCGCGCAGCGGCGGCACCTGGATGCGGATCACACTCAGCCGATAGTACAGGTCTTCGCGAAACTTGCCTTCCGAGACACGCTGTTCAAGGTCTGCGTTGGTGGCGGCAAGCACCCTGACGTCGACCGCCTGCGGACGCGTCTCGCCGACGGGCATGATCTCGCCCTGCTCGAGGAATCGAAGCAACTTCGGTTGGATATCGAGCGGCAGATCACCGATCTCGTCGAGGAACAGCGTTCCGCCGACTGCAGAGCGGATGAGCCCCTGCTGGTCTGTGACCGCGCCGGTGAAACTCCCGCGCCGATGTCCGAACAACTGACTATCCGCAAGTTCCCGCGTCGTTGTCGTGCAGTTGTAGGGGAGGAACATCGCCGCGCTTCTGGGAGAGCCCACATGAATCGCGCGCGCAACGAGATCCTTGCCCGTGCCGCTCTCTCCGGTGATGAGCACGGTCAGGTTGTGTCCCTGGAGTCGCTGAATCTGGTCGGCCAGCCGATTCATCGCCGGTCCAGCACAGATGAACCCTGGGAGAAGCGGTTCGAGCGATCGACCGTGTTGCTGATCGACAGTCTGACTTGGACGCTCTCTTGCCCCGCACAGATCGAAACCCTGTCGCGAGATGGCGGTGAACATGCGCAGTCGAGCCGCGGCGACATCAGTGAGCGAAGCCGTCAGCTGCACGACACAACGGCGTGTGCCGTCCTCCTGATCCGTGCCGAGTGGTTCCACGAGGAGCAGCCTGTCACCGTGCTCTGAATGCCCCTGCCGCGCCGCATGTGCCAGGCTCATCGCGGCCGTGCCATCGCATCCCGCCGCTGCGACAACGCGTACGTCGCCGCCAGCGGATTCAGTGAACACGGCCACGGCCGACCCTTCAGTGACTTCGAGCAACGCGGCGGCGGTCTCGCGCGCAAGCAACTCTTTGAAAATTGCGGCGTCAACCAGCCGCCTGACGATCCCTTCGTCGGCATCGGAAGGCGAGACGACGAAGACTCTCGGCGGAGCTGAATTCAATTGTTCTCGAACTGTCTGCACCTCGGCCAGATCGCGCTGGGCACCAAGAGACGCGAACTCGCCGGCCGCTTGGTCCAGGTACTTATCCGCGAGGGCCGGCGATCCGGCGGCCACCGACAGCCTGCCAAGTGCGAGATGACTCAGGGCCGCCTGATATCGCTCACCAAGCAGTTGAAAGACATTGGCGCTTTGAGCGAAGTCGTGGTGAGCCGCCTGCGGACGTGGCGAGCGCTCCCGCACGAGCCCGCGGATGCGGAGGAATTCCCCCCAGTTGGCCGGAGCCCTGCGCGGGTCGAGACGACCTTCACACGCTTCCAGCCGTTGCTCGGCCTCGCGCAACCGTCCCGCTCCGATCAGAGCTTCGCAGGCTGCGAGGTCGGCCTGTATCAGATCACTCTGCGGCACGCCAGCGGCCTGCGCGAGCGCGTCAGCCATCTTTACCGCTTCTTCGAACGCCTGCCGCCGGGTGGCCAGCTTCACGCCGAGCACTTTGAGCGACCACTCGTACCAACGCATGGTCTGGGTGCCGTACGCTCCGTATGCTTCGCTGGCTTGTCGCAGATATTCTTCGGCACGCTCATATGAGCCGCGCATCAGGTGGATCTGCGCGAGCGTGTCGAACACGGCGCCAGTGGTCTCATGAAATTGAACGGCGCTTCGTACTTCGAGCGTCCGTGTGAGGACCTGCTCAGCACGCTCGAGATCGCCGAGCTGCACGAAGATCTGTCCAAGTGTCGCCAGTGCGACCGCGAGACCATGGCCCGATCCGAGCGACTGGTGCAGCGCCACGCTGCGCTCGGCGAGGACGAGGGCCTGATCGTGACGATGCTGCATCAATGCGACGTTCGCCTGGTTGTGCACGATCCCCGCGAGCACATCGTCGGCAGGGATCGACATGGCGAGTCGCTCACCTTGCCTGAGGGCGGCAATGGCTTCGTCGGTTCGACCGGACTGTGCGAGCAGCACCGCCGACAGTGAGTGAACCAGCGCGAGATGACGACGATCGCCCACGGCGTGAAGCGCCGACGCCGCCTCGGTGAGGTGCTCGCGCACGATGCCCGAGTCACCGACCTGCTTGTAGCACAGCGCCAGTTCGTAGTGGGTGAGACCGATGGCGCGCGAGTCGTGCGCCAGTTCGGCGTGCTTGAGCGCCCGGGTGTGGAGCGCGATCGCGCGTGACTGCTCGCCTCGCGCGAAGGCGATGCGGCCGTGCAACCGCCATGCGTTGGCGAGGCGCGCGTCAGAAATCGCCTCTTTGAGCGTATCGGGAGCGCGGCCCATGACGGACGAGGCCTGTGCGAGATCGTCCTGAAGGAGCCAGGCTTCCGCCAGGGCGGCGCGGACGCCGAACTCGTCGTCACGGCTAAGCGAGCCGCTTTTCAGGACTCCCTGAAGAAGCGGGGGAACCTCGGTTCCCCGGCCGCGTTCCAAGGCGGCAGCGACGCGAGCCAGAGTGGAAGAAAGCTGTGCAACTGCCACGACAGGAGTATACGAAGTATACACATGAAGGGAAGAGCTATAATCTCTGGTCCAAATGCCGCTGGCGGCCTCTGGCGTGACCCATCAGGGCCGCCGCTCGACAAACGAAGATGCCTGGCTCGTCGATCTCAACCTCGGCCTATTGGTGGTCGCGGATGGGATGGGCGGGCACAACGCGGGCGAGGTGGCTTCGGCACTCGCAGTCAAGGCCATTCGCGACGTTTTTCAGAGCGACGGAAACCCACCCAGCCAGGCTTTGTTGATTCGCGCGGTTCAGACAGCGAATCAACAGATCCTGGCCGCAGCTGCTGAACAACCCGCTCATTCAGGAATGGGAACGACAGTCGTTGCTGTCCTCATCGTGGACGAGAGCGCCTATTACACGAGCGTCGGCGACAGCCGCATCTATTTGTGGCGCAACGGCCATCTGACGCAACTGACGCGCGACGATTCCTGGCTCGCCGAGACATTGAGTGGCGACAGCGAGCAAACCCACGACATGGGCTCACACCCGATGCGTCATGTGCTGACCAAAGTTGTCGGCCTCAGACCAGAGCTCGAGCCGACAGCCTCAGAGTGCCCACTCGGTGAGGGCGATGCGTTGCTGTTGTGCAGTGACGGTGTGCACGGCGCTGTTCCGCACGAGCTGCTCGCCACGATGATGGCCAGTCAACGCGGTGTGGAGGATGTGGCGCAGAACGTCGTGCGCTCTGCGATCGCCAGAGGAGCGACCGACAACGTGACTGCCATTGTCGCGCGTGTTGGTCGCTAGCGGGCGGGTCTGTCCGATCGAATCACCGCCCCCTCTCGAATCGGACGACATCCGTAAGCCGGCTCTGCCAGACGCCTGATTGAATCCGCCCGCGCTCACGCTACGTCGAATCGCTTAGCACGTGAATGCGGGCGATGGAGAACGGAAACGAGGCGGCACGGCTTTCGACTTATTACATAATGGTTTAGCTCCTTATGGGACTGATGTGGCGCCTGATCGTACCGGTCGCAGTGGTCTGTGCTTCATGCGGGCAGCCGGAGATCCGTACCGCCCACGAGGCGGAGCTCGCAGCATCGCCGGCGGCCGAGAGCCCGTCATCGAGTTCCGCACCGCGAATCGTATTCCTCGGTGACAGCCTGACCGCGGGGTATGGTCTTGCGAAGGACGAGTCGGTTCCGGCGCTCATTCAGAAGCGATTGAAGGATGCGGGATATCCGTACGAAGTCGTCAACGCTGGTGTCTCGGGTGATACCTCCGCAGGAGGGCTGAATCGCCTCGAGTGGTCGCTCGCGGGCGATGTGAAGGTCCTCGTCATCGAGCTCGGCGCCAACGACGGGCTGCGAGGTCTTCCAGTGGCGGGTTTGAAGCAGAACCTCACAGAGATCATCACGCGAGCACAGGCGCGAAATATCAAGGTGATTCTCACGGGAATGGAAGCACCGCCCAATTTCGGACCCGCTTACACATCCGAGTTCCGCGGCGTCTATCGTCAACTCGCAAAGGAGCACGACGTCGTGTTCGTGCCCTTCTATCTGGATGGCGTTGCCGGAATTCCAAACCTCAACATCGCCGACGGCATCCATCCCAATGCCGAAGGCTCGCGCATCGTCGAGAAGACGGTCTGGGCTGCCCTGGAACCTCTGCTGACAAAGCGGACCGCCGACCGAAAGAATCCTGGCCGATGATCCAGCTGCGGAACGTCTCCAAAACGGTTCAGAGCGGCGATCACCCTCTCACCATCCTGCACCCGCTCGACTACACGATTCAGTCAGGGCAGTTCGTCGCGATTGTCGGACCGTCCGGGAGCGGCAAATCCACGCTGCTCGGTTTGCTTGCCGGCCTCGATGCGCCGACCACCGGTCAAATCCTCATCGATGGCGTCGATATCACCACACTCACCGAGGATGGGCTGGCACGTCTGCGTGGAGAGAAGATCGGCTTCGTCTTTCAGTTCTTTCACCTGGTGCCGTCGCTGACGGCGTTCGAGAACGTGCTGATTCCGATGGAGATTGCACGCAGGCGCGATGCGACCGCACGCGCGCGTCAACTTGTGGAAGAAGTCGGGTTGTCCGATCGCGCTCACCACTACCCGTCACAGCTGTCCGGAGGAGAGCAGCAGCGAATCGCGATTGCGCGGGCGCTCGCCAACGATCCGCCGATCGTTCTTGCCGACGAGCCGACAGGGAACCTGGATTCGACCACCGGGCGCCACATCATGGATCTGCTGCTCAATGTGCGTCGATCGCGGGCGTCGACCCTTGTGCTGGTGACTCACGACGCCGAGCTAGCCTCGCTCGCCGATACACGTCTGGTGCTGCGGGATGGCCGCCCGGTTCCGCAGAACGAGACCCCGCGAATCGTTCCTGCGGCCGAGGCGACGCGATGAGTTTCGTCATCCGAATGGCGCTGCGCGAGATCAGGGCGTCGTGGCAGCGTCTCCTGTTTTTCTTCGTGTGCATCGCGGTTGGTGTCGCATCGATCGTCGCCATTCGCTCGGTGATTCAGAGTGTGCGTCAGGGACTGACGCGCGAGGCGAGAGCCATGACCGGTGCCGACGTGGTGGTCCGCAGCGATCGGCCGCTCGGCGATGAGATCCGCGCGGCCGTGCAGCGCGAACGGGCGACGGGGCGGGTCGGGACCGTGTCGGAGGCGGTCGAACTCGTAACGATGGTGCGACCGGAGGGCGTCGCGACGACTCGCATGGTGGAACTGCGGGCCGTCGAATCCAGCTTCCCGCTCTATGGAACGATGACCCTTCAGGACAAGCCGTACGCGCATGATCTGTTGCGCGATCACGGTGTGCTGGTGCGTCCCGAGCTTCTCGCGCAGCTCAACCTGCGCGTTGGCGATGATCTGCTCATCGGCGCTCAGCGCTTCCAGATTCGCGGCGTCATTCAAAGTGAGCCGGGTCGCAACCTCGGTGCGTTCTCGCTCGGCTCGCGCGTGTTCATCGACCTCGCCGATCTGCCATCGACCGGGCTCCTGTCGTTTGGCAGCCGCGCCTCATATCAGCTGCTGCTGCAGGTTCCGAGTCCGCCGCCGCTGCCGGGACGAAGAGACCCGAGCCTCGTGCTCGCGACCGAACTGTCGAAGACGTTCGTCAACGACTTCATCGGGGTTCGCTCGTATCGGCAGAACGAGGGGCGCATGAATCAGAACCTCTCGCGCGCCGAGAACTATCTGAGCCTCGTGGGACTGGTCGTGCTGATTCTGGGTGGCATCGGCGTGTCGAGTGTGACGCGCGTGTTCGTACAGCAGAAGGTTCGAAGCATCGCCATCCTCAAGTGCGTCGGCAGCAGTTCACGTCAGGTGCTGGCGATCTACCTCACGCAGGTCGTGCTGCTCGGCCTCGCCGGGAGCGCGCTCGGTGTCGCGATCGCGGCCGGTGTCCTGCAGCTGTTGCCCCTGTTCGTCGGCAACATCGCTGCCTTGTTGCAAGTCGACTACGGGCTCACCGTCGGGGCAGTGCTGCAGGGCCTGGCCGTCGGTGTGCTCGTCTCGCTCCTGTTTTCAGTCGTGCCGCTGCTGGAAGTCCGCAACGTGAAGCCGTCGTTGCTGCTTCGGCAAGACATCCCGTCGCTCCCGCAGTTCGACTGGTTGAAATGGACGGTGGCGACAGCCGTCGGTGCCGCTCTGGTGGGCGTGGCTGCATGGCAAGCCGGATCGGTCCAGGTTGGACTGTTGCTCTCCGCGGGATTTGTTGCCCTCACGTTCGTGCTGCATCTGGCTGGGGTGGCCCTCATCCGTGCCGTGCAACCGCTGCGTTTCGCACGGTCGTTCGCGCTGCGTCAGGCAGTGCTGCACGTGGCTCGTCCCGGGAACCAGACGCGAATCATTCTCCTGGCCGTGGGCCTCGGTACCTTCTTCATCCTCGGCGTCAGGGCGCTGCAAGTGAATCTGCTTCAGGACTTCTCGGTGCAAGTCGGCGACGATGCGCCCGACATGTTCCTGATGGATATCCAAACCGGCCAACGCGCCGGACTGACGGCATTGATCGACCGCGAGAACGGGGCTGAAAACGCCCCGAAACTGATCCCTGTCCTGCGTGCCCGGATCACTGCCGTTCGCGGTCGCGACGTGAACCTCGAGAGCTACGAGGACGTGCGCGGTCGCGGCGGACTGTCGCGCGAATTCACCATTACCTATCGACCTCAGCTCGAGGCGAACGAGAAGCTGGTCGACGGAAAATGGTGGGATGCGACGCCGGCCGCCGACACGCCGGAAGTCTCGATCGAAGAGAGTCTCCGCAATCGCTTCAACATCCAGATCGGCGACGAGATGCGCTTCGACGTTCTCGGCCGGATCGTCACCGCGCGTGTCACCAGTTTCCGCGAGGTCGACTTCCGTGACTTTCGCGCCGGCGGTTTCATGATCGTGTTCCGCCCCGGGCCGTTCGACAACGCGCCGCACAACTTCATCGCCGCGGTCAGGGGAGGAAAGGACCCAGTTGCAAGAGCCCGCCTCCAGGGATTGATCGTGGCGGACTATCCGAACATCTCCGTCATCGACCTTCGCGAGGTGCTCGACACCATCAAGACCATCGTCGATAACGTGACGCTGGCGGTCACCGTCGTGGGTGCGCTGGTGCTCCTGAGCGGCAGTCTGATCCTGATCGGCGCCGTCTCGATGACGAAGTTCCGCCGTGTCTACGAAGCGGCAATTCTGAAAACACTCGGGGCGAGCAGCCGGCTCATTGCGACGATGCTGTTGCTGGAATACGGGGTGCTCGGCGCCATTGCCGGAACCGTCGGCGCGGCGGGAGCCATCGCCCTGAGTTGGGCCGTCGCGCGCTACGGGCTCGATCTCCCGTGGCAGCCGGCACCGTTCCTGACGATCGGCGGAATCATCGTCACGGCGGGCGCGGTCGCCGCGATCGGCGTGCTCGCAAGTCTCGATGTCCTGAGGCACAAGCCGCTCTCGACGCTCCGAGCGGAGTAGGGGTACAATCACCTCTTGTTCTAGGCGACAAGAGGCCGCCAGGAGAAGCCAGAGTCAATGGACGTCGCGATATACCGGGACGCGCTGCTGAAGAAGCGCGGGGAGCTCCTAGCCGGCTCCGCGGCGAAGCCCCTGCAATGGACGATGGAGAACAACTCCGGCAGGCAGGGCGACATGGCCGACCAGGCCGCAGGCAACAACGAAGTCCACATTCAGCTCAAACTCAAACAGACCGACGCCAAAATCCTGCAAGCGATCGAAGGCGCCCTGCGCCGAATCGAGGAGGGTTCGTACGGGGTCTGCAAGGAGTGCGGCGAGCCGATCGCTGAAGCACGCCTGAATGCCATTCCGTGGACGCGGTCCTGCAAAGCTTGCAAGGAAAAACAGGGGTAGAACACACGTGCAGCAGGATGAACTGCGATCGCTGCTGACCGCGATCACCGCCGACCGTGTAGCGCTCATTCAGCGCCACGAAGCAGGCGCCCGCGTGGTCAGTAACTACGACTTCAACAACGCGTATCAGTACGTCATCGCCCGCGAAGAGACGCATCTCTCGTGGCTGCAGGCTGCACTCGAGGAGTTGGGCGCGCCGACGCCGTCGGCTTCCAGCGAGATTCCGGTCCCGACGCCTTCCAACGCTGGCAAGAATGCGAACGCCGCAGCCTACAGCGGCATCCTCGAAGACGACGCACGCCATCTGGCTGCGTTCGTCGAGCGCTGGCGACCACGGGTTGCGACGGTCACACACGCGCGCCATCGAACCATGCTGGGCATCGTGCTCGGCGAGTCGATGGAGCATCGGCGTCTGTTCGAACAGGCTGCCGCGGGCCTCGAAGACGTCATCGGTCGTCGAACTGCCGGGGCCGAGCGTGTCGGCGCGGTCCTGCCGACGCGCTGGCAGGAGTAAGACACCGGGTGTCATTTGTCACGACAAGCCTCGGGAAATGATACCTGGTGTTCGTGTCGCGATTGCGCTCGGCGGCAACCTTGGCGATCGCGAAACTTACCTGCGCGCGGCGCTCGATGCGTTGCGCCCTCACGTGCAATCGCTGCGTTCTTCGAGCTTTCATGACACGGCACCGGTCGGTGTCGGCGAACAACCTGTTTTCCTGAACGCCGCAGCAGTGGGGGAGACGTCCCTCTCCGCGCGCGAACTTCTCGTGCTCCTGCTCGATATCGAGAAACAATTCGGCCGCGAGCGCCCGTATCCGGGCGCGCCTCGTACCCTCGACCTGGATCTGATCCTGTACGACGACGAGATCATCGATGCACCAGGCCTCGTCGTGCCACATCCGCGGTTCAGAGAACGGCGCTTCGTGCTGGAGCCGCTGGCCGAGATCGCAGCCGATTGGCGAGATCCGCTGACCGGGCGAACGGTGAGCGAACTGCTGGCGGTATTGAGTAGCTGAGTAGCCCTGTAGCTAGGTTGCTGGGTTATCAGGTAGCTGGGCTACTGGGTTGTTCTGACCCAGCTACCTAGCTACCCAGTTGCCGAGCTACCTAGTGGGATGCGCTCTTCCGGAAGATCCCCGCCCATCCTTCTTCGAACAGGGTATAGACAGCCGGCACGAGGACGAGCGTCACGAGGGTTGACGTCAGCAATCCGCCGATCACGACGCGAGCGAGGGGCGCCTGCAACTCGCCACCCTCGCCGATGCCAATCGCCATCGGCACGAGCCCGAGCATCGTCGCGATCGACGTCATCAGAATCGGCCTGAGTCGCGTGCGTCCGCCAAGTTCGACCGCTTCTCGAATCGGCAGGCCGTCGCGGCGTCGCAGCGTGTTGATGTAGTCGACGAGGAGGATGGCGTTGCTGACCACGATCCCGGCCAGCATGATGATGCCGATGTAGGCCTGCATGCTGAATGACGTGCCGGTCAACAGCAGACTGAGCACGACGCCGATACCGGCCACCGGCACCGAGAACATGATGATGAACGGGTCTCGCAGCGATTCGTACTGGGACGCCATCACCGCGTAGACGAGGAGCACCGCGAGGATGAGCACCATCCGCAACTGCTGGAACGATCGCGCCTGCTCCTCGATCTCCGACCCGAAGCCGACCGCGAAGTCGGGCGGAACGCGGACTTGGGTGATGCGGTCCTGCACCGCCTTCACGGCCTCGCTGATCGGGATCTCGGTCTCGGCGTTGACGCGCGTCATGCGCTCCATGTTCTTGCGATCGATCTGCACCGGTCCGGCTTCGCGATTCACCGCGAGCACGTTCTTGGCCGGCACGACCTGGCCGGTTGGCGTGCTCAGGAGCACGTCACCGACGTCCGAGATCTCCTGCCGATCTGCCTCGCGCAGCCGGACGACGACCGGGTACTCATTGCCGCGCTCACGGAATTGAGCGGCGGCAGTGCCGGCAACGTTGGTCTGGATGGTGGTCGCGACGCTGCCAACGGACATGCCGAGCATGGCCGCCTTGGGCCGATCCACGCGCACGGCGATTTCGGGACGGCCTTCTTCGCGTCCGACCTGCACGTCCGCGACGCCGGGCGTGTCTTCCATCACTTTGCGGACATCCTGCGCAACTCTCCGCGCGTCGTCGAGATCGTGACCACGGATTTCAACCTGGAGGCGGCTCGATCCCCCCTGGTTGTTGTTGCCGCCGCCGCTCAGGAACCGCATGATCTGGTTGTTGCCGCCTGCCGGATTGGCACGCACGGCGACCCCCGGGAGTCCCTGGAGCTCGCGGCGCAGGGCAATCGCGATCTGTTCATTCGTGCGCGTACGCTGGCCGCGAGGGACGAGCATGACGCGAATCTGGCCGCGATGCGTGCTGCCGCCGCCGCCGCCACCACCGCCGCCGTTCCAGTTGTTTCCGCCGCCACCGCCGTTGGTGATGATGGTCATCGCTTCAGGCACGCGCTCCCGAACCATGTCTTCGAGGCGGAGCAGGGCTTCCTCAGTTCGCTCCACGCGCGTCCCGACCGAGAGCTCGGCGTTGATGTTGACTTCGCCTTCGTCGGTCTGCGGCATCAACTCGACGGTGATCATCGGGTAGATGATGGCAGCTGCAATCACGAGCACTGCGGCAGTCGCAATCACCGTGGGGCGGTGGTTGAGTGCGACATGAATGGCTCTGCGATACTGCTCGTCCATTGTTTCGAGGAACCGCTCGCTCAGCCGATAGAAGCTAGCCATGATGCCCGTGTCCTTGGCTTCCTCGTCCGGGGTCTTCAACCAGCGGGAGCAGAGCACCGGCACGATGGTCACGGCGACGAACAGCGACATCGCCAGCGAGAACATCACGACGACCGACAGCTGCGTGAACATGATGCTCGCGGTCCCAGACAGGAACAGCAGCGGGATGAAGACGGCGATGTGCGTCAGCGTTGATGCCAGGATCGCCGACCACACTTCTTCGCTGCCCTCGATCGCCGCCGTCATCTTGTCCTTGCCCATGTGCAGATGGCGATGCGTGTTCTCGAGAACGACAATGGCGGCGTCGACGATCATGCCGATGCCGAGCGCGAGGCCGCCGAATGTCATCGTGTTCAGCGTGAACCCGCCGAAGTAGAGCAACGCGAACGTGCCGATGACCGATACCGGGATGGACGTGCAGACGATGAGCGTCGAGCGCACATCACGCAGGAACGCGAAGATGATGAGCACGACGAGAATACCGCCGACCAGCGCGTGTTCCTGCACGTTGTCGATCGCGCGCTGAATGAAGACCGAGTTGTCCTGCGTGACAATCATCCTGACGCCAGGCACTTCCTTGTTGACGCGATCGACTTCCACGCGGACGGCTCTCGCGACTGCAACGGTGTTCTTGCCCGACTGCTTCTGCACCTGAAGCTGAATACCTGGCTTGCCATTGATGCGCATGAACGAGCGACGTTGCTCGGTGGTGTCCGACACCTCGGCGATGTCCCGCAGATACACGGGTACCGCCTGACGCGTCATGACCACCATGTTCTTGATGTCTTCGATGCTCTGGAACTGACCCTGGCTGCGGACGAGGAAGGTCGAGTCGCCCTGATAGATCTCACCGAGCGGCGTGTTCTGATTCTCGGAGCGCAGCGCGTTGACAACCTGGCTGACCGAGAGATTCAGTGCCGTGATCTTCTCTTTCGAGAGGTCGACGTGGATCTCGCGCCGGACGCCGCCGTTCACCGTGACCGCCGCAACGCCGTCGACGCGCTCGAAGCGTGGCGCGATCTCGTTCTGCGCGACCTCACGCAGCGTGACCGGGTCGTAATCGCCCTCGATGCCGATTTGCAGCACGGGCAGCTGGTTCGAGTCGAACTTGAAAATGGTTGGCGGGTCGGCGTCCTCGGGGAGCCGGTTACGCATCCGGTCCACCCGGGTGCGGACTTCGTCGGCCGCCTCTGACAGGTCCGAGCCCCACTCGAAGTTGAGGCGAATCTGGCTGTTGCCCTCGGAGGAGCTCGACTCGACCCGCGTGATCCCGGGAACGGCGCTGACGGCCTGTTCCATCGGACGCGTAATGAGTTCCTCGATTTCAAGCGGCCCGACGCCCGCATAGCTGGTGCGCACGTTGAGCGTCGGCTGCTCGAACTCCGGCATCAGATCGACCGGCAGACGCGAGAGCGAGATGATGCCAAGCAGCGTGACAACCGCGCTGATCATGAACATCGTGACCGGGCGGTGAATGGCTAAACGAGGGATACTCATATCAGCACTCTGTCATGACCTGACGTGAACAACACGGCGTTCTGAAAGGAACGCCCAGCCTGCTACTGACTGACACCACCGGACGGCGGCTGCGGCGTCCCGTTGCCGCCGCGACGTCCTGACCCGTCTCCGCCAAGGCGGCGCCCTTCGCCACCCTCGCGGCTGCCGTCGCCTCGCCGTCCGCCAGACCCTTCATGGCCTGCCGAGTCTCCGCGTCCTGATGGATTGCCATCGCTGGCGGCAGCGCCAGGTGTCTGGGGAGCACTGCCAGCGCCACGTGCGGCGGGCGGCGGGTCGCCCTGGGCGTCACCCCTCGAGCCTTGTCCACTGCCGCCCTCGCCTGGCGCTGCATTCCCCTCACCCCCGCCGCGTCGTCCGCGGCCCCCACCCGCGCGACCGGCCAGCGCGACCCGGTCGCCATCGCGCAAGGCACCGGCGCCAGTAGAGATGACTTCGTCGCCGTCTTTCAGGCCACTGAGGATCTCGACGATAGAACCCTGCTCGGTTCCCACTTGCACCGTGCGGAACACGGCCGTTTCGTTCTGCAGTTGAAAGACCCCGCGACGGCCACCGAGGTCGACGACGGCAGTTGACGGCAGCACGAGTGCGTTCTTCTTGGTTTGTGTCGTGATACCCACGCGGGCGTACATCCCGGGTTTGAGGCGGAACGTGGGATTGGGGATCTCGATCTCGATGGGTGCGGTGCGCGTCGCGGGATCCAGGACGGGAGATACGCGCGCGATGCGGCCCGCGAATTTCTCGCCGGGAAACGCGTCGACCTCGACGCTCGCATTATTGCCGCTCTCGAGCTCCTTCAGATCCTTTTCGACGACGTTCGCGACCAGTCGCACGCGCGTGATGTCGACGACATCCGCGACCGGCGACTGCTGCGAGACGAATGCTCCGGGATCGACGTTGCGCTTGGCAACGAAGCCGTTCACGGGTGAGGTGATCACCGTGTTCGCAAGGTTGATCCGGAGCTCGTCGAGGCGAGCTTTCGACTGCATGTTCTGAGCACGGGCGAGATCGAGCTGCGCGAGCGCGGCCTGATAGCGCGCTTCGTTGTCGTCGAGCGTCTGCTTCGGGAGGAGCTGCCGCTCGAAGAGGCTGCGCGAGCGTTCCACGTTGGTCTCGGCCAGCTGCAGATCGGCTTCACGCTGTCGAATCGTGGCCAGGGATACTTCCTGTGCCGCTTCCGCCTGCTTCACCTGTTCGACGATCTCGAAGTCCTCGATCTTGGCAAGGCGCTGGCCGCGATTCACACGGTCACCGAGACGAACGGACAGTTCCTGCAGACGTCCGGCGGCGCGCGGAACCACCGTGACTGTTGCGTCGCCAATCAGGTTGCCCACAACGGTGATTTCCTCGGCGAGCGAAGCGCGGGTGGCCTTGGCCAGTTCGACTGTCAGAGGTCCGCGACCACCGCCACCTCGAAACCCGCCACCGCCACCACCGGGAAATCCGCCACCGCCGCCAGGAAAGCCGCCACCACCTCCGCGCCGTCCGCCTCCTTCGCCACCAGCCGCGGCGCCTCCGGCAGGCTGAGTCGTGCGGGACACGCCCAGGTAATACGAAGAGCCGGCGAGTGCAACCGCGGCGATGATGATGATGAACGCTTTTTTCATGAGATCGAAACCAGCACGCCCTGCGACGGGACTCAGTTGTTACCGCCGCCGCCACCGCCGCCGGCAAAGCCGCCGGTATTCGCGTTGGCCCGCGGTGCGGTGGTATTCCCGGGTTGAATGTTGGTGATGCCGACCGAGTTGGCGGCCGGAATCTCCTGCACGCGTTCGAAATCGACCTGCGCGCGGCGATAGTCGAGCAGGGCTCTCAGTTCGGCGTTCTGTGCGTCCCGGAGATCGCGCTGGGCCTGCACGACGAAGAAGTTCGTCGAGAGCCCAACCTCGAACCGGCTCTGCTCGGCCTCGAGGCGCAGTTGGGCAAGCTCTGTCGTCGCTGTTGCGGCCTGCAGTCTTTCGCTGTTGGTATCGACGAGCAGCGCTGCATTGGTGACTTCAGTGGCGATCTGAAGCTCGAGCTGCCGACTCTGCGCGATCGTCTGACGCTGTTGCAAGCGCGCGCGCGCCGTGGCCGCCTCCGCCGGGCTCGTACCGATTGGATAGCTGAAATTGAGCTGGAAGTTCCAGCTTGGCGCGCGTCCATTGGTCAGCAGGCTCAACGCATCGGCGAATCCGCTGGGAATGATCTGGGTTGGCGCGGCACCGAGCGCTGCTCCCGTGGGCCGCACGAATTGGGTGCCGCCAATTCCCGCGAGGCCGTAGGAGGCCGTCAGGTCGAGTGCCGGGAGTTGCGCATCGCTCAGGCTGCGGATCGAAATGTCGTTCGATTGAACCTGCTTCTTCGACTGTTCGAGGTCGGTGCGCGAACCCAGAGCGCGTCTGACGGCAGCCGCCACATCGATCGTTTCAGTCGAATACGTCGGTCGATCGACCGGTTCGAGGTTGGCCGTCCAGTAGGGATCCTCGGTGCCGTTCACAATGAGCCGCTTGAGCGCGAGTTCCGCGGTGCCATGCGTGGCCCGCGCCTGCGCTACAGCCTGACGGCGTGCCGCCTGTTCGGCCTCGGCCTGCGTCACATCCAATGGCGCCAGTGTGCCCACTTCCACGCGAGCGCGGTTGTCCTCAACCAGCTTCGTCGCGAGCTGGAGCGAGTTCTGCGCAACTTCTTCGGCCTGAATCGCGTACACGAGATCCCAGTACGCGTTGCGCACATTGGCGATTGTTCTGACCACCGTCGCGCGCAGTGAGGTCTCGGACATCTCCTGATTGAGCTTCGTGATCTTGAGCTGCGTCCTCGTGGCGTCGGTCCTGAAGTTGCGCAGAAGCGGCTGAGTGTATGCCGCAATCAGGTTGGTATTCAGCACCGGGTTGCGAGTCGCAAACAGGTCCGACTGATCCTGTCGATTGTTGTTGAACGCGACCGCGTAACTGCCGCCGCCCCACTTGACGTTCTGCTGCACGCCGTTGTTGGCCGTCACTGTACCCGTGCTGAGGATGTCGCCGCCAGCCGTCTGGCTGCGCGTGAAAGTCGTTGTGTTGCGCGTGCCAAACGTGGAAACGAAGTTCGGGTGAAAGGTCGCGTCGAGTGCAGCAAGGGAGAAATCGTAGGTTTGCGGTGTCAGCCGCTCGACGGCCAGGTCGAGATTGCGATCGAGTGCACGCTCGACCGCACCGTCGAGCGTCAGCTCAGTTCGTACTCCCGGGGGAGGAGGAGGAACAGTTGGTCGCGTTTGTGCCTCGACTTCGGCGGTGCCGGAGGCCTTCGCTTCAGCAAACTTCTGTGCGGCTTCGCGAGCGATTTGATCAACGCGTGCCGATTCAGGAGTTGATTGTGCCGACGCGGGGGATGGGTCCATTACCGAAAGTGCGAGGACTGTCAAAAGGGCACACGAAGTCTTCATGGTTCTTTGTAAACCCTGTTAAAGCGTGTTAACTGGGATTGTTCGTTTCGACGCTATTTACCGCGCTCGTCCTGTCCCGCGCGTTCACGCTCAGCGGCCTGATGCAACGCAGTAAACTTGGCCCACTGGTCCGTAGTCAGAGCCCGCCTCATCCGGAGCAGCATCATTGTCCGAGATTTGTTCAATTCTGCACGGGCGATTTCGACGCGCCCGACCTGCTCCATCACGGCGCCATCGTCACCCTTTTCTACCAACCGTTCAAATTCGGTTTCGGCCTGGTCGAGTGCTCGCTTCTGGACCCGCAGGTTCGGCACCGCAGCCTGGAAGATGTCCTCGAGCCTTCGGCTTTGCTCGGGAGTCAATCCAAGCTCTTTTTTGTACAAGTCCGACTGCCACCACTTGAACCCCTGAGCTGCCGCGGGCGCGGCGAGGAACAGCAGTGCGGCAATCAGCGCGGTCGCCCGCCCGAGCCGGTCAATGGAATGCATGGCTAGCTGTGTTACGACCGCTCGAGAGTGCCTGTTTACGGTCGCGGACGCAATTCCCTAGCTTAGCACGGTTTAGGGCCGAATTTGCGTCGTTTCGAGGGCGCCCCTACGAGGCGCCGACCAGCCAATCCAGCCGTCGGATGACGGCCTCGACGAGGTTGTCCGGGGTCGAAGCGCCAGACGTCAGGCCAATGGCCAGGTTACCCGCCGGGAGCCACCCCTGAGTGGTCACTTCCTGCTTGCTGTGGGTGGGTTTGTGGCGGATCTCGTCACTCGAGACCAGACCCTCCGGATCGGCGATGTGGAAGGTCGGCACCCGCTCGGCGCAGATGCGGGCCAGGTTGCAGGTGTTGCTGCTATTGAAGCCTCCAAGCACGATCATCAGGTCGAGGCGACGCTCGTCGAGCAGTCGAAGAATTGCATCCTGGCGGTCCTGCGTCGCGCTGCAGATCGTGTCGAAGGCACGGAAGCGGTCGTGAAGGCTCGCATCCCCGTAGCGTGCGGCGACCGCCTGCCGGAACATCTCGCCGATCTCCAACGACTCCGAACTCAACATCGTCGTCTGGTTGGCGCAACCGATTCGTGCCAGATGCACGCCGGGATCGAACCCCGGTGAGCTTGCCCGGGCGAACGCCTCGAAAAATCCGGAGCGATCCCCGCCGTGCCTGATGTAGTCACAGACGGTGGCAGCCTCGGCGCGATCGAGGACCACGAGGAAATGGCCAACACCCGACTGGTACGCCTGCGATGCGGTCGCGCGTGTTTCCTCGTGCCAGTACTTGCCGTGGATGATCGACGTAAAACCATCTGCCGAGTAGCGCTTCACGTTCTTCCAGACGTTCAGCACCGACCCGCACGTGGTGTCGACCAGCGTGCAGCCTCGTTCGACGAGCGACTCGAGCAGTTCAACCGTGATGCCGAACGCAGGCAGGATGACGACGTCCGCCGGTGTCAGGGCGTCGAAGGATTCGCCAGGATCGGTGAGGAACCGGATGCCCTGCGCGCGAATCTGAGCGTTGACGTGCGGATTGTGGATGATCTCGCCCGTCAGATAGACCGTGCGGTCGGGAAATCGCTTCCGCGTCTGATACGCGTAGTCGACGGCACGATCCACGCCGTAACAGAAACCGAATTCCCGGGCGAGATACAGCGTGAGGCGGCCGGATTCGTAGCGGTAGTCGGCCTCTTTGACGGCCGCGACCAGTTCGCTGTGGTAACTGTCCGCGAGAACCTGCGCGACCTCGTGCTTGAGGTCGAGACCCTTGCGGAAAATCAGCGGAGTCTGCGTCATCGCCGATACACGGCGGGCAACGTCAGCGCACCGATCAACGGACGTCCCAGGCGCGCGGCGTCAGGGCGTCCAGCGGTCTCAGCGCGGCCGGGCCAACGCCAATTGCCGCGAGCTCGACCTGCCCGAGCAGTTCGTCGTCGGAGGCATTCGCGCGGGCCTGCGTGGTCGGGCCGCTCGCCACTCGTGTGGAAGGAATCGACTGGCGACTGCC
>Ga0111539_10003603_pt1 | contig 20415 bp, 22 predicted proteins | sample RhiMethybrSRZTD1_FD_79667 | JGI IMG/M metagenome (GOLD analysis project Ga0111539, IMG submission 79667) | Populus rhizosphere microbial communities from Tennessee, USA - Rhizosphere MetaG P. TD hybrid SRZTD1 (version 2) (version 2) | ecosystem: Host-associated > Plants > Roots > Rhizosphere >... | reverse complement strand
TTGGTGACCCAGGTCCCGGCGCTGATCGTCTCGACCGCGGCCGGTATGATGGTGTCCAAGGCCGGCGTCGAGGGTTCGTCCGAAAAAGCCTTGTTCGGCCAGCTCTCCTACTACCCGCAGGCGCTTGGCATGGCGGCTTTCGTGATGGCCGTTGTCGCGATGCTGCCGGGCATGCCGCATCTCGTGTTCTTCGTCATCTCGACGGGCGCTGGCACCCTTGCCTACATCGCGTGGAAAGCCAAGGAAACGTCGCGTCTCGAATCCGCGCGCAAGGACGCGGCCAAAGGTGAGATCACGCCGCCCGACGAACCGATCTCATCGGCACTCGCACTGGATCTGCTGCGTGTGGAGCTCGGCTACGGGCTGTTACCGCTGATAAACGACGTCAAGGGCCATCGCGTCACCGACCAGATCAAGTCGCTGCGCCGGCAGCTCGCGAGCGAAATGGGCTTCGTGATGCCCGCCGTGCGCATTCTCGACAACATGCAGCTGTCGGCGAACGAGTACACGATCCGCGTCAAGGAGGTGGAATCCGGCCGCGGCGAGCTGTTCCCCGGTCAGCTCCTCCTCATGGATCCCAAGGGACTTCCCGTCGACCTTCCGGGCACGCACACGACCGAGCCCGCGTTTGGTCTACCCGCCACCTGGGTCGATTCGTCGTTGCGCGAGGAGGCCTCGTTCCGCGGCTACACCGCCGTCGATCCCGGGACCGTGCTCACCACGCACTTGACCGAAGTGCTCAAGAACCACATGGCGGAGCTCCTCTCTTACGCCGAGACCAAGAAGCTCCTGGACGACCTACCGCAAGACCAGAAGAAGCTGGTCGAAGAGCTGATCCCCTCGCAGATCTCGGTCACCGGCGTACAGCGCGTGCTTCAGGCCTTGCTCTCCGAGCGCGTCTCGATCCGCGACTTGCCGACGATCCTGGAAGGCGTCGCCGAAGCCGTAAGCCACACCAAGAACGCAATGATGATCACCGAGCACGTGCGCTCGCGTCTTGCCCGCCAGCTGTGCCATCAGCATCTCTCGCCGCAGGGCTATCTTCCGATCGTGGCGCTGTCGCCCGCTTGGGAACAGAGCTTTGCCGAATCTCTTGCGGGCCAGGGCGAAGAGCGGCAGCTTGCAATGGCGCCCTCTCAACTCCAGGCCTTTATCCAAACCGTGCGCGAACGCTTTGATGAAGCCAGCGCCGGTGGTTCGATCCCGGTGCTCCTGGCGAGCCCCCTCGTTCGGCCTTATGTGCGTTCGATCATCGAGCGGTTCCGGCCACTGACGCCGGTCTTGTCCCAGAACGAAATCCACCCATCGGTTCGCCTCCGCACGATGGGCCAGATCTGACGCTGTAGCTCGGCGCCCCATGGACGGCGCGCGGCCGAAGCCCTAATTATCCCGCCCATGACCGGGTACATCATCACTGCGATCGCCGTCGCGCTGATCCTCTGGGGTGCTGCGACCTTCAACGGCCTCGTGCGCCGGCGCAACATGGTGGCCGAAGGCTGGAGCGGCATCGAAGCCCAGTTGAAGCGGCGCGCCGATCTCATTCCGAATCTCATTGAAACCGTGAAGGGCTATGCCTCGCACGAACGCGGCACGCTCGATCAGCTGACCAAGCTCAGGGCTTCCGCACAGCAGGCACCCAGCGGAGATGTCCAGGCTCGCGCCGAGACCGAGCGCCAGATCACGGCCATGATCGGACGGGTGATGGCGGTCGCGGAAGCCTATCCGGACCTTAAGGCGAGCGCGAATTTCCAGTCGCTGCAGCACGATCTTGCCGAGACCGAGGATCAGATCCAGCTCGCCCGGCGCTACTACAACGGCACAGTGCGCGACTTCAACGTGATGATCGAGCAGGTGCCTTCGAACATCATCGCGTCGTGGTTCGCGTTCAAGCAGGCGGCCTTCTTCGAGATCGAGAACGCGGCCGACCGCGCCGTGCCGAAGGTGTCCTTTTCTTGACCGGCGCGCTTCGCGTCCTGTTTCTCCTCCTGTTTTTCGTCCTGTTTTCAGGACACGCCGATGCGCAGGAGCGGATCACCAATTTCGCCAGTGATATCAGCATCGCAGCCGATGGAACGGTCACGGTGCGCGAGACGATCGCCGTTGTTGCCGAAAACAACCAAATCCGGCGCGGGATCTTCCGCGACATCCCAACCGTCTATACCGACCGTGTGGGAAACCGCGTGCGGGTGGGATTCGACGTCCAAGAGGTTCAGCGCGATGGACGGCCCCAACCCTATGTCGTCGAAAGGATCGCGAATGGCCAGCGCATCCGCATCGGCTCGGCCGACGTCATCATCGATCGCGGCCCGCACACCTTCCTGATCGTCTATCGCACGAACCGGCAAGTCGGCTTCTTCGATAATTTCGACGAGCTTAATTGGAACGTCACCGGCAACGCCTGGCTATTCGCAATCGAGCGTGCCGAGGCGCTCGTCCACCTGCCGCCGGGAGCCTCCCCAGTGCAATTCGACTTCTACACGGGGCCGCAAGACGCGAAGGCGAAAAATGCCCGGGCCGTTACCGAGGGCAACGGGATTCGCTTCGTCACGACGGTCTCGCTCGCCCCTGGCGAAGGGCTCACCGTTGCCGTTGGTTTCTCAAAAGGGGCGGTGCGACCCCCGAGCGCCGCCGAGAATCTCGACACGTTCTTTAGAGCGAATGGCTCAACGGTCGCCGGGCTCGCGGGCCTGGCTGCCATCGGCGCGTATTATTTCTTCGCGTGGTTGAATTTTGGACGCGATCCGGCGCGCGGCGTGATCATTCCGCTGTATGAGCCCCCAAAGGACTTCTCCGCCGCCTCGGTTCGCTTCGTCGATCGCATGGGCTATGACCGCAAGACCTTTGCCGCGGCGTTGGTTGCGATGGCGGTCAAGGGTTACCTCAAGATCGTCGAAGATCACGGCACTTACAGGCTCGAGCGCACGGGAACGAACGAGACCGCTCTCGCCAAGCCTGAAGCCGCGCTCGCGCGTGCGCTCTTTGCCTCAGGCAAACGCATTGAACTGAAGAACACGAACCACACCACCGTGTCGCGTGCGATCAACGCACTGCGCTCGTCGCTCAAAAGCATCGATGAGGGCGTCTATTTCGTTACGAACCAGCTGTGGTTTTACGGCGGGCTCGCGATCCTCGTGCTGAGCGGACTGGTCACAACCCTACTGGCCGACCAGCCTGAACTCGCGGTCATAGTGTTGATCTGGCTATCGGCGTGGACGGCTGGAACGTCATTCCTTCTTCATCGAACTGCACAGCAATGGGGCAGGGTCTTCACCGGTCCGGGCTTTTGGATCGTGAATCTGATCGGTGCGATCTTCTCGTCGCTGTTCGCCCTGCCCTTTCTGTTCGGCTTGCTGTTCGGGCTTTTTGCGTTGGACCAATCGCTACCGTTTCTCACGATCGCGGCGCTGCTGACCCAGGGTGTTCTCGCTTACGTGTTCTATCACCTGCTGAAGGCACCCACTCTTGCCGGCGCCAAGGTCCGCGATCAGATCGACGGCTTTAAGCTGTTCCTGACCACGGCCGAAAAGCCCCGCTTGGAAGTCCTCCATCCGCCGGAAGTGACGCCTGAGGTGTTCGAGAAATATTTGCCCTATGCGATCGCCCTCGACGTCGAGAACGAGTGGAGCCGAAAGTTCGAGGCCGAAGCGGCACGGGCCGGCATCGCTCCCGACCGGCAGAACTATTCGCCGAACTGGTACTCCGGCTCCTCCTTCAACCGCCTCGGGACGACGGGCTTCGCGTCTTCCCTGGGCGGTGCGGTCGCGGGAGCAACCGCGGCGGCTGCCACCGCGCCGGGAAGCTCTTCCGGTTCGGGCGGCGGAGGCTCGTCGGGTGGCGGCGGAGGCGGGGGCGGCGGAGGCGGCTGGTAGCGGGGCTCAGTGCCCCTTCGCACCGCCCGGCTTGGCCTCCGCCTTTGGGGCGCCATCGAAGCCGAACCTGCCCGACCCCATGCCGATGAGCATGAGCAGACCGCCGGCGATGGCGATGTTGCGGGCGAAGATATCGAAATCGGCGTCGCGCGCGATCTCGACGTCCAGGTGCCAATAGTCATGGAGTGTCACCGTCGCCCCGATGGTGATGGCGAACAGCACGAGCGCGCCGATCCGCGTGCGGAAGCCGACAAGCAATGAAAGGCTGCCCATCACCGTTCCGATAAGCGCAAGGAACAGGATCGCCGGCGGCGTCGGCACGGCCTTCATGGAGAGCAGGAGAGCGGTGTTGTTCCACTCCAAAGCGGCCTGGTAGGCCTGCGTCAGGAAGAACCACGCCAGGACCCAACGGCCGAACAACGGCGCAATGGACTCACCGAACGACATAGCAAACGAATCAGAGGCCCACTTCCAGGTATCAGGTATTGGGACTCTGCTCAACGTCCGATCAACCCTGACGGACCGAGTGCTTCCTTAAGTGGCGGACGATCGCCATTTCGTCGAGGCGCGACTGGGCGGCGCGGTCTTCGGCTTCCGCCGCACGGCGCATCCTCTCCTCTTCGGCAACTTCAAAGGCTTTCAAATCCTGGAAGGCCGCCGCGAGATCGTTCTGCTGCTGCGAACGTTCGCGCTCCAGATCGGCCATCGTCGTCTTGATGTTCTTCCGCCGGACGTCGATCGATTGCAGGAAGCTCGGAAACGCCAACCGCCCGATATCGGAATCGTTCGCGCGACTGCGCTCGCGCGTGACCGAGTCGTCGAGATCGGCAAGCTTCTTGTCGAGATCGGCTTTCATCTCGTCGAGCGTGGCGATGCGGCGCTTGAGTTCATCCACGCGGAAGCGTTTCAGGCGCAGCAGGGAGTCCCGGCGTTTCATCGCGTCTTACCTTTTGCCGCCCCACCGTCCACTATTTTGCTTAAGGCCGCGTAACCAGAGGGGAGATCGGCCTGCTCGTCCTTTTTCTGTTTAAGAAACGTTTCCATGGGCGCGTTCATCGCGATCGCCCTATCGACTTCAGGATTGGTGCCGGAGCGGTAGGCGCCGAGGCGGATCAGCTCGGCCATGTCCTCGTAAATGGCGAGTTCCGCACGCGCTTTCGCGACAATTTGCTGTTCAATGTCCGAATTGCACTGGGGCATGGCCCGCGACAGCGACTTTAAGATATTGACCGCGGGATACCGGCCACGCTCGGCGATCGCGCGATCGAGGACGATGTGGCCATCGAGGATGCCGCGCACCGCGTCCGAGATAGGTTCGTTGTGGTCGTCACCCTCGACGAGCACGGCAAACAAGCCGGTAATGCTTCCCTTCGTTCCGTCGTGCCCGGGGCCCGCGCGCTCTAAGAGCCGCGGCAGCTCGGCAAACACCGTCGGCGTATAGCCTTTTGCGGCGGGCGGCTCGCCTGCCGAAAGCCCGATCTCGCGCTGGGCCATGGCAAAGCGCGTGACCGAATCCATGAGCAGAAGAACGTGCAGACCCTGATCGCGGAAATATTCCGCCGTGCTCATGGCGACAAAGGCCGCCTGACGCCGCAGCAGCGGGGCCTCGTCGGACGTCGCCGCCACGACGACGCTGCGCTTCAAGCCCTCGGCGCCAAGATCGTCTTCGATGAATTCCTTGAGTTCGCGACCACGCTCGCCGACGAGCCCGATGACGATGACATCGGCATCGGTGTTGCGCGCAAGCATACCGAGCAGCATCGACTTGCCGACGCCCGATGCCGCGAAGATCCCCATGCGCTGGCCTCTACAGCACGTGACAAACGTGTTGAGCGCGCGCACGCCGAGATCGAGCTTGCCGCCAATGCGGGCTCGAGCATGCGCCGGCGGTGGAGAGGCGCGCAACGGATAGGCCTGCACGCCGTGCGGGAGCGCGCCTTTGCCATCGATGGGATGTCCAAACGCGTTGACCACGCGTCCCAACCACGCGGAACACGGGTGGATCGCATTCAGCCGGTCCTCGAACGTCGCACGAGCACCTAACGTAACCCCATGAAGTTGGCCGAACGGCATCGCGAGCGCTCGGCCATCGCGAAAGCCGACGACCTCGCAAGGCGTTTCGCTCCCCTCGGCGGCGGCAATCCTCAGCCGGCCGCCGAGGCCGATCGCCCCCGCCGCTCCGGTCACTTCGACGAGCAGTCCCTCCATCCGCGCAACCCGTCCAAACCGGGTCATTCGGGGCAGGTTCCCGACCGTCTCGATCAGCTCTTTCACATATCCCCCAAAAGCTTACTGCCCGACCCCGATGGGGTACGCCCCTTGAGCCGGGGGTGGATTTCTTCCGCGCGACATCTTGGACCAGAGGCTTTAAGTGGCGGTAAACTTAACGAAGCGAATCAAGGGGATGTTTGCGATTCTGCGGCGCAAAACCGCATCTCCTGCCGAAGTCTTTAGTTAGAAATGAGTTCCTGGGTGGGGTAGGAAAGTTCCTCTTAACCAATTTCGTTTAGGGTTCGTCATCGGTTAACGGGCGGCGGCGGGGATCATCCAGATGCGCCGGGCAAGAGGGTAAAGCGAATGCGCGTGCTCTTGATTGAAGACGACAGCGCCATGGCACGGAGCATCGAGCTCATGCTGCGGTCCGAGGGTTTCAACGTCTACACGACGGACCTCGGCGAAGAAGGCATCGATCTCGGCAAGCTCTACGATTACGACATCATCGTTCTCGATCTGCAGTTGCCGGACATGAGCGGCTTCGAAGTTCTGAAGTCCCTGCGCCTGGCCAAAGTGCAGACACCGGTTCTCATCCTTTCGGGCAACGCCATCGTCGAAGCGAAAGTTAAGGCGCTCGGCTTCGGCGCAGACGATTACATGACCAAACCGTTCCACAAGGATGAGCTGGTCGCACGCATCCAGGCGGTTGTGCGTCGCTCCAAGGGACACTCCCAATCGGTCATCACGACGGGCAAGCTGACCGTGAACCTCGACGCCAAGACAGTGGAAGTCGACGGCGCGCGCGTGCATCTGACCGGCAAGGAATATCAAATGCTGGAGCTGCTTTCGCTCCGCAAGGGCACGACGCTCACCAAGGAGATGTTCCTCAATCATCTCTATGGCGGCATGGACGAGCCCGAGTTGAAAATCATCGACGTGTTCATTTGCAAGCTGCGCAAGAAACTCGCAGTGGCTTGCAATGGCGAGCACTATATCGAGACCGTGTGGGGCCGCGGCTATGTGCTGCGCGATCCCGAAGAGAAGGCCGTTGCCTGATTTGAAGCTTCACCCAAAGCCAATTAGGGCGCCGGTTTCGGCGCCCTTTCTTTTGCCGCTTAACCCGCCGCCGCGCGTGACTGCGCGCGTGCTTTCACATAGATGCCGCGCGTATTGACCAGCGGCTCGAGTCCCTTTCCCGAACCGAGCACAGTCTCCGCAGAGCCCAGCACCAAATAGCCGTCCGGAGCGAGCGCGTTCGCAAGTCGACCGAGCACGTCATGCTTCGTCGCTTGATCGAAATACATCAGGACGTTGCGGCAAAAAATCACGTCGAACAAACCGAGATGGTCGAACGAATCCAGCAAATTGAACGCGTGGAATTGCACGCGGCTGCGGGTCGAAGACGAAAGCCGCCACTCGCCGCCGTCATTAGTGAAGTGCCTTGCAAGCATTTGGATCGGCAATCCGCGCAGCACTTCGAACTGACTGTACAGCCCTTCCTTTGCACGCTCGATCATCTCGGCGTTGATGTCCGATGCGACAAGATCGATGGTCCATCCCTCAAGACGCGCTGCATCAAGGATCATCGCAAGCGAGTAAGGCTCCTGCCCGCTCGACGCGGCGCCGCACCAGATTCGTAAGCGCGCTTCCTCCCGCCTTGCCGCCAACAACGCCGGCAGCATGACGTTCTGGAACTTGTCGAAGGGCACCTTGTCGCGGAAGAAGGACGTCTCATTCGTCGTCATCGCGTCGATGACGGCGCGGGACAAGGTTTCATCGGCTGTACGCAAGCGGCGGACCAACTCGGCGGCGCTCTTGAACCCCAAGCGCGAGGCGATCGGCTTGAGCCTGCTCTCGATCAGGTAGGCCTTCTCGGATGTGATCGAGAGTCCCGATCGGCGCCTGAGAAAGTCGGCGAGGAACGCATACTCCGCAGCAGTCAGCATCGCTGTACAGCGGCGTCGGCTCGCGCTTTCTTTTTTGCGTTCTGCTGAACGGAGAGCATCGGCATGACGTGGACGCTTAGACCAAACCGGCTTCGGTGAAGGCGGCGACCATTGTCTCTCTGTCGAACGGCTTCATAATGTACTCGTTGGCGCCCGCGCCCATGGCTTCGGTGATGACGGTCAGATCGTTCTCGCTCGTGCAGTACACGACGATCGGCTTCCCGCCGGAGGGCTCACGACGCAAAGCGCGAAGAAAATCCACGCCCGACATCGTCGGCATGTTCCAGTCGAGGAGGATCGCGTCGGGCATCTTGCGCTTGCAGATTTCGAGGGCGGCTGCACCGTCCTCGGCCTCATCGACGCCGAACTTGAGCTCTTCAAGGATCTTGCGCGCCACTTTGCGAATGACGCGGCTGTCATCAACGATCAGGCATTTCTTCATAGCGTTCCCCCACCTGCCCGGCCCTTTCCGGTCAGGTCACTGCTTGGCCTTGCGTAGGAGGAGTATCGCCCGGCGAGCGTAAACACCGTCTTTAATCAAGCGCTTCAGCCTGCCGTCAGGCGAACTTCCCCATCGGCGGCGGCCACGCTCAGCACGACCGCAAGGGTCTTGCTCAATTGATAGGTCAGGTAGGGCTGGATCGACCGCCCGTCGAGCGCACCGGCCGGTTCCCCGGTCAGCGCCCGCTCAACCTCCGGGGTTATCCGTGCAATGGTACCGGCGGCCCGGATCGAGAATTTTGGTGCCTGGGCCGCTCGGCTGGTTTCCACATGGACCTTGCCGCCGCGAGGCAGGCTATCGGCCCCCACCAGCACCGCATTCATCAGGAGCTTCGCCCAGTCCTTGGGCCAGTTGACGGCGTCTGCCTGCCAAACCAGCTCCACCTTCCCCCCCTTCAGCAACCCCGACATGATGCGCCCGACCTCTGCGAGATCGAGTTCCGCGCCTGCGGACCCCGCCGCGCCGAAAGCGATCCGCGCGAATTGCAGCCGCGCCGCGGCCTGTTCGGCCGATGCGGCGACCAGCCGCAGCGCATCCGCTCGCATCGCCATGTCGGTCTCGTCCTCGAGAACCTCCAGGCCATTGACGACCGCACCCACGGGACTCACAAGGTCGTGGCAGACCCTTGAAACCAGCAGGGCCGCAAAATCGAGATCGTTCAATGCTATGGCTTTCGCGTTCGACATGGGGCGACTCATGGTTTCCTGATTCTAACTGTTGCCGTTCGATCTTAAGGATTGCTTAAAAAATGCAACCGCGCCCGGATTGGTCCCAATGACGGCTTCGATGTCACCTTTTGCCGCCGAGCTTGGGCGCATCGCCCACGAGGCCGGGCGACTGATTCTAAAGCACTATGCGCACGCGAGCGAAGTCCGCACAAAGGCCGACTCGTCTCCGGTGACTAAAGCCGACGAGGAAGCCGAAGCGCTCATCCTCGCTCGCTTGGCCAAGCTCGAGCCGAGAATCCCGGTGATCGCCGAGGAGTCGGTCGCGAAAGGACATGTTCCAACATTCGGCTCGCGGTTCTTCCTGGTCGACCCGCTCGACGGAACCAAGGAGTTCCTCCAGAGAAACGGCGAGTTCACCGTGAACATCGCGCTCATTGAGAACGGCCGGCCCATGGCGGGCGTGGTGATCGCCCCGGCCAAGGCCCGAGCGTTCATCGGCGACGGCGAGCATGGGGCGTTCGAATTGGCGGCGCCCGAGGACCTCCCGCTCGAGACTGACGCGGCGCAACGCATATCCGCGCGTAAGGCCCCTTCAGATGGCCTGGTCGCCGTTGTCAGCCGGACGCACCGGGACACGAAGACAGACCAATATCTATCGAGCTACCACATCACCAATCTGGTAGCGGCGGGTTCCTCGCTCAAATTCTGCCTGGTCGCCACAGGCGAAGCAGACATCTATCCCCGTCATGGCACGACCATGGAATGGGATACGGCCGCAGGTCAGGCTGTGTTGGAAGCCGCAGGGGGTTCGGTCACCACGCTCGAGGGCGATGCGTTGACCTACGGCAAGGTTGATCGCGGCTTCGTCAATCCGCACTTCGTGGCGAGGGGACAAATCTAGTTCGATTTTCGGGCGATCTTGAGGATCGAGCCGTCCGATCCCGTGACTGTGACCATCTCGCCTGGCACAGGATCAGAGCCATCGTCTGTTGCGGCGCTCCATCTTGTGTCGTCGATGAAGACGGCTCCCCTTCCGCCCGAAAAGCCCTCTGCCGCTCGCGCCCGTCGTCCGAGATATTGCGAGGTGCGGGGCTGGTTCAGCGTCGGGTGCGGTTCGGCCGAAGTCCAACTTGCCGGCGCAAAGCGCTTCCACGCGACCGTCGTGACAACGGCAAGAACGGCAAACAGGATGATCTGGTTCTGCGGACTGAGCGTCGGAATCAAATATACCGTAATCCCAACCACACCGGCCGCCAGTCCCGGCCATAGGAAATAGAATGTTGGGCTGATGATCTCGATTCCCACCAAGATCGCGCCCAGCGCGAGCCAGTGCCAAGGCTGAAGGTCGCCCAATCGCGCGAGGAGCTCGTCCATTAAGCCCTCCTCACCTCGGATAGTACTGCGCAGGCGTTGTAGGCGGGACCGTTGGTGGCGTCGGCCTCGGCGGCACGGGCCTTTGGGGGCCCGAACTTCCGCCGTCGAAACCTTGACGCGTGAGCTCTGCGATACCGGCAAGCGAACCCAAGATTCCGGCCGTTTCCATCGGCAGGACCACGAACTTCTGGTTCGGCGCCGACGCCAGCGACTGGAAGGCTTCTACGTACTTCAGTCCGAGGAAGTAGTTGATTGCGGAAATATTTCCCGCAGCGATCGCATCCGAGACCATTGTCGTCGCCCTCGCCTCGGCTTCGGCGCTGCGTTCCCGCGCCTCGGCGTCGCGAAATGCTGCCTCGCCCCGGCCCTCGGCTTCGAGAATGGCGGATTGCTTCTGCCCTTCGGCACGCAGAATCGCCGCCTGTTTATCGCCATCGGCTTCGAGCACGGCGGCGCGGCGCTCGCGTTCAGCCTTCATCTGGCGCGCCATCGCCTGAGTGATATCGGCGGGCGGTGACAGATCCTTGATCTCGATGCGTGTCACCTTGATTCCCCAAGGCGATGTCGCGGCGTCGACGACACGCAGCAGCCGCTCGTTGATCTCGTCGCGCTTGGACAGGACCTCATCGAGATCCATGGAGCCGATCACCGTGCGGGTGTTCGTGAGCGCGAGGTTCTGAATGCCGGCACGGAGATTCTGGATCTCGTAGGCGGCCTTGGGCGCATCCACGACCTGATAGAATGCGATGGCATCGGCGGTGACCATCGCGTTGTCCTTGGTGATGACGTCCTGGCTTGGGATTTCGAGCACCTGCTCCATCATCGAGAGCTTCTGCCCGATGCGGTCGACGATAGGCACGATGAGATTGAGCCCCGGTTTGAGCACGCCGGTGAAGCGGCCCAACCGCTCGACGGTGTATTCCCATCCTTGCGGGACGACCTTGACCGCCGAGAGCACGATGATGATGCCGAGAAAAAGGACGGCAATCGTGAAGAAGTTCAGGCCCGATAGGTCCATGACCCCCCCCGGCATGTCCGCGAATCGATTCTACCGCAGATCGGAACGTCGGGTAATCGCGTGGCCTCCTACTTGAGGGAATCGCGCGACGCTGACGCCCGAATCGCTAGCGCGCCTGGTGTCGTGATTTCGAAGTTCGCCCTATTTTGATATCGCGCTCCGAGCGAACGTCGAAATCAAAACGACACTAGGAATCAATAAGTTACTAGTGTCCTTCGATTCTGAAATTCGCTTTGTGCCCGATATTGAACTCGTGCGAATTTCAGAGTCGGGACACTAGCGGTCATATCCCTTGCGGTTGGACCAGAAGACGAGGGCCATCAGCCCGCCTCCCAGAAGCATCGAAAACACGACGCCCAGCACAAGGGCAATCATCCCGTTGGTGCTGACTTCACCCTCGGTCAAATTCCAGCCGTAGAATGCAAACCAAATCGAAGCCCCCAAGATGCAGACGAGCGCGATGACGACAAACCATCCCCCAGGCCCGAGATGCTTCCGATTTGGTCCGTGTACAGATGGTTCGCTCATGAATCCTTCGTCCGTCGTAAGACCTTGAGTTTCGGGCCAAACGCCCAATCATTCCAGTCCATTCCCGGCCCGCTCACGGTCTGCCACAACGGCGCAAAAGCTGATATGGTTGCTTCGGAGCCGGGGCTGATACAGGGACGTAGTGCGCCGACTTTCTGCGACTTTCACGCCTTGAACGGGTCCGGGCGGCCGCGCGCACGATTGCGACGAGAAGGAGTGTCGAATGAGGATTTTGACTTTGCTGCAGGCGGGTCTTGGAGCGGCGTTGCTGTCTCTGGCCGTCAGTTCTTCAGCTGCACCTGCGCCGGCGCCTGAGAAATCTGCCGCCGGCGGCACCTACACGCAGAATGAAATCGTCAACAAAGCCGCCAATTTCTTCGGCAGCACGACGGAAGGCTTGGCGCGCGCCGTAGAGCGCGTGTTCTCAGAGAAGGGCAGCCCCAATGGCTACATCACCGGCGTTGAGGGGGGCGGCGCCGTGGTGGTGGGCCTGCGCTATGGGGATGGCGATTTGTTCATGAAAGCCAATGGCGAGCAGCCCGTGAAAGTCTATTGGCAGGGTCCCTCGGTCGGCTTCGACTTGGGGGGCAACGCCTCCAAGGTGTTCGTGCTCGTCTATAATCTCCCCAACACCGAAGCCATTTATCAGCGCTTTCCGGGGGTTGAGGGCAGCGCCTATGTGGTCGCCGGAGTCGGCGTGAACTATCAGCAGAATGGACGCATCATTCTCGCGCCTATGCGCACGGGCGTGGGCCTCAGGCTCGGCGCCAATGTCGGCTATCTGCACTACTCCAAAGAGCGCAACATCCTGCCGTTCTGATGATGAGAAGTGGGTTTCTTGCGAAAGGGCCGGCGGAAGCTGGCCCTTTTTGCTTTACACGCCGGCCTTCAGGAGAAAGTGAAACCAGCTCGCCAGGCCAACGAGCACAAGTCCATAGAGGACCGTGCCGACGACGCCGATCGCCGCGCCGATCACGATGGCGAGCCCGTCACGCTCGATCAATCCAAGTCCGATCAAGACCAGCGCAAGAGCAGGCAGATTGTGCGCGAACGGTATTGGAATCATCGTGATGAGAGCGAGCACGGCGCAGATTACGCCGACCACCCGCTCGATATTGAGCCCCGTCACGCCTGGGAACCGCGGCTTCAGGAGCCTTTCGAACCATGAGAGCACGGCAGCCACGCGCGGAACGAGTGCCTTGAAGCTGCTGGCGCTGATCGAACGCTCGGCGATGAACCGCGGCAGCATCAACCGATCGAAGCCGAAGATCAGGTGAACCGCGAAGATCAGAGGAAACACGCCGAATACGGTGTTTCCGAGCGGCACCGCCGACGGAACCATGTTGGGAATGGCAAAGATGGCGATCAGCACACCCAGTCCGCGATCGCCAAGCGCGGTTACGATTTCGCCGACCGTTACCCGCTCGCGCGCCACCGCGCCTGCGAAGTCGCGCAGCAGCGTCGACGTCCGCGTGGGGGTCGCGCTTTTCATGTCCACATTTGGGAGTGCGTAATTCATCTCACCTCGATACGCCCGGACGCGCCGCCTGGGGCTCGACACTCTCTTCCCGCCCCGTGATCGGCGGAAGGTACAGCAACAATGCTGCTGCAACGTAAATGGAAGAGAAGGTCCCGACTACGATGCCGAACAGGATCGCAGCCGTGAAGTCGAACAGTGTTGGCCCTCCGAAGAGCAGCAGAGGGATAATGGAGATCGAGGTAGTGAGGCTGGTCAGAACCGTACGATGCAGGACTTGATTGGTCGAAAGATTGATCAAGTCTCGCAAGGATATACGCTTATACCGCCGGCGGTTCTCTCGAATACGGTCGAATACAACGACCGTGTCGTTGACCGAGTAGCCTGCGAGCGTGAGCAGCGCCGCAACCGAGGTCAGCGTGAAGTCCAGTTGCAGGAGCGAATAGAGCCCGGCGGTCACGAATACGTCGTGCCCCGTGGCCACGAACGCCCCCACGGCGTACTGCCACTCGAACCGGAGCCAGACATAGGCGGCAATCATGAACACCGCCGCTACCGCCGCAAGGACGCCCGCGTACAAGAGCTCCCCTGAAACCTTGGGACCGACAACCTCTGTACGGCGGAAAGCATAGCCTTGGCCTAACGCCATCTGGATCATAGTGGCCGCGGCCTGGTCGGTCGTGCCTGCTTCCGGCAGAACGCGGATCAGCACGCAGGAATTCGGCGGCATCTCGCAGTCTCCACCGCCGAAATACTGCAGCTGCGCCTCGGCAAAGTTCAAACTGTCGACGCGCTGGCGCATCTCGCCGATATTGATGCTTTCGGTGGACTTCACCTCCACGAGCACGCCGCCCGTGAAGTCGATCCCAAGATTGAGGCCATAGGTGATGAGCGCGACGAGCGAGATCACGAGAAGCAGCCCGTCGAAGCCGAAGGCAAAAAAGCGTGCCTTCACGAAGTCGATGTTCGTGTGGTCAGGAAGCAGCTTGAGCAGGCGCATTCGGTTGAATTCCGCCGAAAAAATGCCGTTTCTAACGGCATCAGCCAGACATAGCGGCAACCAACCCTGAATCCAAGCCGCGCTGGAGTTAATATGGCTTAATCCCCGCGGCCTTCAATGCGGCCCCCAGCCTTGGGGCACCCGCCATCTGGTCGGCGCGGGCAACCTAGTAGGGAGGATCACCGGCAATTACGGTCCGATGCATGGTCCGGACGTCAGGGTAGGTATAGCCCCCGGTTGCGTGGTGGATCACGCAGCGATTGTCCCAAATCACGACGTCACCATCCCGCCACTTGTGGCGATAGAGGAGTTCCTCCCGGATCTGGTGGGCGAAGAGCTGGTCCAGGATCTCGTCTGCCTCATCCTCGGCCAACCCTTCAATGCCGATCGTGAACCGGGGAGAGACGTAGAGGGCCTTTCGCCCGGTTTCGGGGTGGGTGCGTACGAGTGGCCACACCTGGTCGGGGATCGATTTCTGCCGTTCGTAGAAGTCCTTCCCGTCCGGCCGCCGTGCCGACACGGTGACCCGCTTGTTCTTGAGTTTCGAGACGGCGTGCACGCCTTTCAGTCCGGCGATGCGCTGTTTCAGGGCCTCGGGCAGGGTTTCATAGGCCGCATACATGTTGGCGAACTCGGTATCGCCGCCTTGTCTCGGGTTCTTCACCGCATAGAGCATGGTCGCCATGCTGGGTCTTTCGCGGTGCGACGAATCGGAGTGCCAGAAGTCGCCGCCGTCGATCAGGCCGACCGGCTTGCCATCCTTTATGTCGTTGGAGAGCACGAGGACTTCCGGATACCCCTCGACCGTGTAATGAGCGTTCAGCTGGTCTTCGAGCGGTCCGAACCGGCGGCTGAAGGCGAGCTGAACGTCCGGTGTCAGCGTCTGATCGCGAACCACGATGACTTGGTGAGCCAGAAACGCCTGGTGGATCTGCTGGAACGAGGCATCATCCAGCCGGCGGAGGTCGACGCCGGTGACCTCTGCCCCTATCGATCGCCCGAGCTTCCTGAGGTCCATGGCCAATTCCTCGCTTGGGCATGATGAAAATAGTACCGCCGATCCAAGTGCAAGCCCGCCCCACCAGCCCGCGCCAATTGCGAAGGTGCTGCAATTGACGGTAGTTTCCGCCCAGCACTCAGAGGAGGAACTGATGCCGCGGTTAGGTCTACAACTTGCCTTTGCCGGCCTTGTCGCTCTCGCGACATCGCAGTTCGTGATTGCGGCGGAGCCGCCGAAATTCCAGATCGATACGAGTTGGCCGAAGACGCTGCCGAATCATTGGATCGTCGGCCAGATCGGCGGCATCTACGTCGATTCCCAGGACCACATCTGGGTCGTCCACCGCCCCGGCACGCTGACCGACCGCGAGAAGCGCGGCGGCGCGACACCAAGCGTGAGGTGCTGCGTGTCGGCGCCCCCGGTCATTGAGTTCGATCAGGCTGGCAATGTCGTGCAGGCCTGGGGCGGACCGGGTCAGGGCTATGAGTGGCCGGCAAATGAGCACGGCATCTACGTCGATCAGAACAATTTCGTCTGGATCGGCGGCAATGCCGAGGACAAAGACGGTCAGGTGCTCAAGTTCACGCGCGACGGCAAGTTCGTGAAGCAGATCGGCAGCGCGGGCAAGCTCACCGGCAGCAACGACACGACGCGGCTCGGACGTCCCGCCGACATGATCGTCGATCCGGCGACCAACGAGCTCTATGTCGCCGACGGTTATGGCAATCACCGCGTGATCGTGTTCGACGCGGCGACCGGCGCCTACAAGCGCCACTGGGGCGCCTACGGCAAGCCGCCAACGGACATGAAGCTCCCGACCTATAAGGGCAATCAGGAGGTGCCGCAGCAATTCACCAATCCTGTCCACTGCATCCGGATGTCCAACGACGGTTTCATCTATGTCTGTGACCGCGGCAACAATCGCATCCAGGTCTTCCAGAAGAACGGCACATACGTGAAGGAATTCCGCGTGCTTCCGGAAAGCGTTCCGGGCTCGACGGGCTCCGTCATGTTCTGGCCCGACAAGGCCCAGACCTACATGGTCGTGTCCGACGATCCGAACGGCGAATTCCACGTGCTGCGTCGGAGCGACGGCACCCGCGTCACCAGCGCAGGCCGCGTCGGGCACTTCCCCGGCGAGTTCGATAACCTTCACAATCTCGGCATCGACAGCAAAGGCAACATCTACACCGCCGAAGTGCAGGGCAAACGCGTTCAACGGTTCCGTAATCTCAGCGGTCTCTAGCCGAAAGAGAAGCGGAAGGGTCCTGAATCATCGCCGGGGGACGGCAGTGATTCAGGACCCGATTTTTTCCGGCCGCAAGCTCACTCAGCCGACCCAACTTCAACGCCTGCGCGTCGCTCGAGACAGCGGATGATCTCGGTGTAGTCCGAGTCCGGACCGAGTTCTTGTTTCGCAAGTTGCCAGATCGATCTCACCGCGGGGCCGACAAACATCGGCACGTGTAGGCCCTCGGCCTCCTGGAGACAGAGGCTCACATCTTTTTCCATCAGACCCGTAGCAAAGCCGTAAGCAAAACGGCGCGGCAGTATGGAGATGGGAAACTTGGTTTCGCTCGCGGAATTGCGTCCCGTGCCCGAATTGATGACATCGATCATCAGCTTGGGATCGAGGCCCGCTTTGACTCCCATCACCATGACTTCTGCCGTCACCGCGAGCGACGTTGCGGACAGGAGATTGTTCGCAAGCTTCATCACCTGACCCTGGCCGGGTTGCTTTCCCACGATGAACAGCTTGCCGAAAATCTTGAGCAGAGGAGCTACGCGCTGCATCGCCTCATCCGCGCCTGACGCCATGACTGCAAGCGTGCCCTTGGACGCGCCTGCGACGCCACCGGAGACCGGGGCATCGACGACGGTGATGCCTTTTCGCGCCAGAGCCTCGGCAATGATGCCGATCACGCGCGGCCCCGTGGTTGAAAGATCGACGAGGATCTTCGCGCGCGTTCCGGCAATCACGCCGTCGCCGCCGGTGGCTTCGCCCTCTACGTCCTTGGGCTCGGGCAAGCTGAAGAATACGATGTCGGCAGCATCGGCGACCTCGCGCGACGAATTCGCCCTGCTCGCCCCGCGCGCAATGAGCGGCGCCATCGCCTCCTCACGAATGTCGTAGACGGTCAGACGATGTCCGGACTCGATCAGGCGCGTGGCCATTGGACCACCCATCTTGCCGACGCCGACAAAACCCAACGCTTCGCTCATGGTCCACCTGTGAAAACAGATTTCGCCATCACCATCAGAAAGAAGCCGACCACATAGGACAGGGGTACAAACCAGCCCTCACGCAACCAGTTCGCGACCGGTGAAGTTAAAAAAGGTTAATGGTGCGCTTTTCAGGAAGTCTGGCCCCTTTTACCGCCCTGAATTGCGTCATGCAAAATCATACACTATTGTTAACACTACATATTTTGGCTTCGTTTCGCCCGTTCCGGGCACATAAACCACATTACACATAATATTTAGTGTGTATTAGGTTAGCTAATGAGCAATGGGAAATCGTTCCTCAATTTAAATTTGAAATCCCTTCCTGTTCGGCAAGAGGTCCATCGGGCCACGTTTCCGCATGAGCGCATGGCCGGTGCCGCACCATCCGACACTTTAGGTAGATTCCTTTGGTGTCCTCAGCTTTCGTTGCCGCCGCTTGGAGCGCAGTGGGAAAGTGAATTTATCGGCCTCGCGCAACTCAAGCGGGAGCCCTTTCCGGATACGGATCGTCGGCTTAAAATCGGCATCCTCATCAACAAAAACAACGCCTTCGCTTCGAAGCGCGTCCTGCAACCGTTGCATTGTACCAGTCAATATTTCTGAGCCCCCCTCGTAGCGGGCAATTGTGTTCATGTTAACCCCAGCTCTCTCCCCTAACTCTTTGAGCGTCCAGCCGAGCGCGGCGCGGGCCATTCTGAGCTGAATGGGCAGCATCATGACTTGACATCCAATCGCCAATGTATAGAATTTTTATCGTTAATTAACTCTTAAAGAGCTGTCATTGGAGTTTAACCGTCATGGCATCACAGGAACTCCTGAGAACCGAGATATCTCACTACCTGATTCTGGCCGACCAGCTCAAAGCCCTTTACACCGATATTGATGATGAAACCTTGACCGACACCCTTGAGGGGATCTCGGACCTTCCAGAGCTCATCAAGGCGCTCGTCCGTTCCAGCCTCGACGATGACGTGCTCATCAGCGCGCTTAAGCAGCGGGTCGATGACATGCAGGCGCGCCTTTCGCGACTGAAGGACCGCTTCGACCGAAAGCGGGAACTCGCGTCGTGGGCCATGACCAGCGCCGAGATCGGCAAGATCCAGACGGAGGACTTCACCCTCTCCCTGCGCCAGGGCCCTCCTCGCGTCGACATCTTCGACCAGGACAAAGTCCCCGCGGAGTACTTCATTCCCCAACCGCCAAAGCTCGATCGCTCGGGCCTCATCAGTGCGCTCAAGCGCGGTGACGTCGTCCCCGGCACCGTGCTCGTCGAGGGGCAAATGCATGTCGCGGTGAGAGTGCGATGAGCGATTTCTCAAAGGTCCAACTGCGCCGGCTGCACGGCAAGCTCGAAAGGCGTTTCGTCCAGTCGCGGGAGGTTGAGGGGCGCTCCGTCGACTACATCGAGGGCTGGTTCGCCATTACCCAGGCTAACGCGATTTTCGGCTTTGCCGGCTGGGACCGAGAGATGACGCACTTCGAGCGCATCTACGAGCGCACGCGCGGCGACCTCACCAGTTGCGCCTATACCGCGCGGGTGCGCATCCGCGTGAGAGCCGGACGCGCGACCATCGTGCGCGAGGGCAGCGGCTGCGGGAGTGCCACGGCCAACAGCTCCGGGGAGGCCCACGACATGGCCCTCAAAGCCGCCGAGACCGACGCCACCAAGCGGGCGCTCGCGACCTTCGGTAACGCGTTCGGCTTGGGCCTCTACGACAAGGAGCAGAACGGCGTCACGGCCAAGAAGACGACCGATGTGCCGAAGACCTTCGTGCTCTACGATCCGACGGGAGCCCCATTTGCGAGCAACCTCTCGCCCGAGGGCTTCTGCACCGGGCTCCGCCAACTCCTCCAGGTCGCGACCGCGCCGACCGAGCTGCAGGCTCTCTCCGACCACAACAAGGCCGGCGTCATCCGCCTCCGGGCCGAAGCCCCTGCCCTTATGACGTCGAAGAAGGTACACTACGCGGACATCCTCGAGAGGCTCATTCAGGAGCGGCTGGATTCCAGCCCCGCCGCAATCCCGAATAAACAAGACGGGGCGACAGCAGCGGCGCCGCCTCCTTTACCGATACCGCCCTCGAAAATCGGTCGCGGACCACGGATCGACAAGAGCACGCTCATGCTCTCGACCGACCGCCGCCTCCGCGACAAGTCCCATCTGAAGTTCGTCGCCATGCAGCCCTGTTTGATTTGCGGGCGCGAGCCATCGCAGGCCCATCACTTAACGTTCTGCCAAAGACGGGGACTCTCCCTCAAGGTGAGCGACGAATTCACGGTGCCGTTGTGCGGGCTTCATCACGACGAGCTCCATCGGTCGGGATCAGAGCGAAAATGGTGGGAGAAGCATCAGATCAATTCCGAACCGATCGCGGCGGAGCTTTGGGCCCGAACCAGGGTGCCCTCAGGAATGAGGTATGACCCGGCCCTTCAACGCATCATTCCATCTGAACGTGACACAGGCGGCAATACAATCAGTGACGAACAAAGCAGGAATTTGGAGGATGACCCTCACCGGCAATGAGACGTTGGACGACAAGTCGAGATAGACTGGGCAATGTATTTATGATTTCGCCGGGGCTTCTCCAGCGCG
>Ga0111539_10003602_pt1 | contig 20419 bp, 13 predicted proteins | sample RhiMethybrSRZTD1_FD_79667 | JGI IMG/M metagenome (GOLD analysis project Ga0111539, IMG submission 79667) | Populus rhizosphere microbial communities from Tennessee, USA - Rhizosphere MetaG P. TD hybrid SRZTD1 (version 2) (version 2) | ecosystem: Host-associated > Plants > Roots > Rhizosphere >... | reverse complement strand
GGGCGGGTCGCGGTGGTGCCGGGCTCGGGCTTCGGCGCGCCCGGCTTCGTCCGCCTGTCCTACGCCTGCTCCATGGACGAAATCCGAAAAGGGCTGGATCGCATGGGCGAGGCGCTGGGCCGGCTCGTCGCGCCATAATCCGGGGATTGCAGCGCCTCCACGAGCGATACCGCGTCATCGAGCGCATCGGTGACGGCGGGGTCGGCGCGGTGTTCCGCGTCGAGGACGAGGCGAGCGGCCGCATCGTCGCGATGAAGGTGCTGCCGCGCGAAGCGTCGGGCGGACTGCGCGGCGAGTTCATGGCGCTGGCCCGGCTGCGCCACGACAACATCGTGTCGGTCCTCGATTACGGCCGCACCGCCGGCGGGCAGGACTTCTTCACCATGGAGTACGTGGTCGGGCCGCCGCTGCTCGCCGCGGTCCGCGATGTGCCGTCGCCGGCCTTCTACCGGCTGATCGGCGGGGTCCTGCGCGCGCTCGCCTTCGTCCACGCCCGCGGCATGGTGCACGCCGACATCAAGCCGTCGAACATCCTGGTCGACGGCGAGGAGCTCGACGGCGACCCGATGGGCGCGGCGCGGCTGGCCGACTTCGGGCTGGCGGCCCACGTCACCGACCCGACCTCGCAGGCGGCCCGCGGCACGCTGCTCTACGCGGCGCCGGAGGTCTACGCCGGGCGGCTCGACGCACGCTCGGATCTCTACGCGGTCGGGGTGGTCCTCTACCAGATGACCACCGGCGTCCTGCCCTACCCGCAGGCGGACGCGCGCGCGCTGATGGCCGCCCAGCGGCGCGGCCCGCCCGGCGACCCGCGCACCCACCGGCCGGACGTGCCGGTCGGGCTGGCCGAGCTCCTGCTGGGTCTGCTCGATCCCGCCCCAGGCGCCCGGCCACAGAGCGCCGACGAGGTGCTCTCGCGCATCAACGACATCGCCGGCACCGACTTCGCCATCGCCGACTCGCGCCCGCTCATCGACGTCGGCGGGACGATGTTCGGCCGCGAGCGCGAGCTCGAGCTCCTCGACCGGCTCTGGCGCGAGGCGCGGGCGGGGCGCGGCGGAGTGGCGCTGGTGCGCGGCGAGCCGGGCCTCGGGGTCTCGCGCCTGCTCCGCGAGCTCAAGCTGGCGGTCCAGCTCGACGGCGGGCGCGCCCTGGTCGCCAGCGCCCGCGACCCGCGGCTGGGCGGCATCGCGTCCATGTGGTCGGCCGACGCGCACAGCGACGACGCCCTGTTCGCCCGCGCCGACGCCGCCGCCGAGGCGCTGTTCGAGATCGCCGGCGATCACCCGCTCCTGGTGGTCATCGACGAGCTGGAGCTGGCCGACCCGGCGACCGGCCGCATCATCGCCTACCTGTCCCGCTCGGCCCGCGGCAGCCGGGTCCTCTTGTGCCTCGGCCTGTCGAGCGACCAGGAGCCGCCGGCGCCGGCGCTCGCCCAGCTGGTCGACGACCTCGAGCTCACCCGCCACATCGTCCTCGCCCCGCTCGACCGCACCGCGCTGTCGGTGCTGGTCGAGCACGCCTTCTCGCCCGACATCGCAGCCGGGCTGGCCGGCCCGCTCCACCGCGCCTCGGGGGGAAACCCGGCCCACGCGGCGCGCGCGCTCGAGGCGCTGGTCGAGAAGGGGCAGCTCGCCCGCCAGCGCGGCACCTGGGTCCTGCGCGACGAGCCGGTCGAGGTCACCCCGCCACCCGACGCCGACTCGGCGGCCCTCGCGCGGCTCGACCGGCTGGGCGCCTCGCCGCGCGCCGCCCTGCGCGCCGTCTCGGTGCTGAGCGGCCCGTTCGACCGCGAGGTGGCGGCGGCGCTCGCCGCCGAGCTGGGCGGCGACGCACCGGCCGACGCGGCCCGGCTGGACGCCGCGCTGGCCGACGCGGTCGCTCTCCGGCTCCTCGAGGTGGACGCCGCCGCCGGCAGCTACGAGATGGCCAGTGCCGCGGTCAGCGACGCGCTCGAGGGCGAGCTCGATCAGCCGGCGCGCCAGCGGCTGCACCGGACCGCGGCCGAACTGCTCGAGGCGCGCGCCACCGCCGGACGGCCGGTGACCGCCGCCACGCTGGCCGGCCACTACCTGGCGCTCGGCGACCGGGCTGCCGGCTTCCGCTGGGGACGGCGGGCGGCCGAGGAGCGCGCCGCCGAGCACGACCTGCGGGGAGCGCTCGAGTGGTACCGGCGCATCGAGCCGCTCAGCCCGAGCGACAACGCCGGCCCCATCCACGAGCGGCTGGGCGAGCTCCTCGCCCAGCTGGGCGAGAACGACCAGGCGCTGACCGCCTACCAGCGCGCGCACGAGCTGTCGCCCCACCCGGCCGATCGCATCCGGCTGGCCGGCCTGGCGGCCGATCTCCTGCGCCGCCAGGGCGAGGGCGATCGCGCGATCGAGCTCCTCATGTCGGCGCTCGACCTGGCGCGGCAGAACGGGCTCGGGCCGGCCGAGATCCAGACCCATCTGCGCATCGGGCAGGTCCTCTGGTACCGCGCCGAGTTCAAGTCCGCGCTCGAGCACGCGGTGGCCGGCCAGCTCCTCGCCCGGGTGCGCGGCGAGCGGCGGGCGCTGGCCGACCTCGCGCGCCTCGAGGCGCAGATCGCGGTATCGCGCGGCGACAGCGCGGCGGCGCTGGAGCTCTACGAGAGCGCGCTGCGTGAGGCACAGGCGATCGGCGAGCCCTTGCTCGCGGCGGACATCCTGCACCAGATCGGGCGCGCGGCGGTCCACGCCGGCGCCTTCGCCCGCGCGGTCGAGGCGCTCGAGGCCTCCATCCCGGTCCAGCGGAGCGCCGGACGGGTGCAGCGGGTGGCCGCCGCGCTCAACAACCTGGGGGTCGCGCGTTATCACCGCGGCGAGTGGGCGGCGGCGCGCGAGGCCTGGGAGAAGTTCCGCCACCTGTGCGAGCGCCTCGGCGAGAAGAGCGAGCTGGTCTTCGCGCTCAACAACCTCGGCGCCCTCTACCGCGACCTCGGCGAGCTGAGCGAGGCGGCCGCTTCCTTCGACCGCGCCGCCCGGCTGGCCGCCGAGACCGGCAATGTGCACATGAGCGCCATCATCCACGCCAACCGCGGCGAGGTGCTGGCCCGCCAGGGCGAGCTGGCCGCCGCCGGCGAGCACTACGCGCGGGCCCGCGGCGAGTTCGAGCGGCTGGAGGCGCGCGACGACCTGGTCGAGACCGCGCGCCGGCAGTGCGAGCTCGGCCTGGCGTCCGGTCGCATCCGCGAGACCACCGAGCAGGTCACCGTCGTCGCCCGCCTGGCGCGCGAGGCGGGCGCGCGCCTCGAGGAGGGGATCGTGCACCGGGTCGGCGCCTCGGCGCTGCGCATCGCCGGTGACCTCGAGTCGGCCGGCTGGTTCTGCGACCGCGCCGCCGAGATCCTGTCCTCGCTCGGCGCCACCTACCAGCTCGCCCTGCTCGACGCCGAGCGCGGCGAGATCCTGGCGGCGGCCGGCGACCTGCCAGCCGGCCAGAACCGGCTGGAGAGCGCGGCCGAGACGCTGGCCGAGCTCGGGGCCCGCTGGGACCTCGAGCGGGTGCGCGGCCGCATGCGCGTCCTCGACCGGCCGCGGGTGCCGCTCGGCGGCGCGGTCGGGCCGGCCGAGCAGCGCGGCCTGGCCTTCCTGGCCCAGCTGGCCCGCGCCTCGTCGCACCTGCCGATCGACCAGGTGCTCGAGCACGCCCTCGACGGGCTGCTCACCCTGACCGGCTACGACCGCGGCTTCCTGCTCCTGCTCGACCAGGACGGCAAGCCGAGCGAGCGCACCCGCCGGGTGCGCGCCGGCTCGCGCGGCTTCGCCCGCGACGAGGCCGAGTTCTCCGGCTCCATCGTCAGGCGGGTGGCGGCCAGCGGCGAGGCGGTCGCCATCGACGACATCGCGGGCGAGGTGGACTTCCGCCAGCAGAAGAGCGTCATCGCCCTCGGGCTCAGGCGCGCCATGTGCGCCCCGATGCGAGCGCGCGGCCGCGTGCTCGGCGTGGCCTACGTCGACAGCCAGAGCGCGCGCGGCCTCGACAGCTCGATCTCGATCGAGCTGTTCGAGTCCTTCACCAGCCACGTGGCGCTGCTGGTCGAGGGGGCTCGGCTGAGCGGCGAGGACGCCCGCAAGAGCGAGCTCCTGGCCGTCCTGGCCCACGAGATCCGCAACCCGCTGGCCGCCATCCTCGGGTTCGCCGACGTCGGGCGCGAGGAGAACCCACCCCCGGAGGAAGCCCACGACCTGTTCGGGCGCATCCGGCGCGACGGCGAGCGGCTGCAGCGGCTGCTCAACAACATCATGGACCTGGTCCGCCACGACACCGGCAAGCTCGACTGGAGCTCCACCGCGGTCGACGTCCACCAGCTCCTCACCAGCGCGGTCGAGTCGTTCCGGCCGATCTGCCGCGACAAGGATATCGAGGTCGCCCTCGACCTCGAGCGCCTCGACGCCCGCGCCTTCGGCAACGAGGACCGCCTGATGCAGGTGGTGTCGAACCTGCTCGGCAACGCCTACAAGTTCACCCCGCGGCGCGGCCGCATCGAGGTGGTCGCCTGGCGCGAGTCGGTCGCCGACGACGATCCCGACTCGCCGCCCCCGCCGGCCAGCGACCTGCGCGCCTGGACCCCGCTGGCCGGCGGCGAGACCCACGACATGGTGCGGGTCGACATCCGCGACACCGGCCCCGGCATGTCGGCCGACGAGTGCCGCCGGCTGTTCGACAAGTTCGCCCAGGGCCCGGGCCAGCGGCGCTCGACCGGCGGCGTCGGGCTCGGCCTCTACATCAGCCGCGAGATCATCCAGCGCCACGGCGGCTCGATCTGGGCCTCGAGCAACCCCGGCGCCGGCGCCACCTTCTCCTTCCGCATCCCGGTCGCCCCGTAGGGCCGCCGGCTACTGCCAGACCGAGGAGCCGGCGCCCAGGTGACCCGGCTGGTGGTCGCTGTAGGGCGCGGCGCCGATGCCGGCGGCCTCGAGCGCGTCCGGGTAGGCAGCCACCGGCGATCCCAGCGGGTCGGAGGCGAACAGGACGTAACCCGACATGGTGTCGACCAGCTGATCGAAGGCCGCCTGGCTCACTCCCATCGACAGGCTGTAGGTCGGCATCACGCCGCCGTCCTCGGGGGCGACCGCGGCCCACAGCCGGTCGACCAGCACGCGGTAGGCGTCGCAGCTGGCGTCGGTCCGGCAGCTGCCGTCGGGGTCGGGGAAGATCGGTATCCGCGGGCTGGTGCCGAAGCCGGAACCGAAGGTACCGACCTCGAGATCGACGCACTCGTCGCCGACGTCGTCGAGCGGCAGCGGGAAGGACTCGGTGGCGGAGAAGCGGAGCGATGTCTCCGTCCGGCCGCCGCTGAGACCCGTGACCCGGACCGCCGGCGCGTCGGGATAGGTGGTGTCGAACCAGGTCCGGTCAGCCACCACCGCCATCGCCGGCGTGGCGCCCGACCAGGAGAAGTTGAGCAGCATGACCGACGACACCTCGTCGGGCGCCAGCGACGGCAGCGCGAGCGAGATCGGGCTCGGGCTGGTGCCGAAGCCGGATCCGGCCAGCTCGGCGAACTCGGACAGGAGCTCGAGCGAGCAGCTGTCGATGCGGACCAGGCCGCCCGGGCGGTCGATGTAGGCCTTCTTGTGGTGGTAGGAGAGGACCGCCTCGACCTGGAAGGCGACGACCTCGAGCGATGCGACCGTGCGCGAGGACAGGACGACGCGCCCGCTGGCGTTGCTGGTGCCGCGGACCGACTGGTAGACCCCGCCGGTGAAGCTGCCGAACACCTCCACGCCGGCGGCCGGCGCGCCCTCGGCATCGACCACGTCGACGGTGGCGCGGGCGAAGCGGCCGCCCGCCGCGTCGTGCAGCGCCAGGTGGATGGAGGTCGCGAAGCGCGCCCGCTCTCGCCGGCCCAGCGCGGTGCCCGCCATGGTGAGCGCATCGCGCGCGCGCACCAGGCCGCGGCCGAGCTCGGCCGTGAGCGGGTCGGCGGTGCCGTAGGCGCTCTCGCCGAGCACGGCGCGCAGCTGGCCGCGGTCGAGCTCGGGATGCTCGCTGCGAATGACCGCCGCCAGGCCGCTGACCTGAGCCGCCGCCTGCGAGGTGCCGGCGTAGTTGACGTACTCGAACTCGGTCGGGTCGTCGATGAAGCTCTGGGCCAGGATGGCTTCCGGGTTGCCGTCGCCGTCGATGTCGACATTGAGGGAGCCGCCCGGCGCGGTGACGTCGACGAGGTAACCGCGGTTGGCGTAGGCGGCGCGCTCGAGGTTCTGATCGGCCCGCTTCCACGGCTCCGCCGCCGAGGCCGGGTCGAACGTGGCGGCGAGGCTCGAGGCGGACACCGCGATGACGTCGCGGAACGCGGCCGGGTAGGTCACCACGTTTCGGTTGTGGTTGCCGACCGCCGCCACCATGATGGCGCCGGTCGCGCTCACCTCGTCCACCGCGTCCTGCAGGAAGCGCGAGGGGAAGAAGGCGGGCGCGAAGCTGAGCGACAGGTTGACGACGTCGGCTCCGCTGTCGGCCGCGTGCAGGAGGCCCTCGGCCAGCCCCACCTCGGTGCCGAGGTTGTCGGCGCCGAGCACCTTGATCGGAATGATCCCGACGTCGGGCGCCAGGGCCAGGAGCTGGCCGCTCGACGCGATGATGCCGGTCACGTGGGTGCCGTGGCCGTGGTCGTCGTTCGGGTGCGCGTCGTCGTTGACGAAGTCGTAGGGATCGGAGAAAGAGACGCTGGCGAGATCGGGCGCCTGCCGGTAGACGCCGAAGTCCTCGTACGCGACGCCGGTGTCGAGCACGGCGACCTTGACCCCGCCGGCGCTGCCCCAGCCGGCCTCGACGCTCAGCGACATCGCGCTGAGGTTCCACTGCCGCCGCGGGCCCGGCGAGGTGCCGAAGCCGGAGCCGCCGACCACCAGGTTCGCCCTGACTTCGCCGACCGCCGGGTTGGCCGCCAGCTGCTCGAACGCCCGCGCCGTGCTGTCGCCATCGGCGAAGCGGATCACGTAGGCGCCGGAGCGGGCACCGCGCCAGACGACCGTGCCGCCCAGCTGGCCGGCCAGCTCGTCGGCAGCCGAATCGATCGGGCCGGCCGCCAGCCGGATCACCAGCTCGTCGGCGATTGCCGGGCCGAGCGGCGAATCGATGATCGGCTTGTCACCGACCCCGCCGGGGGGCCGCGAAACCTCGCCGCCGCCCTGGTCCTCGGAACAGCCTGCGAACACGACCGCTGCCCCGGTGGGCGCGAGAAGGAGAAGGAGGTACAGCAGTCGTGTTCGCATGGCCAGGACCGAAGGAGTGACCTCCTGGACTGGACCGAACAGCAAGCGCCGCGCCATCGGGCGAACGAGCCCCAGCGCCGCGAGAAATCGAATGAATCAAGCAAGATGGCGAGCGATAGAGGTGTGGGGAACCGCCTGCAGTCGCGAAGGTTCCACGGCTAAATAACCACTCTCTACTTCACAATTCTCGCTTCCAGCGTCACTTCAGGGCGTTGAGTAATAATAGGCAATCCCCGTTACCAAAACGCTTGAGGCATCTTTGCCACAATCATGGCTGATTCGCCCCGCCATCACTCGTCGTCGCGTAACGACTTGAGATTGATTCGATATTTTCGGGCGAAGGCCCACAGGTTCTTGCGATCCATACCAGCCTGGCGCGCCGCCGCCGCCAGGTTCCCGTGGTGTGCCTTGAGCACAGCCCGGACGTACTCGCTCTCGAAGCTCTCGATCACCTCGCGCTTGAGGTCGCGGAAGGGGCGGCTCAGGTCGATGCCGTGGGTCGGCACCGCGAGCCCGCCGGAGAGCTGGATGTCCTGTGGCTCGATGTACTCCCCCTGGGCCAGGACCAGCGCGTGGTGGACCTTGTTCTCGAGCTCGCGGACGTTGCCGGGAAAGTCGTAGGCGCTGAGCTTGGAGAGCGCTGCCGGGGTGAAGCCCTCGATCCGCTTGCCCACCTTGGTCCTGTGCTTGAGCAGGAAGTGATGGGCCAGGAGCGGGATGTCCTCGCGGCGCTCGCGCAGCGGCGGGAGGGTCATCGGGAAGACGTTGATGCGGTAGTAGAGGTCCTGGCGGAACACGCCGGCGGCCACCGCCTGCTCGAGGTCGCGGTTGGTCGCGGTGATGACGCGGACGTCCACCTTGCTGTCGTGGTCGTCGCCGATGCGGCGGAACTCCTGCGACTGCAGCACCCGCAGGAGCTTCACCTGCAGGGCCAGCGGCATCTCGCCGATCTCGTCGAGGAAGAGGGTCCCGGTGTCGGCGGCGGCGAACAGGCCCTCGCGGTCCTTGGTGGCGTCGGTGAAGGCGCCCTTCACGTGGCCGAACAGCTCGTCCTCGAGCAGGTTCTCGGGGATGGCGGCGCAGTTCACCACCACGAACGGGCTCTCGTAGCGATGCGACAGGTTGTGGATGGTCCTGGCCACCAGCTCCTTGCCGGTGCCGCTCTCGCCGTAGATGGCCACCGTGACGTCGGTCGGCGCCACCATCGAGATGCGCTCGTAGAGGTCCTTGATCCAGCCGGCGCCGCCGATGATGACGTCGCTCTTGCGCGGCCGCCGCTTGCCGGCGTCCGGCCCCTTGGTCACCGGCTCGCTCGCGCGGCGGTCGCGCAGGGCGCGCTCGACCCGCAGACGGAGCTCGGCGCGGCTGATCGGCTTGGAGATGAAGTCGAAGGCGCCGAGCCGCATCGCCTCGACCGCCACCTCGCCCGGGTCGCGGCCCGACATGATGATGACGCGCGAGTCGACGTGCTGCTGGTTCATCTCGCGAAGGACATCGACCCCGCCCATCTCCGGCATGTAGTAATCGAGCAGGACGACGTCGAAGGCGCGGCCGCCGCGCTCGGCGTCGACCACGGTGCGCACCGCGTCGGCGCCGCTGTCGAGCGCCGTCACCTCGGCCCAGCCGTCACCCAGCATCGTGCGGATCTGATCGGCCGATGCCGGCTCGTCGTCGACGACGAGGAGGCGAGCCCGTGCCACCACGGGTCGAATCTATCACATGGCACGCTCAGAGCTTGCCGATGGCGGAGTCCGGCACCCAGCCCTCCATGCCGTTGGCCAGCCGGATCCGGAGCCAGCCGGCGTCGCGCCCGCGCAGACTGACTCGCACCCCCGGATGCAGCTTGCCCTTCTCCGCCGAGCGTGCATCCGACCCCTCGCGGATCACCACCTGGTCGGCGACCACGATGCCCTGGTGGACCTCCTCGAGCACGTAGATGTGGCCGCGCAGGAGCAGGAAGCTGCCGATGAGCGCGATGAGCGCGAAGCCGGAGGTGGCGATGAGCGCGGTGCGCAAGAAGCCGGTCGCCAGGAACCTGACCGCGATGAGCAGCGCGAAGAAGAGGACATCGAGGGCGATGAGCCCGATCGTGAGCTGCGAGACCGAGAAGAAGGTGGCGAGCCGCACCCACCATGGCTCGCTCTCCGCCCCCTTCAGGCGGTCGACCACCCGCTCGGCCACCACCTGGCGGGCGACGTCCATGTTGAAGCGGGCGTCGCCCATCGAAGGATCGATGCGCAGGGCCCGCTCGTAGTTGAAGATGGCCGGCCCCATGTGGCCGGAGCGGAAGTAGGCGTTGCCGAGGTTGTAGTACAGGTCCTCGTGCACCACGCCGGCCGAGACCAGCGCCTCGTAGCGCTTGATGGCCTCGTCGAAGCGCCCCTCGACATAGGAGCGGTTGGCGGCGCCGAAGGTCGACGGCTCCTCCACGATGGTCGGGGCGGTCCGGGCCGGCTTCGGTTCCTGGGCGACCGCCGGGGCTGCGGCGGCCAGCACGAGGAGCGCCGCGGCCAGGCCGATCGCGCCGCCCCTCACGCCGCTTCCTCCACGTCGTGGACCAGGCGGGTCTTCTCGATCTTGCGCAGGAGCTCCTTGAGCGAGCGCATCTGGGCCCGCATCTCGCCCGGCCCGGCCTGCGACGGGGCGAAGCGGGCGAAGTCGAAGGTCTCCAGGCTCTGGTCGATCTCCTGGATGGTCTGCTTCTCGAAGCCCTTGTCGGTCAGGAAGCCGCGCAGCTCCTCGCGGGTCATCGACAGGACCGGCTGCCCGGTCCGCTCCTCGATGTAGTCGTACAGCACGCGGGCCAGCTCGCCGAAGAACTTGGCGGGACGGTTGCCGCGGATGTGGATCTCCGCCACCCGGAAGCGCTTGCGCGCCCGGCCGCGCGCGCGGCGCAGGCGGGCCCGCGGGGTGTCCTTCTTGAGCCGCTGGCGCAGGCGGTCGCTGGCGATGACCAGCACGAAGGCAAGCGGCGCCACCCCGAGGAGCGGCCAGAACCAGCTGCTCCGATAGAGGCGATGCACGGTGCGCGACGAGATCCCCTCGCCGCCGTGGATGAGGCGGATGTCGCGCGGGACGATGTTCTCTCGGGTGTCGCGGTCGTGGCCGGCGATCTTGCTGGGGTCTCCCTTGACGGTGATCTCGATCGGCCGCGAGCGCGCGACATCGTACTTGCCGCTCCTCGGGTCGAAGAACGGCACCTCGACCGCCGGGATGGTCAGCGCCCCGCCCTGCTCCGGCGTCGTCCAGTAGCGGTAGATGCGCTCGCCGCGCACGGTGCCGGACGAGGTATCGACCGTGTCCTGGGTGTCGCGCGGGGCGCGGAAGGTGAAGCCGGGGAATGCCAGCTTGGGTGGCTGGGTCCGCCGGATCGCCCCGATGCCGGAGACCTCGACCGTGAGGGTGAGCGACTCGGAGGCGTCGATCTCGTTGCGGTCGACCGACGACTTCACCTCGAACGATCCGACATAGGTGGGATCGAACCCGGGCGGCGCGCCGGGCGGCAACGCCTTCACGGTGAGCGGGATGGCGCGCGAGGTGAGATCGCGCGAGCGGCCGACCGAGGTCGACAGGCTGGCGACCCGCGCCCTGAACGGCTTGATCTCGAGGCGGCCGGTGGCGGTGGGGAACAGCGCCCGCTTCGACACGATGGCCACCACGAACGGCGTCCCGCCCACGACGTCCTCGTGATAGGTGAAGTAGGCGTCCGGCTCGTAGAGGATCTCGGTCCACAGGCCGTCCAGGCTGGGCGGCTTGGGCTCGAACTTGAGCACCTCACTCCTGGTGTAGAGCATCCAGGTCACCGTCACCTGCTCGCCGAGGTAGACCTCGCTCTTGTCGGCGACCACGTGGAGGAACATGTCGAGGCTGCGGTTCTTGGGATCCGGCGCGACGAAGCCGGGCACCCCGATGCCGCCGACCGCGGTCGGATCGGCGCCGCCCGGCGTGGGCGGGGCGACCGGCACGCCGGTGCCGCCGGCGGTGGCGCGGCCCACCTGCACCCAGACCTCGTCGGTCTGGTACTCGTCCTTCCCGATCTTGAGCTTGGCCGGCTTGATGCGGAGCCTTCCGTTGCGCTTCGGCTTGAGGTCGTAGCGCCGGATGATGACGGTGCGGATCTGCTGGCCGTGCGCCGGGTCGATGACGCTCGAGGTGCCCTGCTTGACCTGGGTCCCGACCACCTCGAAGTCGCCGAAGTCCGGGTGCCAGTAGCGGTCCGGTCCGGTGACGCCGCCCACCTCGATCTGCACGGTCGCGGTGTAGGCGTCGTCCGGGCCGCCGGCCATCGGGCTCACGTCGAGCGTGAAGCGCAGCGGCCGCGCACCGGCGTGGGCGGAGCCACTGGCCATCGCCAGCGCGGCGACCAACGCAAGCGAGGAGGCGCTCTTCATCGCGGGCCCGAGACTACCCCGCTACCAATCTTTTCTGGAAGGCAGGCGAAGCGGGTCGCGCGTCCGGCTGCCCTTGCGCAGGAGGCGCTTGCGCAGATCGCGGGAGCGCCGCTCGAGCGCGTCCAGCTTCTGCTCCTCGTCGGTCGGCGCCTCGCCCTCGTCGTCGTCGCCGTCACCCGGCCTCTGTCCCTTCTGGCCGTCGGGGCCGTCGGGCTGCTGCTGCGGCGGCTTCTGGCCCTGCTGACCCTGCCCCGGGTCCTGCTTCGGCGCGTTCGGATTGCCCTGGGTCGGGTCCTTCTGTTGCTGCTGCCCCTGGCCCTGCCCCTGCTGCGGATCCTGCTTCGGCTGCCCCTGGCCCTGCTGCGAGGGATCCTGCTGCTGCTGGCCCTGCTGCCCCTGCTGGCCCTGCTGCTGATCCGGCTGCTGGCCCTGCTGGCCTTGCTGCGGCTGCTGCTGCTGGCCTTGCTGCTGCCCCTGCTGGCCCTGCTGCGGCTGCTGCTGTTGCTGCCCCTGCTGCCCCTGCTGGCCCTGCTGCGGCTGCTGCTGCTGGTTCTTCTGCCGCTGCCGGAGCGCCATCTCGAGGTTGTAGCGGGAGGCGTCGTTCTGCGGGTTGGCCCGGAGCGCGCGGCGGTACTTGTCCACTGCCTCCTCGTACCGCTGCCGCTGATACAGCGTGTTGCCGAGGTTGTGGTAGGCGTCCGACTTGAGGCGAGCATCCTCGGTGTCGGCGGCTCGCTCGAAGGCCTGCTCCGCCTGCTCCATGAGCTTGGCCTTCTCGGCCGGGTCCTTCGCCTGCTCACCCAGCTTGTAGAGCGCCGTGCCGCGGTCGAACTGGATGCGCGGATCGGCCCCGCGCGCCTCGGCCGCGTCGTAGTGGCCGAGCGCGTCGGAGTACTTGCCGTCCTTGAAGGCGCCGTTGCCCTTGTCGACATCGGGATCCGGTGCGCGCAGGACGTCCCAGCGCCAGCCGCCGCTGGCGAGGAGCACCAGGGCCAGGGCGAGCCGCCTCACGCCGGCCGCCTCCGGCGCCGCTCGCTCGCGCACGCCTCGATCACCAGCAGCATGAAGGCGGGGAACAGCACCCATTGAAACCTCTCCTCGTAGGTCTTGATCGCACGCTCGTCGAGGTTGCCTTCCTTGAGCCGCTTGAGCCGCGCCGTGAGGCCGTCCAGTCCGCGCGATTTCGAGTCGAGAACATAGTAGCGACCGTCGCCGCCGGCCAGCTGGGCCAGCTCCTTCAGCTTGGCCTGATCCAGCCGCGTCGTCACGAACGACCCGTCCGGCTGCTTCTTCCAGCCCGTGATCTTGCCCTCTTCGTCCACTTCCGGCACCAGCTCGCCGGCCACCGTGCCGACCCCGACGATGAAGACGTCGATGCCGAGCCGCACGGCTTCCTGGACCTCGGCGCCGGCCAGGTTCTCGGTGTCCTCACCGTCGGTGACCAGGATGATGGCCCGGGCCCGGTCGGTCCCCTTGTCCTCCTTGGGGTGCGGCGCGGCCGCCGCCGGGTCGTTCCAGGTGGTCTCGGGCCCCAGCGGGTCGCCGCCGCGGCCGCGCCCGCCGACCCGCGCGCAGGCCCCCTCGACCACGTCGGGCCGGAGCAGGCAGCGCGCGACCCGCAGCGCCTCGCCGACGTCGGAGCCGGGCGGCAGGTCGGCCGGGGTGAAACCGCTCCACAGGAGCTTGGCCGCCTTGTGGTCGTGGGTCAGCGGGAAGTGAATCGCCGCCCCGGCGAACAGCACGGTCGCGATGCGGTCGCTCTTGAGGTCGTCGACCATCTCGTCCACCTCGAGCTCCATCCGCTCGAGGCGAGTCGGATAGACGTCGCGCGCCAGCATCGACTTCGAGTAGTCGAGCACCAGGGCGATGTCGATGCCGCGCTGCTGCCACTTGGTCTCGCCGCTGCCGAGCGGGTGCGCCATCGCCGCGACCACCCCGGTGGCGCCGAGCGTGTAGAGCACCACGCGCACCGTGCGGCGCCGGTTCGACAGCGACGCGGTCATCTTCTGCAGCATCGGCGTGTGGCCGATGCGCTCCATCTGGCGGCGGCGCCGGGTGGTGTCGAGCGCGAACAGCAGGGTCAGCGCCACCAGCGTACCGAGCGCCGCCCAGGCCCACGCCGCGCTGCCGAAGATCTCGCTCACGGGAACCTGCGCCAGCGGGTCATCACCATGACCAGCTCGAGGAGGAGGAAGATGACCGCCGGGATGAGGTAGCGGTGGTAGAGCTCCTTGTCGGGGGTGCGGCCCACCACCTTGAGCTCGGTCTTCTCGAGGGTCTCGCGGATCTGCTCGAAGCTCTGCTCGAGCGCGGCGTCGTCGTCGGCGCGGAAGTAGCTGCCGCCGGTCTCGCGCGCCATGTCGCGCAGGAGCTCGGGGTTGACCGCGTACTGGGTGCCACCCATGGGGAAGCGGCTGTCCTCGCGGCCGACCAGGACGCTGAAGACGCGGACGCCCATCTTGGCGGACAGCTTGGTCGCCTCCTCGGGATCCATCTTGTAGGCCACGTTGGAGTCGCCGTCGGAGACCAGGATGATCACCTTCGAGCGGGCCTCGGAGCGACGCAGCTGGGCCAGCGCCAGCCCGACCGCGTCGCCGATCGCGGTGCCGAGCTCCGGCACGTCGCCGATCATCAGGTCGGCGACGATCTGGTCGAGCGCCCGGTAGTCGAGGGTGAGCGGGCACTGCAGCAGTGCCTCGCGGGCGAACACCACCAGCCCGATGCGATCGTTCTCGCGCCGCGAGATGAAGCGGCGAATGGTGCGCTGCCCGGCGTCGAGCCGGTTGAGCCGGAGGTCGACCTCCTCCATCGACTTCGACAGGTCGAGGACGATCATGATGTCGATGCCCTCGACGGTGCGCACCTCCTCGCGGTAGGTCTGCGGTCGGGCCAGCGCGACGGCGATCAGGCCGATGGCGCAGACCCGGAAGACCCCGGGGAGCGGGGCGAGCCGCGCGGTCCAGCCCGGCCGCGGGATCGAGAGATCGTGCACCCGCGAGAAGAAGAAGGTGGCCGAGCGGCGGGTGCGCAGGTGGAACTGGACCCAGGCGACCAGGGCGCAGCCGATGAGCAGGAGGAAGGCCCACGGGTTCTTCCAGGCCAGCTCCTCGCCGGCCTTCTGCTTGTCGAGATCGCCCCAGACCGCCAGCGCGATGGTGCCGCCGACCAGGAGGAGGGCCCCCCAGGCGATGAGCGCCTGCTCGCCGGCGCGCCGCCTCATGGGCGCGGGCCCCTCACGGGCGGGCTCCGCTCTCCGGCGGCGGCGGCCCGGCCGCCGGCGGGGCGACCACGGTCGGCTGCCGGGTGCGGTCGATGAAGATGCGCGCCTCGTAGAGCGCCTGGCGGGCCTCCTCGGGGCTGGCGTCGTAGCGGGCGAACTTGACGACGTCGCTCCGCTCGAGCCAGCCGCACACGAGATCGGCCGCCACCACCCCGTCGGGCCGTGCGATCAGGTTGCGCCGGATCTCCTCGGTGGTGAGGTCGAGCGCGGAGAAGCCGTAGCGCCTCCCGATGTAGGCGCGGATGATCTCGGACATGGTCAAGTAGGCCGGCTTGCGGTCGGGGTCGTCGAGCGCGCCGGACGCCTCGACCTCGGCCAGCCGGGCCAGCGCCTCGTCGTGGGCCGAGCGGACCAGCGCCTCGGGCAGTCGCGCCAGCACCCGGCGGCGCCGCCGGCGGAACACGCCGCGCAGCATGAGCACCGCGATCACCAGGACGAGCGCCCCGGTGAAGACGGCGGCCACCCAGACGAGGGTGTAGTCGGGTCGCTCGAGCCCGACCGGGCCGCGGATGTCCTTGAGCGCGGCCTCTCCCTCGCCGATGGTGCTGGTCACCTCGATCGGCACCGACTGGGTGAGGACCTCCTGCGCTCGCCCCTGCGCCGCGTAGGTCACCGGGATGGGCGGGATGACCAGCTCGCCGACCTCGAAGGCCTGGAGCGCGATCTCGAAGTCGCGCGTGAGCGTGCCGTCCTTGCTCTTCTCGATGGCGTCGGTGCGCCCGGTCTCCTCGAAGCCGGGTCCGAGCGGCAGCGAGGCCGGCAGGTTGACCTGGGTGCCCGGCTCGTAGACCACGCGGACGAACAGGTAGAAGACCTGGCCGAGCGCGACCTGCTGGCTCGAGGCGGAGGCCGACACCGTGGGCGCATCCACCGGCGGAGCGGCGACGCCGGGGCCCGGCGCCGGCACCGTCGGATCCGGAGCGCCGGGCGCCGGGACCGTTCCCTTCGGCAGGGGCGGCGCCGGGTTCTGCGGCTGGCCGGCCTGCGCCAGCACCACCAGGATGGGCAGGAGCGCGGTGCTCATACGACGTGCTGCCTCCGCGCGCGCGCCCGGAAGAAGGCGACCAGCGCATCGACGTACGGCTTGTTGGTCACCACGTTGACGAAGTCCATCTTGAGGCGGCGCAGCGCCTGCTCGCGCAGGTGGCGCTGGCGGGTCACGCTCTGGCGAAACAGGTCCGCCTCGGGCCCCGAGGTGTCGAACTCGGTCACCTCGCCGGTCTCGACGTCCTCGAACGTCACCAGCCCGACCCGGGGCAGCGCCTCCTCCATCGGGTCGGTGATGACCACCGGGACCACGTCGTGGCGGCGGTTGGCCATCTGCAGCTGCCGCTCCCAGCCGTAGGCCAGGAAGTCCGACACCAGGAAGGTGACCGACTTGCGGCGCGACACCTTGCCCAGGTACTCGAGCCCGACCGCGATGTTGGTGCGCGGCGAGGTCGGCTGGAAGGTCAGGATCTCGCGCACGACCCGGAGCACGTGCTTCTTGCCCTTCTTGGGCGGGACGTAGAGCTCGACCTGGTCGGTGAAGATGAAGAGCCCCACCCGGTCGTCGTTCTTGATGGCCGAGAAGGCGACCAGCGCCGCGATCTCGGCCGCCACTTCGCGCTTGGCCTGCACGCTGGAACCGAACAGCCCGGACGCGCTCATGTCGATCATGAGGTTGACCGTGCGGTCGCGCTCCTCGGTGAACAGCTTGACGTGCGGCTCGTTCATCCGCGCCGACACGTTCCAGTCGATGGCGCGAATGTCGTCCCCCGGCACGTACTGCCTGACCTCCGAGAACGCCATCCCGCGGCCCTTGAACACCGAGTGGTACTGCCCGGCCAGCTGGTTGTTCACCAGCCGGTTGGTGTAGATCTCGATCTTCCGGATCTTCTTGAGCAGCTCGCGCGGTATCGCCATGCTACGAAGCCCTGCGGAGAGAACCAGAAGGGTTGACCGCCAAAACCGCCAAAGTTTTTTCTGGTTTCTGAACCCAGAAAATTCTGGTTTGGCGCATTTGGCGGGTTTGGCGGTTCAAGTCTTCCTCCGCGCTACGGCACCTCGACGTGCTCGAAGAGGCGGCGGATGACGTCCTCGCTGGAGATCTCCTCGGCCTCCGCCTCGTAGGTGAGGACGATGCGGTGACGCAGGATGTCCTGGCCGACCGCCTTGACGTCCTCCGGGCTGACGTAGCCCCGGTGACGCAGGAAGGCGTGCGCCCGGGCCGCCATCGCCAGGTAGATCGAGGCGCGCGGCGAGGCGCCGTACTCGACCAGCGGCGCCAGCTCGGCGAGGCCGTAGGCGCGCGGCTCGCGGGTCGCGTGGATGACGTCCACGATGTAGTCGCGGATGGTGTCGTCGATGTAGATCTGGCCGACCACCTTGCGCGCCGAGCGGACCTGCTCGAGCGCCGAGACCCGCGACGCGGTCGGCACCACCGGTGAGGTCATGAGGTCCATGATCTGGCGCTCCTCGCCCTTGGCCGGGTAGCCGACCCGGATCATCAGCATGAAGCGGTCGAGCTGCGCCTCGGGCAGCGCGTAGGTGCCCTCCTGCTCGATCGGGTTCTGCGTCGCCATGACCAGGAACGGGTCGGGCAGCTTCTCGGTGACGTCGCCGATGGTGACCTGGCGCTCCTGCATCGCCTCGAGCAGCGCGGACTGCACCTTGGCCGGGGCCCGGTTGATCTCGTCGGCCAGGACCAGGTTGGCGAAGATCGGCCCGCGCTTCTGGGTGAAGGTGGCCGTCTGCATGTTGTAGATCGTGGTCCCGGTGATGTCGGCGGGCAACAGGTCCGGGGTGAACTGGACCCGCTGGAACACCGCGTCGAGGGTGGCCGCCAGGGTCTTGACCGTGAGCGTCTTGGCCAGGCCGGGCACCCCCTCGATGAGGCAGTGGCCGTTGCACAGGAGGCCGATCATCATCCGCTCGACCATGTAGCGCTGGCCGACGATGACCTTGCCGACCTCCGCCACGATGTTGTCGACGAACCCGCTCTCGGCCTCGACCAGCGCGTTGATTGCCTTGACGTCCTGGGACGCTTGCATCGCTTCTCCCGCTCTCGTTGCAACCGCGCACGGCGGCTCGGAATTCCCCGACCACCGGCCCGCCTGGGCCGGATCGCCAATCAACCGCGGTTCTGGATGGGGGCGTACTGGAGTCCGAGCTCCCCCTCGTAGATCTGCGCCGGGCGGTAGATCCGGTTGTTCTCGAGCTGCTCCAGCCAGTGGGCCAGCCAGCCTGCCGTGCGGGCGATGGCGAAGATGGGGGTGAAGAGATCGCTCGCGATGCCGAGCTTCTCGTAGACGATGCCGCTGTAGAAATCGACGTTGGGGTAGACGCCCTTGGAGCCGACCAGCTCGGCCATCACCTTCTCGAGCTCGACCGCGATGTCGTAGAGCGGCGTCGATCCGAAGCGCTGGAACACCTGGCCGACCAGCGACTGCAAGATGGTCGCCCGCGGGTCCTTCACCTTGTAGACCCGGTGGCCGAAGCCGGCCACCTTGCCCTTGTTGGCCACCTGCACCTCGGCCCAGGGCCGGACCCCCTGCACCCCGCCCGGGATCTCGCGCAGCATGGCCAGGACGTCCTCGTTGGCGCCGCCGTGCAGCGGACCGGCCAGGGTGGCGATCGCCGCCGAGATGACCGCATAGGGGTCGGCCAGGGTCGAGCCGGTGACCCGGGCCGCGAAGGTGGAGGCGTTCATGCCGTGCTCGGCGTGCAGGATGAACGCGACGTCCATCATCTTGGCCACCAGCGGATCCGGCTCCTTGCCGTTCAGCATGTAGAGGAAGTTGGCCGCGTGGCTGAGGTCGTCGCGCGGCACCACCGGCTCGTCGCCGTTCCTGATCCGGTGGTACGCCGCCACGATGGTGGGCGTCTTGGTCATGATGCGGACCGTCGCGCCCCACCGCTGCTCCGGCGTGTCCATGATGCTGTGCGGATAGAACATGCCGATGGCCGACAGCGTGGCGACCAGCGCCTCCATCGGGTGGCCGTCCTCCGGGAGGGTCTTGAGCAGCTCGATGATGCGGAACTTCAGCCGGCGGTGATTGCGCAGCTCGCCGATGAAGCCCTCCAGCTCGCCCTTCTTCGGCAGCTGGCCCTTGAGGAGCAGGAAGGCCACCTCCTCGAAGCTCGAGTGCTCGGCCAGATCCGCCACGTTGTAACCGCGATAGGACAGGGTGCCTGCCTGACCATCGATCTTGCAGACCCTGGAGCGCGCCGCGGGAACGCCCGCGAGACCGGGAACGTATTCGACTGGCATGGCCCCTCCTCCTCCGGTTAAAGCCACGGAAACATAGCCCGTTTCCAGGCGGCCCTGCTAGGATGCCCGATGTGAAAGAAAAGGGGTCGCCGCCCGAGGCTCCGCGAGCGCTTCCAGCCCTCGATTTCTCCACGCTCATCCTCTCCATGGCCTCGACCGCCATGGTCCAGCTCGGCGTGGTCGCCGCCCCCGGCGGGGACGCACCCGCCCCCGACCTCGACGCTGCCAAGCAGGCCATCGACATCCTCGCCATCCTCGAGGAGAAGACCCGCGGCAACCTCGACGACGCCGAGGCCAAGCTCCTGGCCTCCCTCCTCTACGACCTCCGCGTCGCCTACGTCGACGCCCAGAAGAAGGCGAAGAAGTAGATTTGAACCGCCAAAACCGCCAAAGGCGCCAAAGTCAGAAGAGAGAACATTTGGGTTGGCGCCGACTGGAACAGGCGAACCAAAAATCCGGGCTTCTGGTTCTGAACCCAAAAATCTGAATTTGGCGGGTTTGGCGGGTTTGGCGGTTAACCCGCCTCTGCTTCTTCAGTCCGGGGAGACGAAGCGGGCGAGGACGGTCTTGAGGCCGACGGTGGGGAAGTCGATGAGGAGCTTCTGGTCCCGGCCGGAGCCGCGGACCTCGAGGACGCGGCCGGTGCCGAAGCTGTCGTGGCGGACCGTGCTGCCGGCGGCGAAGTGGGAGGAGCCGTTGGAGCCGGCGTCGACCTGGTAGGCGGGGACGTCGTCCTCGAACACGCGCTGATCGAAGTCGTCCACGTCGTAGCGGGCCGACTGGGCGGCGCCGCGCGGGGCGCGGACCAGGTGGCCGGCGGGCGGCCGCGGCGGCGGCGCCTGCCGCTCGCGCACGGCGAGGTGCTCGGACGGGATGTCGTCGATGAAGCGCGACGGCGGGTTGACCTTCACCTCGGCCCACTGCCGCCGCATCCGAGCGCTGGTCAGGACCAGCCGCTCCTTGGCACGGGTGAAGGCGACATAGGCCAGCCGCCGCTCCTCCTCCAGGCTCTTCTTCTCGTCCTCCATGTCGCGCGGCCGGAGCGAGGGGAACAGGCCGTCCTCCATGCCGCAGACGAACACGACCGGGAACTCGAGCCCCTTGGCGGCGTGGATGGTCATCATGGTGACCGCCTGGGCCGCCCGCCCGTCCTGCTCGTCGAGCGCCGAGGCGAGCGAGATCCGCTCCTCGAACTCGGACAGGTTGCCCTTGCCTTCCCGCTCGTCATCGAAGTCGGCCGCCATGCTGACCAGCT